>CABEBC010000264.1_pt1 | contig 18878 bp, 19 predicted proteins | sample 3422291 | NCBI WGS metagenome assembly CABEBC01 (sample SAMEA5534345, study PRJEB31848) | metagenome | biome: tundra; feature: field; material: soil | place: USA | collected 2013-05 | depth 0.45 m
AAATCCTGCTGGCCGATGACGCAGGCACTATCGTTGGATTGGCGTCCGGGGGATTCGGCCGACCCGATGTTTTTACTGCGTTACCTGAGACAAATGAGAAAACAGGATGGGAAGGTTATTCGAAAGAGGCTCGCTCGGTTTCAGCCTATGCCGTGATTGAAGGCGGTCGGGAGGCGTGCCGGTTGAGCCAAAGCTTCGATATCGTTCCCGGCGCTCCGTAATCACACTGTACGACCCACAGGTGGGCCCGAGCTGCCGCTCGGGTTCCTACCGTCGCGTCTCATAAGTGGAGTAGGGTAATTAGGTGAGCGTCTGATCTCGGTGGCGGACTTAGTACAGTTAGTGAAACGATTGGAATGCTCGTTCGAGCGTGCGAGCCAGCGCATGATGGCGCGCCCAAGACCCTGATGTCGTTGTCTCGACCCGTTTGGTCATGCACTCGCGGTGCAGGGGGTGTCTTTGAATACGCGGGATGTACTTCGTGTCGTCTCCGGGTCTACGGGTCTCACTGAGGCTAGTGCCGCCAAGGTGGTAGACACGATTTTCGACACCATTCGCGGTGCGCTGAAACAAGGCGAGTCCGTGGATCTCGACGGTTTCGGCTCATTCCAGGTAAGAGGTTCGATCGAAGATCTGGACGAATTGCTCTATCTTGAAAAGAACCCTGACGTGCGCGAAGCGGTTCGCCTGAACGAGTTCACCTCCGGTCGGTTTCATTACCGCAGGTTCGGCCAGTATGAGAATCGCCCGGGCACCCCGCCGCCTCGGCGAGCGCCTTATTTCCGTTTGGTAAGCCCCGTACCTCCGGCACATCTTCGAAAAAGGGCTGGCACCGAAGATCGAGCCTCATTCGAGTCGATAGGAGAAACCGTAGCGGGCGATTTACTTGAGGCAATCCGCACGCGCGTGCAGCTCGGACCCCAGAGTAGGGTGCTCGACTTCGGCTGCGGCTGCGGCCGCGTCATGACCTACCTTCGCGACTTACAGTCGCCGTGGCTCTATGGGACGGACATTGATAAACAGGCGATCGCCTGGTGCAAAGAGAACCTATTCGAGTTCGCCAGCTTTACGGTCAATAGCGAGTGGCCGCCTTTGCCATTCGAGGACGACTTTTTTGATCTCATCTTTTCGGTTTCGATTTTCACTCACCTACCAGAGACGATGCAGATTGCTTGGCTTGAGGAACTACGGCGCGTATCCAAGCCAGGGGCCCTGGTTCTTTTGTCTGTGCATGGAGAGCATCTCATACCGGAGGGTAACGCCAGGGAACGGTTGGTGCAGGCTGGATTTCTCTATGTAACCGGATATTCAGCCGAAGGGTTACCGGATTTCTATCAAATGACATACCACACCGAGCACTACATCAAAGAGCATTGGGGAAAGTTCTTCCAGATCGAAGCTATACTGAAGCGAGGGATAAACGACCATCAGGATCTCGTTGTCTGCCGCAGTCGCTAAAAGTCGCTTTCGCGCAATCATGGACGCCAATGGCGAGGTGAGATTGTGGCGCGATCGCGGTGACCACGACCTTCGATTTTTTCCCTCGCGCTGCGAGGCGGCGGAAACGACCGCACAACCGCACCTGCGCCCTCCGGGCAATCTCACGCACTGGATCAGCAACTTTGCGGCATGCGCGCCCCCATCTCTACGCCCATGGGGGCGGGCCTGCGGTAGCTCTAGTACTAAAGTGTTATAAGAATGGAGCACCGGCGGTTGGCGGGAGAGGTGACAGTAGGGGCAATGAGACAGGAAGCGGAGCAGGAGACGGGCGAGGATGACGTGCAGGGTGGCGATCGAGGTGGGCTCATGGCGCTGCGGCCTGAGCCGGAGCGCCGCGCGGCCTAAAGTGCTGCGGCGCGCGGATGGTCTTGCGGCGGAGGCGGACACCGGGGAAAAGCCAGCGTTCGGCGACCAGGAAGCCGTAGGCGGCAATGCAGAGCGTGGCATGATGGTGGAATCCGCGCCAGGAACGGCCCTCGAAGTGGTTGAGCCCCAGCTCCTGCTTGAGTTCCAAGAAGTCACGCTCGATTCTCCAGCACAGCTTGGCAATCCTGACCAGCTCCTTAAGCGCAGTGGCGGCGGGAAGGTTGGCCAGCCAATACTTGGCAGGTTCGGCGCTGCCGTGGGGCCACTCGATGAGCAGCCATTGCTCGGCGTGGGGGACGGCGCGCCAATAGTCGCGATGGGCGGCGCGCACCCTGACGGCGGCAAGCGCGAGCTAAGCCTGCCTGCGGTGCCCTCACGCCAGGTCACCGTGCGATAGGCCATAGGCGAAAGTCGCTGCGCCAGTTCGCGCACGGGCAGCGGCTTATGGGTAAAGTCACGGCGCAAAAGCTTGGGCGGTCGCCCGTGGCCTCGATACCGCCGCGGTGCAAGTGGCACACTTCCTTCGCGCCACATCGAGGTCGTACTTTGCACGCCGAGCATGTACTCAACTCCCAGCGCTTCAAGCCCTTGACGAAACTTGCTGTCGTTGCCGTACCCGGCATCGGCCTGCACGACAGTCCCAGGCATGCCTTGTTCGACCGCCGCGGTGATCTGCTCCAAGGCGATTTGGGGCTTGGTCAGAAAGCCGATCTCTTCGGGCACTCCAGCTTGGCGCCGTCGCGCCCGGTCGGTGGCCCAGGCTTCGGGCAGATAGAGTCGGTAGGCAATGGGCTGGCTGGCTTGCTCGTTGGCCACCGACAGCGTCACCGCTACCTGGCAGTTGTCCTGCTTGCCCAACTGCCCGCAATACTGACGCGCTACCCCGACCGAATGCCGCCCTTTCTTGGGAATGCCGGTGTTGTCGACGATCCACGCCTCAATCGGCCCGCGCCGCTCAATCGCCGCAAGTGCATACTCTCTGACCGCCTTGAGTACCGCGCCATCATCCCAAGGTGCGTCGGCCACCAGATGATGCAGCGACTAGTGGGTCGGCCGCACCCGCTCGGGCGCCAACACCGGCCTGGTCGTTGCGACCCATCGTCGAGGCGCTTCAGTCACTGCGCGTCGTTGCCCTGATGACCGCGGTGACACTGGTGGCCGAGATCGCTGAGGGATCGACAACACCTCTGACTACCCCGGTGACATGACTGGAAGCGATACGATAGCCCTCGTGTTGGGCGATGAATGGTAGCAATCTCTCAATCGCATGCAGGATTGTTCCGTCGATTGGCAGTGGCTCTGGTGGATAATCATCCCAGGATAAACCAAGCTCGAATAACGGCCGCAACGCCATGGGTCGGCACCAGAACATTGTCCCCACCGGAAACTCGAATGCCTGCGGCAGATTCACCTTCAATCCCATATTTTGCGCTAGTTGCCTTGCAGTATCCTTGTTCGCCCACCATCCCACGATGTTTGGATCGTCGGGAAATACCAGCCCGAGAGCCGCGTCACCCTCAAAATGCTTCGCGATCAGATCCATCATCGCGTAGCCTTCACCCACCAGACTCCGCCATAGGAATTTTCTCCAGGTCTCACCAACTACGGCCTCCACATGAAGAGACTTTTTGGTGTGAAGGTGACCAATCAAGTCGTAATTTTCGCTCAGCCAATTGTACTCGGTCACAAACGGTCCGATGTCGCGCCCCCGGTTAGGCACGACGGATATACGAACCTCACCCTTGTCGTACGATGCTAGCAATCGTCGTAGCAGTCCGAGTTCTTCCTTCCGGCTGGTACTAACATATAGATCGCATTTCGATGAGTTTTCCGCGAGACAGCGCAGTAACTCGTCCATCAAGTCTGGATAGTGCGCGTGTACGTGCACGGCCATCCTAAGTCGAGTCGCCCTTGCGCTGCCGGGCGCCTCTCGTATGAGTTGAGTTTGCCATGGCCCCGCTGGCTTTCCCTTTTCGATATAGTGAGCGAACGGATTCCTGATATCTCTTTCATTCGGCTGCAGCGCCCGCTCCGCATAGATCTGAGGGTTAAAGCCGCTGCATGGCTTCCTGCCGAGGGTTGCCCATTCACGTATGAACAATTTGATGGCTTCGTCTCTCGGTAAGTATGGCCCAAGGAAAAAAGCCGAATCGAAGTCATTGTCTTCCTTGATTAGGAAAAAGTCGCGTTCCTGCCAGCTTTGATCGCGAACCCGAACCGACGGTACTGCTGGAGCGAGCTTCAGGTCCGCGTCGTTCTCTGTTTCGAGCGGCACACCGATTTCGTCTTCGATAAGCCGCACTAATGCCCGGTAGTAATCCTGGAAGCGATACTTTTTTGACACTCGTGTTTTAGCCGATTGCGCTAGTCGCTCGGCTGCCCGAGGGTCCTGGTGCAGATTGAGGATCGCCGCCGCCATGGCGTCGATGTCGCGATACCCGACGGATATTCCCGATCCTTCTTCAAGAGCTTCCGGCGCTCCGCCCGCGCCGTGAAATGCGACCACAGGCGTACCGGCGGCCATCGCTTCGAGGACTACGCAGGGGAACGGATCTTCGCGAGAAGTGAGTACGAAGACGTCTGCGGCTTGGAAGAACGGGGCTGCAGCATCGCGCGCACCAAGGAGGTGGACTCTATCACTGATACCAAGGAGCGTGGCGTCTTTTCTGACCCACCGAGCTAAGCCAAACACGTCTGCACCCAACCACACGAAATGTATCGGGGCGGCGGTCTTGGTTAGGACCGCGTTGGCAAGGCTCACGAACAGATCGACCCCCTTACGCAAATCCAGGGTGCCACACGCCAGTACAACGAAACTCTCTTTCGGAATCCCGAGTTCTTGACGAACCGACTGCCTCGCTTCATCTCGGATGCCGCCAGCGAAGTCCGGATCCAGTAGCCCTTGTGGGATGACAACCACCTTATCTTTCGGAAGCCACCCGTTCGCCTCAGCCGAATTTCGGACAAATTCGGCCGGAAAAACGACCCGATCAGATGCCTCGTAGATCTCACGAAAATGACCCTCAGCAAATTGATCGGCCACTTCATGCACTAATGTCACCACAGGTATTCCAAAGCGTTTGAACGCTATGGCGTAATGATTCACGACCGAGGTGTTGCAAATTGCGACAAGTGGCAGGCGTGTCCCGAAGTCTCGGATCAAATCGTCAATGGTCGGCGATCTGCCGAACACGTCGTGCCCGGGTCGATGAATAACATGTGCGTACTCAGCGAATGCCTCGAGAAGTGGACCACCCGCATCGCAAAATACGAACAGCTCGTACCGTCCCGTCTGTGCAAAATGGCGAAGCAAGGTCAGTAAAATGAGAGGAGCGCCCGTTCTGGTGGCTTCGTGTGAGACAAATAGAATCCGCGGATTTCCCGATGCACCGACAGGGCTGCGGTTCGCGATGACCGGGCCGTTGCGCCACGGCAACACGGCACCTCGGGCGATCAATTCGTCCCAGTGCGAGGAAGGGGATGGCTGCGAATCGAGAAGCCCTTCATCCGCGACCTGGCCGACTTGTTGTACCATCGGGCTGGCGCCGGCCGGCGTGAATCGGCGGCGTCGAGGAAGAATCCGATAAATTAACCGCAACGGCGCGGTCAGCTCCCAGGACAACGATTGACGAATCGTGATGACTGTTTGAATCAGCTGGGGCTCAGAATCAAGAGTGGGTTCAGCTTCCTTGCCAAACCCTTGTCGCTTCCGGATAAAGTTGCGCAAAGGCCTAAAGAGCCCCCAGGACCAGGAATTCCACAGATTGTGGAGCTCGGACCGCAGTATTGCATTTGCGTCGGCCTGCAATTGCGCTCGCGGCTTAAGCGCTTCATTTTCCGATCTTAGCGACTCCCTGTCGGCCTTCAGCGATTCGGTGGCGACTCCGAGCACTTGAGTTTCCGTCTTCAGAGCTTCGAGCCCCGCCAAGGTCCGCTGCAATTCCTCTCTTGTCCGCTGGAGTTCGCCGCCGGCTCGGCGGACTTCGGCGCTAAGCTCGGCATTGTACCGATCTCTCGCGCTCAACTTAGACTCTGCAGTCCCTAATGCGCTGTGAGCGTCGTCACGCGCACTCTGCGCCAGCTGCAATTCCTCTCTTGTCCGCTGGAGTTTGCCGGCGGCTCGGCAGACTTCGGCGCTAAGCTCGGCATTGTACCGATCTCTCGCGCTCAACTTAGACTCTGCAGTCCCTAATGCGCTGTGAGCGTCGTCACGCGCACTCTGCGCCAGCTGCAATGCCTCGGCGAGCTCGGCATTCTGCCGATCTCTCTCGCTCAACTTCGACTCAACAGCCACTAATCCGCTGTGAGCGTCGTCACGCGCACTCTGCGCCAGCTGCAATGCCTCGGCGAGCTCGGCATTTTGCCGATCTCTCTCGCTCAACTTCGACTCAACAGCCACTAGTCCGCTGTGAGCGTCGTCACGCGCACTCTGCGCCAGCTGCAATGCCTCGGCGAGCTCGGCATTCTGCCGATCTCTCTCGCTCAGTTTGGATTCGGCCGCAGCTAAAGCAGCGCGCTTCGCGGGAGCTTCGGCATATGCAACGAGGGCACCGCCCAGTCGTGAGAAGAAGATGCGCACTTGCTCCGCTTTGCTATCATCATATCTTGTCAGACGCTTGACTGGCTCCGCCACGTCGGCGCCCACAGCAAGCAAGCCCAAGCCATGACTGTGCCGAAACGTGAATGACGGATAATCTGTGACTACTTGGTTCCAAAAACGCCAGACCCCGAAGTCCAATTCGCGTACGTTGATGTCGTGGAAGAGCACCACGGCCCGACTGCTAAGCTTGGGCCGCCAGCTCTCAAAGTCGTGTCGAAGAGCCTCGTAGGTATGCAGGCCGTCAATGTGCAGAAGATCGATGCTGCCATCAGCGAAATGGTGTAGGGCGTCATCGAAAGTCGAACGAATCAGGCGCGAAAACCGACCGTAGCGAGGCTCATGGTATTGCCGCAGCTCCTCAAACACTTCTTCGCCGTAAAAGCCAGAATGTTTGTCGCCCCGCCACGTGTCTATCGCATAGCAAGCGGTACCGAGCCGTAGCCGATCGATGGCTTGGGCGAACGCGCAATAAGAATCACCTTTGTGCGTTCCGAGTTCGACGAGCAGGTCTGGCCGGAGCGCCTCGACTATCCAGAAGGCAAATGGAATATGACCGTGCCAACTGACGACGTCGGTGAGGCGGTCCGGCATCTCGAACACGATGGATCGACCAATGCCCTCGGGGAAGCCCTTTTGGCGCGAATCGTATCCATCGAGCAGGTTCTCTTTGGAGACTTCAACCGGCAATCTCGCTGAATTTTTTCTTGAACGCATCAAAATTGCCGAAGCCTTTCTTGATCGCATTGGCGACTGGCCCTCTGGGTTCGCCGCCGCCCTTCGGACTCAAGGATTTCCAGTAAAAGGAATGATTCCAATGTTGCTCTGCGTTGTTGCAGAGCGCCCCGGTTCCGCCGTCTTCAGAATCTCTTCGAGCGGAGCGCTCGCGAATTTGGTGCCCACGACCAGTTCGTTGAGCTTGGCGACGTAGGCCTCGTGATGCTTGCCGTGGTGATACTCGAGCGTTCCCGCCGAGATGTGGGGCTTCAGCGCGTCCATACTGTATGGGAGGTTTGGAAGTTCAAAAGCCACGGCGAGATACTATCCTTTCGGGCGCGGACGCGAAATGTGATGCGTCGCAGCCCGGCCGCGGGGTAAATTCAATCAGGGTTTCCGCTGTCATGTCGGTTTCAGTCTTCATGATTTGTTACGAAGTTGCTAGGGTCTCCGGACGCTGCGGTGGAAACCTCTGCAAAAGTTAGAATCGCGACGCTACAACTTCCAAACAATCTTCCTCGTTCATACGACGCGGTCATGCCCGGATATCGCTGAAGCCGCATCGCAGCCTCCGGGAGCAGTTTCGCTGGTGATCGCGATGCAACAGCATGATAGAATTAAATAAAAGCAACTGCGCCGCCTGCGAGCCTCGGGTCTCCATGAAGATGGTTCTTCTGTTGCTCACCGAGCCCCCCGCGTGCATGCGGGAAGGTCAAGCGAGGATACTTGAAAACGGTACCGACAAACAAGGGTCGAGCAACCATGCAACCCGTGTGCTTCCTTCACATCGGAACTCACAAGACCGGGACCACCTCGCTGCAAACATTGCTCACCTCCAACGAACAATGTCTGGAACGAAATGGCATTTACATTCCCAAGAGTGGGCGGCCTTGGCCCGCCGGCGGGCACCATAACTTGGCATGGGAATTGAACAGAGACCAACGCTTTAATCCTTCGCATGGTTCATTCCGAGACGTCGTCGATGAAATTCGCTCACGCAATCCGCCAGTGGTTTGCATCAGTTCCGAGGATTTTGAGTATTTGTACCGAGTGCCGGAGTCCCTAAGTTGGATAAAATCGGAAATGAGGTCGATCGGCTACCAGGTAAGGATTGTCATCTATCTCAGATCGCAGGCCGAGTATGTCGAATCGTTGTACGCCGAGCTCGTGAAACACGGACTGCATTTAGGTTTTCGCGAGTTTCTCGGCCAGATAGTCCGATATGGCGTGTTCGTGTTTCGCGACTTCTGGACGTTCGCTTTTGACTATCAGCAATTGCTTGATGCGTTTGCCAAGGTCTTCGGAAATGGCTCCATGATTGTACGCCCGTATTCCGCGAACCGGCCATCAAACTATCTTCTTGATGATCTTGTATCGATAATATCTTCTGAACCCAAGACTCTTGGCTTGGAGTTTATCGCAAAACGACAGCACCCATCGCTGAGCTTCGTACAAGTCGCGGAATTGCTTCTTGCCAATCGTCTGAACAGTGAAGGGAATTTCGAACCGGAGGCATTGAGCATGCCCGCCGGTCGTTTCCTCGCTGGGCCATTCGATCCGCTTGACCTGCGTGATTTGATGCGAATCCGCCGGCGATTCCGCGAGACCAACAAGCTGCTGCTAGAAAAGTATCAGGTGAAGGTCTCTGCGGTAAGCTGGCGCCGACTACTACGCGAGCTCAAATGTACACTTCGCCTGGACCAGGACAGCGCCAGACGAAAAGATCTGCTCCTTCGGATCGCTCGCGACAGGGTTGTCGCACCTGCGAGCGGTCGCATTTCCGTCAGCGGCTGAGCAAAAACCAGGTCAGACCGGCCGGATGCGTATAGTGATTGATCTCGCGCCAACCAAGTCCGGCCGCGGCGAAAAGGCCCTCCAGGGTGTTGCGCTGATACGTCCGGCAGCCCGGATAGAGCCATTCGCTTCCGTCACAATCGCTCGGACCCTCGAGGTAATTTGCGACAACGAGCCCCGCAGGCTCGGCGAGCACTTTTGACAGCCGCACGGCGCACCGCTCGATCCAGTCGAGCGGGGCATGGCTAAAAACCGACTGGATCATGACGTAGTCGAACGCGCGACCAAAATGAACCAACGAGTATTCTCCATCGAAGCAGAATTGAGGATGTTTTATACTGCGAATGGTCTCACCCAATTCGTATTTGATCCCGCTATCGACAAGCCAGCTCTCAGGCTCGACTCTCACGTACCGATTGTCCAGCAAGAAGGGAATCAACAAACGACCCACGCGCAAACACCCGCATCCGAGATCGAGAACATTGTGAAATTCGCGCAGGCCGAGATCCGTCAAAATCCTGAACTGAAGCACGAACAGGATATCGTACCGCTCCGGTTGGCCACCGTAGGCGCGATAAGTTTTGCACCCGCTGAAAAATGGAAGACCCCGCAGTTCCCCCATCGTCGGGCAATCCGTCGGACATGACGAGCTCCGTCCGGATTCGATTCCGGGACATTTCTCATATCGCCGCGTGCTGAACGCATTTTTCCGAGCCGGTTCCAGAATAGATGGAGACTCGGGTAGGCTCGAAGCGGCGACTGGAGACAAATACTCGGGATGCGCCGGTGAGGTCACCCCTGCCCAATCAGAGATCGGCCGCCTTGATGGCGCCCTTTGGATTGGTCGAGAAGGCTTTGCCCTCATCCTGTAAGGCTCTGCCCTCCTCCTGTTGATAACCGACTGTTGCATGAACGGTTGAATTCGCGTATGCATCCCGGGGGGGCAAGTTCGAATGGCCAAAACTAGGGTATCAGTTCGAATGAGCGCGTGGAGTGCAAGGAATGGCACGAGCAGCCGAAAATCCACCTAATCCTATGCAGCCAAGCATACTCATCGCGGGCGGGGCCGGATTCATTGGCTCCAATTTCGTGCGGACCTTGCTCGAAGTGTCGGCAAGCTCGATAGTCACGCTCGACAAGTGCACGTACGCCACCGGGCTCAACAATCTGGCTGAATTCAACGAGGGCGGGCGGCATCATTTCGTTCAGGGCGACATCGGAAATCGAGCGCTCATTCGCGATCTGTTGCGGGAGCACCGGCCCGCGACGGTGGTAAACTTCGCTGCTGAAACCCACGTCGATCGCTCGATCCTTTTTCCAGAGGAATTCGTCCAGACCAACGTCGTGGGAACATTCAACTTGCTAGATGAGGTCCGCCAATATTGGGAAGGGTTGCCTGGCGCCAGCAAAGGCAACTTCCGTTTTTTACAGGTCTCGACCGACGAGGTGTATGGTTCCCTCGCCCCAAGCGACCCACCTTGCGATGAGAACAGTGCCTTCGCGCCCAACAGCCCTTATGCCGCGAGCAAGGCGGCGGCTGATCAGTTTGTGAGGGCCTTTCATCAGACTTACGGAGTCCCAACCCAGATCGCGCGATGCTGCAACAACTACGGCCCCGGCCAGTATCCGGAAAAGCTGATTCCGCTGGTGATACTCAAGGCGCTGCACGAACAGCCTCTGCCGATTTTTGGCGATGGCAATCAAATTCGCGATTGGCTGTACGTCCGCGACCATTGCCTTGCGCTGCTGAAGATCATCGCGAGCGGGCTTCCCGGCGAGGTGTACAACATCAGCGCGAGGGCGGAGCGGACCAATCTGCAGGTGGTCAGAGCGATATGCGCGTTGTTGGACGAAGCGCGTCCCCGCAAATCTGGGACCTACGCGGACCTGATCGCTCACGTCACCGACCGGCCCGGTCACGATCGAAGGTACGCGCTGGACTCAAGCAAGATTTCTAGTCAGCTCGACTGGCGATCGACAGAGAGCTTCGAGTCGGGACTCGAAAAGACCGTGCGCTGGTACCTTGACCACATGGACCAGGTTATGACGGTGGCCAACGGCCGCGCATACAGGGAGTGGTTGGCCGTCAACTACGATCAAAGGCGTTTCGGTTGAAGGGAATCATTCTCGCGGGTGGTAAAGGGACCCGCCTGTATCCGATCACTCTGTCGGTCAGCAAGCATCTGCTGCCGGTATACGACAAACCGATGATCTACTACCCGCTGGCGACATTGATGCTTGCCAGGATCCGGGAGATTCTGATCATTTCAACTCCCGACGATCTGCCGCAGTACCAACGCCAATTGGGTAATGGATCGCAATGGGGCCTCGATATCCGGTACGCTCCGCAACCCAAACCCGAGGGCCTTGTGCAAGCCTTCTTGATCGGACGAAGCTTTTGCGAAGGGGATTCCTGTTGCCTGATACTCGGCGACAATATCTTTTATGGTCACGGTCTCGGCGAAGTTCTGGACCGAGCGGCGCGGCGCCTTAGCGGCGCAACGGTTTTCGGGTACCGCGTAGATGATCCTGAACGATACGGCGTAATCGAGTTCGATGACGAAGGAAGGGTGCTGTCCGTCGAGGAAAAGCCCACGGCTCCGAAGTCAAACTACGCGATGGTGGGGCTCTACTTCTGCGACCGACAAGTCGTTGAGATCGCTGCCAGCGTTCGACCATCGGCGCGAGGCGAACTCGAGATCACTGATGTGATTCGCGACTACCTGAGACGAGGACAGCTGACAGTGGAAAAGCTTGGGCGCGGAATGGCCTGGCTTGACGCCGGAACCCACGAGTCACTGCTGGAGGCCAGCAACTTCATCGAGACCATCGAGCGGCGGCAAGGACTCAAGGTGGCTTGTCCCGAGGAGATCGCCTATGGGTTAGGCTATATTACCACCGAGCAGTTGATGCGTCGCAGTGAAGAGCTGGGGAACAGCGAGTATGGCCGTTATCTGCGGAACCTGGTCACAGGTTAGAGGGTTCCACCTTGAAACGGATAGAAACCGAGCTGCCCGGCGTCTTCGTAGTTGAGCCCCAAGTCTTTGAAGACTCACGAGGGTGTTTCTTCGAGACTTATCATCAGAAAAAGTTTGTCGCGCTCGGGATCGGAACGGTATTCGTTCAGGAAAATCACTCCGTAACCAACGGAGGGATTCTTCGGGGGCTGCACTACCAGCTCGCGCACCCTCAGGCAAAACTGTGCCGGGTCATCCGCGGCGAAGTCTTTGACGTTGCGGTGGATATCAGAGTCGGTTCGGAAACCTTTGGCCGCTGGGTCGGTGTGGTGCTGTCGGCTGACAACAAGCGGCAGTTGTTCATTCCTCGAGGCTTCGCCCACGGTTTTATAGTTCGTTCAGAAGTGGCCGAATTCATCTACCGGTGCGATGATTTTTACCACCGAGAGGATGAAGGCGGGGTGCTCTGGAGCGACCCTCAGCTCGCGATCACGTGGGGTAACGCCAATCCTCGACTCGCCGAGAGGGATGCCAGATTCCCGCCGCTTTCCGAGATAGCCCCTGACCGACTACCGGGTTATAAGGGGAACGCCAACTAAGGTCCCACGCGCGGTGGCGCTCGCGAGACTGATTTCCTATTTCCAGCTCCGAAGACCCCGGCAGAAGCACCCGATGCTCGGTGATGTTCCTGAACAGAATGGCGTCGCTTTGGCCTCGACTTCCCGGTGGTGGCGTTACCAACTTCAACTTGTCGAGGAACCGCGCGCTGTAGAGAGATCCTCACGACGACCAATAACAGAACCGGGGGGTGAACCTTCGGCGGGTGCGCGAGTTCGCAAAATGCACAACCCGGAGAGTCCCCGTCCGGCACCGACTCGACAGCCCACCAACCCAGTAGCGTAGCGTTTCTGCCGTCTCCACCTTCTGCTTTAATAGGGACGTGGCTAAAGAAGATCATTCGGTCGCCCGGCCTGTCGAATCGAAAGCGCCGGACCAGGTCGAGCCTCGAGAGTCTCCCAACCGCATGGCGGACGCCGCGCGTAATGCGGCGCTCCCTGTCCAGGTTTCAATGCTCACCGCGTCCAACGAGTTCCTGAACCGCGAGGTCTCGTTACTCGAGACTGAACTCGACGGACTGCGGCAGGAGCTGAATCAGATTCAGCACAGCTATGGTTGGAAGGTTATCGAGAGATACCGGCGAAGGCTGGCGAGGATGCGCGATCGATATAAGTCCTTCAGCAGTTTCTATGAGGCGATCACGATTTGGCTACTGGATCGAGTCGTGGGACCTGCGGAGCAAGACGAGCGAAGAAGGTACCAGCTCTGGATCGAGCGCCATCAACTGGGCTCCGAACGCATTGAAGAGATTAGAGCCGCGACGGCAACTTTTCCGTATAAGCCTTTGGTCAGCGTGGTCATTCTCGTTGACGGCGAAGCGGTCGGAGGTTGGCTAACGAGGTCAATTGAGTCGGTCCAAGCGCAACTGTATGACCGCTGGGATCTCTGCATTGAGGCGAAGTACGATATCGAAGACGGTATCATGGCGCTGCTCGAGCGCCACGCTGCCAGCGACCCTCGCGTCAAGGTCAAGCGCGCTCCGAAAGATCACGGAGCCGGGGAAGCGTTCGGGTCTCAAGCTGGCTTTGCGACCGGAGAGTTCGTCGTTTTCCTCGACCAGCATAGCGAACTAAGCAACGACTCGCTCTTCGAAGTGGTGAAACGGCTCAACCGGAATTGGCTTACCGATCTGATCTATTGGGATGAAGACAAGTTAGAAGTCGATGGATCCAGAATCGAGCCATTTTTCAAACCCGATTGGAATCCAGACCTGCTGCTTTCGATGAACTATTTAGGCCCATCTCTCGCGATCAGGAGGACTCTTATTGAGGAAGTCGCGGGCGTTCCGCCGAAGTTCGAGGCCAGCCGGCTCTACGACCTGGTGCTCCGCACAGTCGAGCGTACGAACCGGATCGCTCATATTCCCAAGGTCCTCTATCATCGGAGGAAGGTCGCGGGCTCAACGGCGACGGGAGCTGAGATCGCGTCCCACGACCGCTACGACGGTGCGCACGCGATCGAAGAGGCACTGCAGCGGCGCGCGCTACGAGGAGCCGTGACAACCTCCGGTCCGGGGCGCTATTCGGTGAGATACGAGATCCGCGGCGAGCCACTCGTATCGATTTTGATCCCGACAAAAGACAGATGCGAGCTGCTGCGCCAATGTCTGACCAGTATTGAGCAAAAAACTGACTACCGTAACTATGAGATCATCGTGCTGGACAACGACAGCTCTGCTCCCGAAACCCTGGAGTTCCTAGAACAGATCGCTGACCGGGCGCGAGTCTATCGCTGCCCGGGACGTTTCAATTTCTCCGCCATCAACAACCGCGGTGCCAAAGAAGCGCGCGGCGAGTTTCTGCTTTTTCTGAACAACGACACCGAGGTGATCCGCCGCGACTGGATGAATGCGATGATCGAGCACGCGCAGCGACCAGAGGTGGGCGCGGTCGGTGCCAAACTGCTCTTCACGGATGGACGAATCCAGCACGCCGGCATTGTCCTCGGCATTGGCGGGCTCGCAGGCCACGCTTTTAGATTCAGATGCGATAGCGTCCCTGATTGTCTTGGGCTTACCGAAGTAGTTCGCGATTGCAGCGCAGTAACCGCCGCCTGCCTGATGATGCGGCGTACGCTGTTCAACGAGGTCCAAGGTTTTGACGAGGACCTATCGGTCGACTTCAACGATGTGGATCTCTGTCTTCGGTTAAGGGAGCGTGGCTATCTGATCGTCTTTCAACCGCTCGCCCTTCTCCGCCATCATGAAAGCGCCACCAGGGGTCACCTCCATTCTGCCGAGAATGAGGAACTGTTTTTGAAGCGCTGGGCAGCTTATTTGAAGAAAGGAGACCCCTACTACAATTGCAACCTAACCCTGGCGAGTGAAGATTGGAGCGTGGCCCACTAGTGCTTCGACTCATGCGTAACGCTTTGTTTGTAAGCGAAAACACGCCGAGCATCTGCGGTGGTGAAATGCCAGCGGATGCTTCGGCGTCTGCGATTGGCGCAGGCGTTCCAAGCGCGGGTGCGGCGGTCCAGTTCGGCGAAAGTGGAGATCCGATCACGGCCGAGGCACTCGCGCGACCACAGACTTGCCTCAAGCTCGGCGGGATTAAGCCAACTGCCATGTTTGGGCGTGTAGTGAACGGTGAAACGCGCCCACAGCCTGCGGCCGTCCCGGTCGCCAAAGCTGTCGATGAGCGACTTCGCGCAGTGGGTGTTGAGGTTGTCCAGCAACAGATGAATGGTCTTGGCCGCCCGATGGGCCCGGGCGATCCGCTTGAGCGCTTGGTAAACTGAGGCCCTTGGCCACCCCGCGATCATATTTCGACTCCTTGTTCTCGAAGCATGGAAACGAAATCGTCGAGCGCGAGTCCGGTCGCCAAGCAGTCCTTGAGATTCCGGATTCTCCGGATTCTCTCGAGCGGGCGTCTGACGGGGCGACTGTGTCAGGAAATATTGTCGATGCTGTTTTTTTATCTTCCGCCGGAGTCGCTGGCAGGGAACACCTGCATAATCTGTTCATAATATTTTATCGCCCCGCCCGCTGTTGGATGTCCGACAGACGCGAAGCGACATTCCGCACAATCGACCGAATCCTCCGGGTAAAAGTTCGAACAGGCCCGTGCTCGAAGGTCTCTAAAGTCGTCGGCGGCGTCAACGGCTGGCGGTGTGCCGCTAAATACCCAGAGTAGAGAATCGTCCTGGAATAGAGAATTTTGCTCCGTGAATCCGGAACGCACGAACGTTATTCGGTTGCCAAACGGAGTCATCGGCAAAAAAGAGGCGGGCAGCTTGTGCTTAGCATCCCGAAAAGCATCGCCAAACACCGCTGCAGTCTCTGCCCGTACCACCTCTGAAGCGACCAACGCCCCTTCCCTCAGGCAGCGCCGCAATGCCTCTGCAGAGTCCAGCAAAAGAACCGAGACGCCCTCGGCGTCGAGCGCCTCCCGGCACTTCCCGATCACGAGCGGCAAAAGCTGGTCAATGTCGAGCTGCGCGGCAAAGTGGCTGGGAGGCGACTCCGCGATCTGATTCACGCCGTCACAGACGAGTCGTCGACTCTCCGGCGCCCCGATCCGCTCCTGTACGACAGCTCTGTCCGCCGCAGAGCGGCGCCCCCGGCAACAGTAAGTCGAGCGCGGCGCGCGTTTCGCGAAGAGATTGGGCTAGCGTCTCAACCGCATCAATTCTGGAATACCTCGCTACCGCGCCGAAGCGAGCGCATCAGCGATCGTCTTCAAAGGCAAGACTAGTTTCAGAGGATCATCGAGCAGCCGCACTGCTCCGAAGCGCTCGTACCACTCGGCAGCGCGCTCGCTTTTCGCGTCAATTGCGATCGCTACTCCGCCAACCTGGGCGGCGACCGAGAGCGCGCGCCTGCCGGCACCGAGCAAGAGCTCGCCGCCTAGTCCGCTCCCCTGACTTGATCGGCTGACGGCTAGCCGGGCGAGACGGAACACGGGCACTTCGTACCGGCCGAGTCGTCGAGTTATTGCGGTCGGGATCTTTACAAATTCAATTGCACCCGGACTGATCGTGTAATAGCCAAGGATCCGCGCAGCGTCGTCTGGTGGGACTGCCGCAAAGGTCTTGGCGCCGCCGGATTCGTGATTCTGCCGCGCGTAGCGGCGTAGATAGTCGTTGAGTTCCTGAGAGCCGCAATCGAAATTCTTGCGATCGTGGCGTCGGCTGATTGCTTCCTCACGCCAGACGATTCTACCGCTCACGCTTTTGCGAGCCGCCTGGCTGCGGCGATCAGCGCTGCCGTGGGCTTCGGCGGTTTTTCCAACAATCGGAGCACGCGCTTCGAATCACGCTCTGAGAGTACGATGCGCTCGGACTGCTCCACTACGCCGCGCGCCACCGGTAGGACGTTCCGCATGATGAACCGTGTGACGTCGAGTTGCTCGTGAGCCGCTGCCTCGGAAATGAGCTGCTTTTCTTCGCGGGTAGCGCGTAGTTCAATTCGATCGCTTCGAGTAGCTTCGGTTGCCATGCCCGGCCTCATTCTTCTTCAAGCTAGGCCTTGGACTCTAGCGCACGTACGGTGTCCGTACAACGCCCTGCGGAAGGCTCTCTTTGGCCAGATTTTGGCTGATCGCGCCGCAAGGCGGAACTGCACAAATCGCCACAAACTGTCATTCGCCGAAAGTGCTCTTTCCCTTGTCTGCGTCGGGGGTTGCGCGCCACGGCGTACACCGGAGTCACTGAAGTCCGCCTGGTCTGCATGGACGAGTGTGTCACTCATCCGCGGGTGCGCTTCGGCGGACGGCGAGTCCTGTATCGCCACTATCTGCGCGAACTGGCGCGCAAGCCGCAGGCGCTCAACGCGGCTGAACTGGATCTCGATTCCGGCGGCACGCAGGTTGCTTGCCATGCGGCGCAGCGCGTTGCCCAGCGCATTGGGCGCCTTGGGCCAGCGTACCGAACGGCGCATGCTTTCGCTCACATCATGCAGTTGAGCCGTGCATGCAGCTCTGCGACCGTCCCGCTAAAGCCTTCCCGGGCCAGTTTGGCCACAGGTTCGTACAGCGGCGAGAACTCAAGCGCCAGCCCTGGTGGTCAACGTTCAGGAAGCGGCGTAATTCATCGAGACCGCCGCCGCGCTCGGGTGCGGGCACATTCGGGGATACAAAGGACGGTCCGAAATTTCTTGGTCAGCGATGATCACGCCGCATTCTCTTTCTGCGCTGGGCGGATCAGCACCTCGGCCGAAATGCCGAGACGATCATGCAGGCGTCGGATCATGCCAATCGACAGGCTGCGCTTGCGGTTCAAAACCTCCGCAACGCGCGTTCGCGTTCCGATGAGAGGTTCCAGGTCCTTGCGAGAGAGGCCTTGCTGCTCCATGCGGAACTTGATCGCCTCGACCGGATCGGGCGCCTCCATCAGATAATGCTCGGCCTCATAGGCATCGATCAGCGTTGCCAGCACATCGAGACGGTCGCCCTTTGGCGTGCCGCTCTTCGCACCCCAAAGACGCTCGACATCGGAGAGGGCCTTCTCGTAGTCCGCCTTCGTGCGAATTGGCTTCAGCTCATTCGTCATGTTCCACCTCTGTCACGTCGATCCGGTCGTAGTCCTTGTGCATCCCGATCCATTTGATCCAAACAATACTCTTCTCGAAATCGACCGCCACGACCAACCGGTATGCGTTGCCCTTCACGTTGAAAACGATGCGCTCGGCCGTCACGATGCTCGCGGTGGCATAGGACCGCTTCACCTCGGCCGTGCTTGTCCAGCGCGCCTTCTTCGCCTCATCGAACCAAGCATCCAAGGCGGCTTTCACCGCCGGCTGATCCTTGTGCCCGGCGAGAGACTCCACAAACTCTCGCAAGGTTCGCCGGGCAATGATCCGCATACGTCGAATCTACTATGTGCCCATTTTGGGCGCAACCTTCCTCGAGCGTGGAAAGCGTCCCGCTTCCCAATGGCAAATCCGGCGCCGCCCTGCGGCGCTCCAACTACATGCCGATGCCGAGCCCGCGCTGGCAGCCAAGCTCCCATGAAATGCCGTCACCTCGGACGAGGCCGGAGACCTGCCGGGCCGAGTTCCCTTTCGATCACTGGCCGCCACTAGACGAGGGTGAACTCGCGGGACTGTGCCTACTCAGAATTTCATCGGGGCTCGGAAGCGGGGACCAGGGATACTACGCGCCGGCCGCGGATATCGGCGCGCCTAAACTGGATCTCGGTTCCGGCAGGAGTGGAATTGGCGATGTCCTGAAACCCCGGAAAAGATCGTCAGTTATCGTCAGTGGTGGACAGTCACGAACAACCATCGCCGAATCGCTGGACCTTTTCCATGTTTTCCGAGGAAAAACCCTGGTCAAACCCCCCTCAGAAGTCGGCTTTACGGATGTGGTGCTGACAGGGTTACTGACGGT
>CABEBC010000270.1_pt1 | contig 18155 bp, 15 predicted proteins | sample 3422291 | NCBI WGS metagenome assembly CABEBC01 (sample SAMEA5534345, study PRJEB31848) | metagenome | biome: tundra; feature: field; material: soil | place: USA | collected 2013-05 | depth 0.45 m
GGATAACAAGCGGACATGAAAACGTTGCCGTAGCGTACTGTATCGAGCTGGTAACCGGATCCACTATTTCAGCTATGATCGTGGCACCGGTTCCGCTCCCGTATGCCGTGACAATCCCGGCGGTAGCCCCAGCATTTCCGCCTGTATTGCTATTGACGGGGAAAACATTGGGGAAGGAAGATATCCAGACAGCCGAATTTGTCACATCGCGTACCACTGGAGCTACCGTGTAGGTTCCGATGGCCAGGAAATTCCCAGTATCCTGCAAATTGCCAACGGAAATCGAACTGGGAATGATGGTGAGCGAAACCAGCCCCTCCGAAGACACCGGACCCGTTGGACCCGTTCCCGTTCCGCCTGTAACCGTAACGGATACGCCGCTGGAGACCTGACCGTTGAATCCCGCCGCGGTGGCTGTAATTGTCGTTGTACCGTTGCCTTCGGCAAGCACCTCGCCGGACGCCAAGCCTCCTGTTGGACAGCCTGTGGCACCCGACGCGCACGGTCCGACAATCGCCACGCTGGTGTTGGCGGAGGTCCAGGTGGCGCCGGCCACAGACCCGGTGGAGGAATGGGCCGCATTACCGTAAGTCCCCGTAGCCGTCAACTGCACGGTGGAGCCTACCGCAATCGAATTGGTCGCGGGCGTCACCTGAATGGAATCCAGCCCTGAGGTGGCGTTGCAACCGGTAAAGGTCAATGAAAGGCTGGCAAGCAACAGCGCTCCGAAGCAGAAGCGATTGAACATTTGGGTCTCCTGGCGTTTCCGGCAACTACAGCTCCGCCATCCCCTGGCGAAACCGGAGATTATCGTCCACTCTCGACTATAGGCCTTCCAATAACTGCGCGCCTAGGACATAAAAGAGTCCCTATGCATACGGAATCAAAACAGTTAATAAGCAATTCACTGGCTGCTCACGCACTTCTTATTTGCCGTGTATACGACACAGGTCAGCCCATAAAACGGCAAGCCCACGGCCACCTGCTCTTTGCCCGGCACACCCTGTACCGGCTACACTTCTCCTCAGCATGGCCATCGCCCACGACAACACTCCTGAACGGCTGGTCAGCGCCGCGCGCGCCGACGAAGAGCAGGGCTTTGAACTCAAACTGCGCCCCCGCTGGCTGGGCGAATTCATTGGCCAGTCCAAAGCCAAAGAGCAGCTCACCATCGCCCTGGAAGCCGCCAAATCCCGCGGTGAAGCCCTCGATCACGTCCTTCTCTCCGGCCCTCCGGGGCTGGGCAAAACCACGCTGGCTACCATCATCGCCAATGAACTCGACGTCGGCTTCCAGCAGACCTCCGGCCCGGCCTTGCAAATCCAGGGTGACCTCACCGCCATCCTCACCAACCTGCGCGAGCGACAGGTGCTCTTCCTTGACGAAATTCACCGCATGCAACCGGTGCTGGAAGAAAAGCTCTACACCGCCCTCGAAGACTACAAACTGGACATCATCATCGGTCAGGGGCCGGCGGCGCGCACCCATGTGATGGAAATCCGCCCCTTCACCTTCATCGGCGCCACCACCAGGCCCGGCCTGTTGAGTTCACCGCTCCGCTCGCGTTTCGGCATTCTGCTGCGCCTGGAGTTTTATACAGAAGAAGAGTTGCGCGTCATTGTCGCGCGCTCTGCCGAGGTATTGCAGATTCCCATCGACCAGGACGGCGCGGCCGAGATCGCCCTGCGCTCCCGTGGAACGCCACGCATCGCCAATCGCCTGCTGCGCCGCGTCCGCGACTACGCCCAGGTGCGCGGAACAGGCGTGATTGACCACCCCACCGCCAAAGCCGCCCTCACCATGCTTGAAGTGGACGCCCACGGCTTCGACGAAATCGACCGGCGCCTGCTGCTGGCCATCATCCAAAAATACGACGGCGGCCCAGTTGGCCTCAGCACGCTGGCCGCAACCTTGGCCGAGGAGCAAGACGCCCTGGAAGAAGTTTACGAACCGTTCCTCATCCAGATCGGATTCCTCGACCGCACGCCGCGCGGCCGCGTCGCCACGCGCCTGGCTTATGAACACTTCGGCTTGACCATGCCCGGCCGCCAGACACCGCTGTTTTAGCAGAATGCTCCGTGAATAATGCTCCATGAAGAATGCCCCGTGCCCCATCCATTCGCGCACTTTACGAATGGGTGGGAGACCACACAACCAATCCGCATCAGGAGAAAGATCATGGCACTTACCGAATCCACCATGCTGGAACTGGGCACCACCGCCCCCGACTTCGCACTCACTGACGTAGTGACCGGCAAGACCGTTCGCCGCGATGATTTTCGCGACTCGAAGGCGCTGCTGGTCATGTTCATCTGCGCCCACTGTCCCTATGTGAAGCACATCGAGAAGGGCCTGGCGGCCCTGGGCAAGGATTATGCCGGCAAGAGCTTCGGCCTCGTCGCCATCAGCAGCAACGACGTAACCTCTCACCCCGCCGACAGTCCCGCCGGACTCAAGCAGCAGGCTGAATCATTGGGCTTCGTCTTTCCCTATCTGCACGACGAGACGCAGGCCGTGGCGCGCGCCTACAAGGCCGCCTGCACGCCTGACTTCTTTCTCTTCGATGGAAATCTCTGCCTGGTTTATCGCGGCCAGTTCGATGCGAGCCGTCCCGGCAACGGCATCGCGGTCACCGGCGAGAACCTGCGCGCCGCCATCGACTTAGTGCTCGCCGGCAAGCCGGTGCCAACGGAGCAGCGCCCCTCCATCGGCTGCAACATCAAGTGGAAAGCGTAACCCGACGGCTTGGCGTGCTGACTTGCTGATCTACAGCGCCAGCCCTCTGATCTCTGACCCCTGACCCCTGATCCCTGATCCCTGTTTACAGCGCCAGCCCCTTCAAATACTTGCGGAACTGTGGCCCAAGATCGCTGCGCTTGAGCGCAAACTCCACCGTCGCCTGCAACATGCCCAGCTTGTCGCCGACGTCAAATCGCTTGCCCTTGAATGTATAGCCGAAGACCTTTTCTTTCTTCACCAGCGCTTTGATGCCGTCCGTGAGTTGAATCTCGCCGCCCGCGCCCGGTTTCGTCTTTTCCAGCAGTTCGAAGATACGCGGCGTAAGCACATAGCGGCCGATGATGGCCTGCTTGGAGGGCGCATTCTTGAACTTCGGTTTTTCCACCATTCCAGTGCAGTTGAAAATCCTCTTGTTCACGGGGTCCTGCGATCCGGCCAGCACTCCATAAAGGCTGATCGCGGGGCCTTCAATGGTCTGCGTCGCCAGCACCGAGCCGCCCTTCCTGTTGAATACGGAGATGAGCTGCTTCAGGCAAGGCACCTCGGCGTCGATCACATCGTCGGGCAGAATGACGGCAAACGGCTCGTCGCCCACCAAATCTCTGGCGCACAGCACGGCGTGGCCCAGCCCCAGCGGTTCTTTCTGACGCACATAGCTGATCCGCGCCAGCGACGAGACTCCGCGCGACACGGCGAGCATCTCATGCTTGCCCTTTCGCTCCAATGCCGCGTCCAGTTCATAGCTGATGTCAAAGTGATCCTCCATCACGCTCTTGCCGCGGCCGGTAACGATGATGATGTGCTCGATTCCCGATGCAATCGCCTCTTCCACCCCGTACTGAATGATGGGCTTGTCCACCAGCGCCAGCATCTCTTTGGGAATCACTTTGGTGGCCGGCAAAAACCGCGTGCCCAGTCCGCCTGCCGGAAATACCGCCTTGCGCACCTTCATGCTCATCGCATCTTCCTCAGTTCTTTATCTTACGGCTAAGATGCATCGTCATCGTCGTCAGTCGCCCACTTTGGCAGAGCACAATATTGACATTCCTCACGAATCCCGCCGATGCCTAAACTCCCATTGAACCGTTTGCCGCAGCGGGGACATGGCCAAATAGAACGGCAATAATGAAAATACCCCGCTACAAAGAGTAGAACGAATGCCAGGTTTTCAACCGGCCAGCTTAACTTGAGCACAACGACAATCGGAAAAAGCAGTATAGGAATCAAGATGATCCCTACTACTGCAAAAAGTTCATATCGTGTGAATCTCTTGTATTTCTCCCAGTTCCCCGCGTACTTGTCCTTCATTGTACTGTGCTTCATGTACCACGCCTCTCACAGCGCCGGTGAAACGTCCCCCAGCAGCGCCTCCCGCACAATCTTGATTGGCGGGAACCCCTGCCGCAGAAAGTCGTCATGAAACTTCTGCAGCGAAAACGCCGCGCCCTGCTTCTTCTTCAGGTCCTCGCGTAGTTTCATAATTTCCAGCTTGCCCAGCGTGTAGTAGAGATAGGTCGGGTCTCCCGCGCCGCGCTTTGTTTCCACGATTGACGCTTCTTTCGATTGATAGCCTTCCTTTTGGAAGAACTCAACCGCCTCATCGTAACTCATCTTGCCGGTATGCATTTCGATGCCCGCGATAAAGCGCGCATTTCTCAGCAGCGCGTCCTGCAACTGGCCAAGGCGAAGGAACTTTGCTTCACGCTCATCCTTTGCTCCAGCTCCAGGTTGGCCATAGCCTTCATCCAGCATCATCTGCTCACAGTAGTGCGCCCAACCCTCTACGTCGGTGCTCGCCCCCAGCAGCTTGCGCACCCGGCTCGGCGCCTGCGGCAACCACAAGAACTGTATGTAATGGCCCGGATAAGCCTCATGCACCGCTGTTGAAATCACCGTGCCCACGTTGAATGAATGCATGTAGCCCTCAACCTGCGCGGGCGTCATCGTTGGGTCAGGCAGTGTCACATTGAAGTAAGCCTCCGTCGCACGTGTCTCAAACGGCCCCGGCGTGTCCATCGAGGCAATGGTCGTGGCGCGCATAAACGGCGGTGTCTCTTCCAGGATTGGGCGCACATCCGAGGGGATGGTCACAATGTGATGGGCGCGGATAAAGCTCACCAATCCGTCGAAGGTTGCGCGAAAGCTATTCAATAACTGATCTGGCGCGGGATGCATTCCGCCTAACTCCTCCAGTACCGCGCGCGATTCCTTCGACGGCTCAAGCTCTTTGGCAATTTGATTGAAGTGCGCCTGGTTCTTGCGCAGATCGGCCCAGCCAATTTCGAGCAGCTGATCCAGCGGCAGATCCACCATCTCGTCATACTGAAGTTTTTTTGCGAAGTTATCCGCGCCAATACGAAAATCGCCATTCGACTTAGCCAGCAAATCCGTCTTCAGCCAGCCCAGATAGCTATTCAGCTCCGCAATCACCGCCGCATTCGTCTTGGTAAACTCCGCCTTCAGCGCTTCGTCTTTGGCATCGGCAAAGGCCAGCGGAACATCGTGTTCAAAAAAACTCATGATGTCCGGCAACTGCTCAATGGCAATCTCGGTGAAGACGCGCGGAGGGCTCATCAGGTTCACGCGCGCCTCGCGGAGCAGCACCGGCATCTGCTTTTCGCGGGCAACCAGTGACCTCAGCCGCTCATCTGGCGAAGCAAACTTGCGCTCCATCAGCACAAACGCCCCATTCGCGCAGATGCTCGAATACTCATCCGCATTCTTCTCCCAGGGGCGAATCTTATCCAGCGTCAGCAACTGCGAGCGGATATTCGCAAGCACCATCTCGCGGTCGCTGCGCGGAACCAGATCGCCCAGTGCGCCATCGGGACGAATCGCCTCAATGCGCTTCTCGAAGCGCATCAGTGCAGCAACCTCAGCGTCGATATTCTTGCGCGAGTAATCTTCCAGTTGCGCATCGTATTGGTGATAGCCAACCTGCGTGCCTTGCGTGGGAGCGTAATGAAAGAACACCTGGTCGAAGTACTCGTCCGAAATCTTTTCGACTTGCTGCTTCCAGTTTTCCTTTGCCGCATGGGCGTTGATCGCGGAAGCCATACAAACTCCAATCACAAATTGCGCAATAACTTTCTTCATCTTTCCTCTCATTATCGAACTATGTTTCCTAAGCGTTCACCGGAGCGGGCGCCAGGTTATCAAGCAGTTCGTGAATTTCCAGCAGAACTTCGTCGCTCCGCGCGGCTACCAAAGGATACTTCAGCAGGCCCTGCGGCGTGAACTGCGCGCCGCGCTTGGCGTTGCGCGCCACCAGTTGCATCAGGTGTTGCGGATCGATGGCCGCATTCTCCTTGAATCGAACATGCAGCTCGGCGCGCTTACGATCCACCTGTGCAATACCGATTCGCTCGCATTCCAGCCTGATCAGCGCCGCCTCCAGCAGGTACACCGTCGCATCCGGCGGCGCGCCGTAGCGGTCTTCCAACTCAGCACGCACCTCAGCAACCGCCGCCTCGCTTGCCGCGCCTGCAATTTTCTTGTAGAGCCGCAGCCGCTGGTTCTCCTCCGGCACATAACTCTCGTCGATTCGCAGCGCAATGCCCAGGTTCAGTTGCGTCGCCGGCCGCTCCTCGCTCGTCTCACCCTTCATCTCCTTGACCGCGGCCTCCAGCATCGAGGTGTATAACTCGAATCCCACCGCCTCGATGTGCCCGCTCTGCTCGCCGCCCAGCATGTTGCCCGCGCCGCGCAGTTCCAGGTCCAGCGCCGCAATCTTGAAGCCTGCGCCCAGGTCGCTGAACTCCTTCAGCGCCGCCAGCCGCCTGCGCGCAATCGGAGTCAATTCCTGCTCAGGAGGAATCAGCAAGTACGCATAGGCGCGCCGGTTCGAGCGGCCCACGCGCCCACGCAGCTGATATAACTCGCTCAACCCGTGCCGGTCAGCGCGGTTGATGAGCATGGTATTTGCCAGCGGAATATCCAGCCCGTTTTCGATGATGGTTGTCGCCACCAGCACATCGTACTCGTGCCGCATGAAGGCCAGCATCACGCGCTCCAGCTCCGTCTCGCTCATCTGCCCGTGGCCCACGGCTACCCGCGCCGCTGGCACCAGTTCCTGTATTCGCGCGGCAATTTCGTAGATAGACTCCACGCGGTTGTGCACAAAGTACACCTGCCCGCCGCGCTCCAACTCCACCTCGATGGCCGAGCGCACAATCTTCTCGTCAAACTTGGCAACTACAGTTTGGATCGCCATGCGGTCCTTGGGCGGCGTCTCTATCACGCTCATATCGCGCAAGCCCACCAGAGACATGTGCAGCGTGCGCGGTATCGGCGTGGCGCTCATGGCCAGCACATCAATCTCCTTGCGCATCTGCTTCAGCCGTTCCTTATGGCGCACGCCGAAGCGCTGCTCCTCATCCACCACCAGCAACCCCAGGTCCTGAAACTTGATGTCTTTTGACAACAGCCGGTGCGTGCCGATGAGAATATCTACCTTGCCGGTCTCCACCCGCTCGACAATAATCTTCTGTTCTTTTTGAGTTCTGAAGCGCGAGATCATCTCCACGTTGATGGGAAACTGCGCAAACCGCTTCTTGAATGTCTCGAAGTGCTGAAAGCTGAGAATTGTGGTCGGCGCCAGCACGGCCACCTGCTTGCCGTCCTGCACTGCCTTGAAGGCCGCCCGCATGGCCACTTCGGTTTTGCCGTAGCCCACATCCCCGCACAGCAGCCGATCCATCGGCGTGGTCGATTCCATGTCGTACTTGATGGCTCGAATCGCTGAGATCTGGTCGTCGGTCTCGCTGTAATCGAACGCGTCCTCAAACTCCTTCTGAAACTCGTTGTCTTTCGAAAAAGAGGTTCCCTGCGCCGTGGCACGCTGGGCGTATAACTTCAATAACTCGCCGGCCATATCCTGCATGGCCTTGCGGACTCTTGCTTTTGTTTTTGTCCACTGCTGCGAACCAAGCCGGTTCAGAGCCGGCGCCGGTCCCGCGTCTGTTGAGCGGTATTTCTGGATTAAATCCAATCTGGTCAGCGGCACATATAACTTGGCAGCTTCGGCAAACTCCAGAATCATGAACTCCACCGAGAGCCCGTCCTGCACAATTTCCTTGAGACCCTGGTATTGCGCAATGCCATGCTCCACGTGCACCACGTAGTCGCCTATTCCCAGGTCGCGAAAATCCGAAACAAATGCCGCCGTCTTTGAACGCTTCGGCTCCAGCCGCGCCGCCACATCCGCTTCGTCGGAGAGATCGTTAGCCCCAAACAAAATCAAATTCGAGTCAAGAAAACTAACTCCCGAGGCCACCGGCGTGCGCACAATCACCGGCACGCGCAGGTCGCCAGCCAGGTAACTTCCCTCGTCTAACATCGTCTCGCCGGGGTGCGGGTTGCGGCTACCGAGGCGATAAGGAATCTGGTACTCACGCAGCACCGTGGCCAGCCGTTCCACATCGCCCTGGTGCGACGCGGCCAGCACAATCCGCGTCTCGGCAGCCATCAGCGTTCGCAAATGCTCGGTCAGCGCCGGAATCGACCCATGAAACCGCAGCGTGGGCCGCGTGTTCAGCTCGATCTCACCCAGCGTCGTGTCCGCATCCAGCACATCCACCACGCCCAGTTGGTCGAGGTCGAGCCCCATGTGCGCGTCTAACTGCGCCTGTAACACCTCAGGCTTGAGATAGATGTCCTCGGGCCGGATCAACGAGCCCATCGCCGACCGCTCGTGCCTTTGCTCGACCTTGTTCCACCAGCGATCGATCTGATTGCGCACCATCGAGGGCTCTTCGATGAACAACGCGCACTTAGGCAACAGCGTGAGCAGCGATTGATCCGCTCCGGCCACCGCGGAGAAAAACTCCCACCCCGGAAATACACTCACTCCGCCGGCAGAGGCCAACTCGGCAGACCTCTCCTCATCCTCTTGCGCGCCTTCAAACTCCACCCGCTGCCGGCTTAGCCGCCCATGCACGGCGGCCAAGAGGTGCTCGGTCACCGGCGTCTCAGTCAGCGGCAATAACAGCGCCTCGTCCTGCGCCGACTGCGAGCGCTGCGTCTCAGGATCAAATTTTCGTATCGTCTCAATCTCATCGCCGAAAAGCTCAATGCGCACCGGCCTGTCCGACTCCGGCGAATACACGTCCAGAATCCCGCCCCGCCGCGTGAACTGCCCCGGCATCTCCACCAGGTCCATCTGCGTGTAGCCCACCGAGGCCAGGTGCCCGGTCAGCACCTCCACATCCACCTCTTCGCCGCGCTTCAGCGTCACCGCGAGGCCGGCGTAGTAGTCGCGATCAAACAGCTTCAGCGCCGCGGCCTCCACCGGCGCAATCAGAATCGAGACCGACCCGGTGGCCAGCTTCCACAACGCCGCCGCCCGCTGCTCCTGCACATCGGGATGAGGAGATAGATTTTCGAAGGGGAGCACATCGTGCGCCGGCAGCCGGACAACCTGAAGCGGATCAATGGCGCCGGTCAGCTCGCACCCCGCGCGCACCATCGGCTCCAGCGCCTCGGCGGCCTTGTTGTCGGCCACCATAACAATCACCGGCTGCCGCGCGGCCCGCGCCATCAGCGGCAGATAGATGGCCCGCGCCGTTGCCGTCAATCCGGACACACGTCTTCGCCCCGCACCCAGGCTCAGATGCCTGCGTACGCTCTCAAATCCGGAAGCGTGCTCCAGCTCCGCAAAGATCTCGCGGACGAACGGGAGAATCATGTGATGCTAGTTTAACAGCGGGGGCGCGCGGATCGGCCATGGTTTGCGGCCGGCAAAACATGCGCACGGATAGCGGATGCCACCCGTCATGGGGCTGCGTTCCAGAAACGGATGCTGCCCGCGCCCCTACCTCGCCACGTCTGCCCTGTCGATAAACACCTGCTTCGGAGCCGTCACTTGAACCGCTGACCCGCCCACCTTTATCTGCAACACTTCGGCGGCCGGCTTGCGGTCCAGGGGAGCGGAAAAGCCCAGCTCGTACTGATTTCCCAGACGGCTGGCAAGTTCTTCAAAAAACGGCTGCAAGGAAACCGGGGTGCCTATCCCCTGCCATAAGTTCTTGCCGCCGGTCGCGTCTGCCACTTCATTCAAGAGGCTCTGGCCGGTATTGTTGGCGTACCTGGTGTTGTCGGCGAGGCCCTGATTTAGCCAGTAAATCGAGTAAACGACCAGGCCCGCGCGGACAGAGTCGTCAATGGCGGCCTGAACATAAGGATCATCGAGATCGAGCCGCCTCTCATAGTTATCCACGCCGTCGGTCACCATCACCACCTCGCGCCGCGCCCTGCGATCCCCGGAAGGCCAGTTCTTGGCCAGTTCGGAGAGACAGAAGTAGGGGCTGGCGCTGGAGCCCGGCGAGCCTCCGGGCAGGTGAAGCGCTCGCAGCACTTCGGCGTGATCCGCCGTCAGTGGGCCAACAAATACAGCACGCCCGTTCATCATGTATGCGATCGCGGCCTTGGTATTCGGCGCAAGGCCGTTGACGAAATGTTCGATGTCGCTGAATTGGCTTCCCAGGCTGTTGCGGGCCGAACTATCGATCAGAAGCACCAGCTCCAGCCTCGCGTCCGGCCCGCGCAGCGGCGCCCAACTGGTAACAGTAGCCGGCTTCCCGTTCACCTTGATGCTCACGTCCTTTTGGGAGACTTCCGCGGGTATCCCGCCATGCTGTTTGGAGAGGATCGTCACCACAGCCTGTCCATGCCCCGTGGGTTTTTCACTCTGCGAAAACGCCGGCGCCGCCAGCAGCAGCGCTCCGGCGGTCATCCAAATCGCCATTCTCCGGTTTTTCATAGGATTTCCCCCTTCGAGGCGCGGCCTCTCCCCACAGTCTAGTACGGCTCGCCTCCGCTGAGTTAGATGCGCGGGCATCGAGTTTGACTCCACGCAACTCCCGTGCGCAGCGGGATTCGTTCCGTAGAAATGTTCTGCTCCAGCGCCGCATCGGCGGTCGCCCGGTTCAATTCCTCAAACTACAATTAAGGTGAAATGACAAAAAAACTGCGAGTTGGGATTTTGTTTGGCGGACGGAGCGGGGAGCATGAGGTTTCGCTGCTTTCGGCGGCTTCGATCTTGCAAGCGATTGATCGTAATAAATTTGACGTAGTGCCGATCGGCATCAATAAGGCCGGGCACTGGCTGACCTCGGGAGCGGCACAGGGGCTGCTGGAGGGTGCCGGGACCGATGCCGCGAAGCCGGCGGAACTGCGGGCAGGCGATCCCGCGGCTACGCCGGGAGCGCGGGTGCTGGCTGAAGGGCAGCCTGCACTGCTGGCGCCGGAACCGGCTGCGGCGGCGCTGAATCTGAGTGGGCCCACAGCTTTGGACAGACCTGCGGCGCTGGGGGGCCTATCCCTGGACGTGGTCTTTCCGGTGCTGCACGGGACCTTTGGCGAGGATGGGACAATCCAGGGACTCTTCGAACTGGCGGGGATCGCCTATGTCGGCTCGGGAGTACTGGGCTCGTCAGCGGGCATGGACAAGGATGTAATGAAGCGGCTCTTTGCCCAGGCCAAACTGCCCATGGTCAAGCACGTCACCTTGCTCAGGGCGGAGTGGGAACGGGCGCCACGCAAGGCCGTTGCACAGGTCGAAGCGGCGCTCCAGTACCCGGTCTTTGTAAAGCCGGCGAACCTGGGCTCGTCGGTCGGCATCTCCAAGGCGCATAACCGCAAGGAGTTGGGACCGGCATTGACCTTCGCTGCCAAATACGACCGCAAGCTGGTCGTGGAGCAGGGCGTGGGCGGCAAGAAGGCCAAGGCGTTGGAGTTCGAGGTTGCCGTGCTGGGCAACGACCACCCCCAGGCCAGCGTGGTCGGCGAGATCATCCCCTGCAAGGAGTTCTACGACTACGAGGCAAAATATCTTTCCGAAGGCTCGTCGGCGGTCATTCCTGCGCGGCTGAACAAAGCACAGACGAAGCAGTTGCGGGAGCTGGCCGTCGCGGCCTTTCGGGCCTGTGATCTGGCAGGTCTGGCGCGGGTGGACTTCCTGATGGAGCCGGAAGGTAAACGGCGCATCTTTTTGAACGAAGTGAATACCATGCCCGGATTTACTAGAATCAGCATGTTTCCCAAACTGTGGGAGGCCACCGGGCTCAATTACAAGGAACTGATTACCCGGTTGATTGAACTGGCCCTGGAGCGGCAAGTGGAGAAGACCCGGACGAGCTACAGCAGGGACTAGGGAACAGAAGGCTTGCTGGTGGTGTCTAACTAATAAAAGCAGGAAGGGCAAGGACTCTTTGCGTTGGCTTAGGTCCAGAGGCTAGTCCCTATTCCCCGGTCCCTCCATTGCCGTATCCTGATTTTGAGGAACAAACCATGACCTTGCTTGACGCTCCCCCGTATGACGAAGTCCGCGCACACCGCCGGGTTGTGATGCTGTACTACACTGCGGGGCTGCTGTTTGTGTTGTTTGTGGGCTGGTGGCTGGTGGCCGGCCGGCCGGTGGACTGGCCCTGGCGGTGGAACAACCATCTGCTGGGAAGAATCACGGTGAACGCGTTCTTCAAAGACCTGGAAAAGAACGATCTGCCCGCTGCCTATGGCGTCTGGGTCCACGACAAGAACTGGCAACAGCATCCGGAGAAGCACTCAAGCTATACATTTGATCGCTTCCTGAAGGACTGGAGCGCGACCAGTCCGGATAACGATTACGGCCAGATTCAGAGCCACAGGATTGCCGCCACGCATATGATGGGCAACACCTTGCAGGTCGGGATCTTCGTCAACGGCCGCAAGAGCAAGGCGATCAATCTGAAATACTTCCCGGAGGACCACACCTTGAATTTTTCACCGGAAGACGTGCAGTTTTTGGAGGGTCCTGGAGGAATTTCGTAGGGACACCTCCTCGCTTGAATGAAGGACGCGAGAAGATGATTCTTTTGGAGAGCGGGCTATCTCTTCACCGCCGCCTGGCAATGAGGATGGAGCCCACGCTCTTTATGTCCTCATCGAAAAAACTTACCCGCGTCTTTGTCTGCCGGTTTGCATCGAACCTGCAAGGAGAACGTCATGTCCCAGAGTACACACGATCGAGCCGCGGAACTTCACAACCTTGCAGCCCACGCCCACGCCGTCGCCGCTGAAGCCCACGGCAAAGCAGATCATCCTACCGCTCACGAACTCAGCCGGCAGGCTCATGAACTCTCGCAAAACGCTTATAAGTATTCCGAGCAACTCGCTGAGGAAGCGAAAAAGTCCATCAAAAAATAGGCAGCAATCTGGGGTCTTTGAGCTTTATGCGCTGGATTCCGCGGCCTTCAACTCTTTCAGAACCGTCAGCGTCTTCTCCAGGCTGGCGGCATCTTCCACATTCATGGCCTTTTGTTCCGGATCAATCTGTTTGAGCAGGCCGCAGAGCACTTTGCCGGGGGCGAGTTCTATGTAGACCTGTGGGCCGGCCCCGATCAGGGTCTTCATGCAGTCCACCCAGCGCACTGCGCCGGTGACCTGGCGGATGAGGCACTCGCAGACCTCGTTGGCGGTCGTGACCAGGCCTCCGGTAACATTGGCAGCCACAGGAAAGCGGGGGTCGGTCAGCGTCAACTCGCCGAGCACGCGCGCCACCTCTTCCTGGGCCGGCTGCATCAGTGCACAGTGGAAGGGTGCGCTGACGGGCAGCATCACGGCACGCTTTGCGCCTTTGGCCTTGGCCAGTTCGGAGGCCTTCACGACCGCCTCCAAGGCGCCGGAGATAACTGTCTGGCCGGGAGAGTTGAAGTTGGCTGCGGAGACCGTCAGGCCGGTCTCCCGGGCGGCTTCAGCGCAGATCCCGGCCACCTGTTCCGGGCTGAGGGCGAGAATGGCGGCCATGGCGCCCTGGCCGGCGGGCACCGCCAATTGCATGGCCCGTCCGCGCGCCTTGACGGAGCGCACGGCGTCGGCAAAGGAGTACGTTCCGGCGGCTACGTGGGCGCTCCACTCACCCAGCGAGTGACCCGCAGCCAGCGACGGCTTAATCCCGTGCAGAGCCAGCACGCGCAGCGTGGCAATGCTCGCCGTAAGAATGGCCGGCTGGGTGTTTTCCGTCAGCTTGAGGTCTTCCGGCGGTCCCTCGAAGATCAACTTGGAAATCGGGAAGCCCAGGGCCTCGTCGGCCTCGGCGAAGGTCTCGCGGGCAACGGGAAAGCGCTCGGCAAGCTCGCGGCCCATGCCAACCGCCTGCGAACCTTGCCCCGGAAAAAGAAAGGCAATTTTGATGGCCATTGCTAGGATGATTTTACCGGAAACGGGCGGGCTTGTGCTGATTCAGTTCCAGCGCTTCTTGTCGTCGGGGTCGTCGTCGATCGGGCGGCCGTAGCCATCAACATGGATAGTGCGGCCCTGGGAGCGCATATAAACCTCGAACTTGCGGGCGGCGCGGTGGCGCTTCCAGCGGTAGTAGCGGTTGCGCAGGGCATACCATCCCTCGCTTAAACCGAGCGAAAGGCCCCGGCGCGGGGCCAGGCGGATGTAGAGCAGGCCGGCCAGGGCGCCACCCAACTGGGCAAAGGCGTACATGCGCTGCTCGCTGAAAAGCATGGCGACTGCGACCAGCGCATAGACAGCCACCAGGTAGCGGGCCTTGATGCCGATGATAAAAAACAGCAGGAATTGGACGTCGCCGTAGAGAGCGCCGATGGCCACCAGCAGGCCGAAGATGCCTCCGAAGCAGCCGTAGAGTGGAATCACGCCCGGCGAGTAGCCCAGCGTATGGCTGCACGCATGAATCGCGGTTGCGGCGGCGGCGGTCCCCAATACGGCGGACCCATAGAGGCCGGTGACCCAGCTTGCGCTGTGGGTGCTCTCCAGAAAGCCGGCCAGGAACCAAAGCGACAGAAGCTCGAAGAGCGTGCCCAGCAGCGTTGGATGGACGAGGCTGTAGGTCAGTGGCTGCCAGAGGGAACCATGCAGGAATGTGCTGGGAGTAAAGCCAAAGCGTTCCAGAAATGGAATTGCCGGATGCGCGATGACCAATCCCGCCACCGCCAGCGCAAAGTAGGCGGCCAGGTTCCAGAGAACCAGGCGGCGGGTAGCGCCGCGGAACTCGGGAAAGGCAAACGGAGTGGAATCAAGCCTGCGCATCGTGGTCATTTAAGGGTAAACCGAAAAGCGGGTGAGTGTCCTGGAAAAGTGCAGTCGGCCTGCGCGCTCATCGCATTTCAGCGTGGTTTTGACCGGAATTCTCCCCGGGTGGCAGATTCACCTCAAAGCGACAGACCCCATGGGGTATTCTTCCTTTGGGGAGAATCGGCGGCGGTCCAGCCTCGGCCTCTTGACCAGAGGCCGGTCTTTCTCAAAGAATAACTGAGTCGCACAACATATTTCTGTCATCCTGTAATACGAAATATCGTGAAGAGAGGAGGTTGCCATGGCCAGCTGCCCTGAATGCGAGAATGTACTAGACATCGAATTGGATGAAGTGGCGGAAGGCGACTTGGTCACCTGCGACGAATGCGGAAGCGAGTACGAGGTGGTTGGCGTAGAACCGCTGGAGTTGGCGCTGGTGAGCGAGGATCTGGACGAGGACGAAGTGGATTCGCGCGAAGAGGAAGAGGAGGAAGAGTGAGGTTGAATCGCATGAGTTTGGCGGCCGGGGTGGCGTTTGCCCTTTTGGCGGCAGGTTTGGTTCCCTTGGGGTCAAAGGGTGGGTTCATAGGGCCGTTCAGGGCCGAGGCGCAGAACCTGGGATATCGCGTGGTCTTTGGCAACGTGGTGGACAACAATTCCGCCCCGGTGCTTGGCGCCACCGTCTTTCTAAAAGACTTAAAATCAAAGGCCATTCGTAGCTATACAACTGTCGAGAAGGGCCGGTTCCGCTTTGCCAGCGTGAATATAGCCGAGGAACACGAGCTCTGGGCGGAAAAGGACGGCAAAAAGACCGCCGTCAAGACCATCAGCCCATGGGACGCGCGCAAGGAGTTCGAGGTCGAGTTGAAACTGAAGTAGAATGAGGGGCTGCGGCATTCGTGGAATGCCATGGCGCTCTTACTGGTCCAGCTTTTTCGTCACCAGCTCGTTCAATAGCGCCGGGTTGGCCTGCCCCTTCGAGGCCTTCATCACCTGGCCTACAAAGAAAGCTGCCAAGGTCTTCTTGCCACCGCGATACTGCTCCACCTGCCTGGGGTTGGCGGCAATGACCTGATCGATCAAGGTTTCAATGGCCCCGGTGTCGGTAATCTGCTGCGGCTTCTCGCGCTCATAAACCGTCGAAAAATCCTCGCCATTTTCAAAGCACGCATCGAAGAGCTGTTTGAGCTGCCTGGAGCTGATCTTTCCCTCATCAAGCAGATCGGCGGCCAAGACTACGCCCGCCATGGAGACGGGCGACTGTTCCTGCTCCAGCCCCAGGGTCTTCAGGCGTCCGCCCAGCTCGCTGAGCAGCAGATTGGCCACGCGGCGCGGGTTGCGGGCGGTGCGGGCGGCGACTTCAAAGCGGTCCGCAAACTCACGCGTAGCCGTCAGCGTGAAGGCGTCCTGCTGTGTCAGCTCGTACTCGGCAATCATGCGGGCACGGCGCGCTTCGGGCAGTTCTGGCAGCTTCTTTTTCACCTCGGCCAGAAATTCTGCCGAAACAATCACCGGCGGCAGGTCCGGCTCGGGAAAGTAACGATAGTCGTGGGCCTGTCCCTTCGACCTCATCGAATAGGTGCGTCCCTCGGTCGCGTTCCACAGCCGGGTCTCCTGAACGTTGCGTCCGCCGGATTCCAGAACCTCAATCTGGCGCTCGATCTCGTACTCCAGAGCGGCGCGGACGAAGCGGAAGCTGTTGACGTTCTTGACCTCGACCTTGGCGCCGAATTGTTCCTGACCACGAGGACGCACGCTTACATTGGCGTCGCAACGCAGCGAGCCTTCTTCCATGTTGCAGTCCGAAACGCCGCAGTAAAGCAGGATTTCCTTGAGGCGCGTGAGGTACTCGAAGGCCTCGTCCGGGGTGCGGATATCGGGCTCGGAGACAATCTCGGCCAGTGGCGTGCCGCAGCGGTTCAGGTCGAGATAGGTGCGCGTGGCGGAGTCGATAAAGCCGTCGTGGAGGCTCTTGCCGGCGTCCTCTTCCATGTGCAGGCGGGTGATGCCGATGCGTTTTGTCTTACCGTCCGCATCTGGTACGTCAATCCAGCCGTGCTCTGCCAGGGGTTTGTCGAACTGGGAGATTTGGTAACCCTTGGGCAGGTCGGGATAGAAGTAGTTCTTGCGCGCAAAGATGGAGCGCTCACGCACCTCGCAGTTGAGGGCCATGGAGGCCAACGCGGCGAAGGCGACAGCTTGGGAATTGAGCACCGGCAAAGCCCCCGGCAGCCCCAGGCACACCGGGCAGATGTTGGTGTTGGGCTCCGAGCCGAAGTGATTCCGGCAACCGCAGAAGGCCTTGGTGCGGGTGAGTAGTTGCACGTGGACTTCGAGACCGATGACGGGCTCGTACTTGGCCCGGACTTGGGATGAAAGCGCGACGGCAGGCATATGTGAATTTTAGCGCGGATGAACGGCAGGGACCCTGGACTCATTGGCAATTCGCAGGCTCTCGTTTCGGATGCGGCTCATGCAGCGCCGCCGAATCCCCTTCACAAAATCTTCTTCCCAAATGCCGAGCAGGCCAGCTCCACCGCCAAATCCGCCGTGCGATTATGCTCGTCGATCACCGGGTTCACCTCGACAATCTCAAAGCTCAGCAGCCGCCCGTGGTCGGCAATGATCTCCATGGCCAGGTGCGCCTCGCGATAGGTTGCGCCGCCGCGCACCGGCGTGCCCACTCCGGGCGCGTCCTCGGGGTCAATCCAATCCATGTCCATCGAAACATGGTAACCGGCCGTACCATTTCCCGCGGTGCACAGGGCTTCTTCCATCACCGTTCTCATGCCCCGCTCGTCAATGTCGCGCATGGTGTACACGGCCACCCCGGCGCGGCGAATGTTCTCCCGCTCGGCGGCGTCGATCTCCCGCACCCCCACCAGCACCGTATTTTCCGCCAACATCTTGGGCGCATAGCCGAAAATCTTCGTCAGCGCGTCCGGCCCCATCCCCAGCAGAGCGGCCAGCGGCATCCCGTGCACGTTGCCCGAGGGCGAGGTCTCCGGCGTGTTGATGTCCGAGTGGGCATCGATCCACACCACCCCTATCTTCTCCCCTTTGCGTCGATAAAACTCCGCCACGCCGGAGACTGACCCAACGGCCAACGAGTGATCCCCGCCCAGCACCAGCGGCGTCATCCCCTCCTCCAGGGTCTTCACCACGGCCTCGGCGGTGCGCGTGCAGGTCTGGGCAATTTGCTTGAGATAGTGCGCGTTTTCCTTGCCCGCTGTCTGCGTCTCGGCAATCTCCACGCGAATGTCGCCCCCGTCGGTCACCTCGTGGCCCAATGCCTCCAGCCGCGCCTCCAGCCCGGCCACGCGCACCGCCGATGGCCCCATGTCCACCCCGCGGCGGCTCGCCCCCAGGTCAAGCGGAACACCGATCACATGGATGCG
>CABEBC010000273.1_pt1 | contig 18109 bp, 13 predicted proteins | sample 3422291 | NCBI WGS metagenome assembly CABEBC01 (sample SAMEA5534345, study PRJEB31848) | metagenome | biome: tundra; feature: field; material: soil | place: USA | collected 2013-05 | depth 0.45 m
CCTTCAGGGGTCAGGGGTCAGGGGTCAGGAAAGACACGCGGCTCTGGTCCTTGTTCATGCTTTGATTGTGCGCCAAGGGAGGGTAATTATCTGCAAGGGACTGGCCGTCCAGGCAGTAACCTGCGGTGGGGCTGACCGCCCTTCGGGCACATGAAATAAGAATGGGTGATGATAGCGTGGTTGGGAAAATGTGGTTTTCCAGTATCCTTTGGCGTACCCTGAGAGCAGGAGCCGAAGCGATGGAAGTATTGCTTACATTCGATCAAAAAGCCTTTGCGAGCCGCGCCGTGGAAGCAGGACGGCTGCGCAGCGAGGAAGACGCCGTGCAGGAGGCCCTCGCTTTGTGGGAAGAGCGCGAGCGTCGGCGCATGGAGTTTCAGGCAACCATCGATGAGGCACGTGCTTCCCTGGCGCGTGGCGAAGGCCGCGTAATTACGCCGGAATCCATGCGGGAGCTTTCCGCCGAAATCAGAGAGCGCGGACGGGCTCGCCTGATTGCTGAATTGGCCCACGCGCAGTAATGGCCCACCGTGTAGCACTACGGGCTGAAGCCGACCTAGACGACATCTGGCTCCATGTCGCCAAGGATAGCGGCAGCATGGACGTCGCCACCCGGCTGATTGACTCCATCACGGACCGGTTTCTTTTTCTGGCTAGCTTCCCTTCTGCCGGTCGCGCTCGCGATCGGGAGTTCGGGATAGGTTTGCGCAGCTTCCCGGTGGGCGAGTACATCATCCTATATTGCGTCGAAGGCTCGGAGGTATTCATTCTCCGAGTGGTACACGGCAGACGCGATCTTGAAAAACTATTTGAGTAGTGAACGGCCTCACAAAAAAGTGGGGCACACGCTATTCGATAGCGGTGGAGGCGGTTTCGCGGAGCCAGTCCTGCGATTTGAGGAGTTCGCGAGGGCGGGGGCCGTCGGCGGGACCGACCAGGCCGTCGGTCTCCATGAGGTCAATGAGGTGGGCGGCGCGGCCGTAGCCGATTCTGAGGCGGCGCTGGAGTAACGAAGTGGAGGCTTTGCGGGATTCGAAGACCACGCGGACGGCGTCGTCGTAGAGGGGATCGTCTTCGTTGTTGTCGGAGCCGTCTGCGCCGGTATGCTCGTCTTTGGGAGCTTCGAGGAAGCTCTCGACGTATTCGGCATTTCCCTGCGCCTTCCAGAAATCGACGACCGCGGATACTTCTTTTTCGGTGACCAGGGGAGCGTGCAGGCGCATGAGGCGGCTGGTGCGGGGCGCGAGGAAGAGCATGTCTCCGCGGCCCAGCAGAGCCTCGGCCCCGTTGGCGTCGAGGATGGTGCGCGAATCGACCTTGGTGGCCAGGCGGAAGCTGATGCGGGTGGGGATATTGGCCTTGATGAGGCCGGTGATGATGTCCACGCTGGGCCGTTGCGTGGCCAGGATGAGATGAATGCCGGCGGCACGAGACATCTGCGCGAGGCGCTTGATGGAGTCCTCGACGTTGATGCGGTCGAGCATCATCAGGTCGGCGAGCTCGTCGATGATGATGACGATGTAGGGGAGCGGCTGCTCTTCTTCAACGTCGGCGAAGAGCGAAGGCGTGGCGCCCTCGAAGAGCTTGTTGTACTGGTCGATGTGGCGCAGCCGGTGCGAGGCCAGCAGCTTGAGGCGGCGGTCCATTTCGCGGACGGCATTGCGGAGGGCGTTGGCGGCCAGCTTGGGCTCGGTGATGATGGGCGTGAAGAGATGGGGAATGCCCTCGTAGATGCCCAGCTCGACACGCTTGGGATCGACGAGTATGAGGCGGACCTGCGCGGGGGTGGTGCGATAGAGCAGGCTCATGATCATGGCGTTGATGGCCACGGATTTTCCGCTGCCCGTGGAGCCGGCGATGAGCACGTGGGGCATTTCGGCCAGATCGGCGGTGCGGATGTGGCCGTTGATGTCTTTGCCCATGGCAATGGTGAGTCGCGATTTGGCTTTGTTAAACTCTTCCGACTCGATGCAGTCGCGCAGGTGGATGGTCTCGCGGCGATGGTTGGGCACCTGGATGCCGACGGTGTTTTTGCCGGCCATGCGTTCGATGAGGATGGATTCGGCGCGCATGGCGAGACAAAGATCGTCGTCCAGCCCGGTGACGCGGGAGTACTTGACGCCGGCTTCGGGCTTGAACTCGTAGGTGGTGACCATGGGGCCGGGATTGATTTGGACGACCTGGCCGCGCACATCGAACTCGTCGCATTTTTCGACCAGGACGCGGGCCTCATCGCGCAGCTCATCCTCGCGGACGGCCTGGGGCCCTTCGCCGGGGTTGAGCAGCGAGCTGGGCGGCAACTTGAAGCCGCTAACATTTTTAGGCGCGACAGCGGCCAGGCGCACAGCGGCGTCGGCGCGCTCGTGGATGGCGACTGCCTCGGCGGGCAGCGGTGCTGCGGCGGGAACAAAAACGGGGAGGACGGCGTGAGGCTCAAAGCGGCTGGCCGCGGGGCGCGGAGTTACAGGCAGGGGCTGAACAGCGGCGGGCTGCATGGTTTCCGCTGGCTCCGCGAGCGGGACAGTTTCAACCAGCGCGGGCGAATCGGGTACGCGTTCCCAGATGCTGGGCCTGCGCGGTGGATGGGAATCGGCGTCTTCCTCTTCGTCCGGCTGGAGGGCGACGCGCTGATAGGCGGGAATGTCCTCGGGGTCGATTTCAGCGGGAGGGCGGCGGAAGAGGCGGGCAAAGAAGCCAGGATGCGCGTCGTGGGAGGCGGCGTCGGAATGATCAGCCGGCGCGGGAGCAGGAAGGGTGCGCGGGGAAACGAGCTGCGGACCCGCTTCCGCGTGGCTCTCCCGCTCGCGCCGCAACTCGCGCTCGGCAAGGCGCTCTTCCCTGCGTTCGGCGCGCTGTTCACGCCAGTTGCGCCAGCGGTCGTGCAGGTAGACGAGATTGAGCCAGCGGGCCTGAATGGTTTCGACGATGGTAGAGACGAAGACGGCCGAGGCAAAGTAGATCCCCGCGGCGGCCAGCACGCCGGCTACCAGCACGGCGCCCTTGAAATTCAGGTAATGCACTAAAAATCCGGAGATGAGCGGACCTGTGATTCCCCCGATGGGCCTTCCCTGCCAGAGCAATCGCCAGGGCAACAGAGCCAGAACAGCAGGCGTAAAGGCCAGCGCCAGCAGAGCACCCATCCAGCGCAGCCAGGCCAAGCCGCCGGGACGCGAACGCATCCAGGTCCATCCCAATCCGCAAAGCCACAGAGGCAGGAAGAAAACGGTCACTCCGAGAAACTGGAACAGCAGGTCGCTGAGTGATGCGCCGAAGAGGCCAATCCAGTTGCGCACGGCCTCCGGTCCGGTTGCGCCCGAGGCGGTATTCCACGAGGGGTCGGTCGCATGATAGGTGGCCAGCGCGAGCAGGACGAGCATCGCGACCAGCACCAGCACCAGCCCCAGAAAAATGTTCAGAGGGCGGTTGCGCGTGGGCGCTAAAACAATGCGAAGGGGTGTCATGGCAAAGGCGCTCCGTCTCCGTGGACCCTCTGGAAATCTGCCGCAAGCGGTCGGAAGAGCGGGCAAAGATTCCAGAGCAATCTCTATTATCCGCGCCGGGAGAGCGGGTTTTGCGCAAAACAAAGCCGGGGGAACCATGGTGTGGACCCCCGGCGGAGATGGAGTTGTGCGCAGGTCAACTGCCGATGTATTTTGTTCCCCAGAGCAGCAGCGCCGTGCCCAGGATAATGCGATAAATCGCGAACATGGTAAAGCCGTGCTTGCGCACCCAGTAGAGGAACCACTCGACGACGCCCAGGGCCACGATGAAGGAGACCACGAAGCCGATGATGAGCACGATCCAGTTTTCGGTGGTCATCACGACGTGGGCGGCGGCGCCGTGGCTGGGGTGGAGTTCCTTGAGGAGGTCCCAGCAGGTGGCAGCGATCATGGTGGGAATGGAGAGCAGGAAGCTGAACTCGAGGGCAGTGGGGCGGTCGAGGCCGACAACCTGCCCGGCGGCGATGGTGGACATGGAGCGCGAGGTTCCGGGAAAGACGGCCGAGAGCGTCTGGCAGAGGCCGATCCAGATGGCCTGAAGGAGCGACATCTCTTCAACGTGGGTAGTGGTAGCCATGCGGCGGGCAGCCCAGGCATCGATGATCCACATCACGATGCCGCCGATGAGCAGCGCGAGGGCGATCACGTTGAGGCTGCCGAGATTTTTCTCGCTCCACTTGTGCAATAACAGCGCGGGAGCCGAGGTGCAGGCAAAAGCGATGATCGTAAACGAGATGGGGTGGGTGAGCCAGGTGCGGTCGCCGTTTTCGCCCCTGGGGAAGGTGCGCACGAAGCCGGCGATGCGGCCCGCGAAGAGCAGAGCGAGCGCCAGGATCGCGCCTAACTGAATGACAATGGTGTACATCTTCCAGTAGGCGTCGTCGAGAGGAATCTTCATCAGCGCTTCGGTAATGCGCAGGTGCGCCGTCGAGCTGACCGGGAGAAACTCGGTCAAGCCTTCCACAATGCCCAGCAAGATGGACTGAATGAATACGTTCACGAAACCTCCGGTGCGCGGTAAGTGCAGTTTTCCAATGCAGATTGCACGCTACAGATGAAAGCAAAATCCGGCTTGAATCTACAAGAAGAGTAGCCTCTCTTGCAGTTTCTCAGATTCGGCGACAATTTCAAACTTCAGTCAGGATTTGAGCCAGCATCTCCGGCGCGACGTTGCCGCCGCTGACGATGGCCACGGCCTTGCGATAAGGGGGAAGCTGGGCGGCATGAAAGAGAAGGGCTGCCGTGGCCACGGCTCCACTGGGTTCGGGAACCAGGCGCGTGGCGGCGACAATGGCGCGCATGGCGGCGCGAATCTCCGCCTCGGTGACGGTGATGATGCCGTCCACAAAGGCCTGGATGTGGGCGAAGTTGCGCACGCCCACGCTTTGGGTGCGCAGGCCGTCGGCAATGGTCCGGCTGACAAGCTCGGCTCCCCAGGTAACGATGGCGCCGGTGCGGAAGCTCTCCGCTGTGTCGCCGGCCAGCTCCGGCTCGACGCCGAAGACCTTGGCCTGAGGACGCAACTGCTTGACCGCTGCTGCCACGCCGCTCAACAGGCCGCCACCGGAGACGGGCGAGAGCACCAGGTCCACATCGGGGAGGGCTTCGACGATTTCCAGACCGCAGGTGGCCTGGCCGGTGATGATCTGCTCATCGTCATAAGGCGGCACGACCACGTAGCCGTGCTCGCGGACCAGCCGCTCGGCCATGGCCAGGCGCTCGCTGGAGGCAACGCCGACATCGACGACCTCCGCGCCCAGCGCCAGAGTGCCCGCGCGCTTGATGGCCGGAGCATTCGAGGGCATCACGATAACCGCTTTGGCTCCCACTTCGCGCGCCACGTAGGCCACAGCTTGCGCGTGGTTGCCGCTGGAGTAGGTGATAACGCCGCGGCGAATCTCTTCGGGCGTGAGTTGCAGGATTTTGTTGGCCGCGCCGCGCATTTTGAATGCGCCGATGGGCTGAAGACTCTCCGCCTTGAGCCAGATTCTCTTCTGGGTTCCGTGGCCGGAAAGGCCGGGAAAAGCTGCCTCGACCAGAGGGGTTTTGACGGCGATGGCGGCGATGCGCTGGGCTGCGGCGCGAATTTCGGCGAGGGTGACGAGTGGGTCGGCCATGGAGCTATTATCGGACAAATGCTTGGCCTCCCATCCTAGCGGCAAAAACAAAGACGCGGCGAGGGTGGGGCACCCAGAACTCGTGACTTTCTGCCAGTTGCCTGGATGAAGAAGAAGCTAGCGGATATTGAAGCTGTAGACCACGCTGTAAGAGAAAATCGGGTAAATCTGCACCTTGGCCAGATCATTCCTCCATTTGGTGAGTTGCGTTTGCAAGGCGTTATTGAACTGAATTGCGACCGGATTCGCGGAGTTGCTCAAGTTGCTGCATTGGGTTTGAGCGTAGTCCGTGCACGCCCATCCGGATATATTCACGTTTGCCGAAGGCGCTCCTGTGTACGCCACACCGAACTCCGCTGGAAAGGACCAATGGCGGTTGGATCGCGGAATGAATCTGCCAAAGCCAAAGGAGATGGTCGCGGCTGGCTTGATGGTATTTAGTCCCAATACGCCAGTTCCGATCAACGGCGTTGCTCCGGTGACTGGGTTCGCGGTGGCTGAATAGAAGGTCTGGCCGTTCAGGTTGAAACTCGTACCAGGGACAATATTGGCCGCAATAGAAAGCTGGTTGCCGTTGTAAAATAACACCCCAGGGCTCAACCGCCAGATGCTGTTGAATGGGTACCAATCCAGCGCAGCGGCAGCCGAGGCCATGTGCAGATTGGCATTCACGCTGAAACCCTCGATCTCGAATCGAGGGCTATTGTAATTGAAGAAGTTGCCCATCAACCGGGCGTCGAAATACTCGTTAAGGACAATTGCGGATTTGATCCCGATTCCAAGCGGTGAGACGTCCGCGCCGATCCCGATGCGGGAAAAGGGGGCTTGGTGCTTTACTCCGGCGGGTGTGGCGTCATATCGCTCCCCACCGCCGCCAAAAGCCGCGGGGTCCGGGGCTTCAGGGAGCGGTAATCCCGTGTTCGCGGAGTTCACAACCATGTCGCTGCCCGGGTCGTAGAAACCGGTGCCTTGCAAACTGGAACTTTCGGCCTGGTTGTTGTTACTGACGGCAGTGGAAGAGCGAGAAAGTTCGGAGCTGGTGCGGGGGGCAGACTGCGCGAACGCCGGCATCGAGCATGTGAAGAGAGAGAGCGATGAAAAAACAAGCAGGATTCTTAGGGAAAGGCTGGGGAATGCCATTAAAACCCTCGGCTACGGATCTCCCCGAGTCAGCGCCGTTGCGGACTGGGGAAGGGCCGCAAGGCATCTGCTTAATTGCACTATCGCTTCCTGGAGTCAGGCTCGTGCTTGCCTGAGTATCAATCTATCAGATTTCCAGGATCACCGGCATAATCATCGGCCTGCGCCCGGTGGTTTTCTGGATGAGGCGCTTTAATTCGGTGCGAACCTTTTCCTTGACCATGCCGTAGTCGGATTTTTCCTCGGTGGTCAGGCCGTCGAGGGTTTTCATCACCAGCTCACGGGCCTGCTCGGTGATGTCCGCGCCGCCAAAGCCTCGCATCACCACCTCGGGCTGCTGCTCCACCTTGCCGGTGCGCTTGTTGATGGCCAGCAAAGCGATCACGATGCCGTCCTCGGAGAGAATGCGGCGGTCGCGCAGGACCAGATCCTCCACCACATCGTTAAAGGAGCCAGAGTCAATGAGGACGCGCCCGGTGGTGACTTTGTCTACCTTGCGAACATCCTTCTTGTCCAGCTCCAGCACATCGCCGTCTTCAATCACGATAGCGTGCTCGATGGCGCCGGTCTCCATGGCGATCTGAGCGTGGCGGCGCAGGTTGCCGTAGTTGCCGTGGACGGGGATGAAGTATTTGGGGCGGACGAGGTTGATGAGCAGGCGCATCTCTTCCTGAGAGCCGTGGCCGCTGACGTGAATCAGTCCGTTGGAGCCGTTGTCGTAGATGACCTGGGCGTCGCGGCGATAGAGGTGGTCAATGACGCGGAAGATGCTTTTCTCGTTGCCGGGAATGATGCGCGAGCTGAGGACGACGGTATCGCCCGGCTCGATGCGGGCGTGCTTGTGGTTGTCAACGGCGGCGCGGCTGAGGGCGCTCATGGGCTCGCCCTGCGTGCCGCTGATGAGCAGCATCAACTGCTCAGGCGGGTAGTCGCGCATCTGGCCGGGATTGATGACCAGCCCCTGGGGAATATCGATGTAGCCCAGGTCCTGCGCGATCTCGGTGGACTCCATCATGGAGCGGCCGATGACGGCCACCTTGCGTCCATGCTGGCGGGCCAGATCCAGAGCGATGCGGATGCGGTAGATGGACGAGGAGAAGCAACTGAAGAAGAGCTTCTTTTTGGTGCGGGAAAAAATCTCGTCAAGGCGGGGAATGACGGCTGCCTCGCCGGGCGTAAAGCCGGAGCGGTCCACGTTTGTCGAGTCCTGCAGCAGGGCGAGGACGCCGCGTTTGCCGTACTCGGCAAAGGTGTGCAGGTCAAAGAGCTTGCCATCCAGCGGCGAGAGGTCGATTTTGAAATCGCCGGTATGAATGACGATGCCGACCGGGGTCTCGATGGCCAGCGAAACGGCGTCCACCAGGGAGTGGGTGACGTGAATCGGCTCGATGGTAAAGGGGCCGATGGTGAACTTTTCCCTGGGAACGATCTCGACCAGTTCGGTCTCATCGAGCAGGCCATTCTCTTCGAGGTTGCCTTCGACGTAGGCCAGCGTAAACTCGGTGGCGTAGACGGGCACCTTGATCTCGCTGAGAATCCAGGGCAGCGCACCGATGTGGTCCATGTGGCCGTGAGTGAGGATGATGGCGCGGACATGCGCCTTGTTTTCCACCAGGTAGCTGATATCGGGAACCACGATATCCACTCCCAGCAACTCCGACTCCGGGAACATCAACCCGGCGTCGATCACGATAATGTCGTCTTCCCAACGAAGCGCGAGGCAGTTCATGCCGAACTCGCCGAGTCCGCCCAGGGGAATGATTTTCAGCTTTTTAGTCTGCATCTGTCAGATTCGATGCTAACACCCACTGGCTACGGGAGTATACTGACTCGCATGATTCCCGCATTACGTTTTTTAGTTCTCCAATGCGCATTCGCTATCCTTTTGGTTTCAGCATTCACCGGATGTTCAGGCGGCGCAAGTGGCTCTCAACCTCCGTCTCCCACGCTCGCTTCGATCAACGTAACTCCCGCCACGCCATCGGTCGCCGCCGGCCTGACACAGCAGTTTGAAGCCACCGGAAACTATAGCGACGGCTCGACGGTGGATCTTACGAATGCCGTTATCTGGACTTCAGGAACGACCGGCGTTGCCACCGTGAATAGCTCCGGCCTGGCAACATCGAAGACGCCAGGTTCATCGCTCATTACCGCGGCCTCCGGATCGGTAAGCGGCTCGACCACACTAACCGTCACGGCAGCGACATTAGTCTCATTCACGATTTCTCCGGCCAATGCGACCGCCCAGATTGGCTCAGCATCTCCCCAGCAGTTTTCCGCCATCGAAACTTACACGGATGCGAGTACAAAGGACGTTACCAGCAGCACCGCCTGGACTGTCGCCAATCCATGGATTGTCAGCATCAGCGACGCCGGGGCAGCAAGCGTCAGCCGCATCGGCTATACCGCAATCACTGCGGTCTACGGCTCCCTGTCCGCCACGGCAAACTTTACCGTACTGGCATCACCCCGGTATCTCTACGTTTCCAGCTTAGTAGGCAGGCATCTGACCCGGATGACCGTAAATGGCAGCACTGGTCAGCCACGATTTACCGGATATCAAAGAACGGGTAACTATACAAATGTCAGCCCAGTATGCCTTTCAACCGACCCGTCAGGACAGCATGCCTATCTTTCCAGCCAAGTGGCTGCTTCGGGCGGCTCAGGATACACAGGACTGATCAACGTCTACACGATCAACGCCATCACCGGACAGCTAACTCCCTATGCGGGCAACCCGTATGCGGTTACAGAGCCGGTTGGCTGCATCAGCTTTGAACCCAGCGATAAATTTGCCTATGCCACAACTCCGATCGACAACAGCGGCAATGCGCTGGTTACGTTTTCCGTCAACTCCAACGGGACCCTGACTTTGGCTAATACCATCACTTTACCTGACCAGCCGGGAGGCCTGGCAATCGATCCGCTCGGCAAGTTTCTCTATGTGCCCACGGAATATATCACGGTTGGCCAATCAACTTATGTATACGGATACAGCATCAATTCCTTGACCGGCGGCCTGACTCCCATTGCTGGAATGCCATTTCTTCTACCAACTGGGTCAGAAGACTCCATCTCTATTCATCCTTCCGGAAACTACGCTTATTTCGCCGATTACAACAGCAGTTCCATCAGTGAGTACACCGTTAACCGAACCACGGGCTTGCTTTCCGCCGTTACTTCGGCGACAGTAAGTCCCTGTAGTAATCCGTCGGCGCCTCAGTTTTCACCTGACGGCGCGCATGCCTACATCTACTGCCAGGAAGACAACCACGGCAGCCTTCCAAATGCTCCGCTAGTTTCGTTCTCCGTTGGCTCCACTGGACAGTTGACGCAGATCGGCACAGTGTCCGCCGGCCTCAGTTCCAAGCAAATGGCTGTCGATCCTTCCGGCAAGTTTCTTTATTTGCTTGGATCGGGAAGCGACTACACCTACTCGGGCTCCAATTCATACACAGTGGCCGGTAATGTCGTGATGGCCTACAAGCTCGGCTCTGACGGCACACCTACCCTGGTGAATCAAATTGCGGGCATGGTGCAGGAAGAAAGCCTTTTGCTTGTTGGCGGAGCCAGCCCCGTGACCTGGACACCCACTTACGCCTACATCAGTTCTTCGGGCGACAACAAACTCACCTCTTATGCTGTTCAATTGGATGGAAGCCTGAATTTACTGCAGAGTTCATCTGTTGCGGTGGCCCCGTTTTCGGCAACAATGCTCCCCTGGGGATCGGATCTTCTGCTGGCTTCCACCGCCGCCATTCCAAATCTCACCTCCTACATCATCAACAATGGAGCTTTCACTCCCGGCCGCAGTTTTGGCCTGGCCACACAACCCGGAGGACTCGTCTTCGATCCTTTGGGCCAAATCGCTTATGGGTCAGACTCCTCAACCGGTCTGATTTATGAATATGCAGATGGAACTTATATTCCGGGAGATTGGAGTAACACGTATAGCCCTGCCCCACCCACGCCTATGACCTACACAGCGCAGGCCGGAGCCGGCCCGGTCATCACCGATCCCTCTGGTCGTTATCTGATCGTTGCGAACCAGACCGCAAAGAGCATCTCGATGTTTGGACTCCAGGGCGAAGCGGCAATCGCCCCATTCGCCCTCAGCTACACGCCCCTGGCCATCGCCATGGATCCGACCGGCAACCTGCTCTTTGTCAGCGGCAGCGATCTGCAGTTGCATCTGCTGGTCAGCAATGGGCTCGGACTGCTCACCGATACCAGCGATGCCGCCCTCTCCGGAGGCTCCCCTTCGATTGCCGTCGAACCTGGCGGCCACTTTGTCTACGCAGCCGGGGCGGCTGGCCTCAATGCCTTCAGCATTAACCAGACCACACATATTCTGGCGCCCATCACCTTGAACTTGCCGGTTTCACTGGCAAACGCAACCGGCGTTTTCATCGACCCCTCTGGACAGTTTCTTTACGTTTCCGTAAGCACCAGCAGCCTCAATGCTCTGTATCGATTCTCCATGAATACGGACGGCACTCTATCCGCCACCAGCACGGCGCCGGTCGCGTCGCCCAACCACGCCACATCCATGGTCTTCAGCGAACAGATTCAATAGTTCCCTGCAAGGATATTCAAAACAAAAAGGCGGCTTCCTCATGTCACGAGCTCGCCGGAAGACCTGCCTTTGTCAAGTCACTGAAATGCGGGCACCGGCGCGTCCGCAGGCCAGACTGCCGGCCTGCTATTTCGGCTCGTGCCAGTCGGCCAGGATTGAATCGACTCCCATGGTTTTGAGAAACGCCACGAATTCCTTATCGGAGTTTTCCATGTGCGTGAGGAGCCAGTACTTGAGCAGATCCAGGACCTGGAGATAATCGGCTGATTCTTTTGCGCCCAGAAAGTGCGCCTGCAGCCTCAGGACCTCCTGTACCTTCTGGTCATGCTCCTGCTTGTGCACTAAAACGTCGCTGTAACCTGCTTCAGCAAGGAGTTGCTCTTCATGGGCAAAGTGGACGCGGGTGTAGGCGACAAGCTCATCGAAAATGCGTTCGAGCTCTTTGCTGTTACGGCCTGCCATCAGCCCCTCGTGCAGATCGTTGATCAGGATGGCCAGCTTTTTATGGTCGTTATCCAGCATCTTAACGTCCACACTCATTTCACTTGTCCAGGCTATAAACGGCATTCTCGATGGGCCCTTTCCGGATATAGTCTCCTGCTCCAGGGTTGCGCCCGGAGCATCTTCTCGTTTCGCACAGACAGCTGCAAGCTGATACATGTATTAAAAAGATCAAAAAGGGAATTGGCAAGCGCGGCAGACAGGAGGAACCCTATTTGTAAACTGCCGCCGGGATGGTTTTTGCCGGCCCGAGTGAGTCAGCGCAGCAGGTCTTCAAGCGCGGTGCTCAGGTCGGTTTTGTCGTCGCGATACTTTACGATCACCGGGGCGTAGAGGCTCAGGCCCCACTCCCAGCTGCGTTCATGGCCTTTTCCCTTGTTGACGGCGCGGGATCCGGGGACGACCACTGCATTCGGGGGGATGATGAGCGGCATTTCGCCGGTAGCGCGCAAGATCGTTCCGTTGACCAGATCGAAGACCGGGGTACCGCGTGTGAGGATGACGCCGGCGGCCAGCACCGCACCCTGGCGGACGATGGTTCCCTCGTAAACGCCGGAGTTGCCGCCCACCAAAACGTCGTCCTCGATGATGACGGGGTTGGCGTTGACCGGCTCCAGTACGCCGCCGATCTGCGCGGCGGCGCTCAGATGGACGCGCTTGCCGATCTGGGCGCAGGAGCCAACCAGGGCGTGCGAATCCACCATCGCGCCTTCATCCACCCAGGCCCCGGCGTTGATGTACATGGGCGGCATGCAAACCACGCTGCGGGCCACGTAAGCCCCGGCACGCACCGAAGAGCCGCCGGGAACCACGCGCACGCCGTCTGCCGAGCCAAAATGGCGCACCGGAAATGTGCTTTTGTCCACGAATGAGAGGCCCGCGGCGGGAAACTCGGTGAGCACGCCCAGGCGAAAGCCCAGCAGGATGCCCTGCTTGACCCAGGCGTTCACGCGCCAGCCTGATGGTACGCCCCTGTCGGGTGAGGCGGCGCGCACCTCGCCACTCTCCAGAGCCTCCCGTAACATCAGAAACGCCCTCATGGCGGACTCGTCGCCGATGGCGGAGGGACCCGCGGCAAAGTGGCGCTCAATCGCGTTTTGCAGTTGGGACAGGGTCATTCTATTTCGAGTCTATCAATAGACAGGGAAATCCGGTTGGTGTACAGGAAACCGCGTTACGGATTTCTTGTTTGCAACTTATAGACTGGCTGGGCATTTCGGGAAGGCAGTTGAAGAAAATTTAGCTGCTGGGGTAAAGAAAATAGTCGCCTTTATCAGGAATTGCACTCCCGCCAGCTATTACGGCACTGTGCCGGCGGGGGTTGCAGGCTGCGTGAGTGTGGCAGGCGGCGACACAGGCGCGGTCATGGGCAGTACGGGCAGAGTGAGCGTCTGCACTGTTGCCGGGTCGTCGCGCAGCTTCAGGTAGAGCACGCCGTTGGATGGATGGGGGACACTCAACTGGGTTCCGGTAAAGTCCGGCGGCACATCGGTGGCGTTGTCGAATTTCGTAGAAGCGGCGATAGATGCGGCCAGAAAGAGATTGGTCCCGGTAAGCGTGCAGGGCCTGGCCATGGAGTGCGGACAGCGCAATTCCTTGAAGCCCGGCAGTCGCACCAGTGTTCCCAGGGTCAACCAGTCGCCCGCGGCTCCGTCGGCCGTGAGGACGCGCGCCCGCAGCAGACCGAAGGCCGAGGATCCAAAGCGGAGCAACGGCGCCACCACTCCCAAGGCGGTCCTGGCGTCTTCCAGCATCAGGCTGCCGTCGGCCAGCGCCAGCACGGTGCGGAAACTGCCATCCGTGGCAGCGACTTCGACCTTCTCATCGCGAGGAAAGGTTGCCGGTTCCGTGGAGCGAAGAAAGAAGACCAGCCGCCTTTCGACGGGCAGGTCGTCGGGACTGCCCAGATGCACGGGCGATGGCGTGGCGGAAACCTCGTCCTGCACGCCCTTGCTGAGCAGCGTGACCTGCGGACGAGGCGGCTTGACGCTCACCGGCACACGCAACAGCCGGCCGTCGCGCAACTGCACGCTGGCAACATAGCTTTTTCCGGGCTCCAGGGCCTTTGTGGAGTTGCCGGCGCTCAACTCCAACTGGTCAATATCCAGCACGCGAGTCAACCCTGCCGGGGTCCATGTGATGCTGCCCAGGCTGACCCTGGCCACCTGGTCCAGGCGATTGCCTTTCAACTGCGCCTGTGCGTCTCCCGCGCTCAGCGTGAGGCTGTCCAGTACCGCGCCCTCGGCGTAGGCGGTCAACTGCAAGCGGTCCGGCTTGTCCAGCCCGAACTGGTAGATTTCCAGGGTGACCGGACCCGGAGAGGCGTCTTTCATGGGCACGACCATCTCCAACTGCTCGGGCACGGTGGCCTTCCAAGCCAGCTTGAGCGAAGTTCCCGCAGCCGCATGATCCGCAATCTGCAAAGTAATCCGATCCACGCACAAGGTGTTTTCCCCTACGATGCGCAGCGTGTCCTCGCGACCCACCACCAGCGCCGACTGGTCAGCCGGGGCCACGGTCCATTTGCCGGGCTGGGCCGCGCGCAGGCGGAAACGCGGGCCTTCCCAATCGTCAAAGCCCCATTTGCCATGCAAGACACCGTTCAGTTCTCCGGCCGGCAAGGAGGGAGCGAGATGCACCAGCACCAGCCCGCCCTGCGACGGATCCGCTATCACGGGAAGATCAACAGGACCGTCTTTGGTCTGGATGCGCAGGGAAAGCCCGTAAGCGAGCTGGGTGGCAAAAACCAGCGGAGCTCCCTCCGCCGGCAGCACCAGGCCGGGCTTCTGGGCGCAATAATTTTCCGCAGGGTTCATCGGATGCAGCGGCGGCTGCCGGGCCGGACCCACCGGCGGCAAGGCCACCACCACCACCGACTTGGGATCGCGAAACGATGGCGGTACATTCAAGCGCAGATCGAGCGCATCTTTTGTCGGCAAGGCCAGCGCGGGAATGTACTGAAAATGCGCCGTATGCAATTGACCCAGAATTCTGGCCGTGTCCACGATGGCGCCGACGTAGGGGCTATAGGCGCCGCCTCTGGCCAGGCTGGAGTAACTGAGCTGGTTCATCAAGTCTGCTGAGGAACCGCTGGTCAACTGCGCCACCCTGGATTGCGCGTTGGTGTCGTCCAGCACCAATCCGTCGGAATGCTGCACCAGGCAAGGGGCCTGCTGCTCGCTGGGCTTGTCAAAACATTGCTGTTCGAGCTTGATGCCCAGGCTGCGGGCGGCCAGCTCAGAGCGCGCTTTGAGCGATTTGGGATCGGTCTGCGAGGTCTCCCTGACCTCAGCCAAAAATGCATTCAGGCGCATGCGGTCCCAACTGGCGGCCTGGAGATCCTGAACGGCGCGCACAAAGGAGCCGGGCCGGTTGGTGACGGCCTTGCGCAGGGTGCTGAAGTCGCCGCCTGTCTCCGGCGCAAGAAAGATGAGCGCCTGCTGGGCTTCCGCGGGAACGGTGACGAACACGCCCTCTTCGCGCACCTCGCGCGTCCAGGTCTCCACGCGGGTAAACCACTCCGCGGGCGGCTGGTTGGTGGTCCCGCGCAGGAATGCGACGATCAACACATAGTGCGTGGCCTGGCTTTCGGGAAAGTCGGGGTGAACCCACAGGCGGTCCCCTGCCAGCAGGTTGGGAATTTCGCCAATCGGCAGCGTGACCTCGCCACGCTTGACGCGCACATCCACCTTCGGCCCGGAAAGGTCAAAGGGTGGTGCGGAGTCAGCGGCATACACACCGGCTGAAACCAGGCACCAGAACAAAAGCAGTTGCCAACCATGGCGCATGTCTTCTATTGTACGGAGCAGGCCGACCAGATAAAATTGTGGCGTGGCGCAGATTTTCCCGTCAGCTGGTTACTGATGCATAAGAGCGCACAGCTTTTTGCTGCCCTACCCACAAGAGCCGCTTTATCGAGTACACTGAGGACTGAATAGCTTTAAACAGAGGGATTAGCTAAAGTTTTTCTCGAATCCATGCCGACGTAAGAAATATAGGCAAAGCAACCCCCTGTAACGATGAGTGAAATTTAGAGCTAAGGCTGCTCCCTTTCCCCACTTGCGCGACCTAACCCGGAATCAGGCCCTTAGCCTGCCGGAGACGGGGTGCGCAGGCAGGCGCAAGGAGCGGCATACGGAGAAGAAAAAATGAAATCGACAAAAGCTGAGCAAAACAACGTAGATGTGAACAACCTGAGCATTCCCGACGCAGAAGAGATGCTTGAAGAAGCCCTGAACGAGCTATCGTTCAGCACGGACCCCAGCCTGGCGCAAGCCCTGCATTTCTTAGCGCCGGCGGGCTACCAGGCGATTGTGGAACTGTGCGGAGAAAACGGCCGCAGCAAGCGCCGTAACGCCATGGCGGACACGTGGACGGCGGAAGAGGACGAAGTACGCATCTACTTTGAGCGCATCGACGGCGAGGAGACTGCGCCTCGTCCGGCGCGGGCACCGCGCGCCCCTGCCGAGTATGGCTTCAACGAGGACGAAGATGGACAGGAGGCGGTGATTCCAGCGGATATCGACGCGCGCGTGAAAGAACTGTGCGCCGCGCTGGCCGAGGCAGAACGGGGCGGCCACGCCTTCATCGCCCTGAAGTGGTTCCGCGACTCCTTTCTGCCCCGCAAGGCCTACCGCTGGAATCAGCATCCGGAGTCGCGCCAGGCCGTTTTAGCCGAGGCCATTCAGCGGGGTGTCGTGGTCACCAGTAAGATTGCCAACCCCAAGACCCCGGCCTATCCCACCACCACTATTCGCCTCAACCGCGCAGAGGCCGGAATGCCCGACGAGGCACAACGCTTCCATCCGGTCACGGCGCATGGCGACTCCATCACCGACGCCATCGAGGAAGAACGGGGGAACCTGTGAGCTGTTACTTTCTTGAGTCCACCGCCTTCGCCAAGCTGTTTGTGCAGGAGCAGGGCACCAAGGCCCTGATCAGCCTGATGGAAGCCGTCGAGGATAACCGCAAGCTGATCTCCGCCTCCACGCCGTTGGAGGTCTATGCGGCCATTCGCCGGCGAGAGCGTGCAGGCGCCATCACCCCGGAGGACGCCACGGCCGCGCTCGACATCCTGCGCATGGAGGCCGCGCGCATGGTCCAGGAGCCGTTGAATCCAGCAGTGCTCGAAGCCGCGCGCCAGCTCCTCGACCGCACCACCCTGCGCTGGCCTGACACCCTGCAACTGGGCGCCGCCATCGTTGCCCGCGATATGTTCCAGGCCACGGAAATCATCTTCGTCTCCTCTTCACCACAATTGCTGGAGGCGGCAAAGAGCGAAGGCTTCCATACCATCGACCCGGCGAAGGAAGCGGCAGAGACGGTCAAAGAAGTAGCTGAATAAGCTGAACGGGTTCCCACATCTCGGAAGCGGATGTGGGAACCCGGCTGCAAGCGATTTATTGAGACTCTAGTGCGGCAGATTGGCAGACTCTCTATTCCCGCCGAAACTGATTGGCCTGCTTAAACTCATCGCGCAACTCCGGCGTGCGCAGGTTTTCGCGCAAGTGGGCAAGGCGCTGCTCCAAAGCCAGTAACACAGCCTGAATGGCTTCGGTGTTGGTAAGGGCGATGTCGCGCCACATGGAGTAAGGGCTGGCTCCGAGACGTGTCATTTCGCGCAGAGCGCGTCCGCCTACGTCCTTCAGCTCCGGCGCGTCGCCCACCTCTTCTTCCAGCAGCGCGCTCAGTGCCGTGGCCACAAACTGCGGCAGATGGCTAACCCATGCGACTAGCTCATCGTGGCGCGCGGGATCGAGATCGAGAATCTTGGAGCCCATGGCGGCAACCCACTCCCGCCAGCCTTTTACGAGCTTCGATGAAACCAAAGAACGTTCCCAGGTGGGAACCTCGGTAAAGAGCCAGACCGTTCCGCGAAAAAGGTTGGCGTCGCCCAGAACTGCGCCGCCACGCTCCTTGCCCGCCATGGGATGGCCGGGAAGAAATGCCGCGCGTTCCGGCGTGTTGAAGAGGCGGCCGGCGGCGGCGGTGATCTGCGCCTTGGTGCTACCCACGTCGGTGACCAGATGCTCGGAGCCGAGGATGCCGGAGAGCTTCTCCATGTAATCAAGCGTGGCGTAGATGGGCATGGCCAGCAGCACTACCTGGCTCTCTCGCGCAATCTGCAATGGGTCGGCGGCGATGGAATCTATAGCGCCCATGGAGAGCGCAGCCTGCGCGCCTTCCGGGCTTCTGTTCCATCCGGTGATGGAACCGTGAAAGCCTGCCGCGCGCAACGCCAAACCTACTGACGTGCCCAGCAACCCCGTGCCCAG
>CABEBC010000274.1_pt1 | contig 18035 bp, 18 predicted proteins | sample 3422291 | NCBI WGS metagenome assembly CABEBC01 (sample SAMEA5534345, study PRJEB31848) | metagenome | biome: tundra; feature: field; material: soil | place: USA | collected 2013-05 | depth 0.45 m
GTCCGAAATCAAGCACTTGACAGCACCCTGTCCCAGATGGTGTACACGGATGTTTACGGAAAAGCGCTCCGGAGTGAAGCGAGGCGTATACACCCTTCACGCGCGCATCTGGAGCCTCCAGAATAGTTTAAAGAAGCAATCGATACAATTACACAGAGAGCCAGGAACGAGCCGGGAACAATGCAAGAAATCTTTTGAGGGGAGTCCGCATGGTTAGTACCCAAATTATTGCTTACTAAAGAGGTTCTAAAAGTACACCAACGGGTATGGCTACGCCTCCAACAACAGGAACCCCGGGGGCACATAATCCTCCATCTTAAAAACTGTTTTCCCAGATTTATATGATTGATAAAAAGGTAGTTATCGTACATAAATCTGAGCAAAAACATCTGTTGGCTAGCACCCTCTTCCTCATCCGTCCCCCTGGAAGATTTCTTAAAATAAATTACTTTTGGGAACAAAGGTACTAAAGTAATCTCGACACGGCACTCAACCATCGTTACTATGGAATGCCTGAGTCAACCATTGCCAGTTGACACCTTTGGACTTTGTTGTCAGTGTGAGAGGGACACCAAGGTGGCATCAACCTGACACAAATGGCCATCGGCATCGCAAACGTTGATGCAGGCAATGATCTCTTTTTATCCCGCTTCCCCGAAAGCGGCCTTATGTGTTTTCCAGAATGCGGGCCCAGCAATGATTAAAATCGGACTATATTCGGAAGACCGTACGCTCCACATGCTCCTCTCCTCGGCTCTCGGAAAGGACTTTGAGATCCTTTTGGAGCCAGATGAAGATGGCATGAATCTGCTCCGGGCTGCCGGAGATTGCGATGTGATGATTCTGGATCTGCATTCGAATCATGATTCATTGCAGGAGCGGATTGGGTGCACCCAACGCCTGATTGCATTTCATGTTCCCTCAGTGATCATGGCCGACGATGCCCTTCGGTCGACAGCCTTTGAACTGGTTCGTTCAGGCGCCTTCGGCTACTGCCGCAGACCGCCCTCCATTCGGGATCTCAAGACCATGCTCAGCCGGGCGTATGAGAACTCCACGCTCAGGCAGCAACTGCAAACCGTGCAGCAGCAACTGGAGGTGACCGGCAGTTGCGACCGGCTGATTGGATCGAGTCCGCATATGCAGCGGGTTTATCAACTGGTGCATCGCGTTACCAACGTCAACGCCGCAGTGCTGGTGACCGGCGAAAGCGGAACCGGCAAGGAGTTGATCGCCCGCGCAATCCACAATCTGGGCTCCCGAGCCAGCCGTCCGTTTGTGGCTGTTTCCTGCGGCGCCATCCCTGAAACCCTCATTGAGGCCGAGTTGTTCGGGCACGAAAAAGGCGCCTTCACCGGAACGGTAGGAGCGCGAGAAGGTTACTTCGAGCAGGCCGACGACGGCACTCTATTCCTGGATGAGATTGGCGACCTGAGCCTGTTTACGCAGGTCAAGCTGCTGCGCGTCCTGCAGCAGATGGAATTTAGCCGTCTGGGCAGTACCAAGCTCATCCCCTTGAAGGCGCGGCTGATCTTCGCCACGCATCAGGACCTGGATAAATTGGTGGCCGCGGGAAAATTCCGCCAGGACCTTTTCTACCGCATTAACGTCATGAGGATTGAATCGCCGCCGCTCCAGAACCATCCCGAAGACATCCCGCGGATTGCCCGGCATTTCTTGCACCAGTATGGGCAAGTGTTTAAAAAACCAATGGACGATATTGAGCACGATGCGATGGCTCTGCTCCAGAGTTACCCATGGCCCGGCAATGTGCGCGAACTGGAAAACGTGATCCAGAGGGCCATTATCCTCGCGCCTGGTAAGGCCGTTCGCGCCGAAGATTTAAGTTTGAACATCGAAGAAGCCGATGTTGACATCGGCGATATCGACGATGTAGTCGATATCAGCGACTACCATCCCGCCGGCTCCTTTGAACTCCAGCTTCGCGACTATAAGGTCAAACTGGCCGTGGCTGCCGTGCGAGAGAACAATGGAAATAAGACGCTGGCTGCCCGAAGCCTGTGCATCTCCCGAGCTTATTTGCATCGCTTGATCAGGCTTGCCGAGCCAGACCCGCTCTTTGAGCAGGATATCCGTGACGTAGCAAATAACTGAGCGCTGCATCGCCGGTTAAACAAACGCTTCCTCTATGAACGCAGAGCAGGTCATTGCTCTCGTATGGCTTTCCTTGCTTCAGCGTGAAAAGCCCGGTTTCCCGTAAAATGCCTTCTCACTATGTGTGGGTGTTGTATTCCTGTGGCCCGGCAACGACCAGCCCGCTGTTCTGCCGTCCGTGGATATACCAGCAGCACCAGTTCGTTTCATGGGCTTGACTGTCCGTAGGCGCGGTCAAATCCTTATACACTAACTTTCCATAGAGAAATATCTTCTCTTCCCAGGTTTCAATTCGCCGGTATCTTTCCTCGGAGTCGCAAAGCCCTCGCGCATCATCCCGGCAGAAGAGTTTGATAGCAGTGGATTCCCCCGGAAGCAGAATGATAGGAGTAAACGGGGCTCTCCGTTTCTCCTCCGTATACTCTGGGGTGCTGGGAAGGTGCTCTTCGTCGACGGCAATCCTGGTCCGTTCCGTGGTCTCGATGATCCTGGCCGGAGTGCGGCCGCGGTTCGAAGCCATGATGGTAAAACTGTTCTCCGCGCTCGGGGATGGCTCCACCGAAATCAGGATCCACGCTCTTTCCGCATGGAGGATAGCCTGAGCATTCATGAGTGCGGCATGAGAGCTGGCTGCGGCGGCTTCGGCTGCGGTTTCCGCGTATCCCGTTTGGCGGTCAATCTTTTTCAGCAGAGAGACGGCCATCATGATGCCGACATATCCCAGCATGACCAGAACCAGATTGGCTGCCCAAGTGATTTGCTCATGTATATTCCATGCCGAAAGCGCGGGAGCGGGATTGGCAACGCTCATGTGCGACGGCTGGATTTCCCGAATGCCGCCTTCAGCCTCCGTCTTTGGCGCTGGGCTGGCAGTCTCATGCGGAACGTCGGCAGAAGGCGCCGCAAGGGGCGGGGCCTGCCGATTCACGCCACCCTGACCGCTTGCCTGAGCAGTAGATGCCGCCGGCGCCTGCGTGAGGGCCAGCATCACAGCGAATATCGCTAAACCCTTTATCCTCATGGGGAAAATGTATCACACGCCTCTTGCCATGTCCCGTGCCCGAAAGCGATGACAAGACGGATGAGGTGGTCTTTTACGGCACCACGTCCACACCCCGCCAAAAGGCCACGTATCCCTTGATCTTGCGCGCGACCGGTTTGGGGTCGGGGTAGTACCATGCAGCGTCCTGGTTATCCTCCCCGTCGATCAGTACCGTCATATAGCGTGCCTGCCCCTTGACCGGGTCCAGGGAGGTGGTTGTGCTGGGACGAAAATACTCTCTCTTCAGGCTGGATTCGGGGAAGTACACGTTCCCCTCCACCGTCTGCGTCCTCTCGCTTTCGGCAATCACCTTGCCGTTCCAAACTGCTCGTGCCATAGGTTGTTCCAATAAATCCGCTTATGCTCTCAATCGGCCCAAACCGCTCCGATGAGAGGGCCGGATATGACATTAGCAGAGATTCGCCGGGAATGCGAGTCTCCTTCAGGATTTTGGGAGCTAAGAATTCCGGCCTTAAGCCTTCTTCTGGGCTGGCAGGCTCTTGCGCTGGGCTTCCACATACTTGAGCGTCGCCTCATAGCGCAGGCCAGCGGCTGAAAACCGGTTCACCAACTCCGCCGTCTTCATCAGGAACGCCTGATTCTTCTCCCGGATGCCGTTCAGGATGGGCGTAAACTTGGCCAGCAGAAAGAATCCCTCGCCATTGCAATCCACAAACAGCTCCGCTGAAACCGCCCCGTGCAGCACCATCGCCGCGGCCATCTCCCAGTAGCTGATCACCTGCCGCAGCCAGGCGTTGTGCGGGTCGGCGGGATTATCCGCCACGACAAAAAACTCCTCCGCCGTACCCGGCCAAAACTCGCCTGTCACCCACGCGCGCGCCTTGCGCATCTCCGCCTCGGTGCGCAGTTCATACAGCCTGAGAATGATTTCGGCATCCGCCGGCGTTGCAAGCATTCGTTCCATAAATGAGTTTCTCCGTTGCCAATACTACAGGAACCGGCCGGAGATTGCTGCGCGACCGGTTTCCGGCGAAGACGGCGCTGCTCGCCTATGCCGTCTGCAACGCCTTCTTGCCGCCCTTCTTCGCGGCCTTTTTTGCCGCTGGCTTTGCCGCCGCCTTCGCAACCTCCTTGGCGGATTCTTTCTCCAACACCGGCCCATGCGTCGCCGCAGTCGGCAACGGCGGCGCGTCGCCAATCCGCTTCGAATAACTGCACGTCACTGTACTCTCCGCCGGTGCTGCGCCCTTGGCAGTCCGCCTCTTCGGCGCAACCTCTTCCTCTGCCGCTTTTTTCTTATTAGGACACTCCAGAAAAATCCCCGACCGGAGGACCTTCTCCACCAGATACGGGCTGCCGCACTCCGGGCACTTCTCCGCCACCGGCTTGTTATTCGAGGTAAAGTCGCACTTCGGATAATTCGTGCAACCCCAGAAGATATTGCCCCTGCGTGCCTTGCGCTCAGCCAAGTCGCCCGTGCCGCACTTGGGACACTTGAGTCCTTCAATGATGTTCTGCTTCACGTACTTGCACTTGGGATACCCGGAGCAGGAGACGAACTCCCCATAACTTCCCTGGCGCAGCACCAGCGGCTTGCCGCATTGCGGGCAGTCTTCGCCCGTGGGCTGCGGCGCGGCCACCTTTTGCTGCTGCTTGCTGCTCAGCTTGCGGAAGGTTTTGCAGGGCGGGTCCTCGTTGAATCCCGGGCACGACATGAACATCCCGAACGGCCCGCGCCTCAGCACCATCACCCGCCCGCAGTTATCGCAGTACTCCTCCTGCTCACCCGCCTCCTGAGCCTCGGGCGTGTTCATGTCCGGCTTGCCCGCCGTGTTTTCTTTGGTAAATGTGCAGCTCGACTTATCTTTCTTGTTGTACGCGGAACAGGCAAAAAAGCTGCCGAACTTGCCCCACTTCAACAGCAACGGCGCCCCGCACAGATCGCATTTTTCGTTCGTCTTATGCTCCATGCGCTTGATGTTTTCCATCTTCTCGCCGGCGTCCTTCAGCTCCTCTTCAAAGTAGCCGTAGAATCCTTTCAGCAGGTCCGTCCACTTCTCGTGACCCTCTTCAATCTCGTCCAGTTCCTCTTCCAGCTTGGCCGTGTACGCCACGTCGAAGATATACGGAAAGTTCTTTACCAATAGATCGCAGACCACCATTCCTATCTCGGTGGGATAGAAGCGGTTGCTGATCTTGGTCACATACTCGCGGTCCTGAATGGTGTTGATGATCGACGCATACGTCGAAGGCCGCCCGATGCCCTTCTCTTCCAGTTCCTTTACCAGTGAAGCTTCGTTGTAGCGCGGAGGCGGTGAGGTAAAGTGCTGCTCAGGCTCCAACTTATCCAGTTCCAGCAGCTTCACATTGTCTAGGTTGGGCAGCTTGTTGGCCGCCTCATCCTCGTCGTCTTTCTTATCCTCCAGAACTTCGTAGACTTTCAGGAATCCGTCGAAGCGCACCACCGAGCCACTCAGGCGAAAATCATAAGTCTTGCCTGTCTTCGCGCTGACAGCGGCAATCATTGCCGTGGTCACGTCAAAGACGGCCGGCGTCATCTGCGAGGCCACAAACCGCTGCCAGACGAGCCGGTAGAGCTTCAGTTGCTCTTCGGTGAGATAGCGCGCAATCGATTCCGGCGTCCGCGAAACATCGGTGGGCCGGATCGCTTCGTGCGCGTCCTGCGCGGCCTTCTTGCCCTTGTACACATTTGGCGTCGCGGGCAGATATCGCGCCCCTAACTGGCTACCGATCCACTCCCGCGCCCCTTCAATCGCCTCCGGCGCAACGCGCGGCGAATCCGTACGCATATAGGTAATCAGGCCGGTCATGCCCTCAGCGCCAATGGCGACACCCTCATAGAGCCGCTGCGCTACGCCCATCGTGCGCCGCACATTAAAGCCTAGCTTGCTGGCTGCATCGCGCTGCAACTGGCTGGTGATGAAAGGAGCCAGTGGCCGCCTCTGCTTCTCCGTAGCTTGTACCGAAACCAGCGACCATTGCGCTTTTTCGAGCGCAGCCATCACCGCCTTCATTGACCTCTCATCCGGCAGCGCATTGGCGATGAACTGGTCTTTGCCGTCCTTATCCTGGCCGTTCGGAACGCGCGCAGGCTCTCCATCGATGCCTACAAAGCGCGCCTTGAGCTTTTTCTCCGCTTGTTTTTCCGGGTGAAGCTCAGCGTTCAGCGTCCAATACTCGACCGGACCGAATACTCCAATCTCCCGCTCCCGCTCCACAATCAGCCGCACCGCAACCGTTTGCACGCGCCCGGCCGACAATCCTCGCCGGACTTTATCCCACAGCAGCGGCGAAATCTGGTAGCCCACCAGACGGTCCAGAATGCGCCGCGTCTGCTGCGAGTCCACCAGATTTTGATCCAGGTCCCGGGCGTGCTTGAAGGCCTCCTGCACGGCCTTCTTCGTAATCTCGTTGAAGGTCACGCGGCGAATCTTCTTCCGCTCTTTGGCCGAGGTCCCCAACTGCAACGCCAGATGATACGCAATCGCCTCGCCCTCACGGTCCGGGTCAGGCGCCAGATAGATCTCGTCCGCCTTGGCCGCAGCCCGCTTCAGCGCAGCCACAACCTTCTCTTTGCCCGGAGAGACAATCAGCGTCGGCTCAAATGTCCGATTCTCCAGCTCCACGCCAAGATCGTTCTTCGGCAGGTCCATGATGTGACCCACCGACGCCAGAACCTCGAAGCCCGCGCCAAGATATTTCTCGATAGTCTTCGCCTTGGCGGGAGACTCGACGATCACCAGTGATTTGCTCATTGCCATCCTTGATTCCAAATACACTTTACTCTGTCAGGCCTGTTGGACTCTGACCGGCTCCGCTCCATCAACTCCGCGAAGAATTCAAATCCTGCTTTCAAACCGGTCACTTTCCCCCTCCGGGAAAAATCAACCGCGAAAGTTGGAAACTACCACGGAACACCTTTGCATTTCCACTCCTAAGAGAACTTTATTCCCGTTCAGTCCCGTTTCAGGGGTTCGCGGAAGACCATCCACGGGAGAGAAAATCCCCGCAAAACTGTAACAGATTGTGACTCTTGAGTCCTAATTAACGCGATTCAGAATAGTGCTTTTTGGCACGTGGCCTGGTTTGCCGGGTGCCGGGGTCTCCGACAACTGGTCTTTGCTCGCTGGGGTGCCTGTTCCCTGTTCCCTGAAAACTAGTCTTTCTTCATATCCCAGTCGAAGCTCAGCCCGGCAATCAGCGAGTTCAGCTTCTCCACCGCGGCGTTCTTCTGCTGCTCCAGGTCGGTTACCTGCTTGCGCGCGGCCTGCAACTGGTCCTCAGCGCTGTTCAGCTCCTCCACAAAGCGCTTGGCGGCGTCGTTGCCCTTGAGAGCGGTCAGGTTGGCGCGAGCGCGGTCCTCGTCTGCGGACAGCGTTTTTTCTTTACGCTCGATCTCCTCAATTTTGGAGTTCAGACCGCTGAGCGCAGTCTCGGCATCGATAAGCGGCCTCAGTTTTTCCTCAACGGACGGCGTGATCTTGCCAACCGCAATCAGAAACGCAGCACGATCCTCTTCGGGATCGATGCGGACGGTTTCCGAGAGCAGGGCGCGCTCGCGGACGTGCAGATCGGCGGACTCGTGCGGCTTGACTGCCACGCGGAAGCGATAGGCCGCGGCCGTAGTCTCAGCCGGCTTGGTCTCGGAGTCCAACTCGGCGTTGGGGCGGCGGGCGTGCTCGATAAGCACCTCCCGCGCATCGTCGCCGTTGTTATTCACGGTGTAGGCGCTGTCAGTAACCTGGCTGGTCTGCTGCACCAGCACGCCCTGATGCATGGCGATGTGGCGCAACGTGCTGGTTTGCGCGGGTGTGGTGCGGCGCACCTTCACCGCCTGGTCGGCGGCATAGGAGAGCAGCCGTTTTTCGCCGGGATGAATCGGCTCAAGCAATCCCTCGCCGGCAAACTCGCCGCTTTCAAAGATGGAAAAGCTGCCGGAGTCCAGCGTCAGCTTGGATTTGTTTTCCAGCCACACTGTGCGCATCGGAGTGGGTTGCTTTTCGCTCCACATCGTCACGTGCATCGCGGGAAGCTCCTGTTGCAGGATGGGCACCATCGCCGACTCGTTCTTGTGAATCGTCACCGGCTGCGTCAGCGCGTATTCGAAGAAGTCGTCAAAAGCGTTGGTGGTCACATCGCCCTGCTGAAAGGCATCGCTGGCGCGGTCTATGCCGGCAACACCTGGGTGGAGAACAGCGAGATCAGCGCTATTGGACGAGGCTCCAAAGTCAATACTTTTGTTAGAACCCCCTCCGCCCCCGGACGGCGCTTTCATTTTGGCTGCCATCCTCATGCGCGATGATGCCATGAGCTGGTTATTCATCATCTCCGCTGGCGCTGCGGCCCTCTCCTCCGCCGCCTCATACGTCTGCGGAGTCAACTGCGCCTCGGTGGCGATGGGAATCTCCACCCGTTTTACGTAGATGGGCTGCGAGAGCGGCTGGATAAAGCTCTGCGGCGCTCCGGCCACCAGCGACAACTGCACGTTGTCCCAATCCGCGCCCACGGTGTTGTCCACCACTGCCCAGCCCTGCATCGTGGCGTTGCCATTCGGCGTACGTGGAAAGACGATGCGGTAGGTCGACTTCCACACCGGAACCTCGCTGATGTAGCTCACCCGCAGCTCGCGCTGTCCCTGGCCCAGTGCGTTCAGTGTCAGGTGGCGCAACCCGGTGGCGTGCGTAGTCGAGAGCAGCTCCAGATAGCGGTCAAGCTGGCCTTGAAGATTCCCATCCAGCGGGCGCACGCTCAGTGTCGGGGTCAGTTCGATGACCCGCACCGCGCCGGAGGTGGCCACTAGTGTCAGATAAAACTTGTCGACCGTATTATCGGTGCTGCCTACTTTCTCGCTGCGGGTCTCGATGGAGAGCAGACGGCCCGTAATCGTGCCCCCAGGTCCGCCGGTGACCTCAACCCGCTGGCCCCTGAGCGCCTGAAAGAGCAGGGTCGAGGTGGGGTCGTCGGTCATGCCCAGGGAGAGCGTTTTAAGCTGCTCAGCCAGCGGCGTGGTGGAGTTGTAGTTGACCCCGGCAATCCGCCCTCCGCCCTCGTCGAGCACGGTGAGCGACTGCAAAACGTCATTCAACTGCGGCGAGGTGAAATCGATGGTCACGCGCTGGTTGCCGTTGACCGTCCCGGCGTGCTCGAAATAGCCCACGCCGTTCTTGTAGAGCACCACCTTGCGCACGGGCAGGTCTTTCACCACCTGCGGCGCCTGCGACACCTGCGGTGCGGCCTGTTTTGGCTTGGCGGCAGTCCCGGTCGGAGCCTGGGCGGCAAGGCTAACTGTGAAGGCAAACAGACAGAAGACAGTAAAAATACGGCGCATAGTATTCTCCTCGGATCGAACCACTGAAAACTCTACTCCTTTGGACCCCGGCGAAGTCAAAATGGTTCCCGTGAAACGGAAATACCGCCGCTGTCCACTCCCTGTGAACGAAATAAGGGCGGAATCTTGCGCAACCCACCACAAATTATTTGAAAAAGCACGCATCGGCGAAAGCCTGCCTTTGGCGCAGCAAGAAGCAGAGTTCCCAGCCCCCGAAGACGCATAATGGAAGGGGAGACAGACACATGAACGGAAATCAGATCAAGGTTGTTGCGTTGAACGGCAGCGCCCGCAAGGGCGGAAACACGGCCATCCTGCTGCGCTGCGTTCTCAAGGAACTGAAGAGCGAAGGCATCAAAACCGAACTCATTGAGCTGAGCGGGGCCACGATTCACGGCTGCCTGGCCTGCCGCAAATGCTCGCAAAACAAGGACCGCCGATGCGCGCAAAAGGGCGACATCGGCAACGAGCTGATAGAAAAAATGGCCGCGGCGGACGGCATCCTGCTCGGCTCGCCGACCTATGTGGCCGACATCTCTCCAGAAATCAAAGCCCTGATGGACCGCGCCTGCCTGGTTTCCGGGGCCAACGGCGGGCTCTTCCGCCGCAAAGTGGGCGCTGCCGTGGTGGCGGTGCGCCGCGCCGGGGCGATTCACGCCTTCGATGCCCTGAACCATTTCTTTCTGATCAGCGAGATGATCATCCCCGGCTCGTCCTATTGGAACATCGGCATTGGCCGCGAGATCGGCGACGTGGAGCGGGACGAGGAGGGCATGCGAACCATGAAAACCCTGGGCCAGAACGTGGCATGGCTGCTGAAGAAAATCAACGGTTAGCCGGTGAGCAAAACAAGGCATACTGTCCTACTGTGTCGAATGAGACTATCCTGAGTAGCGGGAGCTGTCGCACAGCGGCTGTTCTTCCAAAGGTAGCCGAGGAAGCAGGATGTAACCTGCACTACCCGCCTCCGGCCGACTTCCCTGCACCGCTGAAGATTTTCCGCCAAGCCGGAAGGGGCTCGTCTGTGAACCTGTACGGCAGCGTGCAGATGGAGCGCCCTCCCTTGAAAAAGGAGAAATTCATGGAACCGACAAAAACCGACCCTGCAGTCGCAAACGATGTTCTGCATCTTGGCGGCAGCAAGCTGACCCCTGAAGAGATTGCCAAGGCTCTGGCCCACCACAAGCACCACCATAGCGGCGACCAGCCGCAGCAGGCCGCCATCAAGGCGGGCGGCGGCAAGAAGGGCAAGCCCGGCAAATAGCACGCACGGAATCCGGGGTCTTCGCGCTTCCTGGACGATGGCCGGATTCTGCCAGCGCAGCTCCACAGATCAACCCACTGCTTCGGTGTATGGTCCCTGCAGCGGGCGGCCATTTGCCTCAACCGCCCGCTATCGGCGATACTTAGGTGTTGTGTCTTGCGCGGCGGGACAAGTCCGTCTGGCCCATATCTGGCCGGTATGTCCGTATTCGCCGGGAAAGACCCCCAAGAATCGGGGTCCCCACAGATCGGTCTTTGTCTGTGGGGTGGAAGTATCGCAACAGAGCACTGGAATCTGAAAGGAACCATATCGCCGTGGTAATGATTCGTTTAGCGCGTTTTGGCGCTCCCAAGCAGCCTTATTATCGTATCGTGGTCATCGAGAAGGATCGCGCCCGCAATGGCCGTTCCATCGAGATCGTCGGCACCTACAACCCCCGCACCGAGCCGGCCACGGTCGATCTGAAGCACGAACGCATCGCCTATTGGCGCAGCGTGGGCGCGCAGATGTCGCCCAGGGTCGAAAAGCTGGTCGCCAAGAACCCGGCGACGGTTACCGAAACAGCTGCAGCCTGATTTTTGCTCCCATGACGGTGCGCGCGGGCATCCCTGAGCCTGCGCGCATTTTATTTGCTGACGACAGTGGGTGTGGACTGATACTATGCGCGCACTGAGCCATGTGGTTCATTTCTGGTCGCCAAACACTGGCGGCTAATTCCAGAACGCACTGGTCAGGGGCAAGAGCATGACCCAAAAAGATATGGTCGAAGTGGAAGAACTTGTACGAGAGATTGCCCGGGCCCTTGTAGATGAACCGTCAGCCGTTGAGGTGGAGAGTGTGGGCCGTGATGAAAACACGGTCCTCAAGCTCCGCGTTGCGCCGCAGGACGTGGGCAAGGTCATCGGCAAACAGGGACGTACCGCCCGCTCGGTACGCACTATTCTGGGCGCCGTCAGCATGAAGGTGCACCACCGCTACACGCTCGACATCCTGGAAGAAGACGAGCCCTGAGGGTCCGTTGCCGATGCATCCGGCCCTCCTTGGGAGGTAGCGATGACCACGCCTGAAGACTGGGTCTGGCTGGCGCACATTCGCCATACGCAGGGGCGCAAAGGCGAGGTCTTCGCCGACATTCTCACCGATTTCCCTGAAAAATTTGTTGACCGGAAGCGGCTTTGGCTGCTGCCGGAGCCTGCTGCATCAAAATCCGCCCGCCCTGCGGAGGCCAGCGTTGCTCCGCGCGAAATCGAGCTCGTCACCCACTGGCCTCACAAGGGCGGCATCGTGCTGCACTTTGCCGGGGTGGACTCGATCTCAGCCGCCGAAACCCTCAAGGGGCTGATCGTGGGCCTTCCGCGCTCCGAGCGAGCCGCTCTCGCCGACGACGAGGTCTACACCGGCGACCTGATCGGCTGCGCATTGATCGACGTGGCAGGAGCTGAGCCGGTTACGGTGGGCGAAATCGAGAGCGTGGACCGGACGGCCGGCGCGGTGGCGCTGCTGGTGGTGCATGGAACGACAGGCGAGGTTCTCATCCCCTTCGCCAAAAGCTTCCTGCGGAAGATTGACATCAAAGCGAAGCGCGTCGAAATGGCCCTGCCCAAGGGGCTGGTGGAGTTGAATGTTCCGGGAAAGACACCGTAGCTTTCTGACCGTCCTATTCAGCTTCCCCCCGGATCGCCTCCAACAGCTTGCGGTCTTCCTTACTGAGCGCAGCTCCCTCCAGCAAATCCGGACGGTTGGCCAGGGTTTTGCGCAACTGCTGCTCACGGCGCCAGCGGCGAATCCCGGCGTGGTCGCCATTGAGCAGGGTCTCGGGGACGCGCAGGCCGCCAAACTCCGCGGGCCGGGTGTAGTGCGGGTAGTCCAGCAGGCCCCCGGCGCCGTGCTGCGAACGCGGAACGCCATCCCCGGCGTCGGCAATCTCAGCGTCGGCCACGCCAAAGCTCTCAAAGTCGCCCGAAGCCTCGTTGCCCAGCACGCCGGGGAGCAGGCGCATGGTCGCATCCACCACCACGGCGGCGGCCAGCTCGCCCCCACTCAGAACGTAGTCGCCGATGGACAGCTCCATGTCGCAATAAAGTTCATTCACGCGCTCGTCCACGCCCTCGTAGCGGCCGCAAATCAGCACTACGCGTTCCGTAGCGGCCAGTTCCCGCGCCATGGCCTGAGTAAAAGGCTGCCCCTGCGCAGAGAGCAGAACCACCTGCGGTGGGCCCGCTTGCGCGGCATTCGACGCCAGCCGCTGCGCCTTCGGCTCAATCCCCAGCGACGCCAACGCCTCGGCCAGCGGCTCGGGCTTCAGCACCATCCCTTCGCCGCCGCCAAAGGGACGGTCGTCCACGGTGCGGTGGCGGTCGTGGGTAAAAGCGCGCAGATCGTGCACCCCCACTGACACCAGCCCTTCGGCCAGCGCACGGCGCAGAATCCCGTTCTCGAAGATGCTCGTGAAAAACTCCGGGAAGATGGTGATGATCTCGAAACGCATACTCCTTGATGATATAGGCAAAATTTCCGCGCCATGCCGCCCCAAATGTGTTCTACTTTTTGCAACTGCTATGGCTGACTATGAATCGTTGTTAACCCGCTGGCAAACGGCCGGCATCCTGGATGGGGCCACCGCGCGCCACATCCGCGCCTGGGAAAGCGAGCAAAAGCGCCCCGCCGGGTTGCGCTGGCAGGTCATCGTGGTGCTGATCCTGGGGGCCATCCTGCTGGCTTGCGGCGTGGCGTTGTTTGTCTCCGCCCACTGGGACCAGATCGGGCCCTTTACGCGGCTGGCCGTGGTGCTGGGAATGGTGAGCCTCTTCCACCTGGGCGGGAGCTGGGCGCGCAAGCGCTTCCGCGTGCTTTCGACGGCCCTGCACGCCGTGGGAACCCTCTCCACCGGCGCGGCCATCGCGCTGGTAGGCCAGATTTTCAACATCGAGGAGCATTGGCCGGCGGCGGTGCTGATGTGGGCCCTGGCCGCCCTGGCCGGCTGGATTCTGCTGCACGACGAGGCGCAACAGACGCTCACCCTTCTGCTCTTCCCGGCGTGGCTGCTCTCGGAGTTTTCCTATTACGCCGAAGGCCACATCGGCGAAAACGTCTATGCGGGCCGATTTTTGGTCGTTTGGGCGGTCCTCTACCTGACCTTCTTCCTCGGCTCCAAGCGGCGGATTGTTCAGGGAATTCTCTTTGCCGTTGCGGCGATTGCCTCCGTCGTGGGAGTTGTCGTTCTGCTGGAAGGCTGGCGCTCCTGGGGAGACCAGACCTATCTGTCTCTCGGACTCCGCACCTGGGGCTGGGTTTTCATTGCCGTGCTGCCGCTTCTCTTTGCGGTCTTCAAGTTCAGCAAGAGCGTGATTCCGGTAGCGGCTGCGATCTGCTTCTCGATTGTATTGCCGTGGTGCCAGCACATCTGGACGGATACTTACAAATTGTATGACGGCAGCCAATATTCCTATGTACGGAGCGAGCCCAACCTGGCCGCTCACGCCCTAGTCGCGGCCTTTGCTGTCTTCATCATCTGGTGGGGGGTGCGGCAGACATCGCAGGTGCTGGTCAACCTGGGCATTGTGGGCTTTGCCATCGCCGTAGGCTGGTTCAACTTCAGCGACATAATGGACAAGTTTGGCCGCTCGCTGGGCTTGATCGGCCTCGGCATTCTCTTCCTGGCCGGGGGATGGGCGCTGGAAAAATGGCGCCGAAATCTGCTGGCCGGCATGGGAAAAGCGGAAATTTCCGAAGAGGAGGAGCTATGAAATTCTCCAAAACCTCCATCGTTCTGCTGCTGATTCAACTAGCGCTGGTCTCCTCCATCGCGGCCAAGTACCTTTACCAGCGCCGAAGCTGTCCGAGGGTCTGGGTGCGGGCGGCGGCCTACGATCCGGAGATGGTGATGCGCGGCCGCTACCTGAGCCTTCAATTGACCGTGGACGGCTGCAAGAGCACTCTGCCCAGCGCCCTGCATGCCATCTTCCCGCGCAACACCGACGGCACCACCAAGCCGAGCGGCTTCCAGGTTAACTGGCAGGGAGCCGTTCGCTTCCGCGCCAAGCTTAAGGTGGAAGGCAACAAGCTGCTGGCCATCCGAATTCCGGAGGCCGACCTCACTTCGAAGGGCGTGAATGTTACGGCATGGCCGGATTCCTCCTGCAATGCAATGCGCCTCGACGAGCCGGTGGATTTCTACATCGCCGAGCACGCCGCGGACCCCACCCGGCTCAAGGCCGGCCAGGAGCTGTGGATTGAGGTCACCGTTCCTCCCCAGGGCCCGCCCCGGCCGCTGCAACTGGCGCTGAAAGACAATGGCGCATGGAAGCCGCTGGCGTTTCAGTAGAGACGTCGTGCTATCCCACCCTAGCCGCAAAAACAAAAACACGGCGAGGGTGGGGCACCCAAATTTCACCGAAAACGCTTGCTACCTCTTCTTGAAGGGCCGGACGGGTGCGGGTTGAACTGCGCCTACCTGGCCGGCCTTGACGTCCGCGACAAAAAAGTTCTCCCCGCGGACAGGGCTGCCGGAGAGGCGGCGCAACATGGACAACTGGCCCACGTGGGTGAGCGCATCGGCCACGGGGCCCTGGAAGATCCGCTCAGCCGGGGCGCGCAGCGGCGCATCGGAGGCCAGAAAGGCGTCCAGGGTCTGGAGCGACTCGAAGAAACGGCGCTGCTCCTCGGCCCAGGCTCGTGGCTGAGAGGCTTGCCAGCGCTCCTGCCCAATGGCCGTGCTCAGAGCCCAGTCGAAGAGGTCGCCCATGTGGGCCAGAATCTGCACGGGCAGGCGGCCGGCCCCGGCAAAACCGGCAAAGTGATCGGGTGCGCCTTCCAGGGCGCGGGCGGCTCGGTAGGCAACGGTGGCCAGCGTGTGGCGCAGCATTTCGCGTTTCTCATCCATACACGGAACTATAACGCCTGAGGCCCAGGCGCAAACCCTCTTATTTGTAGTAAACTAAATATTCTGAGTCCAAAAGCAGGAAAGAACCCAATGTCCATTCATCCCGTAATGCAGCGCTTGGCAGACAAGCTCAAGCGCACCGACCTCCCTGAGTTTGTGCCTGGCGACCAGGTTCGCGTCCAAGTGAAGATCAAGGAAGGCGACAAGGAACGCTTGCAGGCCTTCGAAGGCCTGGTCATCGCCATCAACAAAGGCCCCCAGGGCACTTTCACCGTACGCAAGATGAGCTTTGGCCAGGGCGTGGAGCGCATCTTCCCGTTCAACTCCAAGGTAGTCGACAAGATCGAAAAGATTCGCAGCTACAAGGTGCGGCGCGCCAAGCTCTTCTACCTTCGCGAACTGCGCGGCAAGGCAGCCCGTCTGAAGGAAGTGGGCCGCGTAGTGACCAAGGCCTAGCCGTTCCATTTGCAGGCGGCTTCGTTTATCATTGCCCGACAACCCCGGCTCCGGCCGGGGTTGTTTTTTTGAGGTTCGCGGCGAATCCCACCCTAGTTCACCCCAGCGGCGAAGACCTGTCCTTTCACCCCAGCGAGCAACAATCGCTCGCCGGGAACCCCGAGTCGCCGGGGACCCCGAAGCCGCAAAAACAAAGACGCGCCGAGGGTGGGGCACCCGGCCAGCTCCCGGTACAGGCTGACCGCTGAAAAGCTGTAAGCTGTATAGGAACCGATGCAACCGACCGAACATACCCGCCGCCACACCTTTGAGGAGACGCTTCTGAGCGCCCGCCGCACCATGGTGCTCAGCGAGATTCTCAAGTTGGCCGTGGACAGCTTCCGCTCCAGCAAGATCCGCTTTGCGCTGACCGCGCTGGGCATGGTCATCGGCACCGCCTCGGTAATCCTGGTAGTGACCATCGGGCTGACCGGCAAGCAGTTCATCCTCCACGAGCTGGAGAAGCTGGAGACCAACTCGGTGGAACTGGAGTACAACGGCGGCGGGGCCATGGGCATCGAGCGCACCGTCTTCAACGACTACCTGACGCGCGAGGACGAGAAGGCCGTGCTGGCCCAGTTGCCCAGCGTGATGTACTCCTCGCCGGTGATGGAGATGCACGCCCCCATCAGCTTTGGCAGAGGCGTAGTCAAGGACACGCTGGTGCTGGGCGTAAGCCCCCAGTATCAGCAGATCCGCAACCTGATCATGCCCGCGGGCCGCTTTCTGGACGAGACCGACGACTTCGCCCACATCAAGTGCGCCGTGATCACCGAAAAATTTGCCCATGACCGCTTCGGCAGCTCGGATTCGGCCGTGGGGCAGAACTTCGAGATCAGCGGCATTCCCTTTACCGTCATCGGCGTCTTCCGGCAAAGCGTGGACGACATGGGCATGTCGGAGATTCAGGATCAGACCATCCTGGTTCCCTATTCGGTGGCCCGCTACTTTACCGGAACGGAAAACGTGAAGCAGATTTACTTTTCCATGCACAGCATGGACGAGGTGACGGAAGCCGCCAGCGAAATCAAGCGCATCGTCCAGTCGCGCCACCGGCCCGGCTCTGTTTATTCGGTACAGACCCTCAAGGAGGTTCTGAAGACGGCCGCCAAGGTTGCCGACATCCTGACCGCGGTGCTGTTTCTGGTCTCCGCCGTCACCTTGATGGTGGGCGGCGTGGGCATCATGAACATCATGCTGGCCAATGTGCGCGCCCGCACCCGCGAGATCGGCATCCGCAAGGCGCTGGGCGCCACCAATCGCGAAATCAAATACCAGTTCCTGGCCGAGGCGGTCATCATCTCGCTGATCGGCGGCATCGCTGGCATCGTGGTGGGGCTGGCCCTGCCGCTTTCGGTCCGCATCTTCACCGACTATGACCTGCCCATCTCCGGCTGGTCGGTAGCCGTCGCGCTGGTCGCGGCCACCTCGGTGGGCGTCTTCTTCGGCACCATGCCTGCCACACGCGCCGCCCAGATGGACCCTGTAGAGGCGCTTAGAGATGAGTAAGCCCGAGCGCCCACTGTCAGGCTCCAGCGGCAAGCCGTCCCAGCCACTTGCGGAGGACCAGCCCGCGCAGGGTCCGAGCCTCAAGCTGCTTTTTGGTCTAGTAGTGCTGGCCCTGGCCGCAGCCATCGGCTTCGCCCTGCTGATTGTGCTGCCCTTCTATCACCGGAGGTAGAGGGATTCCTAGCCCGGCAACTTGAGAAACCGGAAAATCGCCGATAATGGTTTTATGAGCTACGAACACCCGACCCACGAGGAGCTTGTCAAAGAAGCGCTTCTCCGGATGATGTTGGACCTAAGAACTTGTTGAAAAACTCCGTCGAGTACCGGAATCTGGGATAAATTGGGGTTCCAAAACCATTACCATTCCTCTACGGATCGCTCCTTGGGCATTCTGGCGTGATCCATTTTTAACCGCTTC
>CABEBC010000280.1_pt1 | contig 17396 bp, 17 predicted proteins | sample 3422291 | NCBI WGS metagenome assembly CABEBC01 (sample SAMEA5534345, study PRJEB31848) | metagenome | biome: tundra; feature: field; material: soil | place: USA | collected 2013-05 | depth 0.45 m
CAGTAAGGAGGGGTTGACGAGGCGAGTTTACCATGGTACATTGGTATGAGTGTACCAGGAGGAGCATATGCCGCAAGAACAGCAAAATCGCGAACCCGTTGTCGTTGAGCGCGTCCAGACCGGCGTGCGCATGGAAAAGCGCTTGTTGAAGGTGCTCAAGGCCGTTGCCGAGCTGAAGGAAATGACGCTGGGCGATCTTTTGGAGGGAGTCGTACTGCACGCCTTTGAAGGCAAGCTGGTTCCCTTCTCTCCTCAAACGTTGAAGGAGATTGAGCAGTTCAAGTCAATTTATGGGATGACGCTGAAGGCCTCCGACAGCCACAACCTGAAGGAGAAGAGGACTCCTGCGGTGGCGCAGACGCCTTCGGCCAGAAAATCTTAGGTGATGCTTGCCGTGAAAGCAATAAATGTTATTAGGAAATAAAAAGCTGTAGTTATAGGTATCCCACCTTAACCGATTTGCAAACTACGCAAATCTGTGAAGGTGGGGCACCCTGCGTTGTAAACGGATTGCCCGTCAGGCGGTGACGTAAATCATCTCAGACGAGTCGGCAACAGCGGCGTCGCCGGTAAGGCTGAGCAGGGACGCGATCACGTCGGCGGCGCCATAGGATGTTTGGCCGGGCGCGAGGAACTGCGCGACTGTATTCAGATCGTCGCCCACGGTGACCAGGGCCGGTTCGACGGAACCGTCCTTGCGCACCTGCTGATGGCCGATGTTGGCCAGTAGAGCGTTGCAGAGGCACTTGCGTCCCACCGTGTCCTCGACCTTGCCACCCTTGGCCAGGTAGTTGGCCACCGGCTCGGCGGAGCAGCGGTAGCCGATTTTGCCGTCTGGCTTGGCATAGGATTCGCGCAGTAAGCCTATATCACAGACCCTTGTCCGCGCCTCGGCGACCTCCGGATCGGAGTAGGAGCCCTGCAACAGCGCCACCTTGAATGGAAATCCAGTGGGCGAGGCAAGCGGATCGGTGAAGACCTCTCCGGTGCCCGTGGTTGCCTGGGAGAGAAGCGACTGTTTGAGATCGGGACGCAAGCCCGACTCTCGGGTGAAGGCAAACGCCGTGCCCACCTGCACACCGGCGGCGCCCTGATCGAGAGCAAAGCGCACGCTCTTGGCGTTGCCGTAACCGCCAGCCAGCCAGAAAGGAACGCCCAACGCACGCAAGCCCGCAAGGTCTACCTGGTCGCGATCGCCATAGACCGGCTCGCCGGCAGCGTTGAGCAGCAGCTTGCCGCGCGGCGGCGCATTGTGTCCACCGGCCGTGGGGCTTTCAATGACCAAGCCGTCGACACGTCCGCTGGCGCGGCGCAGCATGGTGGTGGCCAGGGTGTTGGAACTGACGATCGCTAAAAAGCGCGGCCGGTCGAGAGCAGGAAGTGGACCCTCGACGTAATCGGCAGGATCAAATTTCATGGTCGTGTCGGCATCCTGAGCCGCGCCGGTGACCGCCAGGCGGTACTCGGCCGGACGGAGGCCCGCAAGAGCGTCCAGGACCCCGGGAATGTGCAATGGAATGCCCGCGCCCATAAGCACGCATCCCACGCCGGCCAGCATCGCGCCGTAGATGGAGGGGAGGTGCGGCATCTGCACCTTCTCAAGAAAATTGATGCCCACGGGATTCTTGTGGCCTTCGCGAGCCAGATAGACCTCGACAAAGTTGCTCACGATGCACAGCTCGATCACCTTGCGCAGTTCTCGGCGCTGGTGCATGGGCATGAGCGGATAAGGCACTCCCGCAGCCCTGCCTCCGGGAATGTAGTACTCGTCCCAGACGCGCTTGGCCATCTCAGGAAAGGGAAAGGCATCCAGCCCGCGGCGCATGTCTCCGCCAAGATCGCCATCGGAGAGGCGGCGGACAAAGAGCGAATCAAGCGCGGTTCCTGAAACCACGCCGAGCTGACCGAGTTTGGAGACAGCATTTGCCAGGCGCCAGTTCGAAACGCCAACGCCCATACCGCCCTGAATGATCTTGGGAAACTGCATCATCTATGGATTGTTTCACAGATTGGGATGAATCCCTACAATTCTCGGTGATAAGTGAGAAGAAAAGAGCATGGAGAGAGCAATATTGCATAGAACATGCCGAAATAAAAGACTTACGGATTCTTTTAGAGTTTGTCGCGCAGGAAGCTGATGACGTGGTCGGCCTGTACGACACCCACCATGCGACCCTGATGATCGACCACGGCCAGGGAGTGAAGGTTGTACTTGTCGAAAAGTTCAGCCAACTCGTTCTGGTGCAGGCCGATGGGGCAGGAGAGGACGCGAGCTTCGGTCAGCGTGGAGAGGCGTGTCTCCGGCTGGGACATGATAAGCCGGGCGAGGGGGATGGCGCCGCGCAGCACACGGTGCTCGTCGAGCAGATAAATTTCAGTGACGCTCTCCGGATCGCCATCAAAGGCACGCAGGGCCTCGACGGCCTGGGCCACGGTGGCGTCCTTGCCCAGGGCAACGAAGTCGGTGGTCATGCAGCCGGCGGCGGAGTTCTCGTCAAACTCGAGCAGCTCCTCGACCTCCTGCCGCTCCTCGGGCTCCATCTCTTCGAGAATGGCGTCGGACTGCTCCTCGGGCAGTTCGGCCAGCAGGTCGGCGGCGGCGCCGGGGTCCATCTCCTCGACGATGTCGGCGATTCTCTCTTCGCCGAGCTTTGCGAGGAGCGACTTTTGCAGGCGGGGCTCGACCTCTTCGAGTGTCTCGGCGGCCACATCTTCATCCAGCGAGTTGAATACGGCATCGCGCTCTGCGGGGGCCAGGTCTTCGAGAATGTCGGCCAGGTCGGAGGGGTGCATCCCGGCCAGACGCGCATACTCGATGCGCAGCTTGACGCGGCGCGCCGGATCGACCTCGATCACATCGACAAACTCCCACGGAATGCCGCGGAAGGCAAACTTGCGGGAGAGCGACTCCAGCACGGCGCGGGGCAGCAGCCCCTTGAAAACGCGGCGGAAGGCTCCGCGCAGGCCGACCTCGACCTCGCAGACACGCAGCAGGTGCGCCGCGCCCTGGCCCATCCACTCCAGATCGACGTCGTTGACGCGGACCACCTTGCGGCCATGAATGTCGATGATCTGGCGGTCGATCAGGTCCTGTTGCAAGTAGAGGTAGTTGCTCTGGTCGTCGAGCGGCGCCAGCGCCTTGATCGAGCGCAGCACCAGAGAGCCGGCGGGCGTCTCCATCACATCCTGCGAGGGCACGATGCGCAGCCCGGCCTTGGTTTTCAGCACCAAACCGGCCACCTTGCCCGCATCCGCGCCGGTAGCCACGGCAATGTCCTTGAGCCTTCCGCGCAGGTGGCCGTGGGAATCGGTTACCGGGACGCCGAGCAGCGCCGTCAGGCTGATGCGGGCTGTGGTGCGGGGACGCATGATGTGAGTGTATCGCCTGGGAGGGGGGCTGCACCTGTAGATGGATCTGTAGAGGCAACGAAACGGCTAACACTTGCGGTCTCTCCATTTGCCACATGCAAGCATGACTGTCACAATGACAAAATCAGACGCACGTTGACTTTGTTCCATGCGCAACCATGAAAATCTGCCCGCAATGCGATACCGGCTATCCCGACAACGCCGTGACCTGCCCCACTCATGGCGGGCTGCTGAGCGAGATTCTCGATCTGCGACCGGGAATGCTGATCCGCAAAACCTACCGGATTGAGCGGCTGCTGGGCAAGGGCGGGATGGGCTCGGTTTACCTGGCGCGGCACGAGCTGATGGACACGCCGCGGGCGCTGAAATTCCTTTCACACGAGCTAAACAACGACGAGGCCTTTACCCGCCGCTTCCTGCGCGAGGGGCGGATGCTGCGCCAGGTGCGGCACAAGAACGTGGTGGACTGCGGGGACCTGGAACGGGCCGAGGACGAGCGGCTGTTCTTCGCCATGGAGTTTGTGGACGGCCCTGATTTGCGCGGCCTGCTGCATCAGGCCGGCGGGCGGCTGGATGCGGCCGAGGCGCTCACGATTGCGCGCGGCATTGCCGAGGGGCTGGGGGCGGCGCACGCGCTGGGGATGGTGCACCGGGACATCAAGCCGGAGAACGTACTGATGGCGCGGGCCCCAAAGGCACAGGACAAGTCCGGCTGGGTGCCCAAGATTGCTGACTTCGGGATTGTGGCCACGGTGGAGAACAGCACCGTCTACAAGACCACGCGCGGCAGCCTGCTGACGCCGCCCTACGCCGCTCCAGAGCAGTGGCGGGGCACGCGCGCCAACGAGTTGGACGGGCGAACGGACCTGTATGCGCTGGGCGGAGTGATCTTCGAGATGCTCACCGGGAAGACGGTCTTCGAGGCGGAGAACTATGAGGGCTGGCTCTTTGAGCACTTGCAGACGCCACCGCGGCCGCCCAGCAGCCTGCGCCCGGAACTGGCCGTCTGGAAGGGACTGGACGCGCTGGTGCTGCGTCTGCTGGCCAAAGACCGCGAAGACCGTCCCAGGAACGTGGCCGAACTGCTGGGACTGCTGGACGCGGTACGGCCAACGGCCCCCGAGAGGCAGCCGACGGTGCCCGAGATACGGCGGGCAACAGTAATTGAGCCGGTGCCGAAGCAGCCTGTCCCGGCGATGATTCCCAGTCCGGAGCCGGAACTGGAACTGCCAGCGGGAGAAGTCGCGCGCCTCAGCCCGGAACTGCTCCCTGATGGGGAAGCGGAGGAGATCATGCCGCGGCGAAGAGCAAAATGGCTTCCCGAGGCGATCATTGTCACGGTTGTCCTTATCGTGTTTTTCGTTTCGTGGCAGGAGTCCAGGAACAGGGATGCCAATTTGGCCGCATATCAACCATCGCAGACGGCTACCGATACGCAGCCGCAGACTCCGGTGACGATACCGGATGCGACTGCCACGGCCAGGCAGGGGAAGGCGCTCTTCAAGCAGAAGCAGTACAAGGATGCCTTGCCGCTGTTGGATAAGGCCTGCACCGGCGGTGATGGCGAAGCCTGCGATTACCTCGGCATGATGTATGGATACAAGCTGGGTGTCTCACAAGACGTGAAAAAATCCGCTTCATTTTTTACCAGGGCTTGCGACCTCAACAACGCGGATGGTTGCTACAATATCGGAAATATTTATTACGTTGGAACCTTGAACATTGTCGATGAAGCCCGCGCAAGACCGCTCCTGGCAAAGGCCTGCGACGGGGGAAGCGACGAAGGCTGCTGGACTCTGGGTATTTCTTACTTGCAGCCCACTACCGGCGCGGCAGACGTCTCCAGGGCATTGGCTGTTTTTACCAAGGCTTGCGATGCGAGGCTGAGACGCAGTTGCTGGGAATTGGGCACGATATACGAAAACGGCAGAAGGGGCGTCGGGCAGGATTATGTGCGGTCGGTAGGTTATTTTTCCAAAGCCTGCGAGCTTGGCTACTCCTCCGGCTGCGTCATGATGGGAAATGTTTATTGGTCTGGCAACGGAGTGGAGAAGAATATCGCCAAGTCCGATGAATATTTCAAGAGAGCCTGTACGATGGGCGACACCAGCGCCTGCCAAACATTGAAGAATGTGAAATAGCGGGCCGCTTGACACGGTTCCACTCCAGCCTTGAAACTGCCTTCAGGCCGCTGAAAGCAGCGGACACAATGCTTCCGGGCGTGTTCCGGAAAGGACGGAGACGAAGCCGGTGAGCGAAGCGCAGGCAGGACGGCTGAATCTTCGGCTGAATTCGACGATGGAAAGCGTCGCGGAGATTGAGGCGGCGGCGGAGAAACTGGCAACCGAGGCCGGCCTGGACGAGGACGAACGCTTCCACGTGACGATGGCGGCGCGCGAGGCCGCGGTAAACGCCGTTCTGCACGGCAACGAATACGACCCCGCCAAGCAGATCACCGCCAGCTTTGAAAACACCGGCGCGGCGCTGGTAATTACCATCGCCGACCAGGGCAAAGGACTGGACCCGGAGACGCTACCCGACCCGCTGGCCCCGGAGAACCTGCTTCGCGGCTCGGGGCGCGGCATCTTCCTGATCCGAGCCTTCATGGATGAGGTACACTTCAGACAATTGCATCCCGGAACCGAGCTGACGCTGGTCAAGCATCTGGCTTCGGCCAGACCGAAAGCATAACGCGTCTACGACATACCCTGGTGACGGATTGAGGTAATTCTTTTCCGCTGGTGCAGGGAACAACCAATCAACGCATCCTGGAACTTCAGGAGTGCGATAATCGTAATACCGACAAGGAGGAATATCCATGGCATTGACAATTGCTTCCCGTGAAGTGGCTGGGGTCAACATTTTGGACCTTAGCGGGCGAATCACCCTGGGCGAGGGCAGCGTGCAACTGCGCGACGCCGTTCGCGGCCTGATCGGCAAGGGAAATAAGAAGATCCTGCTCAACCTGGGAGACGTAAACTACATCGATAGCTCGGGGCTGGGCGAGCTGGTAAGCGCCTTTACCACCGCCAAAAATCAGCAGGCCGACATCAAGCTTCTGAACCTGACCAAGAAGGTTCACGATCTTTTGCAGCTGACCAAGCTGGTCACTGTTTTCGATATCTACGACGACGAGGCCAGCGCCATCGCCTCCTTCAAGTAGACGAGACCGGAGCATCGGCCAGTTGGAACCAACCAAAAGGCCATTCCGCACAGCGGGATGGCCTTTTGGCGTCTGAGGGTTGGCTTAGCCGGGTTCACACCAGCATGGAAGCCGGTTCCGGAATGCGGACCACCGGCATGTCAACCGCCGCCGGCTGTTGCACATGGGTATGAACGCCACAGGTGAGTCGATGGACAAAGTGGTAGGGTGGCCAGGGGCCAGAGAGCTGCATCTGATATTCCCGCATTGAGGCGCAGGCGGTGGAGTATTTGCTCAGGTAGCGCTCCACGCATTTGCGGTCGATCAGGTGGGCTATGTCCAGCGTCATTTTGCATTTATCGGTCAACCGGCAGCTAACCTCCTCGTCCAGAGGCACAAAAAGCCGGTGCATCTGGAAGCTGACGGCGCGGGCGCGGGTCTGGCGTTCGCGCTGGCGGGCGGCGTTCTCGCGCAGGTTGGTGAAATACTCCTGGCTCGCACCATCGACCGGCAGGCGCTTGCCGTCGGCGTGGCCGCCGCAGTCGTCCACCAGAATTTTCAGATGCATCTCAGCCTTGCCACGCAGCTTGTCGATGTGGCCCAGGAACTGGCGCTGGTTGGAGCGAATAGACTTGCGCAAGCACTCGTCATCGCGGAAGACGGTACCAAACCGGAAGGGCAGCACGGTAGAGTGCTGAAAACAATCGGCGATGACGCGGGCGTGGACCACTCCGGATTTCTGGTTGAAGGCTTCGGCGGGGTTGTGTTCGCTAACGATTATGGCTAGTTCGCTGGCAGGGTAAAGAAAAACCTGGCTTCCGCTGACTCCGAGGACTGATTCCATCGGAATGGGCTTGCGATGACGGGCCAATTCAGGAAATGCTTGCTTTTCACCTATACAATAGGCATACCATGCCATGAGAAGACACTCCGTCTGCGTGCGCCGGAAAGCGCCACTCGTTGGTGAAGCTCTGCAAATGTAGAAATAACCGCATAGAAGACAAACGACCGGGGGACAGAGAATCGAACTGGACCAACTAGGGCAAATAGTAACCCTGTGTAAATACCGCTGGCTACGTTCTGCATCACATGCTGTATAAAAGGAAGCAAAACACCTCAAGCCGTATTGATATGAGCAAAATATCAGTTGACGGCATGAATATTTGTTCTTTTTAGACATATAAGCAATTTGGGACGATACCTGTCACTGTCACCAGATCGCTCTTCGGGGTCAACTCCCTGGGATTTTGAGCGCCATCGCGATTATTGGCGTTGCCTGAATGCACACTGCGCCGCACGGCCCGGTTCGAGTATTCTCATCGACAGGAGAGCGCGTGAAACCAGTCCTTGCCCGTACGCTGCGCAGTCTGCAACACAACATCCTGGCCGGCATCATCACCATCGGACCGCTGGTCATTACCTACCTTGTCTTCAAGTTTCTTCTCGACGAACTGGCCCAGGCCGGCTTGCCGGTCATCCAGCTGTTTGCGGCGATTTTTCCTGAGAACTGGCTCCGCCAGCCGATGGTGCAGCCGGTCCTGGCCATTGTGCTGACCCTGGTGATGCTTTATGTGGTGGGCCTGGTTTCAGCCCGGGTAATCGGCCAACAGGCCTTCGAACTCTTCGAGGCCGTGCTGGAGCGGTTGCCCTTTGTCGCCAAGATCTATACGTCGGTGCGCCAGTTGCTGGACAGCATGACGGCCAAGAAGGAGAGCCGCCAGCGCGTGGTGCTGGTGGACTTTCCCCTTGCCGGCCAGAAGAGCATCGGATTCCTGACGCGCACGCTGACCGACGAGACGACCGGCGAACTGCTGGCCGCGGTCCTGGTGCCCTGCGCCATCAACCCGACCTCGGCCTTCCTGCAGATTATGCCCTACCACAGGGTGACGGAGACCGACCTGACGATGGAGCAAGCGATGAGCATGATCATGACCGGCGGAGCCATGGGGCCGGAGAGCATCCGCTTCACGAAACCGGCGCTTGCGGTGGGCAAGGACACTACGCCGCCCGCGCCCTCAGCTTGACCTTGGCAAGGGATTTGTCTTTCGCGGCCAGCAACAAATCGTGGTCCATCTGTAACCCAAGCCACATCTGAGGAGAGCAGCCGAAGTAGGCACTGAGGCGCATCGCGGTGTCCGCTGTGATCGAACGTTTGCCGAGGACAATATCGTTGACTCGCGGCGCGGAGACGTGCAGATCCTTAGCCAGCCGGTAGCTGGAAAGCCCCAGCGGCTCCATGAACTCCGTCTTGAGAATCTCGCCGGGATGGATCGAGTAGGCAAAGGGAATTTTCTTCATGGCGTCTCCTAGCTTCCCGGTTCATCCACAGCCAGCGTCTCTCCGGCGCGACCGCTTTCCGCGGCGACCTTGCGCAGGCTGACGTGCTCGAAGCGCGCCCAGACGAGGCCCACGGGCGCGATGCTGAGAAAAGTGACCAATAGCAGAGTGGCGGCGCAGGCGGTGGCCGGCTCGGCCGCTACACCGAAGAAGCTGGACATGGCTGCGGCCACCACGCCAATCTGTGTGAACCAGCCCAGCACCGGCAGTTGAAATCCGCTGACCGCCATGCCCGAGGCCATGATCAAGACGCACTTGGCCAGCGTCAGATCCTTCAGTTCCGGGCTGGCGACAAAGGCCGTGATGATCTCAAAATAGGCCAGGGTAATCAGCATCCACATGCCCAGCGAAAGCGAGGAGGCAATGCCGAAGTCAGAGAAGGAACGCAACGTATCCAGGCCGGCGCGAAAGGCGCGAATCTTATCGCCGACGGCGCGTCCCAGGCCTTTGGAGACAACGCTGAAGGCGTCTTCGAGAAGCGTTGCCACCACTCCGCCAGTCAGGCGAATGGCGACCAGAAAAAGCGCGCCTGCAATGGTGGTGGCCAGCACCCAGCGGCAGCCTTCCTTGATGATTTCCGGGTTAGGCAGCGCACCTGCGGGAGCCAGAAGGAGGACGGAACAGAAGATCAGAGCCATCGTACCGGCGTCAAAGAGACGCTCGACGATGTAAACGGCGATCTGGTTGCTGAGCGGCAAGCCGGTCTTCTTCGAGACCAGATAAGGGCGTACGGGATCGGCGATGCGGCCGATAAGAGCGACCGCGGTGAAGCCGATGACCTGCGTTCCGTACAGCGAAAACAGCGGCACCTTTTTGATGTGGCGAATGAGCAGCGCCCAGCGCACCGCGCGAAAGACGTAGCAGACGTAGATGCAGCCGAAGGCGATACCGATCTTGCGCCAGTCGGCCAGCTTCAGTTGCTCCACAAACATGTGCCAATCGAATGGATGCTTGTGTTGTGCATAGACCAGTAGCGCGACTAACGCTAAAAACACCACTGAACCTAAAATCAACTCACGCTTCTTCAAGCCGTCTCCGTTCCCGCCAGCATGAATCTCTGCTGAGTCTAGTTTCTCACCTGTGCATGAAATAAATGTTAGCGACCAGGCTTTTCCTGCGGAGGCTGCGCGGGTGCCGCTGTCCGGCGGGCTTGCGCGGCTGCTCGTTTCGCCTCCGCTTCGCGCGCCAGCACGCGGCGGTTGAACTCGTGAATCACGCGCGCCACGTAAGCTCGTGTTTCGCGGTAAGGTGGAATGCCGTTGTACTTTGCCACCGCCTCCGGACCGGCGTTGTAAGCAGCCAAAGCCAGCGCCATGTTGTCGTGGTAGCGGGTGAGCAACTGGTCCAGGTAGGCCGCGCCTCCGCGCAGATTCTCGTCCGGTTTGAAGCTGTCCGTGACGCCCAGGTCCTTGGCGGTGGCGGGCATTAATTGCGTCAGTCCGCGGGCGCCGGCACGGCTCACCGCACGGCTGTCGCCACCGCTCTCAGCCTTCACCAAGCTGGCCAGCAGGTCTACGTCGAGATTGTGCTCATGACCGGCCTTGTTCAGCATCTCCCCCAGATCCGCCGGAGAGAGCTTTGCGTCGTGACGGGAATGCGAGTTGGCTGAGAATGGATTGGAGGTTGCGTCGGATTTCGGAGTTGGCGGCGGGTCAGGTAGCTTCTCGATCTCGGCGATCTCCTCTGAACGGAACTCGATGTAGTTGTCCTCGCCGGCGCTCAGATAGAGGCGGGTACGGCCTTCAATTTGCGCGTGGTGGTTGCAGCGCATCTCGAAGCCATTGCTCAGGGTGATGCGTTCGGCGGCGTGGGCGGATGGGGCCAGGGCTGCCAAAACCGCTACGATCCCTGCCGTGATGAAGAAACTTCTGCGCATCCTTGATCCCGCTCTCGAATTCAAAAACACATCAAACACCCGCGGCTGCGCGATTGGCGATGGCGGCTTCCAGCACCACGGCCACGCCGTCCTCATTGTTGGGCGGAGCTTGATTCCAGCCGCGCATTTTGGCCATCGTCCGCAGCTCCTGCGCCGCATTGCCCATCAACACTCCCTGGCCGGCCCACTCCAGCATATCCACATCGTTCCAGTTGTCGCCGATGGCCATGGTCTCCGTGCGGTCTACTCCCAGCAAGGTTGCGAGTTTCTGGAGCGCCGAAGCCTTCGAGACTCCCGGCGGCAACAGGTCAAGAATGGAGATGTCGCGCGCCGGATACTCGGTCTTGATACATTCGCAGGAGCCGGACCATTCACTGGCTTTGAGCGCCTGCTCCGCCTGGCGCATCGAAGCCACTCCCCCGCAGACCATGCCCTGAATGGGGTCGTCGCCGTCCACCAGCGCATCTTCCAACGGCTTGACCACCGAGAGGTCGTTGCGATTTGCCTCGACCCACAAGTTGATGCGCCCGTTTGCCTGTTCCAGGTCTTCAAGAATCAGCCCGCCGCGGCCGGGACGATCAAAGGTGAAAACCAAAGCCCCGAAGGGCCGGAGCAACTGGCACAGCCCGCGCGCGGTTTCTGACGAGAGCTGGCTGCGGCCCAGAGAGTCTCCGCCCAAGGTGCGGATCACTGCTCCATTGGACGTAATGAGGGGCGTATCCGCTCTCAGGCCGAGACCTTCGAGCAGCGGCGTGGTGTAGGCCGTGCGGCGTCCGGTGGCGATGGCCACGGTGATGCCCGCCTCCTCTGCGGCCTTGAGCGCCTTCGCCGTGCGCGGGCTGATGACCTGCGCAAAGGTGGGCAGCAGCGTGCCGTCCATGTCGATGGCCACCAGGCGAACGGGAGGGTGCATAGATTTAGTGTACCGAGCCTGACGCTGCGCGGGCCGATCCGGTAATCTTGAAGGCATGGAACGCATTTGCAGCCAGTGCCGGGCAGTGCTTGCCGAAGAAACTGAGGCGGATTGGTGTCCGGCATGCGGCGGGGCGCTGGTGGAGCGAGCCAGCCTGCCTGCTTCCAATCAACTCAGCGCGCCCGCGGCCGAGGTCGATCATCGCGGCATCGTGCTGCCCCGGCGTCATGCGCTGGGCGGGATTATTACACCACAGTGAGCTATCCGTAGCAGAAAATCAGGCGCTCGTATCGAGGCCAACTGCCTCGGCCAATCTCGCCTGCCGTTCATCGAAGGTCCAGAATCGCTCCGCCTTCAACTCCAGCGCGCAAGCCACGTGCAACGAATCAAGTGTGCGAACGCCGAGGGTGGGAGCGTACTGCCGAGCAAGATCGGCGCAGGTTTCCCAAGCGCGATTTGGAAAGGCAAATATCTCCCACACACCGGCCGCGCAATCGCTTTCAAAGCTCTGCCATACTCTCATCGATTCAGCCAGAGAGAGACGCCCGATAAATGCCTGACGATAGATCGCATTCGCGACTTCACTGCGACTGAAGGGAGTCAAGCAAATGCGAGGCCTGGCTGCCAGCCTTTTCACGGCCGTCGAGGAATGCAAATCCACGATATACGTGGAGATTTGAAAGCTGGTATCGGCGTAAATAATCAATAACGGCTACTTTCCCGATCCGCGATCAGGTCTGCAACTGGAGTAAGAACCCGATCTCCGAACTGTTTCTTGAGTCTGGCGGCGAAATCCGGCCACTCGACCGACTGAACCTTGGGCGACTCGGGCACAATTCGTGCCACAACGCGGTTGCGCTTCTTGAGTTCGACAACTTCACCGGCATCAAGCCACTTGAAGAGTTGTCGGCTGTCGCGGAGTTGGCGTACGTTTACGCTTGGCATAGATACAATGTGACACATAATGTGGCACATTGTCAAGAGGGCTTTGGCTTGTGGCAATGATACCGTTTCTGGATTGGCGACCAACCGGACACAATCCTCCCGCACGACAGGATTGTTGAGCTATGCTGTTATGCATGAGCCGAATCTCCTTCGTCATAGCCCTCCTGCTGGCGTCCGCCACCATGCTAGGTGAACCAAAAGGTTCTGGACGGACGATCCCATGCAAAACCCCGGAGATCGCACCATCATGCTACTGGACACATGGGCGGCTGGCGGTAGCAAATGGAAATCCGTCGTATCGGCTTTGGAGGATTGGAACGCATCGATTGTTGGGAATCTATAGCGGCCCTGTTGCATTCAGTTCGCGATGGGGAGGCAAGTACTAACTCGACAATGAAGGTCCGCAGGTCCCGTCCAATGTCGATGAGGCGCTTTGGCGATCAGTGACCGGGAATTGGCCGAATGTCATCCTTGGGGACTTTGAAGTTTGTCCGCTAGACAAAGAGAAACCTGAGGTAATGCAATCGGCTTGCATTGAATCTGCAAAGAACCTTGTCATCAAGAAGGACGACTGAGATTCTCGCTGTTCCTGAGTCACCGGCTAATCGGAGACTATCCCTCCGCCTGTTTGCTGAACCAAATTATTCATACCGCAGCGCCTCGGCGGGCAGGATGCTTGCGGCGGCCGACGACGGGTACAGCGTAGCCAGCAGCGAAATGCCAATCGAGACGACCGAGACGATCAGCCCATCGAGCGGACGCGGGGCGAAGGGCAGCGTGTCGATGGAATAAACTTCAGCGGATAAGTGGATGAAGTGATAGTGGCCGCCGGCCCAGGCGGTGAGATAGCCGAGCGCAAGACCAATTATTGTCCCAATAATGCTGATGAGGAAGCCTTGCAGCAGGAAGATGCGACGGACCTGCGCCGGCTGCACGCCGAAGCTCATCATGACGGCGATGTCGCGGGTCTTTTCCATCACCATCATGGTGAGGGCGATGAGAATGTTGAGCGCGGCGACGATGACGATGAGCGCGATGACGATGAAGGTGACCACCTGCTCCAGCTTGAGGGCGCGGAAGAGCTCGCGGTTCTGCTCCATCCAGTTGGAGGTCATGAAGCCGCGTCCGGCCTCGTGTTCGATGGCTCGGCCGATGGCGGGAGCGCGATCCAGGTCGTCCACTTTGAAGCTGATGACGGAGAGCAGGTCGGGTTCGCTGAAGAGGCGCTGGGCTTCCGAGAGGCGCATGAAGGCCATGGCCGAGTCGTACTGATAAAAACCTGACTGGAAGATGGCGGCGACGCGGAAGCGCTGGTATTTTGGCGCGAGGCCGAGCGGCGTCAGCTCGCCCTGCGGGCTGGTGACGAGAACGCTGTCGCCCACCTGCGCGCCGATGGTTTCAGCCAGGTTTTTGCCCAGCACCAGGGCGGGGTAAGGCGCGTTGATCCAGGCTTCGCCGGGAACCGGTTGCGCGACCTTGCTGCGCGCCTCCGGTTCAAGGTCCTGGGCCGAGCCGGAGACGATGGTGCCGAGCAAGCTGCTGACCGTGCGTTCCTGGTCGGGGATGATGCCCTTGATGAGCGCGAAGCCGGCGCGAGGGCCGCGCGAGACCAGCACCTGTCCGTAGATTCCCGGCGCGGCGGCGGTAACGTGTGGAACGCGGCGCAGGCGTTCGAGCAGCGGCTGCCAGTCGCGAATGCCATCCGCCTCGATGCGCATCAGGTCCACGTGGGCCGAGACGCCGAGCAGGCGGTCCTGAAGGTCGCGCCTCATGCCGTTGGTGATGGCCAGGGCGATGATGAGCGCAGCCACGCCCGCGGCCACGCCCGCGATGGAGATGATGGTGACCACGCCCACCACGGCTTGACGCCGCTTGGCCTTCAGATACCGGGATGCAACGTACAACTCGAATCGCATTGAATCTATCCTAAAAAAACATTATGGGTTGAGTTTACTAAAGTTGGGTGAGAAGCGGCATATTACCGGCGGATGTGACGTGTGGGGCGCGGCTATCAGACCAATGACCACGGCAACTAATGGAAATATCTTGACGAGGCGCGTCATTTTTGCGATAGTAGTTCATGGTCTGGTTGGTGCAGCCGGTTGCTCCGCCCAAATTCCGCGACAGGCGCACGGAGCGTTTTGCCGCAGGGGAACGCATCCGAGAGTTTCAGGCGTTCAAGGAGCAGGCGGAGCGGCGTCTGGATATTCTGGAGACGGCGGTTAGTCGAAAGGACCTGATGCTGTTGCCCAGCAATCGCTTCGAGGCTTTGGGAGGCGACCGAAAGGGGCTATTCAGCATTCGCATCAACCAGCAGTGGCGTGTTTGCTTCGAGTGGCCGGAGGAGAATGACCGGCCTTGCAACATCGAGATTTGCGATTATCATTCGTGAGGAGACGGCTATGGCGCGCGATCCAATCCATCCGGGCAGGTTTCTGGCCGACGAACTTGATGCTCTGGGAATGAGCGTCCCCGAAGTGGCCGAGGTCTTGCACGTTCCGGCCAACAGGATTTATCAGCTTCTGAAGGGACAGCGAGCCTTGACCGCCGATACGGCCTTGCGCCTGAGCCAGTGGCTTGGCACATCGGCGGAGATGTGGCTCAATCTGCAAAAGCTCTATGAGTTGCGCCTTGCCGAGCAGCAAGTCGGCAAGAAGATCAAGAGCACAATCACCCGGCGAGAAGCTGCACAAGCGGCGTAAGGATTATTCCCTGATTAGATAATGCTGGCATTGTGGTCTCCCACCCTTGCCGCAAAGAACGCGCCAAGGATGGGGCACCCGCTATAACTCGCTCATCTTTTGCCCCTGTTATTTTTTCCAGTGTGACTTTCTGGGAATAGCCTTGCTTGAACCAGAGATTCTATCTCCACTTTGAGGGGCTTTACCTGTTTTTTAAACTTATTCAAGGCTTCTAGAAGAAAATTATTATTAGCATTGCTATAGCCCTTCAAATCCATCGTCTTGGCGGTCAAAGACTCCTGAATCAGGCTGTCGATTTGGTCGAAGTTTTCCTTAATTTCAGGACTCAGGAATATGCGATTGCTCTGAAGATACTTGTGAAAATCGCCAAACTCCTTGTAAGCCACAAGTAGATCCCGCCTCTCAAGAATTTTGCAATAAGCAAGACCTTTGTTTTTCTCTCCAACAAAATAAGACTTCTCGTTATCGGAAAGGTCGGAACCGTTGAGCCATTCGTTCAGGCTATCGACACCCATACTTTGAAAATCAGGAGATTCGCGAAAAAGCGTGATAGCTTGGTCTAAGCTGTCAAACGCATTGTTGAGCTTGGACCACAGTTCAGGGAATACGACATATTCCTTGTCGTGCAATTTCATTCTTCTGGTTGCGAGCATAGAAATCTCTGACTTCGCGATCTCAAGGTCTTTCGCTAGCTGGTTTTCAATCCAACTTTTGCCGAGAAATCTGAATATTACATAAGCGATGGCTGCGCCTCCGCCACCCGCAACAACAAGTTGTTCAACCAAACCAAGAAACTGTTGCTCGATATTACCAGTCATTGTCTTGCCCCTTTCGGTCTACTCATCACGCCCTCTGGCGGGTGGCCCATGTCCAATAGTATCAATCACATAAATCTTGGTGGCGGGTGGCGCACCCTTGACTAAATCATAAACTGCGGGTGCCCCATCCTTGAATCGTTCTTTGATTCAAGGGTGTGAGACATCGAAACTCAGACGCGTACCGCTTGCCGCGCCGCATATGCATCCGAACCCTCAGCGAGCGAAGAGCGAGCAGTTGGCCCCACCGCAGGTGGTCAATGCCGGAAATGGCGCATTCCGGTGAAGACCATGGCCATGCCTAACTTGTCGGCGGCGGCGATGACTTCTTCGTCGCGCACCGAGCCACCGGGCTGGATAACGGCGGTGGCTCCGGCGGCGGCTACGGCTTCAAGGCCGTCGGGGAAGGGGAAGAAGGCGTCAGAGGCGGCGACGCAACCCTTGAGCGGCAAAACGGCCTTCATTGCGCCGAAGCGGGCGGCGTCCACGCGGCTCATCTGGCCCGCGCCGACGCCGAGGGTCTGGCCGTCGTGCGCATAGACGATGGCGTTCGATTTGACGTGCTTGCAAACGCGCCAGGCGAAGAGCAGGCCGCGCAGCTCGTCAGCCGTCGGCGGACGCCAGGTGACCACCTTCAGGCCGGGGTCGAGCGCGGCGGCGTTGATGCGGCCGGTGTCGGCATCCTGAAGCAATAATCCGCCGGAAACTTGTTTGACTACGGTACGCGGAGGGGCGGAGCGCACTTCGACGAGGCGGAGATTCTTTTTGGCAGCGAAGCGTTCGCGGGCCTCGGCGGTGAAGCTGGGAGCGGCGATGGCCTCGACGAAGAGCTTGGCGATCTCCGCGGCTGCGTCGCCGTCCACGATGCGATTGATGCCGATGACTCCGCCGAAGGCCGAGACCGGGTCGCAGGCCAGCGCCTTGAGGTAGGCTTCGAGGATGGTGGAGCCGGTGGCCGCGCCGCAGGGGTTGGTGTGCTTGACGATGACCACGACTGCCGGATCAGACTCGCCGGTGGGAAACTCTTGTGCGAGTTCCCAGCAGGCGTCGAGGTCGACGAGGTTGTTGAAGCTCAGCTCCTTGCCTTGCAATTGGGTTGCCCCGGCAATTCCCTGCCCTGTTCCGTCGGCGTAAAGCGCGGCGCGCTGATGGGGATTTTCGCCGTAACGCAAGGCCTGCGACTGCGGGAGATTGATGCGCAGGATCGGCGGCAAACTAGCTGCGTCCAATTCGGCTGGCGATGAAGGCGCGGGCGCATCGGCAATTTGGTCGAGCGTATTGGCGATGGCCGTGTCGT
>CABEBC010000281.1_pt1 | contig 17375 bp, 14 predicted proteins | sample 3422291 | NCBI WGS metagenome assembly CABEBC01 (sample SAMEA5534345, study PRJEB31848) | metagenome | biome: tundra; feature: field; material: soil | place: USA | collected 2013-05 | depth 0.45 m
CCATGCAGATCAGCGCCTTTTTGCCTTCATACTTCACATCGGCCAGCTTGCCCAGGTCGGCGGCGATGACGGGCAGCTTTTCGTTGGAGTCCACGGTGAGCGAGACGGAGACCTCACTGGTGGAGACCATATCGACGGGGCACTTGTGATTGTCGAAGATGGTGAAGATTTCCTTCATGTAGCCGTGGGTCATCAACATGCGGCCGGCCACCACGTCGATGATGCTGAGCTTCTTTTTGACGGCGATGGATTTGAAGGGGCTCTTGCAATGCGGGGGCAGCGAAATGATGCGCGTGCCTTCGCAACTGGCGTTGCGGCTGTTGAGCACCAGCACGGGAATATTCTTTTTGACGGCGGGCAGAATGGTGGCCGGGTGCAGAACCTTGGCGCCGAAGTAGGCCAGCTCGGCGGCTTCTTCAAAGCTGATGACCTTGACGCGCAGAGCATCCGGACAGACGCGCGGGTCGGCGGACATGATGCCGTCCACGTCGGTCCAGATTTCGATGGCCTCGACCTGGAGTGCGCCGCCGATGAGAGCAGCGGTGAAGTCGGAGCCGCCGCGGCCCAGGGTGGTGGAGATGCCGGCTTCGTTGGAGGCGATAAAGCCTCCCATGACAGGCACATGGTCTTCAGCGAGGAGCGGGAGCAGCTTTTCTTGAGAGCGCTTTTCGATGAGGGCGTCCTGCGGAATCGCCTTCTGATATTGCGAATCGGTGATGATGACCTCGCGCGCATCCACGTGTACGGCGTCGATGCCCTGCTCGCAGAAGGCCGCGGCGACAATGCGACTGGAAAGGACCTCGCCGTAGCTGACGATAAGGTCGGTGACACGCGGGGTGAGTTCGAGGATGGCCGCGAGGCCGCGCAGGATCTCATCCAGAGAGTCGAACTTCTGGTCGATCTCATCGACCAGCGCGGCGGAGTTCTTGAGCAGGGCTGCGGCCGTGTCGTGATGCTGCACTCGCAGGCGCGAGCTGATGGCCAGGGCTCCGGCGCGATCGCCTTGCACAGCCGTGGCGGCGGCGCGCAAAAGCTGATCGGTGACCTTGGCCATGGCGCTGACCACGACCACGGGCTGCTTGCCCAGGGCCACGCGTCCGGCGACGATGGACGCGGTGCGGCGGATGGCCGTAGCGTCCTCGACCGACGTGCCGCCAAATTTCATGACTACCAGGCTCATGCGAATTTCCCCAGGCTGGCCAGCAGTTCGGCGTTGAGAATGGTGGCTCCGGCGGCTCCGCGAATGGTGTTGTGCGAGAGCACGGTAAACTTCCAGTCGAGCACGCCGCAGGGGCGCAGGCGGCCAACGGTCACCGCCATGCCATTGCCGCGATTGCGATCCAGGCGCGGTTGCGGGCGATCCGGCTGAGGCGCCCACTCGATAGGCTGCTCGGGAGCGGTCGGCAGTTGCTGCCCGGCCAGAGGACGAAACTCCGCCCATGCCGCCAGAATCTCTTCGCGCGTGGCCGGCTTGCCGAGTTTGATGCTGATGCTGACCGTGTGGCCGTCAACCACCGGAACCCGATTGCAACTGGCGCTCATGCGGGCAGCCAGCGGCTTCACCACATGTCCGTCAAGCTTGCCGAGCAGCTTGAGCAACTCTTCTTCCATCTTCTCTTCTTCGTTGGCGATGTAAGGAACCACGTTGTCCAGAATGTCCATCGAGGCCACGCCGGGATAGCCAGCGCCGCTCACGGCTTGCATCGATGTGGCGAAGATTTGCTCCACTCCAAAGCGGTCAACAATCGGCTTGAGAGCCAGCACCGGGCCCATCACCGTGCAGTTGGAGTTGGTCACAATGTAGCCGCCCGACTCCTTGCGCCAGGATTGCTCCTCAATCAGGTGCAGGTGCTCGGCGTTCACCTCTGGCAGCACCAGGGGCACGTTGGGCGCCATGCGGAAGGCGCTGGAGTTGGAGATTACGGCGCAGCCCGCAGCCGCGAAGCGGGGCTCCAGCTCCCGGGCAATCGGCGCATCGATGGAAGAAAAGATGATCTTGGGCGCGCCCTCGGGCTCGGCCGCCGAGACGGTCATTTTGGCGATGCGTTCCGGCAGCGGCGTGTCCAAGCGCCACTTGGCGGCTTCGCCGTATGTCTTACCAGAAGACCGGTCGCTGGCCGCCAGCCACGTGATCTGGAACCACGGATGTCGCTCCAAGAGCTGAATATAGCGTTGGCCCACCATTCCGGTAGCGCCCAGGATGCCGATTGGATATGTGTTTTTCATGGCCTTGAACTCTCAGTGTACAGGAGGATTGGCCTAAATTGAGCGATTTTTGGACAGATGTATTGGGCCAGCGTGCGCCGTATCGAAATTGGGGGCCACAGCGTCATTCTGCGCATCCCGCTGAATTTTGAGATGATTCCCATCGGCATGATGGACAGCGCCGAGGACCTCTATAAGTTATCCCCGGAGCGTGCCGTCAAAAAGTGAGGCCGTTAAACGGAATTCCCGAAGCCATGCATTGCTGGCGGAGCAAGCAAAAAGGCTGGGGAAAATGCCCAGCCTTTTATGCGTACCAAGGTAGCGGGAGCGGCCGCCGCATGGCTTTCACGGCAGGCGCCCTGCGCGATTGTTTACAGGAACGACAGAACGGCGCCAGCGACTGAGCCGATGGTGCTCAGCACGCTGCCCACGCTCGACCCGCCACCGCCGCCGCTGCTCTGCTGCTGTTGCTGAGCCTGATGCTGCTCCTCCCATTTCAATTCGGCCTGCTCTTCAGCCTTCAGCTCGGCCTTCTTTTCGGCTGCGACCTTCTCGTCATGCCGCTTTTTGGCTTCTTCTTCTGCCTTCTTCAGCTCTTCCCTCTTTTTCTCGCGCGCTTCATAAGCCGCTCTCTTGCCGGCCGCATTCTCGTGGAGACGATACTCCCAGGCCGACTTATGGCTGGACGCGAAGGAGGCAAAGTTCTCTTTCAGAATCTCGTTCTTGCCCTGCTTGCTGAATTGAATCCCGTGCGAAGCATCGCCGACGTAGTGGAACAGAACCACTGCGCCGGTCGAGTTCTTCAACGCCAGTGTGACGTCGTAATCCTTGCCCGGAAAGCTTTTTGTGTTGCCCGAGAAGTTCCACGTCCCATCGGGATCGACGAGAATGTTAAGGGTTCCGTCAACCTTCTTCAATGTGTAGTTGTGGTTGATGGGGCCGGTTGTGGCTGGATGGCTTACCACCGGGCTGGCTTCGGCGGGGGTTAGCGCCGCAGCTGGGGAATGAAAGTTGGGTGGAGCGGTGGTTGAGTTCTGGGCCGTCGCTGAAGAAACGGCGAAAGCCAGGATCGCGAAGAGCGCGAGCGCGCTGAATCGCTGGATGCTGAAAACTTGCTTGGACATAAAAACCTTCTTGATGCGACAGGTCAGGCAGTCTGCGCTGCCTGAGCACAAGTCCATGGTGTTGGCCTGACGATCATGCGCCGCTCAAATCAGGGGCACTGAAAGAGGAAGAAGGGGAACGTGTACTACGTACTGGCTGCGACGGCTGGCTGGGCAAGATGTCTAACCATCCGTATTATTCAGGTTTCAGGATACAGTAGCCGTATTGTTTCCGGTAGGGGCCCTGGCCCCGGTGCCGCCTTATCCCATGGCCTTGAGCACCGCGTCGGCAAACTGGCTGGTACCGGCTGTGCCGCCCACATCGCGGGTGAGAGTCTTGCGCTCGGCATAGACGGTCTCCAGAGCCTTGTGCACCCTGTCGGCCGCAACCTCTTCGTTCAGGTGGCGCAGCATCAGCACGGCGGATTGCAAAAGAGCAGTGGGGTTGGCGATATCCTTGCCCGCAATGTCCGGAGCCGAGCCGTGAACCGCCTCGAAGATGGCGCAGTTCACGCCCAGGTTGGCGCCCGGCACCAGCCCCAGCCCACCCACCAGCCCCGCGCACAGATCGCTGACGATGTCGCCATAGAGGTTTTCCAGCAGCAGCGTGTCGTACTGGTAGGGATTCATCACCAGCTGCATGCAGGTGTTGTCGATAATATGCTCGCCGTAGAAGATGTCAGGAAACCCCTCGGCCACCTGCCGCGCGCAACGTAGAAAAAGCCCGTCCGAGAGCTTCATGATGTTGGCTTTATGAATGGAGTGAACCTTTTTGCGGCCGTGCTTGCGCGCATACTCGAAAGCGAATTTGGCGATGCGCGTGGAGCCCTTCTCGGTGATGACCTTGATGGCCTCCACCACGCCGGGGACCACCTCGTGCTCCAGCCCCAGGTACTCGCCCTCGGTGTTTTCCCGCACGATGATCAGGTCGACTCCGGGCCAGTGCGTCTCCAGGCCGGGAAGATTCTTGATGGGGCGGAAGTTGGCAAAGAGGTCAAATCTTTTTCTCAGCGTGACGTTGATGCTCTTGAAGCCGCCTCCGATGGGAGTCGCGACCGGCCCCTTCAGAGCCACGCCGTTGCGCTCGATGGATTGATAGAGCGCGGCGGGAATGTACTCGCCGAAGATCTCGAAGGCCTCGGCCCCGGCGGCAAAGCGCTCCCACTCGAAGCGCACGCCGGTGGCCTCCAGGATGCGCACTACGGCCTGCGTCACCTCCGGCCCGATGCCGTCGCCGGGAATCAGCGTAACCTTGTGCGCCTTGCTCTCTGCCATTGCGTCTCTCCTATTCCCAAGCCCCTGGTCCCTATTCCCTAATCCCTACTTCTTGACCTTGCCGCCGGTGTGGCTGCCCAGCAGCCCTTCCAGTTCTTCCTTGAACTCGCGCACATCCTTGAAGTCACGGTAGACCGAGGCGAAGCGGATGTAGGCCACGGTGTCGATTCCCTTGAGGCGCTCCATAATCAGCTCGCCAATCTCGGCCGTTGTGCGCTCGCGCTCCGGGGCTTCGGCCAAAAAGGCCTCGGCGGCATTCACAATGGCCTCCAGGCTGCTGGCCGCCACGGGCCGCTTCTCGCAGGCGTGCAGTAGGCCGCTCAAAATCTTCTGCCGGTCAAAGCGCTCGCGACGGCCGTCCTTCTTGACCATCATGTAGGGGATTTCGTCGATTCGCTCGTAGGTGGTGAAGCGGCGATTGCATTTCTCGCACTCCCGCCGCCGCCGGATGGAATCGGCATCCTTGCTCTCCCGCGAGTCCACCACCCGATCCTGACTGAAGCCGCAATAAGGACACTTCATGCTAGGAATTCTAGCGGATTGAGCGGCGGTTTGTTTCTTTTACGCTAAATATTGGGAAGTCCTGCCATTGCGCCGTCGCGGCAGACCGCATAGTAAGGATACTTGCTTGCACCTCCAGCGCCTGGCTTGCATCTACCTAAGAGAAGGAGCTTCCGCAGCCAGTTGGAAGGGGCAGATCGCGTGCCTACCTGTTGAGCGGGCAGAAGAACCGGAACATTTTGGCAAAGAAAGTCGCGGAATTGTTTGTGGAAGTCCTGGCCGCCGCCGGCGTGGAACGCATTTATGGCGTCGCGGGCGATTCTCTCAATGGCATTACGGATTCAGTGCGGGTGCGCAAGGGGATCGAGTGGGTCGGCGTGCGGCACGAAGAGACAGCGGCCTTTGCCGCCGGGGCTGAAGCGGCCCTGACCGGGAAGCTTGCCGTTTGCGCGGGAAGCTGCGGCCCCGGCAATCTGCACCTTATCAATGGCCTCTATGACTGCCATCGCAGCCGGGTGCCGGTGTTGGCCATTGCGGCTCAAATTCCGACGCAGGAAATTGGCAGCGGGTACTTTCAGGAGACCCATCCAGAGCACTTATTCAAGGAGTGCAGCCATTTCTGCGAACTGGTCTCGCATCCCTCGCAGATGCCGCGCATTCTTGAAACTGCCATCCAGACGGCATTGGCGAAAAAAGGCGTTGCCGTGGTCGTAATACCCGGCGATGTCGCGCTTTCAGAAGCCGTCAATCAAGACCGGCGTGTTGTCTTTACCGATGTGCAGCCGGAGATCGTTCCCCGCCGCGAGGAACTCGATCGCCTGGTCGCGGAGCTGAATGGCGCGCAAAAGGTGACGATCTTGGCTGGAGCAGGCTGCGCGGGCGCGCACGACGAACTGGTCGCGCTGGCCGGCAAGATGCAGGCTCCAATCGTCCACGCCCTGCGCGGGAAAGAGTTTATCGAGTACGACAATCCATACGACGTGGGCATGACCGGCCTGCTCGGGTTTTCTTCCGGCTACCACGCCATGATGAACTGCGAGACGCTGCTGATGCTGGGAACGGACTTCCCCTATCAGCAGTTCTATCCGAAAAACGCGCGTATCATGCAGATCGACATTCGCGGAGAGCAACTGGGACGCCGTTGTCCTGTGTCTCTGGGGCTGGTGGGCGGCATTCAGGAAACGCTGCGCGCGCTGCTGCCGGCCATCGAACAGAAGCAGGACCGACGCCATTTGGATGCTACGCTCGCCCACTATCGCGAAGCGCGCAAGAGCCTCGACGATCTGGCGACGGGAAAGCCGGGGCAGTTGCCCATCCATCCGCAATATGTGGCCAGGGTGATCGATGAACTCGCCGCTGAAGATGCCGTCTTCACCGCGGATGTGGGAACTCCCGTGATTTGGGCGGTGCGCTACCTGACCATGAATGGCCGCAGGAGGCTGCTGGGTTCGTTCAATCACGGCTCCATGGCCAATGCCCTGCCGCAGGCTATTGGCGCGCAGATTTCTCACCCCGGCCGCCAGGTGGTCACGCTGTCGGGCGATGGCGGCGTCTCCATGCTGATGGGTGACCTGCTCTCGCTCCGGCAACTGAATCTTCCCGTGAAGGTGGTGGTCTTCAACAACGGCTCGCTGGGCTTTGTGGAGTTGGAGATGAAAGCCACCGGCTTCCTCAGCCACGCCACGGATCTGGTGAATCCGGATTTTGCGAAAATTGCGGAAGGAACGGGTGTGCTCGGAATTCATGTCGATGATCCGGAGAAGGTTCGGCCCGCGCTCGAGCAAGCCTTCGCGCATCCCGGTCCCGCTTTGGTCGATATTGCCGTCAACCGGCAGGAACTGGTCATGCCGCCCAGCCTCAAGCTAGACCAGATCGTGGATTTCAACCTTTACATGATCAAGGCGATTCTCAACGGACGCGGAGACGAAGTCATCGATCTTGTCCGCACCAACCTCTTTCGATAGCCGGACGTGGACAGGGCGCGGCGCCAAGCTGGCAGCTATCGGCTAGAAGCCAGCGGCTATTCCCTAGTCCCTAGTCCCTGCTTTAATCAAATACCACCGTCTTATTCCCATAGCACAGAATCCGCCGGTCCAGATGCCAGCGGACGGCGCGCGACAGGACCATGCGCTCCAGGTCGCGTCCCCGCGCCACCAGGTCTTCCACCTGGTCGCGGTGCGAGACGCGCGCCACATCCTGCTCGATGATCGGCCCGTCGTCCAGCTCCTCGGTGACATAGTGGCTGGTGGCCCCGATCAGCTTGACGCCGCGGGCGTGGGCGGCGTGATAGGGCTTGGCCCCGGTGAAGGCGGGCAGAAACGAGTGGTGCACGTTGATGATCGCCGCCGGGTAGCGGGCGATGAATCCGGGCGAAAGAATCTGCATGTAGCGCGCCAGCACCACCAACTCAATCTCGTGCCGCCCGAGCAGTTCAAGCTGCCGCGCCTCGGCCTGATCGCGCGTGGCCGGCGAAGATGGTATGTGCTCGAAGGGGATGCCGTAAAACGCGGCCAGCGTTTCCACCTCGCTATGGTTGGAAATGATGAGAGGAATCTCACACTCCAGCTCCCCCGCCCGCCAGCGGTAGAGCAGGTCGGCCATGCAGTGCAGGTATTGCGAGCAGAACAGAGCCATCCTCGGCCGCCGCTCGCCCGAGGTCAACTGCCACCTCATGCCCAGCTCGCGGGCCAGCGTCGCGAACTCCACCTCGAAGGCTTCCAGGTCGAAGCGCACTGCCTGCGGTTGCGCCGCGCGCGGTGGCATTGCGGATTGGGTTTCCATCGGCTCAGCAGCAGAATCACCGTGATCAGTGGAGCCATTGAGCGCCCACTCCACGCGCATGGAAAAAAGGCCCAGCTCGTGGTCCTGGTGCTGGTCGGCGTGCAGGATGTTGGCCCCGTGCCGGTAGAGCAGCGAGGAGACGCGCGCGACGAGGCCTTTTTGATCCGGGCAGTCGATGAGCAAAACGGCGGAATCTTCCATGCTATCTCCACATTAAGCCATAAGGCGGCTCTCCCATCAGGAGAATCAAGCCGGACAGTTGAGCCGGGCAATTCTGTGCGGCAGCAATCAAGCGAATGGGTTGAAGTCGAGAAATTCGTAGAGAAGATGGGGGAGCAACCAATAGGTCGCAAAAAAACGCCGGGGCATGTGTCGCCCCGGCGTGCGCGTGCAAAGCAATGAACTTTTCTAAGCCGGCTCGCATTCCCAGGTCCGAAAATCCGGACCCATTCGACAAGCTCGGGGCAGGTACTCCACCCCACAGGCGAAGACCTGTCTCTTCACACCGGCGAGCAAAAATCGCTCGCTGGGGACCCCGAGTCTGTGGGGACCCCGGCTCTCCACCCCAGCGCACAAATTTTATACGCCGGGGACCCCGGTCTGGGGCGCCCGGAGAGCAGATGCGCACCCGCGAAGGTGGCCGGCCAACGGGAGGCGTCCGCCTGGACAGCCAGTCCTGAGCCTGCCGAAGGGGCCAGTCTCCTTGGCAAGTGCATGAACCCCATGGCGCGCAAGCGCCGTCTGCCCCACCGCAAGTGGCTAGGCGGCGGTGTCGGCGCGAACCTGCTGCGGAGCGTTCAACTGCTGGCGGAGGTTGCCGGCCAGATTGGCCACCATGCGCAGCCGTTCGGCCATCGGCGCGGAGATCTCGGCGCCGGTCAAAGCCAACTGGGAGTGGAGCAGCAGCCCGGCGACCGTGGATTTAAACTCGGATTCGATGGCCGCGGTGGCGGCGCGGCGGGCCAGCGTCTGCTCCCGCTCGCGGCGGTGCAGGGCGGAGCGTATCTCGCGAATCAGCCGGGCGGCGCCGGAAAGGGCGAAGTTGATTTGCAGGGGGATGGCCAACCCGGCATGCTCCCAGACGGCCTCAGCGGCGGCCGGATCGCACTCCGCCATGGTCTCGTCCACTGCCACGGCGGCAAATTCGCGGCGGCGCAGCGCGGCCAACGCGGCCTTGCGCCCGTCGGCTACTTCCACTTCCATGCCCAGTTGCGCTGCCACCACGGCGGCGCAATTACAGGCGCCTTCAATTCCGGTCACAATTAGAATGCTCATATCCAGCTCCTCGTTGACTCTGCTACTTTACCCGGCCACTTTCTGGCCGGAGCCTGGTGCGCTCCGCGCAGGGCAATTTCCGACTGGTGACAAGTGAAATTTCCCGCCTGGAGCCTGTGAAGTTTCTTACTTAGGATCTGTGAAGTTTCCCGCCTGGGCCGGTGAAGTTCCGTAACTGTCCTATCGGCGCAATCGGTTCCGGCTTTAGTCCTGGCCGGCTACTCTTCCCGAAGCGGGTCGGCGATGCCGTATTCCTTCAGCTTGCGGTAAAGGGTGGTTTTGCCGATGCCCAGCAGCTTGGCGGCCTGCAGCTTGTCGCCATTGAGGGTGCGAATGGCTCCCAGGATGGCCTGGCGTTCCATATCGGCCAGGGTGGTCATCTGCGGCTGGCCTCCCTCGGCGGCCGGCTCGCCGGCAACAGCCGAGCGCCGCGCCTCCAGGCCTTGCTGCTGCAGCTGCGTGGGCAGGTCGCCCAGGTGCAGCACGGGGCCGCTGGAGAGCGCGCAGGCCCGTTCGATGGAATTTTCGAGCTCCCGCACGTTGCCCGGCCAGTCGTGGCGCATCATGGTGCGCAGGGCCTCGTCGCTCAGGGTGAACTTGGTGCCGTGCTCGTGGCTGATGTGGTCCAGAAAGTGCGCCGCCAAGAGAGGAATGTCCTCTCTCCGGTCGCGCAGCGGAGGCAGTCGCAGATTCACCACGTTCAGCCGGTAGAAGAGGTCCTTGCGGAAGGCGCCTTGTTCCACCATCACTGCCAGGTCCCGGTTGGTGGCGGCCACGATGCGCGCCTTGATGGGGACGCGATGGGTGGCGCCGACCGGGCGAACTTCCTTTTCCTGAAGAGCGCGCAGCAGCTTGGCCTGCAAATCAAGCGAGAGCTCGCCGATCTCGTCCAGAAAAACCGTGCCTCCCTCGGCCGAGACCAGCAACCCGTCTTTGCTGCGGTTGGCCCCGGTGAAGGCTCCCTTGACGTAGCCGAACAGCTCGCTCTCAATCAGCGTCGGGACTAGAGAGCCGCAATCGACCGGCAAAAACGGTTTTTGCGAGTTGGGCCCGTAGGCGTGGATAGTCCTGGCAACCAGCTCCTTGCCGGTGCCGCTCTCGCCCAGAATCAGGACGGGGTGGGAGCTCTGAGCGACCTTGGAGAGAATGCGGTAGAGCTTTTCCATCTCCCCGGAGCGGCCGATCATGGCGCTCAATCCCTGCGAGAGCCTGAGCCGCTCGCGCAACTGGCGGGTGGCGGTGTCGGTGACAAGAGAGGCCGCGGCGCGATCCAGTACCGTAGAAAGCTCGTCCATGGCGAAGGGCTTGGCCAGGTAGTCCGAGGCCCCGCAGCGCATGGCCTCCACGGCGGCGTTGACCGACCCAGAGGCGGTCATGGCGATCACCGCGGTCTGCGGGTAGAGCAGCTTGACCTCGCTGACCAGCTCCAGCCCCTGGTTGGAGCCCGCCGGCAGGTTGACCAGCAGGATGTCGGCGGGACTGCCGCGCAGCATGCTGCGCGCCTGAGTCAGGTCGCCGGCGCTCTCCACCGCGTAACCCAGGCTACTGGCAATTTCTGCGCAGGCCGAGCGCATGGCGGCGTCGGCATCGACTACCAGCAGGTGCAGGTGCACCGGCTGCTCCGCGAGTTGGGGGATAAACTCCATGGTTCTAGTAGTAACAACTGTCTCAAGCATTGTATTCGCCTCACGCGCAAATGGTTAACTGGTTTTTTGTGGCCGCCGCGCCGGAGGTATTTTTTGCTCCATGCGCCGCGGGTTTTCCTCTACGTGCCATTCGTTTTTGAATGCGCTACCGGCTTTCCATCCACCTGCCTCCGGTTTCGTCCACCCTGGGCCGCCTCCATCCATTTCCGTCGGCTTTCTGTGATCGTGCCGCCGGGTTTTATCAGCCTGTCGGTGTCTGTCCTCTTGCCCTCGGTTTCTTCCACCTGCGGCCATCTCTTTCCACCTGCCTCCGGTTTCATCCACCCCAGGCCGTCTCCATCCTTACTGCCGGAGGTCAGCGGGAGCGAACAGGCAACTCGATCTTGAAACAGGCGCCTGTCGGGGCGCGGTTGGAGGCATGAATGCTGCCGCCGGCGGATTCGACGATGGAGCGGGTGATGGACAACCCCAGCCCGCGATGAGAGGCCGGCCAGTTGCCGGGGCTCTCTGAACCCGAAGCGCCTGGACCAGAAGCGCCGTTGAAGCGGGTGGTGTAACCGGAGTCGAAGATCTTGTCCAGCGCCTCGACGGGAATTCCCGGCCCGTTGTCTTCAATGGTCAGCACCAGCCAGGGGGTGCGTTCCGCTCCGGCATGAAACTCATGCAGGCTGAGCGCGATTCTCCCCGTGGCAGGCAACGCCTCGGCGGCGTTCTTGACCAGGTTGACCAGAATCCGGGTCAGATCCTCGCCGGTCAGCCGCACCGGCAGCGCGCCGCCTTCCGCGTCCACGGTGAGGGCGATGGAGGGTCCGGCCAGCGCGGAGAGCAGGTTGCGGTTGGCCACCAGTTCCCCGGCCAGGTTGTCGATGGGTTCGGGGGGCAGCAGATCCCAGCGACGAGCCCGCTCCAGCCGCCCGGCGCCGTGCGCTTCTGTTCCCGTCCGGGCTGCACTCCGGTCGCTGAAGAGGCCGGTATACGGCCCCAGGCGGGTATCGAGGGCCAGCAGTTTTTCCACCAGGCGACGGCTGGCCGTGGCCACCAGCCGCAGTTCGCCGGCATAGTGATGGAACGAGGGGTTGAGCACCCCCGGCTCCTCTAGCAGATCGCAGTAGAGCCCCAGCGTCGTGACCATGTTGCGGGCGTCGTGGGCTACCTCGGCCAGGCTCTCGCCCCGGCCGCGCAGGTTGGCCAGGGTCCCGACCATGGCCTCTACCCGATTGCGTGGGTTCATGGAGTTGCCGGCCAAGTTCTCTGCCGCCAAGCCCGCTTCAACCAGGCCGGTTTTCGCCAGCCCTGCTTGAGCCAGCCCCGCTGCTACCGGCCCCTTTTTGAATTGCACTGCCTGCCCTGTCTGCCGCATAACCCGCTCCTTCTTCCTCAGTGGACAGTGATCAGTGGTCAGTGGTCAGTTTCAAACTCCTCATAGCTTCGAATTGATCCTGATCCCTATGCCACCCTTCCCATTCCTGCTTTCCAGAATTGGAAACTGCCCTGTTCTAATACACGTGGCGTGCCAAACCAGAACACGCAAATTAAGTTCCTGATAAGGGAAGGGTTTAGCCTCCAATTCCCGGAAACTTCCATCGCCTCTCGAAAAAGCGTTATTTCCCAAAATGGAACAAACGGCGTCGGCGTGATTGGAGCAAAACTAGTTGTTTCAATAGGTTACGGAGAGATTCCTGTTCCGGGTCAGGAAATCAGCCGTTTCCCATCCTGGAACCGCACCTCCCAGACCGGTTTCTGGCTTCTCCCTCAAGCCCTTTCCCGTACAATCTCTCCATGCCAAGCCCCTCCGACTCCTCCTTTTACCGTCCTGGTGGCAGAACCCCGCTCCAGCTTCGTTCCCTCACCCTCACGCCCGGCTTTGTCCAGACCGCCGAGGGTTCCGTTTTGGTCTCGCTGGGCAATACGCGGGTGCTGACCAATGCCACCGTCGAGCAGGGCGTCCCCGGCTGGCTGCGCAACTCCGGTCGCGGCTGGGTGACGGCGGAGTACTCCATGTTGCCGCGTTCCACGGTCACCCGCACCCCGCGGGAGAGCGAGCGGGGCAAGATCGGCGGCCGGACCCACGAAATCCAAAGACTCATCGGCCGCAGCCTGCGCTCGGTGGTGGACATGAAAGCGCTGGGCGAGCGGACAGTGATTCTCGACTGCGACGTGATTCAGGCCGATGGCGGCACGCGCACCGCGGCCATCACCGGCGCGGCGGTCGCTCTCGCGCTGGCCCTCAACGCATTGGTCAAGGCCGGAACGCTCAAAGTTTCGCCTTTCAAACAACTCGTCGCCGCCACCTCGGTGGGCATCGTCAATGGCGCGGCGCTGTTGGACCTCTGCTACGAGGAGGACTCGCAGGCCGAGGTGGATATGAACGTGGTGATGACGGCCGACGGCGGCCTGATCGAGACCCAGGCCACGGCGGAGAAGGGTTCTTTTTCCCGTGCGCAATTGAATGCGCTGATTGATCTCGCCGAAGCGGGGATGAAAGAGATTTTTGCGGCGCAGAGGGCGGTGCTGGGGTTATAGCGGCGCGGCACATTTGCCACTTCACGCAGCGGTTTCGCGCAGTCTGTTCCGGAACGCGCCCTCCTGAATCGGGCCGCCACAACGCTCTTGGCCCCCTGTGTTGAACAGCACACTTTCCCCTTGCGCGTCCCTGCTACCATAAGGATGATCGCGATTCCCGCCGCCCATCAGGCTGATTGCTTGCTCCATCTGCCCGGGCACGGCGGCGGCCGGACGCAAATTCATAAGGAGAAACTTCCATGCCTCTAGTCTCCATGCGGCAACTTCTCGACGAGGCCGCCAAGGGCGGTTACGGCGTCGGCGCATTCAACGTCAACGATATGGAACAGATTCAGGCCATCATGGGCGCCGCCAAGGAAACCAATTCCCCGGTCATCATCCAGGCCAGCCGCGGCGCGCGCCAGTTTGCCCAGGACAAGTACCTCTTTCACCTCATTCTCGCCGCGGCCGAGCTGAATCCCGAGATTCCCATCGCCATGCACCAGGATCACGGCAACAGCTTCGAGACCTGCAAGAGCGCCATCGAGCTGGGCTATACCTCTGTCATGATGGACGGTTCTCTGAAAGAGGACGGCAAGACCCCGGCCACCTTCGACGAGAACGTTGCAGTCACCAAGCGTGTGGTCGATTTCGCGCATGAGCGCGGCGTCACCGTCGAGGGAGAGATCGGCGTGCTGGGCGGCGTCGAAGACGGCCACGGCGCGGGCGGCTCCGGCCTGGAGCACATCACCGACCCCGACCAGGCGGTCGAGTTTGCCGAGTTGACCGGCGTGGACGCGCTGGCCATCGCCATCGGCACCAGCCACGGCGCTTACAAATTCTCCAAAAAGCCCGACGGCTCGGTCCTCAAGATGGATGTGCTCATCGCCATTCACAAGCGCCTGCCCAACACCCATCTGGTGATGCACGGCAGCTCGTCCGTGCCCAAGGATTTGCAGGATGTCATCAACAAGTACGGCGGCAAGCTCAAGGAGACCTGGGGCGTGCCCGTCGAGGAGATTCAACTCGGCATCCGCAACGGCGTGCGCAAGGTCAACGTGGACACCGACAACCGCCTGGCCATGACCGGGGCGATTCGCAAGGTGCTGTGGGAGACGCCGGAGAAGTTCGATCCCCGCGACTACATGAAGCCGGCACGCGAGGCCATGCAGAAGGTCGTCGCCACGCGCATGGCGCAGTTCGGCCAGGCCGGCCACGCCGGCGACTACAAGGCCGTCTCCATCGTCGAGATCGCCAAGGGCTACAAAAACGGTACCCTCAGCACCAAGCCGCTGGTCGCCGCCAGGTAACCCCGGCTAGCTTGAAGACAAGGGCCGCTCCGCATCTGCGGGGTGGCCCTTTCTTCAGCCATAAATGCTCCGTACCCCATCCTTTCGCCTTACCGGGGTCCCCAGCGACTCGGGGTCCCCAGTGAGCGATTGTTGCTCACTGGGGTGAAGGGACAGGTCTTCGTCGCTGGGGTGGTCGGGCGAAAGGGTGGGAAACCAGGAACCTCATTTGCAGATTTGTCATCCTGAGCGAACCCTGACCCTGAGCTTTGCGAAGGGGAAGCGGAGTCGAAGGACCTGCGGTTGCTTTTTCTGTCTTGAAAGAGCGCGGCCTCAGCCGCGCCGCCAACCTGCTACCGTCTCTTCCAGCCTGCTCCCAGGGTATAGACTCTCTCCCATGGACGAATCCCTCGAGAAAATTGTCCGCACCTCCGATCCCAACTGGCTGCGAACGCTGGCGCTCCTCTACCGCGCCCGCCAGGCCGGGGTTCTCATTGACGACGCCGGCCTCGGCATCAATCCCGAAGACCAGACGCTGTTGCAGATGGCGCGCGTCTCAGGCCTTTCCCGGCGAGAAATTGCCAGCGTCTCTGTGGCGCTCGGCATGAGCACAGTCGGCGTCACCATGGTGATCCTGGCATTCCTTGATCCCGAACCGACCAGCAAGCTGGGCCTGCTGGTGGGCGGTGGAGCGGTCTGCGTGCTCGGCGGAGGCTTCTCCGCTATCCGCATTCTCACCCAGCACAAGCCGCCCAGCATCCGCGCCACCAAACAAGGCATAGAAATATTCTGGACGTAGTTCGTAATCAGTTTTTATATTTGTCTTCCTGAGCGAAGCGCAGCGTATAAGCCGAGTACTCCACATCTCGCTTCTGAAACCCGGGGAGGCATCACACCGCCGTGGACAACTGGCCACGGGCAACTGGCAGTTGACCGCTGATAACTGTCAACTGTTCCTGATCCTTGTACTGCAACTGGTATAGCTTCCAGTAGAGGCCGCGCTGGGCCAATAATTCCTGATGCGTTCCCATCTCGCGCAACTGGCCCTTGTGCATCACTAAAATCGTCTCTGCGCGCTGCACGGTGCTGAGGCGGTGGGCGATCAGGACGCTGGTGCGGCCCTCGACCATGCGCTCCAGCGCGCCGCGGATGCGCAGCTCCGTGTCGGTGTCCACGCTCGATGTGGCCTCATCCAGAATTAAAATGCAGGGATTGAAGGCCAAAGCACGGGCGAAGTTGATGAGCTGCTTCTGGCCGGTCGAAAGCGAGTTGCCGCGCTCCTGCACCGGCTCGTCGAATTGATGCGGCAGGCTCTCGATGAAGTCCAGCACGTTGACGTCGCGGGCGGCCTGGCGGAGATCGGCGTCGGTGATGGCTTCATTGCCGAAGCGAATGTTCTCGGCCAGCGTGCCGGTGAAGAGGAACGGGTCTTGTAGTACGACGGCGAAGTGCCGGCGGAGCGCGGTCAGTTCGTGCTGGCGCAGGTCGATGCCGTCCAGCAGAATCTGTCCGGCGGTCACCTCGTAGAAGCGCATCATCAGGCTGGTGAGGGTAGTCTTTCCGGCGCCGGTGTGGCCCACGATGGCCACCGTCTGTCCCGGCTCAACGGTGAAGGAGACGTCTTTGAGAATCCACTCGATGCCGGAGATAGCGGTTAGATCGCCGACTGCGGCAATCGTGGCCTGCTGTTCATCCGTGAGCTTCTGATAGGTAAACCAGACGTGGCGAAACTCAATTCTGTTGCTCCCGTCTCCGGGCAGGGGCGTGGCCGGGCTGACGATCTCCGATGGAGTGTCGAGCAGCCGGAAGATACGCTCGCCGGCGGCCATGGCGGATTGCAGGATGTTGTACTTGTCGCTCATGTCCTGAATGGGCCGCCAGAAGCGCAGCGAGTATTGGATGAACATATTCAGCACGCCGATGGTGACCACGCCGGTGAGCACGCCGAAGCCGCCCCGCCAAACAACCAGCGCGATGGCCACCAGGGAGAGTAGATCGACCGCCGGATAAAAGAGGGCATAGGCGAAGATGGTGTCCTTGAAGGCGACCATGTGCTGGCGATTCACAATCTCAAAATCGTCAAAGGCCCTCTGTTCGCGGTTGAAAAGCTGCACCACGCTCATCCCGGAGATATGTTCCTGGACAAAGCTGTTAATGCGTCCGATGGCAGTGCGCACGCGCCGATAGCTCTCGCGAACATGATCGCGGAAGATGCGCGTGACGATGAGAATCAACGGCAGCACAGAGAAGGCCAGCAGGGCCAGCCGCCAGTTGATAGTGAGCATGAGGGCGGCCATGATGGCGAGGTTGAGGAAGTCGTCGATGATGGCCAGCACGCCGGCGGTGAACATCTCGTTGATGGCGTCCACGTCGGAGGTGATGCGGGTGACCAGGCGTCCAACGGAGTGGGTGTCGAAGAAGCCGATGTGCATACGCTGCATGTGGCGGAAGATGTCGCGGCGCAAGTCGAACATCAGCTTCTGGCCGGTCCACTGCATCAGGTAGATCTGGACGAACTCGAACAGATAGGCGCAAAGCAGCACGGCCAGATAGATGGATGCCAGGCGGGTGATGCCCTGGTAGGGATCGGTGGGGAGGCGGCGGGTGAGCCAGTTGGTTGTGCCCAGGGTGTGGGAGAGGAGGCTGGTGGAGTGTGAGGCGCCGCCGTCGGCGGAGAAGTAGCGGTCAATGCCCACCATGATCAGGTAGGGTCCGGAGACGTCGCAGAGCGATTTGAGCGAGATGGCGAGGGTGGAGACGGCAGCCTGCCACCAGTAAGGGCGCAGATAGTGGCCGAG
>CABEBC010000289.1_pt1 | contig 17171 bp, 13 predicted proteins | sample 3422291 | NCBI WGS metagenome assembly CABEBC01 (sample SAMEA5534345, study PRJEB31848) | metagenome | biome: tundra; feature: field; material: soil | place: USA | collected 2013-05 | depth 0.45 m
GGCCCCAGCCTTTCCGCCCTTTGCGCCAGCTTTCTTCTTCTTTGCGGCGGACTTCTTTGCGGCCTTTTTGGCCACAACTTTTTTCGCGACTGTTTTTTTGGCTTTCGCCTTCTTTACAGCCTTCTTTGCGAGAGACTTTTTCTTCGCGGCCTTACGGGGGGCCGGTTTCGATGCTGGTTTTGCTACGGCCACGATCACTGACTCTTGAGCCACTCCCTCATCGTCATCCGAGGAGGTGAGTACGCTGTAGGATTCAACTTCTTCATCCTCTTCAAAGTCGTTGTGATCGGACTCAAACGCGAGCGGCTTATAATTCGGATCGCCGTCGCTCATCGCGTACATCTTGAACTCTTCCATCCCATTGCCTCCAGCGGCCTACCGCTGCACATTTTTTCATTTTCATTTTCGCGCGGCGGAGAAACCCTGGAACCGCCCGCAAAAGTATTCTAGGAATAGCTTGCACGCAAAGACCATCAATTGACAAGCACGAAATGCATATTTTGTAAAATATTATTTTGCCGAGTGAGCCCTGGAGGTTGCGGCGGGTTTCTTCGCGGGGGCTTTTCGCGCGTTCGCCGTGCCGGTTTTCTTCGCCGCATGAGTAGCAGCGGGGTGTTTCACGGGCGATTTGTTCGCGGCCGGCACACTGTTTCTCTTTGGCGCGGCCGGAGGCGCAGGTTTATTCAAGGCGCGCTTTGACGGTGCGGCATGGTGGGTATTGGGGCTCACCTGAGTGCCAGTGCCGCGATGCGCGCGAGTGGCAGAGTGGTGGATGGTGGCGGAATCGGCCACATACAGCCGCTGGCCGGGCGGCACTTTGGTCCCGGTGATCTTGTTCCAGCGGCGCAACTGGGTGAGCGAGACTCCGAAGCGGTCGGAGATGGTCACCAGCGTATCGCCTCTGCGCGCGGTGTAGAGCCGCGGATGCGACACGGGCTCGGCGACCGGCGCCGCGGGCACAAGCAGAGCTTCAATGCCCTCGATGCTATCGCTCACGCGCAGATGATTGGCAGCGGCCAGCTCCGCCTCCGTCACGCGATACTTGAGCGCCACCGAGGCCAGCGTATCCTCATGCGCAACACGATGGTAGCGCCATGCAGTGCGCTTGCCTTCCGGAATCGCCGTGATGCGCTGAGCGAAGAGTGCCGACGTGCCGCCGGGCAAATGCAGATCAAACGATACGTCGGGCGGCGTAACGAGCCGCAGCAGGCTGGGGTTCAAGGCTGTCAACTCGTCTATCGGCACGCCCACAATATCCGACACCAGCCTCAGGCTTACCGGATAGTTGAGGGTCACCGTGTCGGTCAACACCGGCGGATCGAGCGTGACATCATCAAATCCGTACTGCGTGGGATGGTTGGCGATGATGATGGCGGCCAGAATCTCCGGCACGTAATTCTTGGTCTCTATGGGCAGGTTGTTGCGCTTGTAGAGTTCCCAGAAGTCGGCGTAGCCGGTTTTCTCGACGGCGCGCTGCACATTGCCGGCGCCCCAGTCGTAGCCGGCCATGGACAAATACCAGTCGCCCAACTGGCTGTAGATGAACTTCATGTAGCGGGCGTAGGCGCGGGTGGATTTTTCCGGGTCGAAGCGCTCGTCTACATAGGTGGTGCGCGCCAGTCCGTAGTTGCCGTGCGGCATAAACTGCCACATGCCGCCGGCTTGCGAGCGGCGATTGAGAGCCCGGGGCTGAAAGCCCGACTCGGCCACCGCCAGGTAGATAAGGTCCTGCGGCACGCCTTCTTCAGCCATGATGCGCTGGATCATGGCCCTGTAGCGGCCGGCGCGCTCGAAGGAGTGGAGCAAAGTGTTGTGGCCCTTCTGCGTATTAGAGAAGAATTTGATATAGACGGCCACGTAGTCGTTGACCACCAGGGGGAGATCGGAGTTGGTGGTGGCCAGGTCGGCCCTGGCCTTGGCGACAATGTTGGGGTCCACCTCGAAGGTTACGTCGCTGGCCACATCGGAGGGCGTCTCCTCTTCCTTGGGGACAAAGCCGTTTCCCTGCTTGAGCACCTCCATCTCGAGCGCGTGGATGGCGTCCACGATGCGGTCGAACTCTTCCTGCAACTCGGGAGTGTTCTTGATGTCGATGCCGCTCAAGAGCATCAGGTCCACGGCGCGATCAAATTCCAGCTTGGCCTCGCGCAATCGCCCCTTGCGATATTCAGCTTCGCCACGGGCGTAAGCATCCTCCACCTGCCGAATCAGCAAGCGGACCTGCTGCTGTTCACGGGCGGGCTTATGCGGCGCTGGAGCGGGAGCCTGGAGAGCCTGGGCGGGCGCTGCCGAGTTGGCGCCCAAGGTGAGTGCGGGTGCGGTGGCTTGGGGCCGCGCGCCCTGGGAAGCGCCCGTGGGTGTAGTGGGGGCGCAGCCTGCCAGCGAAAGAGCCAGCACGGAGCAGCCGAAGAATCGATACCACATTTTGCCAGGTCGCATGAAGGAAACGGTTGCCCATCCACCGAAAGGCCGCGGAAGACAGACCCTCAGTCGATGATAAGCTATGGCATGGAGGTATGCGCGCCGCAAGGGCGCGAAAAGCCTCTTTCATCAAGCCAAAATGGACGCTCGCTTCCTCAGAAATTTTGCGATCATCGCCCACATCGACCACGGCAAGTCGACGCTGAGCGACCGTCTGCTGGAGTTTACCGGCTCGGTGACGGGGCGGGAGATGCAGGCGCAGATTCTGGACGACATGGATCTGGAGCGGGAGCGCGGCATCACCATCAAGGCCCACGCGGTGCGCATGATGTACAAGGCGCACGACGGCAACACCTATCAGCTCAACCTGATCGATACACCAGGCCACGTGGACTTCAGCTACGAGGTCTCGCGCTCGCTGGCCTCGTGCGAGGGGGCGCTGCTGGTGGTGGACGCCAGCCAGGGCGTGGAGGCACAGACGCTGGCGAACGCGTACCTGGCCATCAACCACGGGCTGGAAATTATTCCGGTCATCAACAAAATTGATCTTCCCTCGGCGGACATCCTGCGTACCCAGGAGGCCATCGAGAAGGCCGTGGGGCTGGACGCCACGGATGCCATTCCGGTGAGCGCCAAGACCGGGCAGGGCGTGGACGAAGTGCTGGAAGCCATCGTTCACCGGCTGCCGCCGCCCACGGGCGACCCGGACGCGCCGCTGCAGGCGTTGATCTTCGACTCCTGGTTCGATGCCTATCGCGGCGTGATCGTGCTGGTGCGCGTGATGCAGGGGACGATGCGCAAGGGGCAGCGCATTCGGCTCATGTCCAACGGGAAGGCATTTGAAGTGGAGTCCATGGGCGTGCTGATGCCCAAGCCGGTGGAGATCGGCGAACTGCTGGCCGGCGAGGTGGGCTTCTTTGCGGCCACCATCAAGACGGTCAGCGACACCAAGATCGGCGATACGGTTACGGACGACACCCGGCCCGCGGCCGCGCAGTTGCCGGGCTTTGAAGACATCAAGCCGATGGTCTTTGCCGGACTCTACACGGTGGACTCGCACGAGCACACGCTGCTGCGCGACGCCCTGGAGAAACTGCGGCTGAATGATTCGTCGTTCTTCTTTGAACCGGAGAGCTCGGTGGCGCTGGGCTTCGGCTTCCGCTGCGGCTTTCTGGGACTGCTGCACATGGAGATCATCCAGGAGCGGCTGGAGCGGGAGTACGCGCTGGACCTGATCACCACCGCTCCCGGCGTGCGCTACCACATCACGCTGACCGACGGCAGCGTGATGGAGGTGGACAATCCATCGCGCTGGCCGGAGCCGACCAACATCGACTGTATCCACGAGCCGGTGATCACCGCCAAGATCCTCACCAACGAAGAGTATGTGGGCGGCATCTTCAAACTGGTGGAAGAAAAGCGCGGACGGCAATTGAACTTCGAGTACGTGACGTCGACGCGCGTGCTGCTGACTTACGAGCTGCCGCTGAATGAGATTGTTCTGGATTTTTACGACCGGCTCAAGTCGATCTCGCGCGGCTATGCGTCTTTGGATTACCAGTTGGCCGGGGAGTGGGAGTCGCCCATGGTCAAGCTGGACATCCTGGTCAGCGGCGAGCCGGTGGATGCGCTCTCGATCATCGTGCACAAGGACTTTGCCTACGAGCGGGGCCGGGCGCTGGTCTCCAAGATGCGCGAACTGATTCCCCGCCAGCAGTTCGAGGTGGCCATCCAGGCGGCCATCGGGGCCAAGATCATCTCGCGCGAGACGGTGAGCCCGCTGCGCAAAAATGTGCTGGCCAAATGCTACGGCGGGGACATCACGCGCAAGCGCAAGTTGTTGGAAAAACAGAAGGAAGGCAAGAAACGGATGAAGCGGATCGGCAAGGTGGACATCCCGCAGGAGGCCTTCCTAGCGGTTCTTCGGATAGGCGAAGATTCGCAGAAGTAGGTTCATTTTGTGATCTAATTCACATTTCTTTGACCTTGATTTGTGGATAACCCCGGCAGGCCAGCGCGGATGGCCATGAAACTGAAACCTGCACACGGGATGGGGCATTTTATAAATATTGATTGATAAATAAGGGGTTACGTTGCCTACCAGAAAAAATCAGTTATTGGCAAGAGAAAAAATTTGGATTTTCTGACTGGATTCGCCAAAGCAATCCACAGGTTTTTCCACATGAAGGAGCCGAAAGAAGTGCTGGATATCACAGCCGGGCTTAAATGATTGGAAACAGATGAAAAGCATTGCAAAACAGCGAGAGCCCCGCGATGCGGGGCTCTCGCTGTTGTCTTTGGATGGCGAAGCCTATTTGTGGGCGGGAGGCCTGGCGGCGGCCGGTCTGGCCGGCGCTGGCGCCGCAGCCGGCTGGGCCGGAGGAGCGGGCACACCCGACTTCAGGTTGTAGGCATCGATGATCTGCTTGGTGATGTTGGTGGACTCGTTGGCGTAGAGCACAATGGGAGCCTGCTGCTGGCTGCCGGTCACGTCAAGGACCACCGTGAATCCCTGTTGCTGGGCATAGTTGGCCAGGACATCATAGACCTTGGCGGCCAAGCCGTTGTAGAGCTCCGACATCTCCGCCTGGAAGTCGTTTTGGGCATCCTCGGCAGAGCGCTCCAACAGCTTCTTTTTGTCTTCGATGGTCTTGGCGCGAGACTGCTGTTCGGTGGGGCTCAGCTTGTCGCCCTGCGCCTGGAGCTGCTTGGTCAAGCCATCAACCTCGTCGTTCAAGGCCTTGAGCTGCTGGCGCTTTGGATCATACTTCTTTTGAAGGTCGGAGAAGTTGCGCTGGCCCTCATTGGTTTGGGCAACGGCCACCTGAAAGGCGATCACGGCAATCTTGGCTGGACCGGCAGGCGCCGCAGTGACGGGAGTTTGGGCAGCGGCGCTCAGGACAAAACCAGAGGCCAGAATAGCGATAATTGCAAGCAAGCGCTTCATGCGAGTGTAATGCTCCTTAGAAATTCCTGAGTGTCTGTCCGCGTTTCAGCGCGAAAGCAGACCGTCGCCTCCTGCGCAACCTCCCGGTCGATTTCTGGATTCTGCGCCGCAAGGGGCAGAAACAGGAAAAGACGCGGACGAAGACGTCAGCAGGAACTAAATGGATTATAGGAGCCGTGGGTAGGAGCGTCAAACCGGGCAGGCGTGAAAATCCCGGCAAAGACAACAAAATACTGTAAAGGGCAGAGGCTGGAGCCAGTCTTTGTCAGTCGAAAGTCCTCAACGCCGGAGCCAGCAAAAGGGCCGCTCGTAGCGAGCGGCCCGAAGATTGCTTACTGAACCAGCGCCTAGAAGGTCGTGGAGACAGTGAGGCGGAAGGTCTTGCGGGGTTCGAGGAAGGTATCGCGCGCGCCGTAACCCTGGATGGCCTCGCCGTAGGTGTAGTCGCCGGCGCCACCCTGCGGGAACATGCCACGGGTTATCAGCTGAGCGGAGCAGCTTTGGTTCTTGCTTCCAATACCCAGGTCGCAGTAGGGCTTCTCGTTGAGCCGCAGCGGGTTATAGGCGTAGTAGAGGCGGAAGGGGGCGTTGATGATGGGCATGATGACGGAGATCTCGGCTCCGGTGGACATGCGCGGGACGAAGTTGGTTCCGGCGATGGGGTGGATATCGCGCTCGAAGCCGACCAGGGAGCCGGGAATGCCGCCCTGGCAGGCTCCGTTATTCCACACCGGGCAGCCATAGAGAGGCGCGGTGAGCGAGGCAAAACCTTCCGGACTCTGCTTCAACTGGCCCTTGTTGAAGGCGGTGTTGATGCCGAAGTCGTCGAAGAAGGAGAATGTGACCGGCCCGGCGATGGGAATGCGGTACTCGGCATTGACGGTAAAGTTGGTATCGCCGCCAATGGAGGCGATGCCGTAAATCGGCAAGGGTATCTGGATGCACTGATTCAGCTGGGGGTTGGTGGGGTCGCGCGGCACGCAGGTTGAGTCGGGATTGGTCAACTGCAGATTGACGCGTGTGGGCACATAGCCGTAAGGAGTGGCGGCGCGCACATCAAATCCTCGCAGGTCGCCCTCGCCGCCGGAGTAGAAGCGGTTGTTGGGCGGGGCCACATCGCCGCCGTATCCCTGCACATAGCCCAACTGCGCGCGCAGGCCGAGCACGTTGCGCCCGGTGGCGGAGGGAGTCAGGTAGTGCATGGGTCGGAATTGCTTGTACGCCACCATGGGTGCGATATAACGCACATTGCCCCAAATGCCGGAGACCTGGAGCACGGCAGTGTATTCCTTGCCGGTGCGCGGACGCATGGGGTTGTTGATGGTGTTGTACATGTAGCTGAAGGAGGCCATGCTGTTGACGATGCCGGCCAGCGCGTTGGAGCCTTGAATTCCCGAGCGGAAGCTGATGGTCTGGAAATAAGTCTGCGAGGCGGTGGAGAAGGCGGTAATCGTCGACCTGCTCAACGCATAGGTAAAGCCGACACGCTGGAAGGCATGCCGTTTGAGCGGATAGCTGACCGAGAAATTCATGCCGGTGGAGGCCTGGTTGTAGTTCTGGGTCATTGACGACTGCGCCGCGGTCAGGTTGGCCGACGTGCCGGTGGTGGCCTGGTAGTTTTTGGCCGCGTTGAAGTCCTGTTTATTGTTGTAGATCTGGAAGCCCAGGTTGAGCGGGCGGTTGTGCACATAGGGCTGCGTAAAGCCGAACATGAAGGTGCGGCTGACGTTGCCCAGATTGCCTTGCAGGCTGAGGGTCTCTCCCAGGCCAAGGAAGTTGTTGGTCTGGTAGTTGATGCCGATGAAGGCTCCGGAGAGTCCGCTCATGCCGCCGTTCATGCCAATGGAGTTCTTGCCCTTCTCCTTGACCTTGAGCAGCAGCTCGACGGTGCCGGCCTCGGCATCCTGGTGGGCCTCTGAGTCCTGATCCACTTTGAGTGGCTCAAAGTATTCAAGCTGGTTGAGGCGGAGCAGGCTGTACTCCCAAAGTTGGGAGTTGTAGATATGCCCTTCCTCGAGCATCAGTTCGCGGCGAATGACCTTGTCGCGGGTGATGCGGTTGCCCTGGAACTCGATGCGCGAGACGTAAAAGGGCTTTCCCTCGTCGATATCGATGTTGAGCGAGACGGTCTTTTTCTGATCGTCAAAGACGGGCTTGGGAATGGCGCCGAAGTTGATATAGCCCAACTGCCCATAAGCCTTTTTGAGGTTATCCAGGCCCTTGCCGATCAGCGTGGCGTTGAACCAGTCACCGTCCTTGACAACAAAGGTGGCGCGCAGGGCCTTGACGTTGGTAACCGCCTTGTTGCCCGAGAAAGTGATGGTGCCGAGCCGGTAGCGGGCGCCTTCTTCAATGGGCATGAGAATGTCGATGCGCTTGCCCTTGTTAGGCCGGAAGGTGAGGAAGTTCAGCCCGCCCTGGTCGCGAATCTGCGTCCTGGGCTCTTCGATGGCGGTGTTGTAATAGCCCTTGTCGCGGTAGGCCTGGCGCACCCGCTCCGTGTCTTCCTCGAGCTTGGCGGCGTCAAAGGTCTGGGAAAACAGATTCTCGAAGATGATCGAATAAGGAATGCCGATGGGCTTCAGGTTCTTCATCGAGCGGCGCAGTGTAAGGCTGTTAATGTGCGGGTTACCGGTGAACTTAATCTGACCCACTTTGACCGTGGGGCCTTCCTTGATATTGAAGTTCACCTGCACCGAGGCTGGAGGAATATTTTTAATATCGGGCGTGATGGTGGCGAATTGGTGCCCATGCTCGGACAAAATGTCCTTGAGCACGGTGACGGCACGCATGATCTTGGTTGGGTCGTACTGGCTCTCCACGGAGAGGCCGACCTTTTCCTTCTTGAAGCGGTCGAGCACGTCGGACTGCGAGACGGCGTTGAGCCCCTTATAGTTGATTTCGCGGATGGTGGGCCTCTCCTTGACAAAAATGTTCAGGATGATGCCCTTCTCCGAGTCTTCGCGCTCGATGCGCAGATTGTCGAAGTACGACGTGTTCCACAGCGAGTTGAAGTCGCGCTCAATGGAGATCGGGTCGTAGGAGTCTCCGGGGTGGGTAAAGAGACGCGCCAGGATGGTCTCTTTGGGGATGCGCCGGTTGCCGATGACCCGAATGGATTCGATGGTCTGCGGCTGCTGGGCCAAGGCTGCGGCGGCGGAGAGTGCCAGCGCGAGCACAAGTACAGCGCGCGCTATACGGCTCGTGGTCCGCAAGGCGCGGGAGACGGAAATGTGCTTGATCTTCACCGGGCGGCAGCCCTGCGCTGAGCACACGTACTGGTGCGGTCCATAGTTCGCCATCACGTTCGGCTTCACGGGAAGAATATCGACACCCTCGCTGCTTAAAATCTGGTCCTACCTATAGGAAAGACCAATTTTACCACCCCAGAGACATGACCCGTCCTACCACCCCAGAAAGCAAAGACCGCTTCCTGGGGGCCCCGGTTCTTGGGCCCCGATGTAAATCAGAACCTATTCCACAGTCTACCGGACGCAGGCGGGTTGGGAGGCCTTACCCTGCCGCCGGAGAGCACAACGTTCACTTTTAGACGCAGGCCGGGCGCGCAGGACACCCTCTCCGGGTTGAGGTTTTTAGGCGATGGAGGAGGCGCCCAGGGTCGAGATGCGATTTCTGCTCAGGCGAGAATGGGAGCGGAGGCCGGCGCCGGGTCAGTCTGGAATGGCACCGGGGCGTGCATTCTCCCAAAATAAGCTGTAAATTTGGAATATATTTGCAATTTTTCTCTTTTTTCGACTTCCGATTGGCCCTTGCGGTATGCTTCTCCATATCCGGCTTGCACTCCGGGCCTGACCCGCTAAGGGGAAAGGCCATGCCGGAGGAGGCGGGCGCATGGAGTTGGAGCCAGAGGGACGCCGAGATTTTTCCATGATCCTGATCAGGGTGATGGTGGGCCTGGTCTTTCTGCTGGAAGGCGGCCTCAAGCTTCTCCGTCCCGAGGAACTGGGCGCGGGGCGATTCGAGGCGCTTGGCCTGCCCTTCCCTCATTACCTGGCGCCGCTTGTAGGCGGGATGGAGATCGGCGGCGGCGCGGTCATTTTGCTGAACATCTACGCTGGAGATGCGGCGCTCGCGCTCCTGGTGGTCATTGTCACGGCTCTGGTCACCACCAAGTTCCCCATCCTACTGGGCAGACCGCTGGGCCCGTTCCCGCTGGAAAAGCTCAAGGAGTACGGCTTGCTGAGCTTTTTTCACCAGGCGCGCACGGATTTTTGCATGATCTTTGGCTTGCTGGCCATCCTGATCGACTCCGGCCTCAAGGTGGGCCACAAACGGCGCTGGTACCAGACCGGGCCGAACTAGCAGCCTTCCCCAATCGACTGTGCACAGGGCAGGCTCTTGCGAAAAGCCTGCCCTTGCCGCATAGAGGGGAAGATGCGCTTTGCAGCTTACTCCACCGGCCCGGCCATAAAGAAGACATAAACCAGCAGGGCAACGCCAACGAGACCGGGAATCAGGCCAACCAGATAAGGAGCGCCTGGATCCGTAGCGGTCATGGCCTTCAGAAAGATCACCATCGCCACTCCTACGGCAACGCAGACGAGGCCGCCGATCTTCATGCCTTCGCGGGCCTTGACCCGCTTTAGATGCTCCTCTTCCCGCATTAATTCGATAGCCGCCTTGGCACCCTCGCCCGAGGACTCGGTGATTCGCCGGAGGGTCTCCGACTTGTAAAAGGCCTCGCGCTCCTTTTGCCGGGTGCCGAACCAAACGACGAACACCAGGAATGTGAACAGCGACACGCTGCCCACAATTGGAATGAACACTGCTATTACTTCTGGATTCATGATTTCCTCCTTGCCGGGGTATTTCCCCTTGCGAATGGTAGGACAGCAGGCGGGTGAATCCGGTTGCATAATTTCAAAAACAAAACTATTTGCGAGAAAATGCAACCAGAGCGGAAGAGAGCGGGTCATACTATTCGCAGAGGCACAACTTCCAGATGAACGCCGCAACCAGCGCCGAAAACAACCAGGCCGACCAGGCCGACGTTGCGCGCGTGCTGGACGGCGACGTGCAGGCCTTCGAAGGGCTCGTACGCCGCTGGCAGGGGCCGCTGATCAATATGGCCTGGCGCTATTGCCACGATCGCGGGCGCGCCGAGGAGATGGCCCAGGAGGCCTTTCTGCGCGCCTGGCGCGGGTTGAGCCTCTGGCGGCGGGAGTCGAGTTTTTCCACTTGGCTGTTTGCGCTGGCCGCCAACGTCTATCGCTCGGAGTTGAAACGATTCCCCACGGAGACGCAGCCCCTGGAAGCCGCGCCCGAGCCTGCCTGCCTGGCCACACAACACAGCGAGCTGGCCGCGCAGTTGAGCCACGATGCAGTCAGGCGCGCCGTGCTGGCTCTGCCTCTGCGTTACCGCGAGCCGATGGTTCTGTTTTATTTTCACGAGATGGACGTGGCGGCGGCAGCCCGCACGCTGGGGATGCCGGAAGGAACCTTGAAGGCTCGACTCTCCAGAGCGCGGACGCTGTTACGGCAGCGATTTCCGCAACTGGATGAGGAGCATGGAATCAGAAAGGTTTTCACGCTGGAGACAGGCAAGGAGGCCGCACGATGAATCGAGAGAGCAAAGTTGGCAGCCAAGACGAACACGCGAGGATCGAAACGGAGATCGGCGACATTCTGGCGACGGAAGAAGAGCTGATGCCCTCCTCGGGCTTTGTGGTTTCGGTGATGGACCGTGTGCGGCAAGAGGCCGCGTTGCCCGCACCCATGCCCTTTCCGTGGATGAAGGCCATTCTCGTTATTCTGGTGGCCAGCGGGGCCGTCAGCTGGTGCGCAGTCGAGCTGGTACATCAGGGCCTGCCGGGGCTCGGCCAGGCCGGACTCAATCAAATTGGGCAGAGCGGGCTGATGATCTTCCCGCAGCATCTCTCCGCCGGCGAAGTGCGTTCGCTGGAGCAGGCTGGCTGGGTGGCGCTGGCTCTGGGTACGTCGCTAGTCAGTTGGCTGTTTTCGCGCCGCCTGGCAGGGCGTGGAGGGCTGCTGTAGAGCGGCTTTGCAGGAGGCAACTGCGATGGCCGACCACTTTGAACTGGAACGCTTTGTGAGCGCGCAGACCGCGGTGTTTGTACAGGTTCTGGAGGAGCTGCAGGCGGGAGAAAAGCGCAGCCACTGGATTTGGTTCATCTTTCCGCAGATGAAGGGGCTGGGGCACAGTTCGCAAGCAGAGTACTACGGCATTGGCTCGCTGGAAGAGGCGGAGGCCTATCTGCGGCATCCGGTTCTGGGCGAGCGGTTGCGGCAATGCACGCGGCTGGTGACGCAGGTGGAGAAGCGCACCATCAGCCGGATTCTCGGTTCTCCCGACGATTTGAAGTTTTGCTCGTCGATGACGCTGTTTGCGCGCGCCGCCGAGGAGGCTGGATTGGACAGCGCCGACTTCAACGACGCACTGAAGAAGTACTACAACGGCGAGGGCGATCCGCTGACGGCGGCGATGGTGCGGTAGGGCTTCCGAAGATCCGCACTGCGGCATAGAATTCTTCTGATATACGCGCAGGGACTTTTTTATCCAGTTTTTCGTTTTTGTGGCAGGATATAAGCAGCGGCCGGGCAGGATTCAAAGCTGCTGTAAATATGTTTGCGGACGACCGCAACTCCTGACAAAATCCGTGGTCTAACAGGATGGAAATCCCTATTCAATTACGAGGAAGGCCGATGATGAAGAAAGCCGCCCTGATTATCCTGCTTGCAGGCATTGCCCTGTCGCGGATGTCTGCTCAACAGCCAGAGACAGTTCCGCCCGCGCAACCGCCAGCGGTAGCGCAGGAACAGCCCGCCCAGCCAATCCCGCCGGTACAAACTCCGAATACGGCACAAGCTCCGAATACGGCGCAAGCTCCGAACGCGGCACAGCCAGCTGCGCCGGCGCAGCCTCCGAACCCTGCGCAGCCTGCCAATAACGGCACGGGCACTACCACGTTCCGCATCACGGCACGCCTGGTGGTGCTTGACATGGTTGTGGTGGATGGCAAGGGCGCAATCGTCAAGGATCTGAAGCGCGACGATTTCAAGGTGGAAGAAGCCGGCCAGCCGCAAACCATTCTCAACTTTGATGTGGCAGGAGCGCATACCCCCAAACCGGAGATCACCATCAATTCCACCGCCGAACTGGATCGCCTGGCGCCGAATGCTCCTGTCGACATCATTCTTCTCGACGAGTTCAACACGCGCTTCGAGGACATGGCGTTCGCGCGCTATTCATTGAAGAAATATCTTGATAAGCAGCCGGATAAGCTCGTTACGCCGACGATGCTGATTGCGGTCGACTTGCAGCACTTTACCGTGCTGCACGACTACACGCAAAACAAGGAAGAGATTCTTGCCGCGCTGAAACACCACTTCGTGGCGTATCCCTGGCAGCTTCACCAGGGCGCGTGGCTGGGCGAGCGATACGCCACGGCCTTTATTACGCTGCGGCGCACGGCGCAGGCGGTGATGGGCCATCCGGGGCACAAAAACATGATCTGGATCGGCCGCGGCTTTCCGCCGTCGCGTCGTATGGGTACGGGTTGGTCCCTGGACACGGAGAACCGGATTCACAACGCCGTGCAGGAATGCGTGAATGTGCTGCGGGATGCGCGGGTGACGCTCTACACCATTGATCCGGCGGGCGTGATGATGGGTACAGGCGAATACGGCGGCGATATGATGACTGATCCGTTTGGAGGCAACTACGAGTTCAACCGGATGGCGCAGGCGACCGGCGGCCGAACGCTCTATGGGCGCAACGATGTGGACAAGGAAGTTCAGACCGCTATTCAGGACGGAGCGAACTTCTATACGCTGACCTATCGACCGGCGAACACCACTCTGGATCCGCAGAAATTCCGCAGAATCAAGGTTACCGTGAATCAACCGGGGCTCAAGGTCATCACGCGCGAGGGCTATTACCTGCAGTATGGTCCCGGACGGGTGAATCCGGAGAACCCATCACGGCGTCTTATGGCCGATCTGGCCGCCGCTGATTCCAGCAACATGGTCTATGACGGAATTCCTGTCACGATAGCGCGGGTGGAGAACGAGCCCGAATCGTTCGCGGTGCATGTCGACGGCAGCGGGCTGGTGTGGACCTACGCAACCGAGGGTCATCCGCGCCACACCGAGGTGATCCTGGACATATCTACATTTGACAAGAAGGGCAAAGAGTTGACACGCAAAGCGAGCGTTGTCAAAATCGATGCTCCGACCACGGTTCCACCTACAGGGAGGATTCGTCGGGACCTTAACATTCCCTGCAAGATCGATCACAACCCGAAGGCGGTTCGCGTTCGTTTTACCGTTCGCGTGTCGGCCACCGGACGCATTGGGACAGCAGATTTGACGCTGGGGCAAGAGGCAGGCCCAAACGCAAGCAAGGAAGCGCCGAAGCAATAGGCGGGCTTGGTTGATCGAAAGCCGCCGGAGTCTACGGCTGGGGCGTGTTGGAGCTGGATTTATTCCGGCTCTCTACTGCGCCCCTGCGTTCTTTGCGCCAAACTCCCGCAGTTTAGCGAGAGTTGCGGCGGCCTGGCCGGAGTCGATGGCTTCTGCGCCTTGCCGAACACCCTCTTTCAGATCGGCTGCCAGCCCGGCTGCGACGAGAGTGGCGGCGGCGTTCAGCAAAACAATGTCGCGCCGCGCGCCGGAGATGCCGGTGAGCACGTCGTAGAGCAAAGCCTTGTTGGTGGCGACGTCGCCGCCGGTAAACTGGTCGAGCGTGGTGCGGGGCAGCCCAGCCATCTCCGGGGTGACGCGGGCAGCGTGCATCGTCGGCTCACCGCCACCTTCCGATTCCTCAATGCGGGCCACGATGGATTCGCCGGTGGTGGTCAGCTCGTCGATGCCATCGGTTCCGTGGACGACGAAGGCTCGTCGAGCGCCAAGCGCCGCCAGCGTGCGGCCTACCAGTAGCACACGACTGGGCGCGAGGACGCCGATGACTTGATTGCGCGCGACGGCGGGGTTGGTCAGCGGGCCAACTAAATTAAAAATCGTCCGGAAGCCAAGAGCGCGACGCAGAGGCCCCAGAGTCTTCATGGCGGGGTGATAGAGCGGCGCGAAGAGGAAGACGAAGCCAGTCTGGCGGAGGCACTCGACAGCCAGTTCGGGGCCGAGGTTGATGGGCACGCCGAGGGCTTCGAGCACGTCGGCCGCACCGCAGAGCGAGGTGACGGCGCGATTGCCGTGCTTGGCGACTTTGGCTCCGGCTGCCGAAGCCACCAGAGCCGCGCCGCAGGAGATGTTGAAGGTGAGCGGACCTCCGCCACCAGTGCCAACCGCGTCGACCAGTTCGTCGCGCTCGGCGGCCGTAAAGGGCAGCGGCGTGACGCGGCGGCGCATGACATCGACAAAGCCGGCCAGCTCCGGCGCTTGTTCGCCGCGAGTGGCCAGCACAGTGAGCAGCGCAGCGGTCTCGACTTCAGGCACCGTGCCGGCAAGGATTTCTTCCAGCACGCCGGCTGCTTGCTCGCGGGTCAGCGACGCGCCATCCTGGGCCAGCGGCTTCAACAACTCTTTCAGAGAGGCCATATGTTCCTATGGTACCGACTCAAAGCGGCATGGCAAAACTTTAAGAATTTCGCACACGTTCTTGTTTGCCCGTTCTTTAGCGGGCAGGATAGTATTTGGATACCGCTGACACGGTCTCGGCTCCCCGGAACGCTCCGGGAGCGGTGATAATCCCCAAGGCCGGCGGAGAGAACGGTCCCAATCCCATGAAGATTCACGAGTATCAGGCGAAGGAAATCCTGGCGAAGTACGGCGTGGCCGTGCCCCGGGGCGAAGTGGCCAACACGCTGGAGGAAGCCTCGGCGGCGGCCAGCAAACTATTTTCCTGGGGCGTGAGCGGCGTCGTGGTCAAGGCGCAGATTCACGCTGGAGGCCGCGGCAAGGGCGGCGGCGTAAAGGTGGCGCGCACACAAGCAGAGGCCGAGCAGTATGCCAAAGAGATTTTGGGCATGACGCTGGTGACGCACCAGACCGGGCCTCTGGGACAAAAAGTCCAGCGGCTGCTGATCGAGGAGACGGCCAGCATCGACCGCGAGCTGTATTTGGGAATTGTTTTAGACCGCGTGACCGGCAAGCTGGTCTTCATGGCCTCGCAGGCAGGCGGCATGGAGATTGAAGTGGTGGCTGCGAAGACGCCGGAGGCGATTTTTAAAGAGACGATTGACCCGGTGATTGGCCTGGGCTCCTGGCAGGCGCGCAAGCTGGCCTTTGCGCTGGGGCTCAAGCCGACGCAGATCAACGCGGCGGTGGCGTTTTTGCAGAGCTTGTACAAGGCATTCATTGAAACCGACGCGTCGCTGGTGGAGATCAATCCGTTTATTACGACGACCGACGACAAGCTCTTTGCGCTGGACGCCAAAATCACTTTCGACGACAACGCGCTCTTCCGCCATGCGGAGATCAAGGCGCTGAGGGACACCGCCGAGGAAGACCCGCTGGAGGTGGAAGCCAGCAAATATGCGCTGAACTACATCAAACTGGACGGTTCCATCGCTTGCATGGTGAACGGCGCGGGGCTGGCCATGGCGACGATGGACATCATTCAGTACGCCGGCGGCAGCCCGGCTAATTTTTTGGATGTGGGCGGCGGGGCAACGCAGGAGCAGATTGAACATGCCTTTGAAATTCTGCTGGCCGACGCGAACGTGAAGGCCATCTTCATCAACATCTTCGGCGGCATTCTGCGCGTGGACCGGCTGGCTACGGGCGTGGTGGCGGCGGCGCGCAATCTGAAGGTCAAGGTTCCGATTGTGCTGCGGCTGGAAGGCACGAATGTGGAGGAAGGCCGCAGGATTTTGAAGGCGTCGGGGTTGAATTTTCAAGTTGGTTCAACAATGGAAGATGCTGCGGAGTTGGTAGTTGCCGCGGCTGCAAGCGTGGGGGCATAAGATGGCGGTTCTAGTAAATAAAGAAACTCGACTTATCGTGCAGGGCATTACCGGCAAGGAAGGCACCTTCCACGCCATGAGCTGCGCGGAGTATGGCACCAAGATTGTTGGCGGAGTGACTCCCGGCAAGGGCGGAACGATGCACGAGGGCTGGCCGGTCTTCAACACCGTGGCCGACGCCGCGGCGAAGACGGGCGCCAACGCGACCATGATTTTTGTTCCGCCGCCGTTTGCCGCCGATGCGATTCTCGAAGCGGAGGACGCGGGGATTCCGCTGATTGTCTGCATCACCGAAGGCATTCCCACGCTGGACATGGTGAAGGTGTGGGTAAAATTGAAAAACTCAAAGTCACGGCTGATCGGGCCGAATTGCCCGGGAGTCATTTCGCCGGGCAAGGCCAAGATCGGCATCATGCCGGGGCGGATTCACCTGGAAGGCTCGGTGGGCATCGTCTCGCGCTCGGGGACGCTCACGTATGAGGCTGTGTATCAACTGACGCAGAGAGGCATTGGGCAATCGACCGCGATTGGCATCGGCGGCGACCCGATCATCGGCACGACGCACATCGATGCGCTGCGCCTGTTCAACGACGATCCGGAGACTGAGGCCATCATTATGATTGGCGAAATCGGCGGTACGGCGGAAGAGGCAGCGGCGGAGTTTGTACGGCAGCACGTGAAGAAGCCGGTGGTGGGCTTCATCGCCGGACAGACCGCGCCTCCGGGGCGTCGCATGGGCCACGCGGGCGCCATCATCAGTGGCGGACAAGGAACGGCAGCCGAGAAGATGAAGGCCATGACCGCAGCGGGGATTCATGTGGTTGTTTCGCCAGCGGAGATTGGGGCGACGCTGGCGAGGGTGATTGGGAAAGGCTGAAGCAGCTATCAGCCATCAGCTA
>CABEBC010000290.1_pt1 | contig 17059 bp, 12 predicted proteins | sample 3422291 | NCBI WGS metagenome assembly CABEBC01 (sample SAMEA5534345, study PRJEB31848) | metagenome | biome: tundra; feature: field; material: soil | place: USA | collected 2013-05 | depth 0.45 m
GCGTTTCTCCCCGGCCGCCGCCTCGAATCACCCCGCACCCAAACCGTCGCATGGCTCTGGACAGCTTTTCTGGTCGCCGTCGCCACCGGTTTTGCCGCCTGGATCGGCCTCACCCGCGGCCATCAGACAGCGCTCGAATTCGTTGCCGGCTACTCCATTGAAGCCTCGCTCAGTGTCGACAATCTCTTCGTCTTCCTGATCCTTTTCCAGGGCTTCCGCATCTCGCCGCGCCGCCAGCACACGGCCCTGCTCTGGGGCGTAGCCGGAGCCGTCGTTCTGCGCGCGCTCTTCATTGCCGCCGGCATCACGCTTCTGCATCGTTTCGCGTGGATCACCTGGATCTTCGCTTTGATTCTGCTCTATGCGGCCTGGAGGCTGCTGCGCGGCGGCGCGGCCAACGCCGCCATCCCGGAGTGGATTCGCAGACTGCAACCCGCCAAAGGCTCGCTGCTCCCCGTCATTCTCGCCGTCGAAGTCACCGACCTGCTCTTCGCCGTCGATTCCATCCCCGCCGTGCTCGCCGTCTCCCACAATCCCTTCGTGGTTTACACCTCGAACATCGCCGCCATCCTCGGCCTGCGCTCGCTTTACTTTGCCCTGGCCGCGCTGCTCGACCGCTTCCGTTCTCTCCACTATGGCCTGGCCGCGCTGCTGGCCTTTGTGGCTCTCAAATTGCTCGCCGCCCGCTGGATCGAAGTGCCCATCACGCTTTCGCTGGCGGTCATAGGAGCGATCCTGGCCCTCTGCGCAGTAATCTCCTGGCTTGCAGGTAACAGAAGCTCAGCGCATTCCTGATTTTTGGTTACGGCTTCTTTTGCAGCGCGTTCGCCGGAACCAGTGCCGTCGCCGCATCGTCGTCCAGCGTCACCGCGCCGCTTTCGAAGGTCTGGAGCGCGGCATCGTCGGCGGCCATGGTCACCAGGCAAACAACGCCCTTCTTGAGAATGCTGTAAACCGTCTCCACGGTTCTCTTGATCTCCGGGTGGGCGATCAGTGAGCCGGAGGAGCGCTCAATCCATAGGCTGTGCGTGCCCAGCGTGAAGGTGTTAATGACCGGACTGGCGATCTCAATGGACTTCTTCATGCCCTCGGTGACGCCAGACGCAATGGACGGAAGATCCGCGGCGGTGTACGAGTGTCCAACGCAATCAAAGGACAACCCCACGACCGCAATGACGGAGGGCGGATTGCTGTGGTGAGCTCTCAGCGGCAGTTGCATACAAGCAACCAGCTTTTCGGCCTCGCTGCCGTAGTTCCTGGCTGCCTGCTGCAGCGCTGCCGGCAGCATTGGCTTGGTATCTACAACCACCCAGTCCGATGGGAGGCTATAGCTGAAGCCGAGATCGCTGCTGTGCGCCTGTGCAACAGGAGGAGGCGGTGGAGAAATGGGAGCTATGGCTGAATTGGTGGGCGCTTGCGCCGCCAGCGGTGCGGCGCAAAGGATAAGAAGCGCGGCAAACATGCGGGTTTTCATATGGCAATCAGTCTAGCACCATCTTTTACTTAACTAAACTCCGCGCCGCCACAACCCTTACTTCAGCAGCACCCCCATTACCGTCGCCACGATCCCCACAACCGAAAATCCCATGCCCATGTACCAGTAAATGCGTTTGTGCGTCAGCAGCGTGATCGACGTAACAACTAGCCCAATCTCCAGCAGCACCTCGCCCAGGTCGAAGCGGTTGGCGCGCCCTTCGGCTCCTTCCACTTTCTCCTCGAATTCACTTACCTTCTTTTCCGTTTCGCGAGCCTTTTCTTCGCTTTCTTTCAGGTCCTTGGCCCATTTCTGCTGGTGATCGGCGTAGCCTTTGGCAATCTTTTTTGCGGCGTCCTTGTTGGTAATCGTCACCACGCTCATCAGGTCGGAGGTCAGCTCGGTGTCGTTCGCGCGAATCTTGTGCGCCTGGTAAAAGGCCCACTCATCCGCTGCCCGGTTTTGCTCCACCGCGGCCCTCGTCTGGTTCAGAATCGCCTCGGTGTGCGTGCGATGGCCCAGCACCGTGACCACCGCCACCAGCACGGCCAATATGGTCATGGTCAGCGCCACCGGCCGCAGCATCCTGTCGTGCTCCGCGTGCTCTGCGTGTTCCTCCAACTCCTGCACTTCATTCGCTTCCATCGGTGATCCTCCAGTTACTAAATGGGAAAATGAATTGAACCGCTAACTTGCTAACTCGCTCGTCATCGCGAAGCGGTGGCTAACTTGCTACTTCCAAAATAACCTCTCGTGCCAGCGCCACTACTTTGGCTTGCGCTTCCTCTCGGGTTGCCCCGTAGGCCATCACTCCCGGCAGAGCTTCAATCTCCGCAATCCAGCGCCCATCTTCTTCAGCTCGAAAACTACTTCCGCTTCCACCGCACCCCGTCCTTAGAGTCTTCGATCACCACGTCTCTTGCTGTTAATTCATTACGGATCGCATCGGCGAGGGCAAAGTTACGCTGCTTCTTGGCTTGCGTTCGATCCGCTATAAGAGCTTCAATTCGTTCATCTGTCAGACCCTGGCGGGCGATCAATTCAGGCGTCACGTCATTCATGCGGCCGGCTGTTTGAGCCCATTCAATAGCTGATTTAGTCACTTCGGCGTCGCGGTCGACCAGCACATCGAAGACCGCGTCGAAGTCGGCCAGTACCTCTAGAACCGCATCGCGGTCCGAAGCATGAAACAGTCCCCTGTCCATAACCGTATTGGTTGTGCGAACTAATTCAAAAATGGCCGCGCGAGCCTCAGCAGTATTCAGATCATTCGCCAGCGCATCCCTATAATCGGTCTGTGCCTTCTTAGCAGCCCCCTGAATAGCTTGATTTGAACCAATCGTAAAGGTTCCGCTTTTGAGCCTCTGCTTGAACGTCCGCAGCCGCTCCACCGCGCTGGTAGCCTCCGCCAGCCCCTCAAACGTGAAGTTGAACTGGTGCCGGTAGGGCACCGAGATCAGCGCCAGCCGTATCGCCGACGCTTTGTACCCCTTCAGCAGCAGATCCCTCAGCGTATAAAAATTCCCCTCGCTCTTGGACATCTTCCGTCCGTCCACCAGCAGAAACCGCACGTGCATCCAGTGCCGCGCGAACATCTTGTGCGTCACGCTCTCGCTCTGCGCGATCTCGTTCTCGTGGTGCGGAAAAATCAAGTCCTCGCCGCCCGCGTGCAGGTCGAAGCTCTCCCCCAGGTACTCCATCGCCATCGCCGAGCACTCCAGGTGCCATCCCGGACGCCCCCGCCCAATCGCCGTATCCCACGAAGCCTCGCCCGGTTTCGCCGCCTTCCACAGCGCAAAGTCCCGCGCCGAATCCTTCTCGTACTCCTCCAGGTCCACCCGCGCCCCGTCTTCCATCCCACTCAAATCTTTTTTGCTCAGCTTGCCGTACTCCGGAAACGCCGCGAGGCGAAAGTACCAGCTCCCATCCTCCGCCTGGTAAGCCGCTCCCGCCTTGGCCAGCTTCTCCACCAGCTCCACCATCTTCGGAATGTGCTCCGTGGCCCGCGCCATCACCTCCGGCCGCTCCACCCTCAGCGCATCCATGTCCTCAAAAAACGCCCGCTCATACCGCCCCGAATACTCGCCGATGGAGATGCCCTCAGCCACAGCGTTATTGAGAATCCGGTCGTCCACGTCGGTAATGTTCATCACGTGGCGCACCTTCATTCCCGTCAGCTTCAGAAACCGCCGCAGCACGTCCACCTGCAAAAACGTTCTGAAGTTGCCGATGTGCCCGTAGTCGTAGACCGTAGGCCCGCAGGCATACATCCGCAGAGTCTCGCCATCCGCGGGCGTCACCGGGTCTATCTCACCCGTAAGCGTATTAAAAAGTCGCAGCGTCATCGCTCTCGCTTCTTGCTCATTCGCACTCAGAATCAGTTGAAATTGGCCGTTTTTCGGCCTTTTTTGATTGTATCAGCGCTTGATTCCGCGACGGAAAAGCGAGGTGCGAGTTATTAACCTTGGGGGCCCCATATCCCGCTTTTGGAACCTGGGAAATCACGTCCTTCATGGCGCGTCAGCGCCGCACGCCTGGACGGCTAGTCCCCCAGCGCCAGCGACGGATCTGCCGACAACGAGTCCTCGGCAAACTCCCCAGCCTGAAAACGTCCCCACGCCGCGGCGGCAATCATCGCCGCGTTATCCGTTGAGAGAGCCAGCGTGGGAAAAGCGACGCGCAATCCGCGCCGCGCGGCCTCGGCGCTGAAGCGTGCGCGTAGTTCGCGGTTGGCGGCCACTCCGCCGGTGACCAGAATCCGCCGCGCGCCCAGCGATTCCGCCGCGGCAAAACTCTTCTTCATCAGATCGCCCACCACCGCGCACTGGAAGCTCGCAATCAAATCCAGCACCTGCTGCGGACACAGCAAGAGCGCTTCTTCCTTGCTCTGCGGCGGCCTCGCCGCCATAGATTGGAGCCGCGCCGCCCGCAGCCGCGCCTCATCTCGCAGCTCATGCAGCTCCACGTACCGCAGCACCGCCGTCTTGATCCCCGAAAACGAAAACATAAACCGTGGGTCGAGATTGGCGATAGGCGCGGTCTTGGCCGCCTTGGTCCTCGGAACCTTCCCCGCCAAATGCGCCTTTACCTTGATCTGCGCAAACGCGAACGGCACCGCCTTCGGATTGCCAAATCGCGCCAGCTCATCAATCCACGGCCCTCCGGGATAGCCAAAGCCCAGCAGCTTGGCCACCTTGTCGAAGGCCTCGCCGGCCGCATCGTCCACCGTCCGCCCCATCAGCCGGTAACTCCACGCCCCATGCACCGTCCGCACCAGGTAAAGGTGCGTGTGCCCGCCGGAAACCACCAGCGCCAACGCAGGCTCTTCTGCGGAAAAGCGTTGATTTGTGTCAGGGCACGACTTTAGTCGTGCCGTAGTTGCCACAAAATCAACTTGGGCTTTAGCCCCTGAAGGATCCTGCGGTTCGGTCTCCATCTCGTTCAGCAGCACCGCATGAATGTGCCCTTCCAAATGGTTAACGGCAATCAGCGGCAGCCCCTGCGCGAAAGCCAGCGCCTTGGCGTAAGTAATCCCCACTAGCAGCGCACCGGCCAATCCCGGCCCGGCGGTCACCGCAATCGCGTCCAGATCCGCCAGCGCAACCCCCGCTTCCGCCAGAGCCGCCCGCACCACCGGCACAATGGCCCGCAGATGCTCCCGGCTGGCCAGCTCCGGCACCACCCCGCCGTAGCGCGCGTGCGTAGAAATCTGCGACGCCACCACCGACGAAAGCGTCCGCGCCCCCCGCTCCACGACAGCCGCCGCCGTCTCGTCGCAAGAGGATTCAATGCCCAGGATCAGCCCGCGTTCGCTCATCTCTTTAGTTTAGCGGCACCTGCGGTGCGGCGGACGCCGCTTGCGCGGCAAAAGAGGAATATGCGAAGGAAAAAGTTTACGGGAGAGAGGGTGCGGAACTGCTGTGGTTCCCAACGGGCGGCAGCGCGGGCGACAATGGATGCAGCAGCCATGCTCGCCGCCACTCCCCAATTCGATGCAGCCCTCCGGATCATCGCCGCCCTGCGCGCCGCCGGCTATGAGAGTTATCTCGCCGGTGGATGCGTGCGTGATCTGCTCCTCGGCCGCGAGCCCCACGACTACGACATAGCCACCTCGGCCACGCCCGACATCGTCCTCAACCTCTTCCCGCGCACCTTTGCCGTCGGCGCTCACTTTGGCGTCGTGCTGGTCGCTTCTTGCGATGAGTCAGATGCCGCGCAAGACTCAGGAGCAGAATCAGCCCCACCGCAGGTGGTGACGGAGGTCGCCACCTTCCGCTCCGATGGAGCCTACTCCGATGGCCGCCATCCCGACGCCGTCCGTTACACCACCAGCGCCGAAGACGATGTCCGTCGCCGCGATTTCACCATCAACGGCCTACTCCTCGACCCACTGCGTGTCCAAGGCTCCTTGATCGGCCCGCACGACAAAACGTTCGCCGTCCGCGAAGGACTCATCGACCACGTCCATGGCCTCGCCGACCTCGACGCCGGAATCATCCGCGCCATCGGCCAGCCCGGCGAACGCTTTGAAGAAGACCATCTGCGCATGTTGCGCGCCGTCCGCTTCGCCGCGCGCTTCGGCTTCCAAATCGACCCCGCCACGGCCGCCGCCATGCGACGTCTCGCCCCCAAAACCAATGCCGTCAGCCGCGAGCGCGTTCGCGACGAACTCACCAAAATGCTCACCGAGGGCCATGCCCGCCGGGCTTTTGAACTTCTGGATGAAACCGGCCTCCTCGTCGAAGTTCTCCCCGAGGTCGCCCGCATGAAGGGTGTCGAGCAGCCCCCGCAGTTTCATCCCGAGGGCGACGTCTGGACGCACACTCTGCTGCTCCTCGCGCAACTCGACGCAGGCTGCCCGCTCCCTCTCGCCTGGGGTGCGTTGCTCCACGATGTGGGCAAGCCACCTACTTTCATGCGCGCCGACCGCATCCGCTTCAACGGCCACGTTGATGTTGGCGTCGCCATCGCCGCGGACATCTGCCGCCGCTTCCGCTTCTCCAACGACGAAGTCCGTCAGACGCTCTCGCTCGTCGAGAACCACATGCGCTTTGCCGACGCACAGCGCATGAAGGCCTCCACCCTCAAGCGCTTCTTCCGTCTGGAAAATTTTCCCCAGCACCTCGAACTGCATCGCATGGATTGCATGGCTGGCAGCGGCAACCTCGACCACTGGAACTTCGTCCGCGAGCGTTATGAATCCATGCCCGAGGAAGCCGTCCGTCCCACGCCGCTCCTCACTGGCCGCGAACTGATCGCCGCCGGCTACCACCCCGGAGCCGCATTCAAGGAGATGCTCCGCGCCGTCGAAGACGCACAGTTAGAAGGCGCCATCGCGACGCCCGCCGAAGCTCTGGCCCTCCTCCGCGACCGCTTCCCGCTGATGACTGAAAAAAGGAGAGAGCTATGAGCGACGGTCGCGAGGAGCGGGAAGAACGCGAGAGGCGCCGTGAGCTGGAAGAGCAAGAGAATCGCGAGGACCGCATCGACCGCGACAAAGTCGATCAATGGGAGCAGGAGAGAGATGACTCATAATCCGTAAAGCAGCAGCAGCCGGCCCGATTCGCGCCGGCGTGTAGAATGAGCGCATAATCCTTCCACGCCAGAGGCCTCCCATGTCCCACGTAACTCTCAGGAACAGCTATCACGCGCTCTCCGACCGGCTCAATCTTTTTCCCCAGGGCGCGCCGCCCACCGAGCTTCTCTTCCGCATATTAGAGGTCCTCTTTACCCGCAATGAGGCGGCCCTGGTCGCTCTGCTGCCCATCAAGCCTTTTAACGTTGCGGCCGCCGCCAAAATCTGGAAGAAGTCCGCCGCCGAATCCCAAAACATCCTCGAAACTCTGGCCTCCCGCGGCATGTTGCTCGACATGGAAATTCACGGCGAACAGATCTTTGTCCTGCCTCCGCCTATGGCCGGCTTCTTTGAATTTTCCATGATGCGCATCGGCAACACATACGACCAGAAGCTGCTCGCCGAGCTCTTTTACCAGTACCTCAACGTCGAGGAGGATTTCGTTCGCAACCTCTTTACCGGCGGCGAAACCCAGCTCGGCCGCGTTTTTGTCAACGAGAACGCCCTCGCCGGCGACAGCACCCTCACCGTCCTCGATTACGAACGCGCCAGCGAAGTCATCCGCTCCGCTTCGCACATGGCCATCGGCGCCTGCTACTGCCGCCACAAGATGCAGCACCTTGGCAAAGCCTGCTCCGCCCCCATGGACATCTGCATGACCTTCAGCGGCACAGCCCAGTCGCTCATCAAGCACGGCATCGCCCGCCAGGTCGACGTCAGCGAAGGCCTCGCCCTGCTCGACAAAGCCGTCAGTCACAATCTCGTCCAGTGCGGCGAGAACGTGCAAAATCAAGTCGCCTTCATCTGTAACTGCTGCGGCTGCTGCTGCGAGGCCATGCTCGCCGCCAAGCGCTTCGCCGTCCTCAACCCCATCGCCACCACTAACTTCATCCCCGAACTCAGCGCCGAATCCTGCAACGGCTGCGGCAAATGCGCGGAGGTCTGTCCGGTCGAGGCCATGGCGCTCGTCTCCGCCGGCGACCCGCACAAGACCAAGCGCAAAAAAGCCCGCCTCGACGAATCCCTCTGCCTGGGTTGCGGCCTCTGTGTCCGCGCCTGCCCCAGCGCATCAATCTCGCTCCGCCCCCGCAAGCAGCGCGTGCTCACCCCCGTCACCACCGCCCACCGCGCCGTGCTCATGGCCATCGAGCGCGGCCAGCTCCAAAACCTCATCTTCGACAATCAGGCGCAATGGAACCATCGCGCCATGGCCGCCATCCTCGGCGTGATTCTCAAACTACCTCCCATCAAGCAAATCATGGCCAGCAAGCAAATGAAATCCCGCTACCTTGAACACCTGATGCAACCCAGAGACTTCGTCCATCTGGAGCATTGAGCAAAGTTCAGGAAGAGCGGAGAGCCGTGGCTGCGCGTAGCTGCGTGACTTCATCCAGAATGCGATGCGCGAGGTCGGTCTTTGATTGTGCCGGGAAGGCAATCTCGCGTGCTGCGGTGATGAAGGTAGCGGCGTTCAGTTCCACGTCGAAGCCCAGCCCGGGTTGGGAGACATCGTTGGCGACGATGGCGTCCGCGCCTTTGCGTCCCATCTTTTCGCGAGCGTTGCGGATGAGCTCTTGTGCGTCGCTGGCGGTCTCGGCCGCAAAAACAATCAGCAATGTGCCGGGGTTGCGGTGGGCTGCGACGCTCTGCGCAATGTCTTCCGTCGGCTCAAGCGTGAGCGTGAGCGGACCGTTGCGCTTCAGCTTCTGCGCGGCGGCGGCCACGGGGCGGAAGTCGGACACGGCAGCGGCTTTAATAACCATAGTAGCTTGCGGAAGATGGGCCAGCACGGCGGCGTGCATCTGGCTCGCGGTAGTCACGTCGATGCGTTCGCAGCCGGCGGGTGCGGCGAGCGCGGTTGGCGCGCTGATGAGGATGACCTTTGCGCCGCGCGACCTGACGGCTGCGGCCAGTGCGTAGCCCATGCGACCGCTGGAGCGGTTGCCTATAAAGCGCACGGGATCGATCGGCTCGCGCGTGCCGCCGGCGGTGATCAGCACCGTTTCACCGGCGAGATCGTTCTCATCGTCGCGCTGAATGCGGGCGAGCGCGGCATGGACAATCTCGTCAATCTCGGCAAGCCGTCCGCTGCCCGTCATGCCGCACGCCAGGTAGCCGCTGCCCGGCTCGATGATTTCTACGCCTCTCTGGCGCAGCGTCGCAAGATTGGCTTGCGTGGCGGCGTGGTTCCACATATTCACGTTCATCGCCGGGGCCACCATGACCGGCGCGATGGTGGCCAGGTAGAGGGTCGAGAGGAAATCGTCGGCCAACCCGTGCGCGAATTTGGCCAGCGTGTGCGCGGTGGCCGGCGCCACCAGAAGCAGGTGAGTGGATTCTGCCTCGGAGATGTGCTCGATAGAGCCGCCTTCGTACGCATCCGTCTGCCACATCGAGGTGATGACCTTGTGGCCGGTGAGCGCGGCGAAGGTGAGCGGGCGGACAAACTCTTCGGCGGCGCGCGTCATCACCACGTGCACGTCGAGCGAGTGCTGCTGCAAAGCGCGAACCAGTTCGGCGGCTTTGTATGCGGCGATGCCGCCGGTGACGCCGAGCGTGACTTTGAAGGGAAGCTGGCTAGGCATGATCTGCTCCTATGAGGTGGTTGTCAATCAGGCGCGTTTCGCCCAAGCGCGCGGCTACGGCGATCAGCGCCCTGCGCGTGGTCTCCGCCAACGGCAGCAGGGTGTCAGGATCAACCACGGCGGCGTATTCCACAAGAACCGCGGGTTCGGACGCCAGCATCCGCAGCATGGTTGCGATCAGCGCCTGGGCGTTGCGTTCGCCGCGGGCGTGAAGATCGGCGGCTGCTTTCAATGAACGATGCAGGATGGTGGCGCGGATGCGCTGCTCCGCCGTCAGATAGCGGTTGCGTGAACTGAGGGCCAGTCCGTCCGCCTCGCGCACGATGGGACATGTAACAATTTCCACGGAAAAATTCAGATCGCGCACCATGGCGCGGAGCACGGCCAACTGCGCGGCATCCTTCTGGCCGAAGTAGGCGCGGTCGGGCGCGACGATGTGGAAGAGCTTGGCGACGATGGTCGCCACTCCGCGAAAGTGGCCAGGGCGGTGTGCGCCGTCCAGGCGGTCACTGATGCCGGCGACCTCAATGAAGGTGGTGGCGCCGACAGGAGTCAACGTCTCGGCGGAGGGTGCGAAGAGAATCTCTACACCGGCGGCAGTGAGCGCGGCACAGTCGGCGTCAAACGTGCGCGGGTAGCGGTTGAAGTCTTCATTGGGGCCGAACTGCAGAGGATTGACGAAAATGCTGGCGGCCACGTGGGTGCAATCCCGCTTCGCCGCGTCGATGAGCGAGAGATGGCCGGCGTGCAATGCGCCCATGGTGGGCACAAGCGCGAGTGTGCCGCTGCGCCGAAGTTCGCGTGCGGCGGCTTGCATCTCGGCAAGGTCAGTGATGATGCGCATGGGGTTCATCGCTGCGTTCCCTTCGATTGGCCGGCGGCGAAGCTCATCGCCGGCTGCGTTTTAGCGGCTCGCGCGCGAGCAGCTCTGCGCTGTCTTCGCGGGCAAGGTGGTAGCACTCGGCATCGGCGGGGAAAGCGCCGCCGCGGACATCGCTCGCATAATTCCGGATAGCTTCGCTGAAGAGCGCGGTCGCGTCGGCATAGCGGCGCACAAACTTGGCGGGGCGAGCGCCGGTGAGATTGACAAGATCGTGGAAAACGAGAATCTGCCCGTCGCACTCTGGGCCGGCGCCGATGCCGATGGTGGGAATGTCAAGCGCGGCGGTGATCAGCCCGCCGGCTTCGCGGGGAACGCACTCCAGCACGATGGCGATTGCGCCGGCGGCTTCCAGAGCCAGCGCGTCGGCAATCAGATCGTCGATCTCGGCGGTGGATTTACCCTGCGCGCGGTAGCCCATGCGATGCACTGACTGCGGCGTGAGGCCGATGTGCCCGATGACGCCAATCTCCGCCTGGGTGAGCGCGGCGGCCAGCGCAGCGCGGTTGCGCCCGCCTTCAATCTTCACCGCTTCCGCGCCGGCCTCCTTGATGAAGCGCGTCGCGTTGCCGATGGCCTCCTCGGTGGAGGCGTGGTAGGAGCCGAATGGCATGTCGGCCACCAGCAAGGCGCGGCGCACACCGCGGCGCACGGCGCGCGTGTGGTGCAGCATCTCGTCCATGGTGACGGGCAGTGTGCTGTCATAGCCCAGCACGGTCATGCCCAGCGAGTCGCCCACCAGAATCACATCAATGCCCGCCTGATCGACAAGCCGCGCGGTGGGATAGTCGCAGGCGGTGAGCGCCGTGATCGGCTGGTGAGCTTGTTTTCTATCAAGAAGGGTTTGCGCGGTGACCTTCGGCGCAGGGGCAGATTCTTCCCGGGCGGGAAGCTGGATAAGGCTCATGACGATTCTCCAGTGCAGCTCCGCAAGCGGCGCGGATGCTACCTGTTACGCACAACTCCAGTATACGTCTGCTGAGTACTGGCTGCAGATGCCACCAAACGATCCCATTCAATTACAATCCCGCCCACGCAAAAAGGGCCTCGACCAAGCCAAGCCTGATCGAAGCCCTCTCGTTGAATGTTTGGGTGCCCCACCCTCGCCGCGTTTTTGTTGTTGCGGCTAGGGTGGAAGGGAGAACCCTTACTTTGCCTTCGGTCCCGCCGCCCTGATCGCCTCCGAAGCATCGAACTGCTTGAAGTTCTCCTCAAAGCGCGCCGCCAGCTCGGCAGCCGTCTTGTCGTAAGCTGCTTTGTCGGCCCACGCATTGCGCGGATTCAAAATCTCCGCCGGAACATCGGGGCAGCTCACCGGAATGCTCAGCCCAAACGCCGCCTCGGTCACAAACTCCACCTTGCTCAGCCTGCCGTCGAGCGCCGCATTCACCAGCGCGCGCGTAATCTTCAGGCTCATGCGCTTGCCCACGCCAAACTTGCCGCCGCTCCAGCCGGTGTTCACCAGCCAGCACGAAGCCTTATGCTGCGTCAGCCGCTTGCCCAGCATCTCCGCATAAACCCGCGGCGCCAGCGGCAAAAACGGCGCGCCAAAGCAAGCCGAAAACTCCGGCACGGGGTCCTTGCCCATCCCCGCCTCGGTTCCCGCCACCTTGGCCGTGTATCCCGACAAAAAGTGATACATCGCCTGCTCCGGCGTCAGCCGCGAAATCGGCGGCAGCACCCCAAACGCATCGGCAGCCAGGAACATCACGTTCCGCGGATGCCCGCCCACTCCCGGTATCACCGCGTTCTCAATGAAGTCCACCGGGTAAGCTGCGCGCGTATTCTCCGTCAAATGAATGTCAAAATAATCCGGCTTCCGCTCCGCGTCCAGAATCACGTTCTCCAGCACGCTCCCAAAGCGAATCGCCCGGTAGATCTGCGGCTCCTTCTCTTCGGTCAGGTCCACGCACTTGGCGTAGCACCCGCCCTCAAAGTTGAAGATGCCCGTCGGCCCCCAGCCGTGCTCGTCGTCGCCAATCAGCCGCCGCGCCGGGTCCGCCGAAAGCGTCGTCTTGCCTGTCCCGCTCAGTCCGAAGAACAGCGCCGTCACCCCATCCGCGCCCACATTTGCCGAGCAGTGCATCGGCAGAACATCCTTATTCGGAACAATAAAATTCATCACGCCGAAGATCGACTTCTTCATCTCGCCGGCATACTTCGTCCCACCGATCAAAATGATCTTGCGCGTAAAATCCGCCAGAATAAATGCCGTGGAATTCGTTCCATCCCGCTCCGGCACCGCCTCAAACTCCGGCGCCGCCACCACTATAAACTCCGGCACATGCTTGGCAAGCTCCGCCGCTTCCGGCCGCACAAACAGATCCCGCACAAACAGCGCGTGCCACGCATACTCGCTGATCACCCGAATCGGCAGCCGGTAAGCCGCATCCGCCCCGCAATACAAATCCTGCGCAAACAGCTCCCGTCCCTTCAGATGCTCCACCACCCGCTCCAGCAGCGCCCCAAACTTCTCCGGCGCAAACGGCTTGTTCACCTTGCCCCAATCCACAAGCTCGTGCGTCACCGCGTCGTCCACGGTGAACTTGTCTTTGGGACTCCGCCCGGATCGCGCCCCGGTCACCGAGACCAGCGCTCCGTTGGCCGCCAACTGGCCCTCGCAACGTTTCAGCGACCTCTCCACCAGTTCGGCCGCACACAGGTTGGCATGTACCAGCGGCCCCGCCGCCAGCGCCTTTAACGCCTCTACCCCAGATATACCCATCGCAGAACTCCTTCCGCACGAAAAAGCTGAAAATGAATCGATACTCCATTGTGTCATCCAAACCGGCTTTCGGGAAGGGGCTGCTCAGGGAGAAGCACCAAAATTCACTTGTCATCCTGAGCGAAGCGCAGCGAAGTCGAAGGACCTGCGGTTACTTTTCGTGCTTAGAAAGGGCACGGCTTTAGCCGTGCCATCACCCTATCCATAAGTTTTTAGAAATCAATCAGCGCGACGAAGTCGCGTTCAAATCCGTTCATAAAATGCTGTCATCCTGAGCGAAGCCGAAGGACCTGCTTTTGTTTTTTTGCGTCACTTCCAAGCCCACAAAAGTACCGTGCCCCATCCATTGCGCGTTCTTTGCGAAATGGGTGGGATACCACGAATCTTAACCATCCATGCTTTGAAAGGGCGCGGTTTTAACCGCGCCACAACCCCCTCCACCCGTTTTTAGAAATCAATCCGCGCGACGAAGTCGCGATTAAACCTGCTCAATCCCCAACCCCGAGAGCTACCTCATCATTTCAGGCGGTCAATGAATCGCATGTTATGAAGCTCGCCCGATTTGTAACGTATTCCGGAAGTCCTGCCGAACGCACCGGCTGACCCTTTTTTTTCGCCTCACTCAGTTGGCCATTCAAATTAAGGAGAAATTCGAGTATATCGGCTTTCTCCTCCATTCCATAAGCCGCCCGCACTGCCTCGTCGAGAGCAACCTGGGCATCCTTGAGCGGATTCTTTCCGGGTAGTTCCACGGAGCGGTATAAGTCCCGGAGAGAAAGATTGTGCTTGAGTGCAAGCTGGTCACGGATGTTCCGAAGCAAAACAGCAGACTCCGCAACTCGCTTCACCTTTGTCTCAGTAGGTTTTTGCGGCCATGGAAAGCTGTCCCAAACGGTATTGGACGTATACCGAGGGTCTGATTTTAATGTGGAGCAGCGTGCCGCAAACCATTTCCAGTGAATATCAGACTGTAGAATCCCAAACGTATAGTCATCCTCGTATGCGAAGACCTGTAATGCAGCATTTGGTCTGACCTGATTGCTTATGAACGCAAAAATGGGGCGTTTGGTAACTTGGCCGCAAACGATATATCTCGATATCTTATCAATTGCGGCAATCATTTCCTCACGTCCGTATGAGAGCCGCCACCATGACTTTAGGAAGTTCTCGTGGTGCCTGTTGACCTTCGCATCAGGATTCTTTTTTAATACCTCACTGTTTCGGGTGGACTCCTTCTTCGCTGCCTTTTCACGGGAAGGCAAGACAATATTCTTAATCCGCTCGAAGAGAGAGGGGAAATCCTTGGCATCCAAAAGAGAAAGGCCTTGAAAGTCGATAACATATCTCAGGGGTTTGGGCTGCCTTCTCCCAATCAACTCATTCGCGATGAGATATGGGCGCAGCACCGTGGCCAGTCGGCTGCTCTTGTCCTTGGAGAGCATGGCCTTGGCCTCTGCTGCGTTGATGAGGAATGCCTTGTGACCGTGGGTCTGGCCCTGATAGCAATACGCGGCCCTGTTGGCTTTCAAGGATCGTGCCTGAGTGACATCGAAACCGAGTGTAAGCGAAGGTCCGATGTGAGGGACATTCGTTACACGCTCGCCGACACCCGCTTTATTCCCGTCTTGAAAAAACAGACGCTTCATTCCCAGCGACTCGCCTTTGATCCAGTTCACAACGGAGACGTGAACCACAGCATCACCCGGCCAAACCATACTGGAGACTGCCTCTATAGTTTTGACGAATAGTATTAGTTCCAACAAGTCCAGCTCTAGCTTTTGCCTTAAGCGCAACATGCGCATTGCGAAACCAATACACGCAGTAATCGGCTCGGCCATCGACTTCCGGATACCGAACGCGTAGCTTGTCTTCGTAGCCAGCCTCCATCTCACCTTGGCGCTTATTCTTGCTTTGGTAAGGCGGGTTTCCAATGATCGCGTCGACTGAAGGCCATTTCATAAACAACGCATCCGCGCGCCTTATGTTTTCATCTAAGTTGTCTAATGGAAGAGCTTCCTCGTGCAATGCAAGCTCACCCTGATCGGAGCCGAAAGACTCATTAGCATCGTCCATGGCAAGCTTTTTGGCGAGCATGAGCGTGACCTTAGCGAGTTCTACACCAAATCCGTCAAGGTCAATCCCGAAAAACTGCTTCGGGCTGAGGACATTGAGTGACTTGGCTTGTTTAATAAACTCATTTGCCGAAACGGTATCTTTGATTCGGTGGAGAATCCGGAGATCAAGACGGGCCATTTCACGATACGCAACATAAAGGAAATTGCCGCTGCCGCAAGCGGGGTCCAGCACCGTGAATTTAGAAAGCTGTGTACGAAGGTCAAGCAATTGTTTCATCGTGGATGCTGAGTCGATCCGCTCTATCCAAGGACGGACAATCGTTGGCCCTACAATCCGTTGTATATCAGCCTCGGCTGTGTAATGCGCGCCAAATGCATGGCGTTCTTTCTCATCCATGCTGTCCTGAAACAATGTACCGAAGATTGCAGGATTGACCTTGGACCAGTCTTTTAGTGCAGCGCCCTCTCCGTTATCTTCTCCACCGATAAGTTGAAGCTCGAATTGGTTAAGCTCAATTGGTTCGACTGTATTAAAGAGGCCCCCATTAAAGTAGCGAACGCCCATATAGCGCCCCGCTTTGGCCGGTACCGGGTCATCCATCTGGCGAAACAAGCCACCGAATAGGTCATACGAAGATTGCCCACGTTCCAGACAGTCGTCCACGATGCCCTTAACAGTGGCAGAAGGCAGGAGATCTATGTCCTCAGCAAACATTGCCACGAGAAGTTGGAGGACAAAACGCTGAGCCTGCTCTCGACGTACAGGCTTTCCGGATCGCAGGACAAGACTGCGGAAGAGTGTGGCCATTTTGTCAGCCGCTTCCCGCGATACGCCTTCACGATCATTCTGAAAAATAGGTTTTGGGTTGTTCGGAAAAAGAAAATTGAGTGCAGTATACCTGTGAGGAAGATCAATAAGGGCGACTTTATCGACTGGCTGATCGAGTTGCTTGTCGAAGTCATAAATCCAAAATTCTGCAAAATTGCAGAGCACAACGTAGCGCGGTCTATTTGGAACAGCAGCAATCCAATAATCGAATGCTTGCTGATAATGAAGTTCTAGATTTTCCCCCGCGCTCTTCATTTCAATCAAGAGACGCGGCTTCCAAATTAAGTCAATGTACTTCTTGCCCTTCGAGCCCTTTTTCGTGATTTTCGCTTCAAGCGTTGCCCCAGCTTCTTTATAGCCACCATGCCCAAATGCCTGAAACAGGCGGTCGCAGAAGACTTGGGCTTCGCCCTTCTCATACACGAGAGGCTTTGCGTATTCGACAAATGCTTTCAGGCGATCAACGATTTCTGACAAATCAGTGCTCCCAGTTCATTAGGCCTTGACCGGCGCGTGCGTTGGCTTCAACTTGAAGTTGCTCATGGTGTCACAACAACTCTAAACCCCAGTCCGCCAACCCCGGCAATCCCACGAAGCCGTGGAACCTGCCTCAGCACCACCCCTGCCAGCAGCGGCAGACCGCGATCCACCCTGACTGGTTACCCCTGCGACCCCTCATGGGAAGCAGGGGTATGCCGTACATTTTTTCCTGTTGACAAACAACAGGAAAGGCCTGTAGCGCGGGGCTTTTCAGACCCCTGTTCCCTGTTCCCGGCTTCACAATTTCACTGTTTTACTATTTTCACTATTTTATTTTCAAAACCTTGCTGTTAATTATGTGGTAAACATCGATCTAAACTCAACAGAATGAATATGTTCCACGTGGAACATTTCCTAGTCCCTAGTCCCTGACCCC
>CABEBC010000291.1_pt1 | contig 17025 bp, 10 predicted proteins | sample 3422291 | NCBI WGS metagenome assembly CABEBC01 (sample SAMEA5534345, study PRJEB31848) | metagenome | biome: tundra; feature: field; material: soil | place: USA | collected 2013-05 | depth 0.45 m
AGCCACCTGCGGTGGGGGGACTGGCCGTCCAGGCGGGCGGCGCTTCGCGCCATGAGCCACCTGCGGTGGGACAGACGTACGAAGCTTTTGTCAGGGGCTAAAGCCCCATGTAATTTTCGAGCATTTACGGCACGACTAAAGTCGTGCCCAGACACTTTGTGCGTCGCATGACGCAGGAACACGATGACGATGCTTGCTGAAAATCTCGAACGGCTGGAAGCGGCGATTACCCAGGCTTGCCGGCGCGCTGGGCGTGGGCGCGGCGAGGTGGAGCTGATGGCCGTGACAAAGACGTATCCGGCGGCGACGGTGGCCGAGGCTGCCGCACTGGGGCTGAGGCTCTTCGGCGAGAATCGCGTGCAGGAGTTTGCGGGCAAGGCGGCGGAGCTGGAGTTGCTGCGCAAGCGCGACGCAAAGCCAATTCGCGTGCACCTGATTGGTCACTTGCAATCGAACAAGGCGGCGCGGGCGGTGGAATTATTTGACGGGGTGGATTCGCTGGACTCGCTACGGCTGGCAGAGCGGTTGAATGAGGCGGCGGGCAAGTGCGGCAAGCGGCTGCCGGTGCTGATCGAGGTGAAACTGAGCCCGGAGGAGAGCAAGGCGGGATTGGAGCCTGAGTCGGCCGAGGCTGCCGAACTGCTGGAGCGGCTGCCGGATTTTGAGAATCTGCAAGTGCGCGGGCTGATGACGATTGCGCCGCTCGGTGTGGCCGAGGCCGAGACGCGGGCCTGCTTTCGCGGATTGCGGGAGTGGAGAGATCGCTGGGCGGCGGCATATCCGAGGATTTCGATGGAGACGCTTTCGATGGGCATGAGCGAGGATTTTGTGCTGGCGATTGAAGAGGGCGCAACGCGCATCCGCGTGGGGACGGCGCTGTTCGGGGCGCGCACGGCAAACGGGGAGACGGCCTGATGCTGCGGGCGACCGTTGAAGGAGTGACGCTGGCCGTTCGCGCGCAACCCGGCGCAAAGAAGACGGCCATCACGGGGATTTATGGTGAGGGTGCGGCGGCGCAACTGAAGATTGCCGTGCACGCTCCGCCGCTGGAAGGTCGAGCCAACCAGGCGCTGATTGCGTTTTTGGCCGAGACGCTTAGCGTGGCGAAAAATGCCGTGGAGCTGAAGTCGGGCACGTTGTCGCGGAGCAAGGTCTTTTTGCTGCGGGGAGTATCGCTGGAAAAGGCGGAAGCTGCAATTTCCGCCCGCAACCTGCTAAACTCTCCCTCGTTATGATTCTTCCCTGCCTGCTCATAGTCGTTGTTGCTTACCTGCTGGGGTCTGTCCCCAGCGGCTACGTGCTGGTGCGAATCTTTCGCCACGAGGATATTCGCCAAACCGGCAGCGGGAATATTGGGGCGACCAATGTTCTGCGCTCCGGCGGCAAGGGTCTGGCCGCGGCTACCTTTCTGATGGACATGCTCAAAGGCTGCGCCGCAGTGGGGCTGGGATGGCTGATCGGCCATCTGCTCGCGCCTGGCGTTGCGCCGGACAATATGCGGGCGCTGGCCGCGCTGGTTGCGGTTCTGGGACACATCTTTCCGGTGTGGCTGGGCTTCAAGGGCGGCAAGGGAGTGGCCACGGGCTTTGGAGTCTTTCTGGTGGCGGCGCCGTGGGCAGCGCTGGCGGCCATCTCCGTCTTCTTTGTGGTGCTGGCGCTGAGCCGCTACGTTTCGCTGGCGTCGATTCTGGGCGCCGCAAGCTTTCCGCTGTTTGCCTGGTGGCTGGGGCATGGCGACCATTCTTCGTTTTTCATCGCTGTGCAGATTGCTGTTGCTCTGATGCTGATCGCCAAGCACTACCAGAACATCCGCCGCCTGCTGGCCGGCACAGAATCCAAACTGGGAGCTAAAAAGACCGCATGAGCCGCATTGCAATTCTAGGTTCCGGAGCATGGGGAACGGCCATCGCGCTGTCGCTGCACAGGCGTGACGGACATCAGCTCACGCTATGGGCGCATAGCGACGAGCTTGCACGTCAGATTGTTGATGCAGGCGAAAATAAGCTTTTTTTGCCGGGCTTTCCGATTCCCGCAGGACTCAGGGTGACAGGTGACGACGCTGCCGTTGGCGAGGCGGAGATTGTTGTCTCCGTGATTCCCTCGGAGTTTTTACGCGCGACGATTATGCGCCTTTGCACCCATCTCCACACGGGCCAGATCATCGTGAGTGCCACCAAAGGCGTGGAGGATCGCAGCCTGCTGCGCATGACCGAGGTGATTGCCGCTTGCCTCCAGGGAGCCGGACTCAAGCTGCCGATTGGCGCTTTCAGCGGGCCGAGCTTTGCGCTGGAAGTGGCTGAGGGGCAGCCCACCGCTATTACCGTGGCCTTTGAGGATGCGGCGATTGCGGCGCGCATTCAGGCGGAGCTGTCGTCGGAGACGCTGCGGCTCTACACTTCGACGGACGTGATTGGCGTGGAGATGGGCGGGGCGCTGAAGAATGTGATTGCCATTGCCGCGGGAGTTGCTGACGGAGTGGGGCTGAGACACAACTCCGCCGCTGCACTCATGACTCGCGGGATTGCGGAGATTACGCGGCTGGCCGTGGCCTGCGGCGGGCGGCGCGAGACGCTGGCCGGGCTTTCGGGCGTGGGGGATTTAGTGCTGACCTGTACCGGCTCGCTCAGCCGCAACCGCACCGTGGGCCAGGAGCTGGGGCGGGGCCGCAAACTTGCGGAGATTCTTGCCGGACTGGGCGGAAAAGTGGCGGAGGGCGTTCTGACTACCCGCGCGGCGCTGGGGCTGGCACGCAGACAAGGGATTGAAATGCCCATCACCGAGCAGATGGGACTGATTCTGGACGAAGGCAAGGACCCTCGCGAGGCGATCAAGGATTTAATGCTGCGGCCGGGCAGGGAAGAGCAGTAGGGGTGCGGGCGGGATGCCGGCTGCCTACAAATGTTCAGCATTCTATTCAGCGCAGGAAATGACGGGATAGCAGCACCGCACAGTACGAGGCGAAGCTCAGCAGGACGAGGCTGAGGATTGCGTTGGCGAGGCGGAAGAAGACAGCGCCGATATGGCGGGGAATGAAACGGACGAGGAATATCAGCGTGGTGAACCAGGCTATCAGGCCGGCGCCGGCCATCAGCGCTCCCCACCCTGGGGCACTGTTGCCCAGGATTGAATAGGCAAAGGGGAGCCAACTGGATGTGACTCCAATCCAATAAAGCATGGTTAAGGGGTTGAAGATGGTCAAGGCGGCAGCTTTGGCGGCTTCACCGGCAAAGTGTGATGGAGCGTGGCCTGCGCTCCAGCGTTTGCGAGCTTTCTTGTAAGTCCGGCGTGGATCCTTGAAGACAAGAAGCAGGAAGTAAATTCCCACCGGAAACAGAAGAGCTACTCCAAAGGCCGCCAGGACAGCCTGAAGTTTCGGGTTCGACAGGCTGTGCAGGAAGTATCGCCCCCCGAGGAGGGCCAGGGAAAAGAGAACCATATCGCTGAATACAGAGCCGATTCCGCAGGCAAGGGTGTGTCGCCAACCGACGGCTATTCCGCGGCGGATGGCCATCATGTTGACAGGACCAATAGACGCGGCTGCCGCCAATCCCATCAAGAAAGCGGCCGAAAGCACGTGGATATAGGAGATGATCACCATATCGCGTCAGTATTCAAGCATGATATTCCACAGCGGCGGGTTCAGAAAATCTTGTAGCTGATGCCCACGCTTCCGCCGTAGGGCGAGAGCGAGACGTTCGGGTACCCAGGTATATTCGGCCACCCAAGCCACTGCTGATACTCGAAGTCGATGGCCCGGAGGGTGATCCTCTTGGTCAGCTTGACGTCCACGCCGCCGCCGTAGGCGATGTCGGCATAACGGCCGTGCGCGAAGTTGTCCTCGAAGTTCATTCTGCCGTAGCCGACGAGGATTTTGGCGTAGGGAGTGGCGCGCTTGAAGCGCAATTTTTCGAGGGGAAGGCGGGGTCCGATCAGGTAGTTGTCCTCACGGATGTTGAGGTAGGGATTCATGCGCAGCCAGCGCGCCTCGGCTTCGATCTGAACCCAGCGCGTGAGCTTCACATCCACATAGGCGCCATCGCCATAGAGGCGGTAGGGGCCGGTTTGAGCGACTCCTCCACCCTTGTAGTCAGGCTGAAAAACGGAGCCCAGGAGGCCGACGTTGATGGTAAACCGCTGCGCGTAGGCGGAGGGAACCACTTGCGCCCGCGCGGATAAGGAACCGGCGGCAAAGAGGATGAAGAACAAAGCAACGATCGATCGTTTCATGTGCATAGCGCAGGTCCAGTCAGTGAGAATCCGAGATCTGGCAAAAAGGCCTGGGGCGTTGGCGATTCTGCGCAGGGCTTACTGCACGATGATAGTCACCGTGGTGGAGTGCGACAGCGTACCGGAGGTCGCGGTTACGGTTAAAGGAAAGGATTGCGGAGTTAAAGTGAGCTGACATCTGTTCATTCCCACGGCGAGTGCGGCGCCGGCCAAAGCAAGCAATGCTACTTTGCGGAAGCGATGAGCAGCCTTGCGCAGCCTGCCGGCGAGGGGCAGCAGGATCAGTCCCAAGGCGACAGGGAGCGAGCCTCCACCGAAGGGTCCGCGAGGCGGTTGCATTGCCGATTTTCCCGGTAAAAACACCTGAAGTATCACATTGGTAGTTGAAGAACTTGCCGCCACTACAGGCGGGGTGAAGAGCGGCGTCATTCCTGGCGGAAGTCCGGTCAGGCTCATGTTCACCGCTGCCGGCAGGGTTGCGCCGCCTACCGGAGTAATGACCAACGAATAATCTGCCTGCCCTCCGAGGGAGACAGTAACTGTGCCGACTGCTCCTGGCGACAGAGCGAAGGTAAAGTCCTGGATTATTTCTGACAATGACAATATGGAACTGGCCGCCGTATAGTTGCTGTCGCCGGAGTAGGCGGCGGTGATGGAGTGAGTGCCGATTGCCGGGGCCGCCATGGAGAAGGTGGCGACACCCGCCGTGACGGTACCGGAGCCGAGCAAAGTTGTGCCATCGTAGAAAGCAACGGTGCCGGTGGGCGCGGCGGGCGCGCCGGCAGGAACAGTAAAGGCAGCGGTGTAGGTGACGGGGTTGGAGGTAAAGACAGGGTTGGCGGAGGAGGCCAGCGTCACGAGGGGAGTGGCGGGAATGACGGTCAGAGTAACGGATGCCTTGGAGGTGGTGTAGTCGGTGGTGTCGGTTGGGGAGAAGGTAGCCGTGAGCGTGTTCTGCCCGATGGGAAGCACTGTTCCCGCGGAGGGAGAGTAGCTGAAGCTGCCCGGCAGCGGCGAAGTGGCGTTGAGTTGGGCTGCACCCAACGGGGTTCCATAGAGGATGGGGGCGGGCGTGGCCCAGACGATGGCCGGCGGCTGTTGGAAGATGACAGTATCGGTCGCGGTGACATTGTTGGAAAAATTCGGGCTGGAGGCGGTGGCGGTGAAGGTTCCCTGGGCGCTGCTTCCAGAGGTGTAGGCGGGGACACTGACGGTAAGGGTGACCGAATCGCTGGCGCCGGCGGCGAGGCTGGTTGTACGTGTGCAGGTCAAGTTGCCCAACGTGCAAATCCAGCCGCCGGTTGCATCCGTCAGAGAGGTGGCGGTAAGGCCGGACGGCAGCGTGAGGGTGAGAATAACGGAACTGTAGATCTCGACAGTCGAACTGGTGTCGGTCACGTTTATTGTGACTTGATCGGCGCTGTCGCCCTGCTTGACGATCAAGGGGCTGGGGGTGAAGGCGATGGAGAGGGTGGGTACGACGACCGGCGTCACAAAGGTGGACAGGTCGTACGTACCAAATTCGAGCATCTCCATCTGCGCGGTTACGGACGTCGAAGTGGGGCACTCGGCGGGAAATATAGCGCCGCCGCTGGAAGCACTGAAGACGTGATACTCGTTATACAACACGCGCCCGCATTGGTTGGCCGCAGGCGCGCCGACTGGAGTGTTGAAGGTAAACTGCATGGCCGGATTGCCGGCGGCGGCATCAGTGAGGGTCAGCCAGGTCTGCGTGGGCGGAATGACTCCATTGAAGTCGTGACGCAGCGTATTGAGCTTAACCTGTCCGTATGTAGTCGAAGCGCCGACATCCTGCAGCCATTGTGCCAAAGTTGCCCCGTCGGTGAAGCTGGTGTTGACCGTTGCGATTCCGGGGTCGGGGGTGGGATAGGCTTGGTTGATATTCCAATTCGCAACCGCCGGAAATTGCGAATCGTAGGGCGGGTTGGGGTCCAGCCGGTCATAACTGAAATGGGTTGCGAAGACACGGCCACCGGCGTTGGCGTAGTTGAGCAAGTTGGTCAGCTCGGTGGTAGATTGAGCGTGCGCGCCTCCCTGGCAGGGAAACATCACCATGTCGTAGCTGTCGAGGAGCGAGGAATCGGTGGGCGTGCCCATGAGCACGGTTTCCGATGGGGTGGAGGCATTGATCTCCGCTCCGGGCGAATTGTCGCCTCTGTAAAGATGAATTCGCCCCCCGGTGGTGCCGTTGTCGTCGGTAAACTCCGAAGGGTCAATGCCCATAGCGAGGAACACGCACTCCAGCGCGTCGACCGAACCAGTAGCGATGGCGATTTTGGGGATGTCTCCCTGCAAATGGGTTGACGGCATGTGGAGAGCAAGCCCGTTAAGGGGACCGGCGGCGACGGTCTCGCTGAACTGGCGACGCCACTTGCCTGCCTGGATAACCAGGGTATACGTTGCGTTTTCGGGCACGTTTCCCAGGGTGAAGGTGCCGTCCGCCGCAGTCGTGGTGTAGCTGATCACGCCGAGGGGGTTGATGTCGTGAGGCACTGCACGCCGGCGGGCAGCTGATCTACCGTCCCGGTGGTGACATAGACGAGCACACTGGGCAGGGGAAGAGAACTGGCAGTGGTTCTGGCGTCATAGACCGTTCCGCTGATGGTGGTGGTTTGGGCGGACGCAGACGTACTCAGCACCGGCAAGACGAAGAGCAGCGCCGCGATAGCAGCTTTGAACAGTTTGGCATTGAAGCAGGAAGAGGCAACAACAGAGCGAATAGGACAAACTGAACAAACAGAACAAGCAGAACAAGCCGATGCAGCCATGGGCAGGCTATTCCTTTCCACACACGCTGGTTTCCCTCATCGAGGTCCATGCGCACAGGTACAATTCGACGACAAAGAGGCCAATAAGCGTACTTCCGGTGCCAGTTGAAACCACGGAACCATCATACACATCTCAGCAGATTCTAATCATGGAATGTTCTGACCGCGTTGCCGATTGAACGCGGCTTCCAGGCAGTATTTTGTGCGGGAGAGGGAGATTCGAATCGCCGGTGAGTGCTGATTCTAAAGAAATTATTAACAATGGCAGTTGCTCGGACTATTCGCAAATCAGGAAAACGTGATTCTCCCACACGTATTGCAGACAAGATCATCCTCTTTGTCACGGACGATTACAACGCGCTCATTTCACAGGCCCATACGGGCTTGATACAGGTAGGGCATTCCGCATACGTTTTGAATAGATCTGAAGATGAACCATAGCGTGCGGCCGGAATTATTCCACGCCATAGGACCTGCATCAGCACGGTTGACCAGCGCTTCATCGAAGAGTATCAATGCAATGTGATGCATAAAACCATCGCAGTCACTCTTTGCGAAATCTTCGCTGGCGCGCTGCTTGCAAGCATCGCCGCGGCTCAGAGTTCCGCTCCACCTGTGCCCCCGATTCCCATACCCCATGCGCGGCTCGATCCAAATAATCCCGCGCAGATTGGCCGCACCAAGCTGGCCCGCTCTCTGGACAGCATCGCAGCCGAGTTTACCGCTTCTCGCGCTGCCAGCGTTGCCTCGATCCGAAGCCGCGCCGAGGCCGGAGAGCGGCAAATCATGGTCCGCAAGCAAATTCTGTCGCTAATTGGCAGTCTTCCCGAACGCACTCCGCTCAACGCGAGAGTTCTTGGTTCCACGCAGGCCGACGGATTTCAAATCAGGAAGGTCCTCTTCGACAGCCAGCCAAATTTTCCCGTGACCGCGCTGCTCTACCTTCCCGATGACCCAGCCGCGGGCGCTACGCATCCGGCGATCCTGATGAGTCCCGGCCATAGTCCTGCCGGCAAGGCAGGAGACTACAGCTCCGCCGCCGTCTTTGCCCGCAATGGATTCATTGTTCTTTCCTATGATCCCATCGGCCAGGGTGAGCGCCTTCAGTATCCCGATCCGGCCAACCCCGGCGCCTCTCTTGCGACCGGCCCTACCGGCGAACACGGCGAAGCCAGCCTGCAACCGATGCTCATTGGCGATACCTTTGCCCGCTACGAACTTTGGGATGCAATGCGCGGCATCGACTATCTTGCCCAGCTCCCCGAAGTCAATGCGGAGCATATCGGCGCCTTGGGCTGCTCCGGCGGAGGCACCATCACCGCGATGGTTGGCGCGCTGGACACGCGAGTCGCCGCCATCGGTGTTGCTTGCTACATCACATCGTTTGATGCGCTGCTGCCCGCGCTTGGTCCCCAGGACGGCGAGCAGTCCACGCCACACTTTATCTCTTCGGGCCTCGATTTTCCCGACTGGATCGAGCTGGCCGCGCCCCGTCCATACGCGGTCATCTCCACCTACGCGGATATGTTTCCCTTTGCCGGCGCACGCGTGAGCGTTACCGAAGCTCGCCGCTTCTACTCTTTCTTTGATCCTGCCAGCGCCGGAACTGCCTCCGGCCGCGCCAAGCCTTCCACGCCGCCCATGCCTTCCAGCCCGGCGCTGAATTGCGACACGACAAACCACATTCCTCCCACTGCCGCGCTCCAGTTCATCACCGGACCCGGCGGCCACGGCGCTCTGGCTCCCATCCTAAGCGACATTCTCAGCTTCTTTATGCGCAACCTGGAGCCCGGCGCGACTGATCCTCACCCGATTCTTCCCCCTCCGGATGCCGGGGGTGTGCGAGATGCGAACAGCGCGCTTGCGGGAGTTCCCAAGGACGCATTTCAGGTCACTCCCACGGGCCAGGTTCTTACCAGCTATCCAAATTCCGAAACGGTTTTCGCACTCAACAAAAAGCGTGCGGCTAAGTTCATCCCCGCCAGCCGCCCCGGTATGACAGTTGGAAGACTTGCCGAGTACCTTCGCAAGGTCACTGGAGCGGAGGCAGTGCCCCGCATGTCCAAATCCAGTGCGAAATTGCTGGCCACGAAGACAGGCGCGCTGGTGCTTTCTTCCAGTGCGGGAATTGATCTGCAGGGAGAACTGAGCGTGCCACCCGGCGAGGGCCGCCACCCAGCCGTGCTGCTGCTCGTGCCCGACTCGATTCGCGGAGACAGTCCCATTGCGCGTGCAAATCTGGCGCAGTTCAACTCGCTTGCCGCTGCCGGCAATGTTGTTCTGGCGATCACTCCCCGGCCGTCGCCTCCCGGAACCGATGACATGAAGTCCCCGATTCTCGGTCCTTTCTACCTGCTCAGCCTGCGTGCCGATCTGGTTGGCCGCACACTGATTGGCATGCGTGTCGACGACGTGATTCGCGCGACGGATTATCTGGCGGTTCGCGCCGACGTTGACCCCAGCAGGATCACCGCAATTGCCAGCGGCCACATGGGGCTGGTGCTTCTTCATGCCGCGGTGCTCGATTCCCGCCTGAAGCACATTACTATCGACCATGTCCTCACCAGCTATCGCAGCCTGCTCAACGCAGCCTTGCCGACGGGGGCGCCTGAAGACGTTGTGCCCAGAGTTCTTCTGCGCTATGACATTCCCGACCTGGTGCAATCTCTTGGAACTCGCCTGACAAAGACCGCACCGCTTCAGGGAACGGATGTCCTCAGCCAAACGTCAACCCCGCTCAAAGTTCTCTCCAGTCCGGCGCAGTAGGGACTTTTGCGTTATTCTGATCGGTACACGTTGACCTATCCTGGTCGCATACGGAGCCTGAAATGGGCGAGTTTGTTCTAAACGTCAATGGCGCTCACCAGCGCGTGAACGCTCCTCCTGAAGAGACACTGCTCTCTGTCTTGCGCAATCGACTCAACTTGACCGGGACCAAGTATGGCTGTGGCGAAGGTCAGTGCGGAGCCTGCACCGTTTTGCTCGATGGCCGAGCTGTCCGTTCCTGCATGGTTTCGGCGGCGTCAGCGATCAACAAGCAAATCACCACCATCGAAGGCCTGGAGACAAACGGCAAACTCACTCCCGTGCAGCAGGCTTTTCTGGACGAGGGCGCCTTCCAGTGCGGCTACTGCACCTCTGGCATGATTCTCGGCGCTACTTCTCTGCTACACCAGACGAGCAACCCGACTGAAGATCAGATTGTGAAGGCGATGGATGGAAACATTTGCAGGTGCGGCTCCCATCCGCGCATTCTCGATGCGATCAAGCGCGCCGCGCGGCCGCAGCCCAAGGGAGCAGCCCGATGAACCATCGCAATGAGCCCGAGCTCGAATCTTTCCAGGACGAATATTGGGGACCGTCCGGTAACCTGCCCCTTGACCGTCGCGATTTTCTGAAGGTATTAGGCGGAGGACTGCTCGTCTGCTTGACGTACGACCTCGCGTGGACGCAGGAGTCGGGCCGGGCCTTCGGCGGCCATGAGCTTCCCAAAGATATTGCTGCGTGGCTGCATATCGGCGCCGATGGCCAGGTAAAGGTTTTTACCGGCAAGACGGAGGTTGGACAGAACATCCGTACTTCTCTGGCCCAACTTGTCGCCGAGGAGCTGCGCGTACCCTTCGACTCCATTGTGATGGTCATGGGCGACACCGGCCTCACTCCATGGGACATGGGCACCTTTGGCAGCCGCACAACCCCGACTATGGGGCCGCAGTTGCGCACCATGGCAGCGGCCGCACGCCAGATGCTGCTGGAGATAGCAGCCGAGCGCTGGCATCTCGATTCCAAAACCCTGACAGCTACCGACGGCAAGGTCGCCGACCCTCAGAGCTCACATTCGCTCTCCTATGGCGAACTCACACGAGGCGAAAATCTTGTCAAGATCATTTCCGCGCAGGAAACTCTCACGCCTGCCGCTGACTGGAAGATTGCCGGAACCCCCGTCGCCAAGGTTGACGGACGCGACTTTGTTACCGGCAAGCACGCCTACCCCTCCGACATCACTCGTCCCGGAATGATTTTTGGCGCGGTGCTTCGTTCGGATGGATTCAATGCGACGATGGAGTCAATTGACACCAGAGCGGCGGAAAAACTTCCCGGAGTCCAAGTGGTGCGCGATGGCGATTTCATTGGGGTCGTCGCCCTCGATGCATTTTCCGCGCAACAGGCGATTTCAGCAATTCGGGCAAAATGGAATGTGCCCGCGCAACCCTCCAACCGTGATCTCTTCGATGTTCTGAAGGGCAGCGCAGATTCCGGAGGGGAGGATGGCTCGAAGCACACGGCAGGTTCTGTGGAGCAGGCCATGACCGCGGCCAGCGTGAAATTGGAAGAGCGGTACACTGTCCAGTACATTGCGCACGCGCCGCTTGAGCCGCGCGCCGCAGTAGCCGAGTGGAGCGGCGACAAACTCACCGTATGGACCGGAACGCAGCGCCCCTTCGGCGTTCGCGACCAGCTGGCGCAGTTGTTTCACATTCCGCCCGCCCAGGTGCGCGTGATCCAGCCGGATATGGGCAGCGGCTATGGCGGCAAGCATACGGGTGAGGCAGCGCTTGAAGCTGCTCGCCTTGCAAAAGCTGCCGGCAAGCCCGTCAAGCTTGTGTGGACACGCCAGGAGGAATTTACCTGGGCCTATTTGCGTCCCGCCGGCCTGATTGAAATCAAAGCCGGCGCGCAGCAGGATGGGACGCTGACTGCCTGGGAGCACCACAACTACAATGCGGGCTCGGCGGCCATCGGCACCCCCTACAACGTTTCCAACCAGCTCATTCAATACCATCCGTCCAAATCGCCTCTGCGCCAGGGTTCCTATCGCTCGCTCGCCGCCGCCGCCAACGTCTTTGCTCGCGAATCGCACATGGATGGAATGGCCCACATTACGGGCATCGACCCACTCGAATTCCGCCTGAAGAATATTACCGACCCCAGGCTGCGCGCCGTCTTTGAGGCGGCTGCTGGAAAATTCGGTTGGGGCCGCTCGAAATCCACGCCTGAGCGCGGATTCGGCATTGCCGGCGCAGTTGACAAGGGAGGCTACGTGGCTGCCTGCGTCGAGGTGGAGATCGATCCCACCAGCAAGAAGGTGCGTATCGTCCGTGTGGTTCAGGCCTGGGAGTCAGGGGCGGTGGTCAATCCCGACGGATTGCGCAACCAGATTTCGGGCGCCATCGTGCAGGCCATTGGCGGCGCTCTCTTCGAGGAAATTCTCTTTGCCAACGGCCGCATTCTGAATCCTCACTTTGCGCAGTACCGAGTTCCGCGCTTCAGCGACGTGCCGCGAATTGAAGTTGTACTCATCAACCGCAGGGATCTGCCCTCGGCGGGCGCGGGTGAAACCGGGATCGTGGCTTTGGCGCCAGCGGTGGGCAACGCCATTTTTGCCGCCACGGGAATTCGCCTGCCGAATATGCCCATGTCGCTTAAAAATCCAGCGCCGGGAGAAGCAGAACCTTCTAACCGAAAGTGATGCGGTAGGCAGAACGATGCGGATCATTCCGGGAAGCCGGACTGGGCTCAGTAATCCATCCACGGCGCCGAGCGATTGCCCCGGACGGAGCCGGCGCGCAAGAAAGTTTCGCCGGGAAGCAAAAACTTCGGTATATTAAAGACTCCAGCACTATCCCAGACGCGTTCGGGCCTGCACCATTTTATTAGGCCTTTTCATGAAAGACAGGGCGATTTCCTTGAATGGGATCGCGTTGCATTTGTGTATTTTGGGCCGGCAATTGCATTTTGCACGGGAATTTTTCATCAAGAAGGTTGCCATGCATACTTCACATACTCGTTTTCATACGCCACATCCGCAGGGTCTCTATCATCCGCGGAACGAGCACGATGCCTGCGGTATGGGGCTGGTTGCCAGCATTCGCGGGATAAAAAGCCACGATATTATTCGCAAAGGCCTCGAAGTGCTTATCAACCTCACGCATCGCGGCGCGGCGGGCTGCGATCCGGAGACGGGCGACGGCGCGGGCATTCTGATTCAAATTCCACACACTTTTTTTGTGCGCGAATGCGGCGAGTTGGGGATGCAGTTGCCGGAGCCGGGCGCCTATGGCGTGGCCATGTGTTTTCTGCCGGTGGACAAGCACAGCCGCCTGCAGGCCGAGGGCGTCATCGAGCGCATCGCGCAGGAAGAGGGGCTGAGAGTGATCGGCTGGCGCGATACGCCGGTGAACGGAATCGCCATCGGCCGCGAAGCGCGTGCGTCGCAACCCTACATTGAGCAATTGTTTCTGGGGCGGCCCACTGGCATGGATGAAGACGCCTTCGAGCGCCTGCTCTACCGCATTCGCCGCCGGACAGAAAATGAGATAGCCGACTCGGATATTGAGGGCCAGGAGTTTTTTTACGTACCCTCGCTTTCCTGCCGCACGATTGTCTACAAGGGCCTGATGCTGGCGCCACAGATTGAGAAGTTCTACATTGAACTGGCCAATTCACTGGTGACGAGCGCGCTTTGCGTGGTGCATCAGCGCTTCTCCACTAATACGTTTCCCAGCTGGAAGCTGGCGCACCCATACCGCTACGTGGCGCACAACGGAGAAATCAACACCATTCGCGGCAACATCAGCTGGATGAACGCGCGCCAGTCGGTTCTGGCGAGCCCCCTTTACGACGGCAAGATCGACGATCTCTATCCGGTCATCGTCCCTGGCGGCAGCGACTCCGGCTCGCTGGACAACGCGGTGGAGTTCCTCTATCAGTCAGGACGATCGCTTCCGCACGTGATGGCCATGCTGATTCCCGAAGCATGGGCGGGCAACCCCGACATGGACGAGGACAAGCGCGCCTTCTACGAGTACCACGCTTCGCTGATGGAACCATGGGACGGTCCTGCGGCCATCGCCTTCACTGACGGCCGCGTGGTTGGTGCGACTCTCGATCGGAATGGGTTGCGCCCCGGCCGCTACATCGTCACCAAGGACGATCTGGTGGTGCTGGCCTCCGAGGCCGGCGTGCTCGACGTGCCGGCCAAGGATATTCGCAAAAAGGGCCACCTGCAACCCGGCCGCATGTTTCTGGTCGATACGATTGAGAAGCGCATCGTCTCCGATGCCGAGATCAAGAAGCAGTTGGCCGGCCGGCAACCTTACGCCACTTGGCTCCAGGAGCAGCAAGTCAATCTTGATCAGTTGCCGGAGCCTTCGCGGATGATTGCCTCCAACCCCGAAACCCTGCTGCGCCGCCAGAGGGCCTACGGCTACAGCGAAGAAGATTTGAGAATCCTGCTGGCGCCGATGGCCGCGAAGGGCGAAGAACCTGTGGGCTCCATGGGCTCCGATGTGCCACTGGCCTGCCTTTCCGATCGTCCGCAATCGCTGTTCAATTACTTCAAGCAACTCTTCGCGCAGGTCACCAATCCACCCATCGATCCCATTCGCGAAGAGATGGTGATGTCGCTGATCAGCTACATTGGCACGGAGCGCAACATCCTCGACGAGGCTCCTGAGAACTGCCACACGCTCAAGCTGCCGCATCCAATATTGACCAATCGCGATCTGGAAAAACTGCGCCGTGTCTCTACAGGCGACCTGCTGGCCACTACGCTGCCGGCGCTGTTTCGCGCCGCGGATGGCGAGCAAGGCCTGAAACGCTCGCTCGAAGAGCTGAGCGCGCGGGCCTCTCATGCCGTGGATTCCGGCTACACGCTGCTGATTCTCTCCGACCGCGGCGTCGATTCCACTTATGCGGCCATTCCCAGCCTGCTGGCCATGGCCGCTGTCCATAATCGCCTGGTGATGGAGAAGAAACGCACCCAGGTGGCGCTGATTATTGAGAGCGGCGAACCGCGCGAGGTGATGCACTTTGCCCTGTTGATTGGCTACGGCGCCAGCGCCATCAATCCTTACCTGGCTATTGAGACGCTGCACGACCTGAAGCGGCTTGGCCTGTTGCCACACAACGTAACCGCCAACCATGCGGAAAAGAACTTCATCAAGGCCATCAACAAGGGCCTGCTGAAGACCTTCTCGAAGATGGGCATCAGCACCCTGCAAAGCTATCGCGGCGCCCAGGTCTTCGAGGCCGTTGGACTCAATCGATCGCTGGTGGGCGCATACTTCCCCGGAACCGCCTCGCGCATTGAAGGCGTGGGGCTGGAGGTTCTGGCGCGCGAAGCGCTGCTCAAGCACGCTTTTGCCTTCCAGCCGCTGAGGGAGTCTGAAACAGAGTTGGTCGTCGGCGGCCACTATCAGTTCCGCGAGGGCGGCGAGTATCACCTGTTGAATCCGGAAACCATCAGCAAACTGCAACATGCGGTGCGCCAGAACAATCCTGCCACCTTCCAGGAATACACCGATCTGCTGGACGATCAGAATCGCCACATGTGCACGCTGCGCGGGTTGTTCCAGCTCAAATACTCGGAACAGCCGCTGCCGCTGGATGAAGTTGAGCCGGCCAAAGAGATTGTGAAGCGCTTCACCACCGGCGCCATGAGCTATGGGTCAATCAGCAAGGAAGCGCACGAGACGCTGGCTATTGCCATGAACCGCATGGGCGGGATGTCCAACACCGGCGAGGGCGGCGAGGACGAAGAGCGCTTCAAGCCCGATGCGAACGGCGACTCGCGGCGCAGCGCCGTCAAGCAGGTAGCCAGCGGCCGCTTTGGCGTGACCGCAAATTACCTGGTCAATGCCGACGAAATCCAGATCAAGATGGCGCAGGGAGCGAAGCCCGGCGAGGGTGGACAATTGCCCGGCCACAAAGTGGATGAAATCATCGCCAAGGTTCGACATTCCATTCCCGGCGTAAGCCTTATTTCACCGCCACCGCACCACGACATCTACTCCATCGAAGACCTGGCGCAACTCATCTACGACCTGAAGAATGTAAATCCCGCCGCTCGCATCGCGGTGAAATTGGTCTCCGAGGTGGGCGTGGGCACGGTAGCCGCGGGCGTCAGCAAGGCGCACGCCGATGTGGTGCTCATCTCCGGCGACAACGGCGGCACCGGCGCTTCGCCGCTCAGTTCTATCAAGCACGCCGGACTGCCGTGGGAGCTGGGCCTGGCTGAAACCCAGCAGGTGTTGCTGCTGAACGATCTGCGCAGCCGCATCAAGGTGCAGACCGACGGCAAACTGCAAACCGGCCGCGACGTGGTGATTGCCGCGCTGCTGGGCGCCGAAGAGTTTGGCTTCGCCACCATGCCGCTGATCTCCATGGGCTGCATCATGATGAGGAAATGCCACCTGAACACCTGCTCGGTGGGCATCGCGACACAAGATCCTATTTTGCGTGCACGCTTCAAGGGCCAGCCCGAGCACGTAATCAACTTTTTCTTCTTTCTCGCCGAGCAGGTGCGCCAGCACATGGCCAAGCTCGGCTTCCGCACTTTTAATGAGATGGTGGGCCGAGTGGACAAGATCGACTCCTCCATCGCCAAAGACCACTGGAAGACCAAAGGCATCGACCTCTCCTCGATTCTCTACACGCCCACGGTGCCTTCGCGCGTGGCGCGGCGCAAGATGCAGGCGCAGGATCATGGGCTTGACAAGGCGCTCGATCACGTCCTGATTGAGAAGGCCGCACCGGCGCTGGAATCCAAAATTCCTGTGACAGGCAGCTTCGCCATCCGCAACGTGCATCGCACCGTAGGCGGAATGCTGGGCGGCGAAATTGCCCGCCGCTACGGTTCGGCCGGATTGCCGGACGAGACGATTCATTTCAAATTCAACGGCTCGGCGGGTCAAAGCTTTGGCGCATTTCTTCCCAACGGGGTTACCCTCGAACTCGAAGGCGAGTCGAATGATTATTTAGGCAAAGGCCTCTCTGGCGGGCACATCATCGCCTATCCGCCGAAAGGCTCGAGCTTTTTGCCCGAAGAGAGTATTCTGGTGGGCAACGTGGTGCTCTACGGCGCAACCAGCGGCGAGGCTTTTTTAAACGGGATTGCCGGCGAGCGCTTTGCCGTTCGCAATTCCGGCGCCACAGCGGTTGTCGAGGGCGTTGGCGACCACGGCTGCGAGTACATGACCAACGGCACGGTTATCGTGCTCGGACTCAC
>CABEBC010000293.1_pt1 | contig 16966 bp, 17 predicted proteins | sample 3422291 | NCBI WGS metagenome assembly CABEBC01 (sample SAMEA5534345, study PRJEB31848) | metagenome | biome: tundra; feature: field; material: soil | place: USA | collected 2013-05 | depth 0.45 m
GGGGGTATAGACCGGCCACATCCCTGACAAATCGAACTGGAGAGTGGCCCACTTTTATTCATTCTGCCAGTGTGCGCCCAAGGAGGATAATTTTCTGCAAGACGGGCGCAAATCTGCCGGAAGATGGGAAACAAAGAGAAGTTCAACGTGCATTGCGGGACGAGCGGGCGGCGGCGCGTTTTTGCGCCTGCCAGCGCAGGCCGAGCCAGGCCAGGTAGCCCAGTTGGATGGTCCAGGTGATAACGTAGGCGGCGACGACGAACTGGTGGTTAAGAATAGCGGCTTTATCCATGATTTTCCTCGTTTTCTCCTCTGGATTTCAGTCTTCCAGCGCGTTTTGCGCTTCCCGAGCGGCGATTTTCTGTTGCTGGCGTTCGACATGGTAGCGCAGTACCAGAACCAGGATGCCCCAGGCCAGCCACGCCAGGACGTTCCAGCCGAAGGCGTGCAGCATGGCGGGGTCTTTGATGCCGGAGTCCGGTCCGCCGCCGAAGACTGGCGCGGGATGCTGGCCAACCCACCAGCGGTTGGACATATAAACGATGGGCACGTCGAGAGCGCCGAAGATGCCCAGGACGGCGGCCAGCGTCTGGACTTGAGGGCCGGCGGCAAAGCGGCGCAGCAGCAGGTAGCTGACGTAAATCAACCATAAAACGAGGGTGGTGGTCAGCCGCGCGTCCCAGGTCCACCAGATGCCCCATGCGCGACGGCCCCAGAGTGGCCCGGTAATGAGCACCACGGTGCAGAAGACGACTCCTACCTCGGCGGCGGCCAGCGCCCAGGCGTCGGAGATCTGCGCCCATGTATTGCGGCTGTGGCGGAAGGCGAGGTAGCCGATGGAGCCGGCCAGGGAGATGGCGAAGAAGAGGAAAGCGACCATGGCTGAAGGCACATGGTAGTAGAAGATGCGCTGCACCTCGTGCATGGTCTGCTCCTCAGGAGCGACATAGATGGCCTGGTAGAAGCCCCAGATCATGAGGGCAACGGTGACAGCGGCATAGAGGCTGATGGCAAGTTTTTTCATGGGGAATCCTATTCGTATGCCAGCGCGTCGATGGGGTCCTTGCGGGCGGCCATCCAGGCTGGGTAGAGGGCGCCGCAGATGGCTCCGGCAAAGGCGATGGCGGCTCCCCGGACGATCCAGACCGCGGTCAGTTCGAAGGCGAAGGCAGGAAATCTCACGCTCAGCAGAGCCTGGACTCCAAAGGTGGCAACAATGCCTGCCAGCACTCCAACCACTGCCAGCACCGCGCACTCGCGCAGCACCACGCCGACAATGGTGAGCTTGGAGGCGCCCATCGACTTGAGAATCCCGATCTCGCGGGTCCGCTCCAGTACCGCCGTGTACATGGTCTGGAAGATCACCAGAAAACCTACGATGACGGCAATCGAGATCACCACGTTCAGGGCCAGATCGAAGCCGGGAAACTTCGCCGGAGTGTATTGCGAGAGCAGCTCGTCCATGGTCTGCACGTGGTAGCCCTCAAGTCCCCGGGTGGCGGCGATCTCCTTCACGATGGCATCCTCATTGGCCGGATTGTCGCTCTTTAGATAAAGGACAGAGGCTTTTCCCTCCGAGCCGATCAGCACGCCCAGCGTCTCGATGGGCACCATTTTGCGCCCGCCCTTGCCGCTCTCCACCACGCCGCAGATGCGGAAGGGGTGGTTGAGAATCTCGATGGTCTCTCCCAGGTGGTGGCCCTGACCTGTGCGCGTAAAAATATCGTCGACAATCACGTCATAAGGCCCCTTAAACGGTCCGCCCGCGACCCAGTTGAAAGGCTTCAGAGCGTTGTAGCTGGGGTAATCGATGCCATAGAGAATCTCCACCGAGCCGGCCATGGAGAAGCTGGTGATTACCGGCGAGGCGACGGCCACGTGATTCATGCGGCGGAATACCTCGGCGGTGCGGGCGGGCATGGGCGCGCCGCTGACGCCGCTGATGAAGCTGGTATTGGAAGGGCGCACCACCAGGTCGGCGCCGATACCGTTGGTGCGCTGCTTGGTGTCATTCAACATGCCCATGAAGATGCCCACGATGGACAGGATCATGACCACTTCAATGGCCACCGCCAGTACGCTGATAATGGAGCGGAGAGGGCGGTGCAACAGATTGGCAAAGATGAGCTTGTTCATTCCCGATGACGGCTCCGACGGGCTGTAAATCGCTGGAAATGCCCTCGCTTTCAGGGTAACAGTTCAGGGCTGGCGAAGCCGGACGGGCGGTGGAGTGCGCAAGTCGACTCCGCCGCGGCCCGGCGTGGTCTCAATCCGGGCTGAAAGCGGTGGTGAATCGTTGCTGAGTTCACGATTAGCCGGCAAAAATACGCAGCATCTGACAATAAAGGGGAAAAGTAATAAAAACGCTTTGACCGGAGTGGGATGCAGGTTTATTGTTGAGGGGTAAACGAGCTAGCGATAAGAGCGTTTTTCTGGTTAATGATGGGCAACTTTGGAGAAGACCTGCGCATGGAGCGGCTGTCCCGCGGCATCGCGCTGGAAGACATCACGGCGGTCACCAAGATCAGCCAGCGCCACTTGATGGCGCTGGAGCAGGGTAGATTTCGCATGCTCCCCGGCGGGATATTAAGCAAGGGCATCATTCGCGGCTACGCGAACGCCGTCGGCCTGGACCCGGACGAGTGGACGGAGCGGTTTCTCAAAGCCTATGCCGCCAGCGGACAGATGCTCGACGACGACCGCAGTTGGCTGGAGTTTGCCGCGAACGTGGGCAGGGCACGCTCCCAACGCAGCTTCGCGACGGAGAAACACCTGCGCTGGCTCGGCGTGATTCTGCTGCTGCTGGTGGGGATTGCGGGCGCTTTCCTGGCGGTGCGCTACTTTGGGATGCGCGCCGGCTGGTGGACCGAGCTGCTGCCGATGAATCTGGGCTAGGCCCGCACCCTCTTTGTTATCACTATAATCTGCACCCTTGGCGCGAGGCCTCGGCCTTGATGTGTACACGCGCGACGACCAGGGATATGGCTTGACATTGTGTAATCGTTCGATTACAGTATCTCTATGCTCTCGATCAAACCGCTTCCCGAGTTCACGGCTTGGCTTGACGGCCTTGCCGATAGGACAGTGCGCGGAGTGGTTGTGGCCAGGATCCGGCGATTGGCGAGCGGATTAATGGGAGACGTGCAGCCTGTCGGCGAAGGCGTTTCCGAGTTGCGCATCCACATGGGGGCAGGCTGGCGTGTGTACTTTACTCAGCGTGGCGCGCAATTGATTGTGTTGCTTGCTGGCGGTTCCAAGCGAACACAAATGAAAGACATCAAGCGCGCCAAGGCACTGGCGGCGTTGCTGAATTATGGAGGAAACTTGAGATGAGCAAACGCATTAAGGTGGCCGATCTTCCCGAGTTCGATGCAGCGCCATACCTTGACAGTGAGGCGTCCATCGCCGCCTACCTGACCGACATTCTGGAAGCCAACGATGCAGCCTTACTGGCGGCGGCGCTGGGCGATATTGCCCGCGCGCGCGGAATGACTGAGATAGCCAAAGCAGCCGGAATCACCCGCGAAGCCCTCTACAAAGCGCTGCGCCCCGATAGTGCCCCGCGTTTTGACACAGTGAGTCGTGTATGCGCGGCGCTCGGTGTGCGCCTGGTGGCTCAGGCTGTCCATAGCTAGCGGCAGATCATCCATCCAGCGCGTGGAAATCGCGGCTCACCTGCCTTTGCTCCCCGTTCACTGCAAGCCTTTGCTCCCATCCGCTGGCGGCAATTACCATAGAAGAATGCATCCCAAGGCGCATGCCTGACGGTGCTGGCAGTTGCTGTGCGAGAGTGGGTCCGATGCGGTGAGTGAATTTAGTTTTCCGCGACGGTGATCCAGCATGAACCGGTCCTCGTGCCAGGCTGCCCAAATTGAATTCCCTGCAATGGGAGGAGAATTAAGTTGAGCGACCGATTCTTGTTTACCTCTGAGAGCGTCACCGAAGGCCATCCGGACAAGATGGCAGACCAGATCTCCGACGCCATCCTGGATGCCTGCCTGGAGCAGGACCCCTATAGCCGCGTCGCCGCCGAGACCCTTACGGCCACCGGCCTGGTGGTCATTGCCGGCGAAATCACCACCAAAGCCTACGTCGATTTCCAGTCGCTGGTGCGCGGCGTGGTAGCCTCCATCGGCTACGACAACGCGGCGTATGGCTTCGACTCCAACACCTGCGCCGTCATTTCCACCATCAACAAGCAGTCCGGCGACATTGCCCAGGGCGTGGACACCGGCGGCGCCGGCGACCAGGGCATGATGTTCGGCTACGCCTCCAACGAAACTCCGGAGCTGATGCCCGCCCCCATCTCGCTGGCCCACAAGCTCTGCCGGCAGTTGACGGCGGTGCGCAAGAATGGCAAGCTGCCCTACCTGCGCCCCGACGGCAAGAGCCAGGTCACGGTGGAGTACGACGAAAACGGCAAGCCCGCCCGCATCGACGCCGTGGTCATCAGCAGCCAGCACGCCGAGAGCGTCAGCAATGAGGATCTGCACGCCGACATTCTCAAGCACGTCATTCAGGCTGTGCTGCCCGCCGCATGGCTGGACAAAAACACCAAGTACCACATCAACCCGACGGGAAGATTTGTGATCGGCGGGCCGATGGGCGACACCGGCCTCACCGGCCGCAAGATCATCGTGGACACCTACGGCGGCGCGGGCCGTCACGGCGGCGGAGCTTTTTCAGGGAAGGACCCGACCAAGGTGGACCGCTCGGCGGCTTACATGGCCCGCTACATCGCCAAAAACATTGTGGCGGCGGGGCTGGCTGACCGCGCCGAGGTCCAACTGGCCTACGCCATCGGCGTGGCGGAGCCGGTCAGCGTGCGCGTCGATACCTTTGGAACAGGCAAGATCGGCGAGGCCAAACTGACCGAGCTGATCCGCAAAAACTTCGCTCTCACGCCCAAAAAGATCATCGAGAGCCTGAATCTGCGCCGGCCCATCTACCAGAAGACCGCCGCCTATGGCCACTTCGGCCGCAATGAGCCGGAGTTCACCTGGGAGGCCACCGACAAGGCCGCCACCCTGGCCGAGCAGGCGGGATTGAAAGCCGCGGACAAGTAACCCCACCTCGGCGCCCTTTGGCTTGGAATAGCCCCAGGAATGGCAATCAAACCGGCCCGCTTCACGATGTGAGAAGCGGGCCGGTAATGTTGCGTTCGAAATTCTGGACGAAGCGAGGCTACTCGCTCAACTCCTGGGTCACGACGGCTCCTCCCATTGCAGCCACAACTGCGGAGGCCTTCACAACCTTATGAGTATCCTTGGACACCCAGAGAGTCTTCTTGTCCGATCCTCCATCGGCCGAGGTGATCTCGACTCGATACGCATCGAATTTCCCCGCAGGCACAGTGACCGTTTCGACGCCGGAGACGTTCAGCTGCAGCAGCTTTATCTTCTGCGTCTGAAAGTCAAAGTTGCGGAAGGTTGTACTGTAGCCCACTGCCAGCGGCAGACTGGCAATTGCCTGATCCGCACCGGGGCCATCGGCAAAAAGCGGTCCGCCGAGGTCGACCGCGACCGGCCGGTCCTGGCCGTTCATGCTCATCTTGCCCGCGGCCTTGTCGCCGCTGAAGTCCAGGTCAATCACCACCGGGCCTTGAGTCACGTTCCGTTTGCGCAGAATCAGTGTGGTCTTCTCGATGGTTGCGGTGTCGGTTGCCGTACCTCCCGCTGTTTCCATCTGATCTATGACCGTCCAGGAGGCGCCGCTGTCCTGAATCGTGGTGGAAAGCTTGAGGTTCATCTGCTGGCCGCGTACTTCAATCTTCACCTGATAGTGATAGACGCCCGGTTGCAGATCAATAGCCGGCTTGGGAAGGCCGACGGCCCCCGCATCCAACTTTTTGGCCAACACCACCGTCTTGGGATCAACGATGATCTCCTTCAGACGTGCCACCGACTCCGGCGAACCGCCATCCTGGAATCTTCCTCCCAGGTGCTGTGCCAGAAACTTCTCCGACTCCATGAACAGCGCCAGATTGTTCACCGGACGGGCAAAGCCGTGGCCTTCATCGGGGGCCAGCAGATACTCTACCGGGAAGCCGCGATCACGCAGCGCAATGACAATCTGCTCAGCCTCGTGCCGGTTGACGCGCGGGTCATTGGCGCCTTGCGCCACCAGCAATGGCGTCTTGATCTTGTCGGTGAAGTTCAGCGGCGAGCGCTCTGCCAGCAGCGCCTTCCCTTCCGCTGTACTCACATCGCCCATGCGCACGGCAAAAGTCTTACGGGCCGCTTCCCAATAGGGAGGAATTGACTCCATTAGCGTAATCAGATTCGAAGGCCCAACGATGTCTACTGCCGCGGCATACAGGTCGGGTGTAAAGGCCACTCCAGCCAGCGTTGCGTAGCCGCCATAAGACCCTCCCAGAATGCCCACTCGCTTGGGATCGGCGATGCCCTCGGCCACCAGGTACTTCACGCCCCAAGTCACATCGTCCTGCATTTTGCGGCCCCACTCCAGGTTGCCCGCATCCAGGAATTTTCTCCCGTAGCCCGTCGAGCCGCGGAAGTTGGGCATTAGGACAGCGTAGCCTCGATTGGCAAAGAACTGCGCCAGCGGGTTATAGCCCCACAGATCGCGTCCCCATGGGCCACCGTGAGGTATGACCAGTGTTGGCAGATTCTTGGCCGGGATGCCCTTGGGAAGTGTGAGATACGCCGGAATCTCCAAACCGTCGGAGGATTTGTAGGTGACGGACTTCATCTCCGTCAGGTCCTGGCGAGGAAGCTTCTCCCATATCTTGAACTGGGGCGTCAGCATATGTGCTTTGCGGTCGAAGAGCACCGTCCGTCCCGGCTCCCTGTCGCTCACTACCGTCACCAGCCACAAACTTTCGTCCCGGGTGCGCGAAACCACTTTAATCTCTTCACCTGGGTAGTGATGCTCGATCCAGTGGTTGTCCTCTCCGAAGGCCTTGTCTTTGAAGTAGATCTTTACGCGGTCGTGGAAGTACCATGTTTCCAGCAGATTATCGGTCGCCTCGGAGAACGTCGCTCCGCCCAAATCCACCTTGCCCAGCGGATCCGATTCCACCATCTCCGTCATGCCCGTCGCCGGGTCGAGCAGCACCAGCGAGATCAGATCCATGCCCTTGTTGGTCTCCATGTACAGGCGGCTGCTATCGGGGAGAAAGTGCACCGGCGCGCAGGTCTCAAAGACAGAGCATGAGTAGATATTGGTCAGCTTGTCAGCATCCACACGCAGAATCTCCGTGTCGCCGTTATCCGCATTGCGCTCGGCCAGCCGCAACTGCCCCTTCAAATCGAAGCTCCAGCCGACAATGCGGTCCGTGTTCTTGCGCAGCAGCGTCTTCTCGCCGGTCGAGATCCTCAGTTTGTAGAGGTCGTGCCAAGCCTTGTCCCGGTCATTCAGCCCGATATAGACAATATCCGGATCGCTCTTGGGCGCCTCATACAGAATCACGCGCACGCCTTTGAGCCCGGTCAGGTCGCGAGACACTGGGGCATCCGCTCCCGCTTCCGGCTTGGCCGATGGATCGACTGCATAGACGTTGTAGTTCTCGTCGCCGTCGTTGTCCTTGACGTAGAGAATGTACTTGCTGTCCCGCGTCCAGAAATATCCGGCAACGGGCCGCTTGCTCTCCGTCGTCAGCAGCCGGGCCGCGCTGAACGGCTCACCAACCGACTTTACGTAGACATTGCGAGTGTCCTTCCAGGGCTTCAGGAATGCGATGTACTGTCCATTCGGAGAAAGCTCGGCTGCCGCAATCTCGGGATTGCCGAAGATCAGTTCTCGATCGATCAAGGGCGGAACTCCGGCAGCCTTCTTATCCTGCGCTCCGGCAGCAGTTACAAGCAACGAAAGGCACATTAAGACACGAACGAAGGTCTTCATCAAAGTCACTTCCCTTTCTTGTTGAGGTTTGGCGTAATTGAAATCGGGATTTCGTCAATCTGCGGCAGTATACTCTGGCCGTCCCGCTGCTTCAAACAAACTTGTGCGTGCGCGCAGCAGGGTTGCAGAGCACACGGCACGAACCATCATGAGAATATACGAACGAACCATCCACTTGGTTCCGCAAGCTCGTTCATTTGCTGATGCTCTGCCCCAACCCGTTTTGCAGATCAATACGATCCGGTAGCGCAGGATGACCGTATGTTCAATCTCCGTCCGATCGATCTCCGTCGCCGCACAATAAATGCAAGAACAATGACCAAAGTTGCGGGCCTTTCCTATTCCCTGTTCCCTATTCCCTGCTTCCGCTCCCTCCCCCCTATTTACTGTGTAGCTGTGAAACTGTGAACTTTCTCGCAACTTACCGGCAGGTGAAAGCCACAACGCCTGTTTCCGGGCAAGAACTCCCTTCGTGCTTAAGTTTTTCCCGATTCCGCCGATAAGACCTTTGAAAGCGGGCGCGGTAGGCAAGAGCAATGTCTTGCCCTCGGACGCCCTGCCCGGCAAACGGGAGAACGGAAATACAATGCCTGTTGATTTCGGTGGCATCACCACCTTCCACCACGAGGAAGCTGCCCGGCATTACGCGCTTGCACAGGCGGCACGTGACCGAGGAAGCTTCGCGGAAGCTGCGTTTCAGACCGGGCTGGGCGCGCGCTGGGATGAAGTCGCCCAGGAACAGAAGATTGGGATGCGGCAGACGCCATCCCGCCGCAGGCCAAAGCAAATGCCATACCGCCGGCCCCCGCAGCCGCCTCCCATGCCATTCGCGACCGTCTGCTTGCTGGCCGTTGTGCGCGGCGTCAAACGCATCGCCGCGGCAATCCGCCAATTCGTGGTCAAACGGAGTGCTCCCGTTGACGGGTTGCAGCTCCGCTAATCACAACCAGGCGCAGCTGGAAGCTACGGCAGCTGGAACGCTTTCAGGGCAATGGCGTTGGGGGCGCGTCCGGCGGGAAGCAGGGTAAAAAACGAGAGCGAGGTCGTGCGCGCCACGGCAACATCTCCCGAACGGGTATCCACCACAAAGAGCAGGAGGCCGGAGCTGGAAAACGCCAGCGCCGAAGAACCGTCGCCGGCATGGATCGAGCCAATGCGCTTGCCGTCGTCGATAGCGTAGACGGTAACGTACTGGGAGCGGAAGTTGGCCACGTAGAGCACGGAGTTGTCAGCGGAGACGAGGCCGCGCACGGGAGTGCCTCCGATGATGGTGGCGCTGTTGATGTCGTCGGTAGTGGTGTTGACTTCGGAGATGGAATCAGAGAGCGAGTTGAGGGCGAACAACTCTCCGCCGTCCGGCTTGAGGGCTAGCTGCAACGGCGCCTGTCCCACATCGAGCAGGGCTTCCAGGCGGTCGGGCCGGGCAGGGACGAACTGGGCGCTGCCGGGTTGAGCGGGACGAATTTCGGCGCGAGCCAGAGCGATGGCCATAATCTGGTGGCCGGCTGAGCAGGGCACAAAAGCTTTCGAGGAATCGGGGAGAATGACGGCATCCGAGGCGCCGGGGCAGCCTTCGAAGATCGCGCGGACGCGCCGTGTTGCCGTGTCGAAGAGGCTGACCGAGTTGCCGCGCCGGTTGGCAACCACCAGGGTCTTGTTGTCGGGGGAGAGGCGGGCGTCAACCGGCTCCTCGCCGGCTCCCATGGCCGCGATTTCGCGCCGCGCCTTTAGGTCCAGCACGGAGATGGTATTGGAGCCGGAGTTGGCCACGTAGGCCAGACCGCCTGTGGAATCGATCTCGATGGAGACCGGCTGGCGGTGAACATTGATGGCGCCCGCGACGGTATTGTTTTCCGCATTGATGACCGAGACTGAACCCAGGCCATCCGCCGCGCCGGAATTAACCACGTAGACTTCGTTGCGGATGGGACTGGCGGCAACGGCTACAGGCTTCTGGCCGACCGCGAGCTCGCGGTCCACGCGCACATTGACCACGTCCAGGACCGTGACCGTGTTGCTGCCGCCATTGGTGACGTAGGCGTATTCGCGGTAGTTGGAGGGGTACTGCGGGAAGTCGTGGGAGCGGCAGCCGGTGAGAGCCAGGGCCAGCAGGGCAAGAACTAACAAGCGAGAGATCGTGGCGTTCGATGAGTTCATGCGTTCACGCTCTTGCGGCCTCGATGCGGACACCGCGGGAGAGATTGCGGCCAACCACCGGGGCGATCTGTTCCAGTTCGTCCATCATGGTGGCGAACTGGCTGGGATAGATGGACTGGGGGCCGTCGGAGAGAGCTTTTTCCGGGTGGTCGTGAACCTCGACCATGATTCCGTCGGCGCCCGAGGCGACTGCGGCGCGGGCCATGGGCAGTACGCTGTCGCGCTTGCCGGTGCCGTGACTGGGATCGACCAGAATCGGCAGGTGGCTCACCCGGCGGACGGCGGGGACAATGCTCAGGTCGAGGGTGTTGCGCGTGTGATCGGCAAAGGTGCGCACGCCGCGCTCGCAGAGAATCACCTCGTAATTGCCCTCGCTCATCACATACTCGGCGGCCATTAAAAACTCATCCAGGGTGGCCGAGAGGCCGCGCTTGATCATCACCGGCTTGCGCAGTTGGCCGGCGCGCTTCAGCAGTGAAAAGTTCTGCATGTTGCGCGCGCCGATCTGCACCACGTCGGCCCACTCGGCAACCAGCTCCAGGGTTTCGTTGTCGATGGCCTCGGTGACAATGCGCAACCCGAAGCGCGAGCGAATCTCGGCCATGATGCGTAGCGCTTCGAGGCCCAGGCCTTGAAATGCGTAAGGGGATGTGCGGGGCTTGTAAGCGCCGCCGCGGAAGAACCGCGCACCCGAGGCAGCCACCAGCTCGGCGATGGCGAAGGCTTGTTCGCGGCTCTCGATGGAGCAGGGCCCGGCGATGATGGCCAGGCCTTTCCCGCCGATGGCGGCATCGGTGTCGGCGAAGCGGATGACAGTGTCTTCTTCCTTCACGTCCCGGCTGGCCAGCTTGTAGGCCTTGGAGACGCGGATGACTTCGGCAACGCCGGAGAGCTCTTCCAGATTGCCGCGGTCCACTTCGCCCTGATTACCGGTGATGCCGATAGCGGTGCGCTGGGCTCCGGGAAGCGGGTGAGCGCGGAAGCCCAACCGTTCAATGGCTTCGCAGACCGCCTGGATTTGCTCCTGTGTTGCCTGCGCCTTCATGACAACCAACATGGCTGGACTCCTCGAACTTTCAGTCTATCGACTGCGGCGGCGAAGGGCAATTGCCTTGCAGTCGCGAACTTCACAGGCCGGCCTATAGGATGTCGGTATGGGCCGTTCTCTCATCTGGGGTGTGTTGCTGACGCTGCTGATTGTGGCATCGCTGGCTCCGCTGGCCGAGAGCTTCGATTCCTGGGACGCAACGCCCGGACTGGCCAACGATACGGAGTTCAACGTGGCCGTGCTGGCGCTGGCCGCCGGCCTGTTTGCGACGGTGGCCTTGCTGGCGGTTCGACTCTGCTGTCCGCGCTCTCCGCAGGCGCATTTCTGTCTGCCGGTAAACGGCAAAACGCTTTGTGGAACCGTGCTTTTGCCCTTCTTCCCCGGCTGTTCTCCGCCGGGTATGCCTCTTCGTACTTGATCCTTTTCACCGCGTTTCTTCCTTCGAGGATTGCGGTCCGGTGACGCTCGTTCGCTCCTGCGCCGCGCCGTCGGCGTTTCCACGCGTGCAAAGTAAAAAGGATCATTCATGAGAAAGAGATATTTTGTATCGATGCCATGGGCATCGATCCTGGGTATATGCTTCCTGGCCGGGCTGAAGAGCGCCGCGATGGGCCAGGCTCCAAGCGTAAAACCTGCTCCAGCCGCCCAGAATGTTCTGCCGGTCTATATCGAGGAATTTTTTCTGTCGGAAGCCGTGCGCAGCGAAGAACACGGCGAGCTGCAGTTGACTTTGGACGGAATGACATCCAAAGGACGGGGTAGCGCGACGGACGGTAAATCGGCAGGCTTGGACATCGAGTACGGCATTACCCGGCGCTTGCAGTTCGGGATGGAAATGCCTTACGGCATCCAGTCCACGGCAAGCAGCGAACTGCCGGTAAGCTGGAGCACGCTGAATACCAGCTTGTTGTATCAGTTCATCCGCGGCAACCATCCCTTTGCCCTGAGCGGCGCAATGGGAGTGAATTGGCCGTTGACCTCGCGCAGCAGCGTCAGTTATGAGCCGGAAGTGCTGGCTGCCAAAGGATTCGGCAAGCTGCAAATACACGCCAGTTTTATTCCCGAATTAAGTGACGACGATAAGTCCCTGGCCTATAACGTAGCCGTATTACGCCCATTCGCTCACCATCTGATTCCAACACTGGAGTTCAATGGGCGGCGCAACTCCGGCGTGAATAGTTTCTATGTAACTCCGGGAATCTACAAGCATCTGCCGCATCGGCTGGAGATGGGGGTAGCCATGCCGATGGGAGCAGGTAAAGCGAGCAGCCCTCTAGGCGTTGTATTCAAGATGACCTGGGAGATAGGCGGCGACGATGATTGAGTGGTTGCGGGGAAAGTAACTCGGGCTACCTGCGGTTGGGGAAGCTGAGGTCCATAACGGACGCTGGGGACACCGAAGCCTGGCACTGCACCCTCTTCGATCAGCGGAATCAGCTTATCAAACTTAGGGCCAGTATGGGAGCCGGTGAGGGCGATGCGCACCGGATAGCTTCAAATTTAGGAATCAGGAAAAATGCTCCCAGCCGCGCGGTTCGAGGGGTTGCGTACCTTGCGGCAAAATCAGCGCCATAGTGGGCCGGCCTGCGCGGGGTTTCAGGATGCGGCCGATGCGTGTCACGGGAACGCCAGCGATGGCGCGAGGCAGGCGGGCGGCGGGCGGAGCGGTAAAGAGCAGCTCGTAGTCCTCGCCTCCGTGGAGGGCCTGCTCCATGGTTGCTGCCGGGCGGATGGGCAGGGCAGCCGCATCGACCTCAGCGGCCACGCCGGACTCCTGGCAGAGATGAGCAAGGTCGGTGGAGAGGCCATCGCTCAGGTCGAGGGCGGCCGAGGCCAGCCGGCGACGTTGCAGCCAGAGACCCTGGGTAATGCGCGGCTGGGGATAGATGTGTGGGGCGAGTAACTCTTCCAGTCTCTTTGAGATGCGAGGCGGGTTGGGTCCGGCAGGCGAGGCTAGTTGAGCCAGTCGAGCCAGGCCGGCAGCAGCTCCGCCAAGAGCTCCTGTGACGTAGAGCAGGTCGCCCGGCTTTGCATTGGAACGTAGCAATGCCCGTCCGCGAGGGACAGCGCCAATCAAAACAATGTCGGCTACGGCTACGGGGGATTCGGCCAGGTCGCCGCCGGCCAACGGGGTGTTGAAGGCCTCTGCCAAGGCCAGAAAACCGTCGAGAAAGCGCTGCACCCAGGTACGTGTTCCAGCGCGGCGGCCTGCTGCAATCGCAGTGAGCGAGCGCGGTATCCCCAGGGAAAGAAAGGCGGCTACGGGCCTGGCGCCCATGGCGGCCAGGTCGCTCAAACCGCGCGCCAATACTCGATGCCCTACGGCCTCAGGCTGGTGCCAGTTAAGGCGGAAATGACGGCCGTCAATCGACAAATCCGTGGTTACGGCCAGTTCCTCGCCTCTCCGTGGAGTCAGCAAGGCACAGTCGTCGCCAATACCCAGGCGGAGGCCATCTTTCTGGCTTAGGCTGGCGGCGCGGGCAGCACGTTGGCGAATCTCCACGAGCAGGGCAAGTTCGCCTCCTCCGCAACTGGCTCCAAAATGGGTCTGCTTCATCCGCACCTCATGAGAATAGGGTAAACCTGCGGGATTCTGAACCGCCGTGTTCGCACCGAGGCCGTTTTGCACCGATAATACATATAGAGAGGCTATGCTTCCTGCATCAAAGCTGTTGACCGCTCACGGTGCGGTTTGTTAACCTTAACAGGCGTTCCAGCAAGTGCGTCAGATTGGCGTGTGTGTTGTTACGGGGGCCGGAAGGTTCCCTTGCCTTGTTATTTCTTGAGTACACGGCGAATTGCGGCCCTGCAGACAGCGGGGATGAAGGGCGAAAATGCTGCGCAAACGCTATTACATTCTATTTGTCGCCAGGGATGAGGACGGGCGGATTCGCAAGATTCCCTTGCCGCTCCGCTACGCCTATGGATTTGTGGCCGCGGCGCTGGTAGGAGCGTTCACCATCGTGGGGCTGGCCGGTTCCTACACGCGCATGCTGCTCAAAACCGAGAGTTTCAACCAGGTCCGCCAGGATCGCGAGACACTGCGCAAGGATTACAAGCAGATGGCGCAGATCGCGCATGACCGCAATGTGCAGGTGGCCTCGCTGGGAGCTTTGGCAAATGAAGTAACCGCGCTCTACGGACTGCGGCAGAACAAGCTGGCTGCGTCCAAAAAAGAGGCGGCCTCCACCGCTGCGGCTGAGCTCACGCCCACCAGCCTGGGCGTGACAGACGATGTAGACACGCAGCAGGTTAAGCTCACTTTCGACCAGTTTTATGTGCTGCGGGCTCAGGCCTTGAGCGGCCAGATCTCCCGCGCTCTGGAGAGCGGCTTCTCGCCCGGCTTTACCGGCGACTGGACGGTGCTGGCCGATGCGCCCTCGCTTTGGCCGCTGGAGGGCCGTGTAGGCTCCAGCTTTGGTCAGCGCGAGGATCCGATTAACGGCGAAGGCGCCTTCCATTCCGGCATCGACATTGACGCGCCCATCGGCTCGCCGGTGCGTGCAGCCGCCGACGGAGACGTGACCGGAGCCGCGATGGTCGGCGGATACGGCCGCGAGATCGTGCTCAATCACGGCCACGACGTGACGACAATTTACGGGCATCTTTCCGCCATGGCGGTTGTTCCCGGCCAGCATGTGGCCCGCGGCCAGGTCATCGGTTACGTGGGCCAGTCGGGCCGCGCCACCGGACCGCACCTGCACTATGAAGTGCGCGTCCACAAGGTTCCGGTCAATCCGCACAAGTATCTGCGCACCACCTACGAGCAGGCCGCCTTCAGCAATCCAGGCGAAGCCGCTCCGCCGGCAATGTAAATGATTTGCCGTAACTCATTCGCCATCGGCTCCCATCACGGGAGCCGGTGCTGTCTTGGGGCCTATTCGATGATTAGCTTTGCGTGAGGGTATGGGCTGCTATTTGGCCGCGCCTGAGCCGTCGGAGGCTTTCGGTGGGGAGATATCGCTCCCGGCCTGACTGCTGAACAAGGCAGTCGAAAGCGTTGCCGTAATCACCACCCGCTCGCGCTTCTGATTAATCTCAGCGGTCTTCAGCAGCTCTTTCAGGCTATTGTTGGCGGTGTTGCCGGCCAGGGGAGCGGTAATGCCTCGAGCCAGGATCAGCAACATGTTGAGCGCGCCGGCCTGGCTGGCGGCTTTGCCGATGCTGGGGGCAATCTCCACCACTTTGACATTCAGCGCGCCTCCCAGCGACAAGGCCGGCGTCACGCTGGCGATGTACGTTGAGTTGGCCTCCAACGGCAGCGAGAAGCCAAAAATCTGGATGGCGCCCCTCTCGGTGAAGGGCAACTCGATATGGCCTACGCCCCAGGCCAGCGAGAGCAGCGGCACCTCGCTGTAGTGCTGGCGGAGCAGCGTCGATCCGGCAAAGGGCCATGCGGCGGTCGCGTGCCGGTCGAGCATGGAGTGAATCTGCTCCGGCGCCGGCGTGTTGGAGACGGCCACCATGTCGTAGCCGATCTGCGCCACACGCACGGTGCGGCCCTCCGACGGGATGTTGTAGATGGTGTGGCCGGCGTAGGAGTCGCGGCTCGCGGCGTGGGCGTCCAGCCAGGTGTTGAGCCGCTTGCCGGTAATCTTGCCCACCAGCACCATGGAATACGCCACCGGTCCGTTGGGTCCGTTGGGATCCTTCATGCGGTGCAGCGCGATGGCCGCCTCATCCAGGTCGCGCTCCGGGTCGATGCCGATGGCGTCAATGAACTGCTGGTACTCCAGCACGCGCTCGGGCGGCTTGGGGTTCCTGGGCAGGAAGGCCCGCACCGGCCTGAGGTTGACGTAGATTATGCCGTCGGACTCGGGCAGTAGCCGCGCGGCCTCCGGCGGAGCCTTGGAGCGCAGGAAGATGGCCACGGCCAGAAACAGCAGGACCGCGGCCACTATCCAGAGCGTTCTGCGCGTGCGTCTGTTCATGAAAGGCCGTCAGAGACCAAGGTATCACCTGAGTCCAGTGGATCGAGACACAGTTTTCCAGCCGAGGACTATGCCAAGGATACTGCGACCAACTACTGATTTGCCAAGCCTACCGGGGAGGTCCTCCACCTTTTGCCCAATCGTCAAGGATGATCCTGCAGGCCTTCTTCACGCCCCCATCGATACTTCCGCCCTCTTTGGTCTTGGATATGAGGTCGCCATCCTTGTTAGCGATCTGGAATTGGTTATCACGCGAAAATCCGAACTCGATGTGATTCAGGACTACCGTATAGTCCGCGACCTGCTGATTGATTGTTATTCGCACATCAGGACAATCCTTCTCAAAATCCTTGCTCATCTCCATCGTTTGGTCTCTGGCCGCGCTCCATTGATTACCCTTGCTTGCCGATTGTAGGAATACTCGTGGCTTGCTCGGCGGTTGCCAGGGTTGGGGGAGTGCTTGGCCAGGCCCTTGAGTTTCCGCACCAGGGATTGCGGTGGAGGGTTGCAGTTCGGTGCCTGGAGCTGGAGCTACCGGGGGAGGCGTAGGCAGCGCGAAGGCAGAGGTCTTCGCCACTATCGCCGCGACTACCTTGTCGCTGACGCCCGCGGTCTTGAGGGCAATCAGCCCATCTGCTGAAATGTCATAGGTGCCGGGCGCTGCATTGATAGTGGTGACAATAAGATCCTCCGAAAGACCGGCCTTGACCAGCTTGATGATGGAGTCATTGTTAAGCGCCTGCTGGGCAACGAGCAGGGGGCAAAATGCCAGAAATACAACCGTAAAAAAACACTTGCGCATGTGTTCTCTCCTTACAATTCAAAACCGATAGATCCGCCAAAGAACGACGTTAAAATCATCGGCCTTAATGCTGCATTTCTCAAGAAGTTTTTTGAGCACAGAACAAGCCTCATAGTTTGTGCCCCACCCTTGCAAAGGAAAGAAGTTGCAAGGATGGGGCACGGC
>CABEBC010000297.1_pt1 | contig 16915 bp, 13 predicted proteins | sample 3422291 | NCBI WGS metagenome assembly CABEBC01 (sample SAMEA5534345, study PRJEB31848) | metagenome | biome: tundra; feature: field; material: soil | place: USA | collected 2013-05 | depth 0.45 m
GCCAGCCAGAATGGATTAGGCGACTTGATGCCTGCAAAATTAATACGAAGGTCTGCCATGCTATTTCACCTCGCCCGGCGTGGACGACGCCAACTGTTGATGGATTGCCTCGGCGGCCAGCTTGCCATCCTGAACGGCCATTACGCTGGAAGCCACGCCGGTGGAGCGAATGCAATCGCCTACTGCATAGATGCCGGCTACATTGGTCTGGAAGCTCGCGTCTACGTCAATAAATCCCTTCTTCGTTTTCAGGCCTAACTGCGCGGCCAGTGTCAGCTTGTTTTGACCGACGGCCTTGATGATCTGATCGGCCGCAAGCACAAACTCCGAACCCTTGACCGGCGTTGGCGACGGACGGCCGGATGCGTCCGGCGCGCCCAGTTCGACGCGCAGGCACTCCAGGCCCACTGGACGGCCGCCTTCCAGCACCACGCGCGCGGGCTGAGAGAGAAAGCGAAACTCGATGCCCTCCTTGCGGGCAAAGTCGTACTCGTGCACGTAGCAACTCATCTCGCGATCCGTGCGGCGATAGACCATCGTTACCCGCTCTGCGCCCAGACGCTTGGCAATCGTGGCGCAATCCACCGCCGTGTTGCCGGCGCCGATCACGATGACATTGCGGCCCACGCTCAATTTTTCCGCGGCAACCTTGCTGGCTTCAATGAATTCCAGGCCGTCCAGCACAGCCTCTTCGCCGGCAATGCCCAGGCCGGGCGTCCTGGCCAGTCCCACGCACAGCACCATCGCATCGAACTCCTTCTGGAGTGTGGCCGGAGCGATATCCTTGCCGATCTCAATCCCGGTTTTGATCTTGACGCCTAGCCCTTCGATCATGCGCGCCTCTTCCAGGGCAACCTCCACCGGTTCGCGCAGCGCGATGATGCCATAGGTGGAAAGGCCGCCGGGCATCTTATGCTTTTCAATGATCGTGACCGAGTGGCCCAGCAGGGCTAACGTGCCGGCGCAGGAGAGGCCCGCTGGCCCGGAGCCGATAATAGCAACTGACTTGCCGGTCGGTGCGGCCTTCACGGCCGGATAACTGCCGTGCGCCGGCGCAGAGTCCATGGCAAAGCGCTGCAGCCGCCCAATGGAGATGGGCTTGTGATCGGCGCCCAGCACGCACGCCCCTTCGCACAACTCCTCGACCGGGCATACTCGCGAGCAGGTCGCGCCCAAAAGGTTTGAGGCAAAGATAGTTGCCGCCGAGCCGCGCAGATTGCGGGTGGCGATTTTCTTGATGAATTTAGGAATATTGATATGGGTTGGACAGGCGTGGGTGCAAGGCGCATCGTAACAGTACAAACAGCGGTCCGCCTCAATGGCCGCCTCATTCGGGGTCAGAGGAGGCAGTTGCTCGGCAAGCGCCTTCCTGACATCTCTAACTGCCAATTCCATCCTTCAGCTCCTTGCCAAAACTCTTGATCTTTACTCCATAAAGGCCGTATCTGGGGCAATAAATTCAACGTATCGAGAGCTTCCCGTAGGACAAGCCTGTCTTGAGCGAGATACACAGTTTAGCGCATACACCATGCGAAGAGTCAAGCACGGATTTTTCTGTAATTTGGATGTGACGAAAGCGCGTTGCGTGGCAGATTCTATCTTGATTTTCTGGCAGATGTTTTTACGGCGGTGGCCAACAGTTCGTCCAATTGCGCCTCGCTCAGCCGAACGTGATAGAAGGTCTCGTAGAAGTGTCGCGTCTCCTGGCGCATGTCGTAGCGGAAGATCTCCGGATAAAAGAGATTTGCCAGCCACTTGATGCCGATGATGCGGTTGGCCGAGGGCGGGCGGTCGAGCCAACTGAAGGGATACTGTGGCGTCTCGTAGACTTCGCGATTGCGGACCGCGGCGACAAGCTGCCATGTGGAATCGGTCCAGACCGTTTTGTAGAACCCGCTCGCGGCAGTCGTGTGGTCGCGCGCGGAGATGACAATCTCCGGGCTCCAGCGCAGCACCTGTTCCATCGAAACCGGAGAGCGCCCGTAACCCTGCTGTCCCTGCATTCCCGTTGCCACGTTGACGCCCCCGGTAAAGTTCAGCGCCTCGACGTGCATGGAGCCGCCCGCCTCCGTCTCCAATCCCTTCGGCCCCTCGGCGTAGTAGTAACGTCTCCGCTTGTCTTGCGGGATGCTGGCGACTTTCTGCTGGATTTCATTCAGCGTACGACGGCATTCGGCGGCAAGCTCAGCTGCGCGAGGCGCATTTCCAAACAGCTCCCCGGCTTTTTCATAGGCTTCCGGCAGATGCTCCAGGCGGCCGTCGAGAATAATAACCGGAATATGCGTCTGGTTCTGAACTCGCTCAGCCAGCGCGATTGCGAATGTATCGTCCATGGAGATGAGCACGTCCGGGCGAACCTGCATGATTTTTTCCAGATTGCCGGTAGTGTCCTTGCCGTACCAGCCTCCCAGCACCGGCAGATTGCGATAAGGCTCCTGCAAGTAGGCACGTTCGCCGGCGTCAGGCGGATAGTTCCATCCCAGCAGCAGCTCTGGGTCCAGCGTGTAGATCAGGATCGTGCCCGTGGGAGTCATGCAGAGCACCCTATGAATATGCGCGGGCACCTCGACCCGACGGCCAGCCATGTCAGTCACGATGCGTGTTGCGGCTTTTTCGCCAGTGGGCGCAGCGGCATGGCACAGGCTGCCGTTCAACAGTGTTACGCAAAAAACAATCAGCAAATATCTTCTCAACATGCTTTCCCCTTACAACTGATTTGGCACAACCACCTTGATTCCGGGCTTGATTCCCGGCTGGGCGCCGACTTCCACGACGCTGACCGGCACGCCATAAGCCTTCAGCAGCATGGACTCGGTGAGCGCCTTCTCGGGTGTATTCACGGCCAGAATGCGGCCCTCGCTCATCAGCACCACGCGCGATGCATACAAGAATGCATGGTCGGGCACGTGCGTGGTCATGAGCACGCCCAAACCGGTTTTGGCCAGCTCGCCGATGGCGCGGAAGACTTTGATCTGGTTTCCCAGGTCGAGGCTCGCCGCTGGTTCGTCGAGAATGAGCCATTGCGCCTGCTGCGCCAGGGCGCGCGCAATCAGAACCAACTGGCGTTCGCCGCCGCTGATCTCGGTGTAGCGCGCGGAAGCCAAATGCAGAATGCCAAGATAATCGAGCGCTTCGTCAGCGATGCGCCGGTCTTCTTTGCCCGGTGAGGCAAAGGGGGCCAGATGCGCGGCGCGAGCCATCAGCACGATCTCGCGTACATCGAAGGCAAAGGGCGGAATATGCATCTGGGGCACATAACCAAAGGAGCGCGCCAAACGGCTCCGCGACCAATCGGCAATCTTCTCATCCCCGAGGCGCACGCACCCGAGCCTGGGTTGCAACAGACACAGAATCATTTTGAAAAGCGTTGTCTTGCCGCAGCCGTTAGCGCCCAGCAGGCAGACCACCTCGCCCGGATGCAGCGTGAAGCTGACATCGTCCACCACGGTTTTGGAACCGTAGCCGCCGGTCACGTGCTCCAGGGTCAGAATCATGATTTGTGCCTGCGTTCCCGCATCAGCAAGAAGAGAAAGAACGGCGCTCCGATCAACGCGGTGAGAATACCGACGGGAATTTCCAATGCTCCCGCGGTGCGCGCCACATCGTCCACCAACAGCAGAAAGCAGCCGCCCATGATCGCCGCTGCGGGCAATAAGTATTTGTGATTCGGGCCAACAACCATGCGCGCCAGGTGCGGCACCACCAGGCCTATCCAACCCACCATGCCGCAGATCGACACTGAGGCGGCGGTAATGAGAGTGGCGCAGACGATCACGGTAAAGCGCATGACGCGCGTGTTCATTCCCAAAGTACGCGCTTCCTGCTCACCCATGCACAGTACGTTAAGCCTCCAGCGCAACAGCAGCAAGGGAATGCAGCCCACGGCAATGGGAATGCCCGCCACCCACACATCCCTGGGCGTGATGGAAGCAAAGCTGCCCAGCAGCCAGAACGTAATGGCCGGCAGTTTGTTCAACGGATCGGCGATGTACTTGGTCAGGGAGATGAGAGCGGTGAACATCGATCCGATGAGGATGCCCACCAGAACCAGCATGAGCACCGGATCTCCGCGGCGGCAAAGCCCCGAGGCTAGCGCCCATGCCAGCAGCACAGCCACCAGCCCGCCCGCAAAGGAAAGCGCTTGAATGGCCACAAAGTCTAACCCCAGCAGGATGCCTACCGCCGCGCCAAGCCCCGCGCCGGCCGAGGCTCCCAGAATGTCAGGCGAGACCATGGGATTGTTGAACAAGCCCTGATAAGACGCGCCAGCCAGTGCGAGCCCGCTGCCCACCAAAATGCAGGCGAGCAGCCGGGGCAGGCGAATTTGCAGGAGCACAATCTCCGGCGTTCCGCCTGTTGACGGCGTGGTCAGCAAGCTCCACCAGTCGTGCAGCGAGATGGGATAGCTGCCGATGGCCGACGAGCCAAGCGCCACCACAACCAGCAACAGCGCCAGCACAGCCAGCGTTTTATCGCTCTGCAGACGATGAGGCTTGCGGTACTCCAGCGTCTTTTCCGGACTGTGCACGGTCGCCATGGACTTATAGCCTACCGCAAGCTGCGGGCTGCATGAATTGTAGATGATCACCGGCGCTATGCGATCAGCAGAAAACGCCTGATTTTACGGCAAGGCTTCGGCTTTTTCTTTGCGAATGCGATTGCGCGAGTGAGGCAGAGCGACGGCACAGTGGCGGCGGATGGCGATCAGCTCAGCCACGATGGAGATGGCGATCTCCTCCGGCATGGCCGCGCTGATCTCCAGGCCAATGGGAGCAAAGACGCGCTGAAAGCTCTCCCGCGAAACGCCTTCCGCTTCCAACTGTTGAAAGATGGTGAGCACCTTGCGGCCGGAGCCGATCATGCCGATGTAATGCGCGGGCGTATCCAGCGCCCAACGGAGAACGCGCATATCGTGACGGTGGCCACGGGTTACGATGACGATGTATGAGGCGGCGCTGGGCGACAATTCGGAAAGAACTGCATCCATCTCGCCGGCATGAATCTCGCGCGCATCGGGAAATCGCTCGCGGTTGGCGTACTGCTCGCGATCGTCGCAGATGACGACTTCAAAACCGGCCAGCGATGCCACCTTGCAGACGTTCAGCCCCACGTGGCCGGCGCCGAAGATATAAAGCTGCGGCGCGGGAATTACCGGCTCAATAAAAACTTGGAGCGAGCCGCCGCACACCAGCCCCGTGTCGTCATCGGGCCTCTGATCCAGATTGAAGGTGAAGGTTTTTGGCTTCTCGTCTCGCATCACTTCCATCGCCCCCTTGCGCACATCGGATTCCACGCAGCCACCGCCCACCGTCCCCAGGATCGACCCGTCCTCGAACACCAGCATCTTGGCGGCCACCACCGAAGGGATGGAGCCGCGCACGTTGACAATGGTGGCCAGCGCAGCGCGTTTCCCCTCGCGCTTCAATTTGTAGATTTCTTCAAAGATATCCACGTAAATCCAACTTTCTATAGAGAAGCAGCATCTTCCTCGTCTGATTTCGTTTCTGGCGTTGCAAAGAACAGTGATGTATCTCGCAAACGCTGCACCGCTCCGGGCAGCACGTTAATCACGCGCTCAATCTCCTCGGCAGAATTCAGTTTACCTAAGCTGAAGCGCAGGCTGGAACGGGATTGCTCTCCCGTCAATCCCATGGCCATCAGCACGCTGGAGGGGTCGGCCTCCCCCGCCGTGCATGCCGCCCCGCGCGATGCGGCAATGCCACGTTCATCCAACGCCATCACCAGCGCATCTCCGCCCACGCGCTCGAAGAGGATGTTCGTAGTATTGGGCACGCGAGGCGCGCTCTTGCCGTTAATGCGCGTTTCCGGCACGCGATCAACCACGGCAGCTTCGAGCTTGTCGCGCAGCGCGCCGATTCTTTGCATCGAGCCATCGCTGAGACCGTTGCGGGCAATCTCGCCGGCTCGTCCCAGGCCCGCGATGCCGGCCACGTTTTCCGTGCCGGGACGCCGTCCCTTTTCCTGATGGCCTCCGTGCAACTGTGAACGTATCGGAGTCCCGCGGCGAACAAAGAGCGCACCCGTGCCCTGCGGGCCGTGAAACTTGTGCGCGGAGATGGTGAGCAGATCGCAGCCGATGTTGTTCACGTTGATGGGTACCTTGCCCGCCGCCTGCACGGCATCGGTGTGAAACCATACGTCGGCTTCAGCTGCAATCTTGCCGATCTCCTCGACCGGTTGCAGGACGCCGGTTTCATTGTTGGCCATCATGATGGAGATCATGCGCGTATTCTTGCGTAGCGCTCGGCGCACGCTCTCCGGCTCAACTTGCCCGTTGCCGTTCACGCCCACGCGGGTAACTTCGCATCCGCTATGCTCCAGCCACATGCATGTGCTGAGAATCGCGCTATGCTCGATGGCGGAGACGATGATGTGATCGCCGGAGCTCAGCATTCCCTTGAGCGCCAGGTTATCGCCCTCCGTGCCGCCGCTGGTGAAAACCACTTCCGTGGGCAGGCAATCGAGCAGCGCGGCCACTCGCTCGCGGGCTTGCTTTACGACGGCAAGCGCGCGCCGCCCGCAACCGTGGATGGAGGATGGATTGCCGAAAGACTCAGTAAAACATGGCAACATCTCTTCCATCACCTCCGGCAAAACGGCGGTGGTGCTGTTGTTATCGAGATAAACGATGGTCGAGTTCATGGCTCTGCCTTCACCTCGATCTTCCGTTTTGCCCCGGTTACGGATAGAGGCTTTTGCGCGGAGATCACGCTAAGTTCAATTGCGCCGTTAGTGCAAGCATGGCAAATTACCGGAAGAGTACGCAAGGTGTCGCGCACCGTCGCTGCCATCTGAGCGCTTTCGATGCCAGGAGCATAAACTGCGATTCCCAGACGCCGCGGCCAGCCTGGTGCGAGGCTTGCGGTAAAATCCAGAAGTCCAGGAATGTCAAAAAACGCTTCATCCAAAGCGCTGATACTGATGCTTCCACCTCTTCCCAGCGAAGTAAAGCCATCGACTCTGTTGCTGATTCTTTCCAGGCGTTTAAGAATCGTGCCGCAGCCGCACGGGCCAGGTATGAAGCGCGAAAGATCTCCCGTGCGGTAGCGGATGAGCGGCATGGCTGTGCGGTGAAGAGTCGTGAAAACAATCTCACCGGTCTCGCCATCGGGCAGCGGCTTCCCAGTCGTGGAATCGACGATTTCAAAGAAGAGATCAGCCTCGCGCAGGTGGTATCCCATGTGCGCTGCGCAATCCACGCCGCCGCCCAATCCCATTTCGGTCATTCCGTAGTGCTCAAAGATTTCGCAACCGGTTCTTTGCCGCAGCCGGCGCACCAGGCTCTCTGGCACATGGTCACTGCATAGGACAATAAAGCGCAGCCGGCGAAGGGCGCTGACGGCGCAGGCGCTGTCGTCAGAAAAAAGCGCGAACATTTGCACGGGCAGGCCGATGATGCATGTGGCTTTCTCCTGCTCCATGTGCGCGAGGGTTTGCGCTGGATCGGTGGAAAGCCCGTGCGGTATGGGGAGTACGCCGGCGCGGGCGATGCCCTTGGCCAGTTGACAGCCAACGCTGCCTTCGCGCTCGCCGGGAAGCGCAATCAGCATCCGGTCTCCTGGCACAGCCATGGCGGCGACTCCATGCGCAAAGAAATCCAACGCCGACTCCTGATCCGCTTCGGTAATAAAGACGCGCTTCGGCGCACCGCTAGTGCCGCTGGTGTGCATCGTCACCACGCGGCTAATCTCGTCCTGCGAAACACAGAGGAGCCCCGATGTGTGCCGCGCGATGTCCTCCGAGCTTGTGAACGGAAGATTCGCTAACTCATCCAGCGAGCTGGGCAGGTCGTCGCGGAGGCCGGCGAAGTGTTGCGCGTAAAACAAACTGTGCTGGCGCACCCATGTCACCGTTTGCTGGAGCGCCTTCAATTGGTAGTACTCGATGTCCTCGCGCGTGAGCTCGTGCAATGGTGTTCCGAGCCGCCTGGCGATCCAACTCTCCAGAGGAGTCTTTTCGATGCCTGCGGCAATGGCACTCACGAGGCAACTCCCTTGCCGTGCAATACAGCGGATGAAGGCCGATACAGAGTTTTTCCGTCTGTTCCGGTCAGGTTGTACGCGCACAAGGGGACGAGTTTCTGCCCCGGGCTCAGAACATGAAGGAAGCACTCGCGCAAACGTTCCAGATCGAGGTTCCATGCATCCTGAAAAGCCATTCCGGAAATGCAAAAGGAGTGTTTCTCCTCCGCCAGAAAGGCATCCATGCTGGTTACGTCGATGCTCCCCAGCCGCTCGCCGGAAAGTGGAGGAGCGTCGGCCGGAAATGCCCAATGCTGCGCGACAAATCGCTGTGCGCGGCGCGCGCCTTCGCCCTGCGAATGATCGGCTGTTCCCAACTTCACTAAATTTGAAGCAGGAGCCGTCCCGCAACAGGAAACGGCCGTAGGCCGTGCGGTGGGCATAATCCTTCCGTCCGGATACAGCCAGAACTTGCCGTGAAAAGAGCAATAGGGATTCTCACCGGACGCGGGATAGAAGTTGGCAGCGCTAAACTGCCCCGCTGTCTGTTCATCGATGAGTTGTATCACCTCGGGAATCGTGATGCGATCAGCGTCGTGTGGCACAGCCGGATAACGCCCGAAGTAGCTGATGGGCTGAAAGTGAACTGCGCGAACAGCGGGAGCAAGAGAGATTGCCAAACGCAGTAGACCACCAATCTGACTGGTGTTCACGCCGGGAATCAGCGTCGGCACCAGAACAACTCCCAGCTCCTGCTCGCTACAATTCTGAATCGCGGCGAGCTTGGTCTCTAGCAAACGCCGCCCGCGAATCTTTTCGAATACATCGTCAGTAATACCGTCGAATTGGAGGAAGACGCAGGTCAGCCCGGCCTCTTTCAACGTGCCGGCATATTCCTTTTCCATGGCCAGCCGCAGGCCGTTGGTGTTGAGTTGAATGTAGCTGAAGCCAAAACCGCGAATTCTGCGGACAATCTCCGGCAGATCGCGGCGAACGGTGGGCTCGCCGCCGGAGAGGTGGATGTTGAAGGGCCCGCCGGAGGCCAGCAGAGCGCGGCACCAGGCCTCTATCTCGTCAAGGCTCGGATCGGCTTTGGACGCGGAGCCGGCCGATGCGAAGCAAACCGGGCAGGCAAGATTGCAGCGTTCGGTTACGTCCAGCACCACGCAGCAGGTGTGCTGGCGATGATCGGGGCATAAGCCGCAATCGAAGGGGCATCCCTTGTCGACGTTAGCGCCGCATATCGGAGGACGCGCGAACGCACGGCTGCCTCCTCCCCACGACTTGTAAGTTGAAAGCCCTCGCCAGATGACCGTTTTGAAGACGCCATGCACTGGACAGCTCTTGCGCAGGAAGACGGCATCGTCTTCCGCGATGCGCTCTGCAGCAATGCGCTGCAGGCACACGGGGCACACGCTCTCCGTGCTGACCAGTGACGCGCCGCTTACCTTCATGGCTTCCCTTCCTCGCCCACGACGCTGGCGAGTGGCGCCCCCAGCCGCTTCTCAACTGCCAGAGCGACTGCCTGTGCAGTGGCCATGCGGCTTTGAGCGGCGTGAAGCGCGTGCGGGTTGTTGTTGAACCGGGTGAGAGCAGGCCCGAAACGCTGGTCAACCGTAACCACATTTTCGCCGCGAATCAATTTGTCCGCAAGATAGACAATGGCGCTTTCGTCGAGACATCCGCCGGAGAAGTCAAGATCGGTGTGCGCGCCAACAATCGCTCCGACTCGCGGAAAATCCATGGAGCGCAGGCGCTCTGCGCCAACGGCGGCGTGATCCGGCCGGCCTTTGGCTAGATCGTGAAGCAGCGCTCCGGCCCGCACCAGATCCAGGTTCAGCGATAAGCCGCTGTGCGCCAGTGCCAGAGCGATGCGCTCAGCCACCTCGGCCACCCTGCGCGAGTGGCGAGCTTGAGACGGCTCGACCGACTGCATGGTGAGAATTGCCTCGCACTCGGCGCGCGTAGGAATTTCGCGGCGATCGGCCATGACGCACAGAGCGTCATACTCAGCGGGAGTATCCATATCCATGTGGATGCCATGGTCCGCGACAAGCAAGTTGATGGCTTCATTCTCGTGCCGCGCAAGCAGTTCGAAGAGCGGTCCCGTTGCGCCCTCTTCTGCCGCCTCGGCCAAAATCTTGCGCTGAATCAGCGGCGGATGTCCGCGACGCCCCTCGAAGACCGGATACACAATGCTGTCTCGCCGCGTAACGAAGACCGACGCCATTTGACGAATCGTATTGGGCCGCACCAGTGGAATATCGGCGGGCAGCACGAACGCCGCCTCAACCCCGCCGGACAGAGCGCGGCTGCCCGCGGAAATGGAGGAGAACATTCCTTGCTCAAAGCGTTGATTGAAAATGCAGCGCGCGCCGGCGCGTTCGGCCAGAGGTTGCAACTCCTCCGCGCGATGACCCAAAACCACAATCACCTCGGCAACGCCCGCTGCGCGAAAGAGGCCGATGCACCGCTCCAATGCCGTGCTGCCGGCAAGCGGAAGCAAGGGTTTGAACTCTGCCATGCGCGAGGAGTAGCCCGCGGCCAGAACGATCGCCGCAAGCCGGCTCTCGACGGCCTCAGCAGGTACGGGTTGGATTGCCAAACTCATAGTTGTTCTCGGCCAGTATCTCCTTCAGCTTGTGCAGGCTCTCCATCACGATGGCGGGGCAGCGCGCCATCTTGTTCCGCATATCGTCCTGCACAATCTCCGCGCAGTTGACGCCGCCGTAGCGAGCCATGTACTCGGCCTCAAACCATTCGACAAACCTGCCCAACATTCCTTGCAGGCGGGGGTCGGCGTTGTGTTCCGCGGAATCTTTGCCGGCATAAAGTCCCAGCACGCAGCAGCCGCCCGTCAGCGCGCCACAGGTTTTGCCGCAGCCCATCCCGCCCAGCAACCCCGACATAGCGCTGACCAGCTCTGGATTCTGCTTGCCCTGCGCCTCCAACGCAATCTGCACCAGAATCTGGCTGCACTGGAAACCTTGCATCCCCAGGTCCATCACTCGAAATGAATCATCGTTCATTTGTCCTCCAGCGCCTGCTCCACGCGCAGCATCTTGCCGATAGCCAACTCCTCCGGCACAAATATCTTTCCGCATCCAGGGCATTTCCACAATTCGACGGGAAACTCGCTGCCCAGGTAAGTGGCCGTGACCTTTCCCAACACTAGCGGCAGTTTGCACTTGCCGCAGATGAGTGGAGTTACGGGCGGTTCTGCTTGAGTGCTCATCTCACCTCCATCCGGTGCGAGTAGGCGTTGTGCACTGCGAATCCGTCGCCTTCCGGAGAATACTCAACCCAATACGTCACCGACACGGGGCGGAAGCTCGTCACGGATCGTCCTGTTGCCGGGTTCTCAATCTTGTCGCCGGTTTGCTCCGCATGCGCGATTGTCCGGCGCACATCTTCAACCAGAATCATGCGCTCTTCGAGGAGCGTTCTGACTTCCTCGGAAATATACAGTGCGATGGATGGATCCATGATGCTCCCCTGTTCTCCCCAAACGTCGCGCAGCAGGCGGTCTTTGAGCTGCGCTCGATTTTCCTGGCGGCGCGAAAAGCCGGGGTCTGGCCGCGCTGCTGGATCCCCATCTCCGTTCGCAAAGACAAGATCGAGAATGTGAATAGCTCGTTTGCCGTGATGCGCAAAACGGTCGCGGCACATGGCGCAATAGGTTACAAAATCCTCATCGCTCTCTTTGGCTCGCCGCTTTACTGTCTTTGCGGCAAGCTCGGGATTGGCAAACAGCATCAGGCCGCCGTAGCCGCAGCAGGTCGTCAGGCCGGGTTCGTTCAACTCTACCGCTGTAACGCCCAGTTCCCCAAGCAGGGCGCGCGCGCTGCCCTCCACCTCGCTCACGCCGCGCGTCGAGCAGGGATCGTGAATGGCTAAGGTGCGCGAGGACAGCCGCGGCGCCTTGGGCAGAACTTCGGCGTGCAGGTGCGGCCACAGAGGCTCGACGGGAATCTGCGGAAGATGATCGTGCAGAACGCGGTAACAGGAGGAGCAGGCGGTAATCAGCCGTGGCTTGCCCAGCTCTCGCCATGCGTTGTCGAGAGAGTCTAGCGCCTGCTGAAATTTTTTGTCGTCGCCCGCCCAGAGCGCGGGCGCGCCGCAGCAAGCCAGAATCAGGCCGACGCCTCCGTCAATCGTGTTGCGCAAATACTCATAGCAGGAGGCGACATGATCCGGTGAAGAAGCCGAGAGTTGGCAGCCGGGAAGGAACGCCATCCGGCTCGATTGATAACCGGGCTGATGGCGCGCCAGCGCGAAGGCCTCGCTCTGACTGAAGGCCATGTCGCGCAACGCGAAATCGTGCGTGGAAGGCGGCATCTTACCGCTCTTCACCATGCTCCGCCTCGCGTCCAGAATAACATCGGCCATGCTGAAATCTTCCGGGCAGACCGCGGTGCACAGGCCGCAGAGCGCGCAGGAGTTGACCATGCGGTTGGCCTTGCGAACGCCCATCACGATGCATTCGTTGTTGTAAATCTGGCGGACGTAGCTCTTGGGATAGGAACCGTATTCCTCGAGGTATGCGCAAACCTTGACACATTCCAAACACTGGCACGGAAAGCATCGTTCTGCTTCCTGCCGCGCTTCTTCTTTGCAGTAGCCTGCTCCGCTGCTGGCGCGAACCATATCAGAAGCCACAAATCTTTTTGTGTTCACGTAGAGCCGCGAAGGAGATGCGCCCTGATTGTCACGGTTAGCTGTAAGCGATGCCCCCTGCAGAAAGCGGTCGATGGAAACTGCGGCGTAGTTGCCGTCGGCCAGCGATTGTATTGGCGAGTAAGATGCGGGCGAGTATCGCTGTGCTCCGCCTGCAAAGACCTTCGCATGGCTGGTGGCCAACGTGAGCGGATCGATCCAGATTCTGCCTTGCTCGGATCGCGTCAGGCCCAGCGAATCGTCGCGGAACGGCTCCTGCCCCGGCGCGAGATAAAGCGCGTCATACTGCTGCACGATGGAAACCCAAACGGGCGTTTCACAGCGCACAACAACGCGCAACTGATCGAGTACAGCCAGGTCGGCGTCTATGACGTGCGCGGGCAAGGTGCGCTCCTCCAACAAGCGCAGACGGTCCAGCAATCGTGGACGAGTTTCGAAGAGCGTGACGGCATAGCCGCGGCTCGCCAGGCCTATGGCTGCGGCCACCCCGCTTAATCCTCCGCCAACCACGGCCACGCTCTGATTCCTGGAAACCTGCAAACGTACCGCTGGTGCGGGCGCACCAAACTCCGCGCAGGCGCGTTCGAGAAGGCCGATTTCAATGGCCTCGCCAGCCTCCACACGCTTGCACTGCGCCTGGCAAGGATGATCACAGACGTGCGCCAGAATCCGCGGCAGCGGAACAGCATTGGCCAGAGTCGCCAGGCCGCCCTGAAAATCGCCGCGAGAGACACACTCCACAAGCTTGCGCGCATCCACATGCACCGGGCAGGCAGCCGTGCATGCGGGCGCCTGCTCCTGAATGCATTGCGCCTCCCATCGCCTGACTTGTTCCCGATCCATCGACTGTCTCCCGGCGCTCAACCCGTTGCACAGTTAGTGTAGCCCCAACCCTGTAGCTCTAGTGCGGCATCACGCGACGCAAACAACTTCCACAAAAATGCAACTTCTATCCCCAAAAAAGCGCGGGACGAAACCGTGGTTTCGTCCCGGCTGTTCAGGTCGTGCATCGCTTCGGTCATGAACCGCGCGTGGTTATGCCGTCTGTGCCTGCAACGCAGCCTTCACGATCTTCGGCAATGCCGGAACCTTGAGGATGCGCACACCACATGCGTTATAGACAGCGTTGAGAATCGCCGGATGAGGCGAGGTCAGGGGCGCTTCTCCCACGCCGGCGGCGCCAAACGGTCCGAGCGGGCGAGGCGTCTCCTGGTAGATGATTTCAATGTCATCCGGAATATCGCTGATGTAGGGTAGCCCGCAGGCCTTCAGAGTGGTGTGAACCTTCAAGTCCTCGAAGTCTTCGCTGAGCGCCAGGCCGATGCCTTGCGCCAGGCCGCCGTAAATCTGCCCATCCACCGTGGCGCGGTTGATGATGGTGCCCACATCCACAACAGTAGTAAACTTCACCACGCGAACCTTGCCGGTCGAGCGCTCCACTTCCACCTCGGGCATGAACAGCTCGTACATGTAGACCGGGAAAGGCTTGCCCTGGCCGGTCACGGCGTCGCAAGCCGTGCAGTCTGTGGCCACCCACTTGCCGTCATAGCGCAGCGGAATCTTCTCCGCCACCATTTCGGCATAAGTGCGGTAGCTGCCATTCGGTTTGCGCATGGCGTTCAGCAGCATCTCGCAACCCACGCGGATGGCGTTCCCGATAAACACATTGGAGCGGCTGCCGCCCGACGGGCCGCTGTTGGGCAGCGCCGTGTCGTTCATCTCCAGCTTGATCTGCTCAGGACGCAACCCGAGCGGGCGCAGGGTTTCGTACGCGAAACTCAATGTGCCGAGATCCGCTCCCTGGCCATGATCCTGCCAGGTGTCGTAGATGGTAACACCGTGCGGCGTCAGCTCCACCGCCGTCTCCGCGCCGTCTGGTCCGTCGAGGCCGCAGCCGTAGATGCCGAGCGCGAGACCTACGCCGCGCGGCTTCTCCGCGGTCGAGAGTTGCTTGCAACGCTTCTTGGCTTCTTCATACTTCGGGCGCAGCTTGTCGAACAATCCTTCCAGGCAGTAGACGTCGGGCGTCTGTCCGGTAGGCGTGGTCGCCGGCGGACGATAGAGATTGCGATAGCGGAACTCGAACGGGTCGATGCCCATCTTCTCCGCCAGCATATCGACGGCCATCTCCGAGGCCAGGAACGACTGCGGCGAGCCATAAGCGCGGAAGGCCGAGCCCCACGCATGGTTGGTGCAGACCGTCTTGCCCAGGCCGCGGATGTTGGCGATGTTGTAACCTGCGCCGATAAACTGCGCCTGCCGTACGGTGAGCAGATCGCCGAACTCCGAATACGGGCCGTGATCAATCCACCAATCGGTCTCCATGGCCACCAGCTTGCCGTCCTTGTCGGCCCCCAGCTTGATCTTCACGTTGCCCGGCGAGCGCTTGCCGGTGTAAGTAATGTTCTGGTACTGGTCGTAGACAAGCGACACCGGCCTGCCTGTGGCCATGCAGGCCACGCCCAGCAAAGCTTCCATGGTCGGCGAGAATTTGTAGCCAAACGTTCCGCCCGCGCCGTTCTGAATCAGCCGCAGCTTCTCCGGCTCTATGCCGATGCCGGGGGCAATCATGGCGTGGTGCAGGTGCAGCCCGATGCTCTTGGATTGAATGATCATGCGGCCATTGTCTTCAAAGTAGGCGCATCCGCAGTCAGGCTCAAGGTGCAGATGCGGCTGCCGGCTGCAATAGGTCTCCGTCTCCACCGTGAAAGCGGCCTTGGCCATCAGCGGTTTGGTGTCCTCGCCCTTGACCACGCCCTGCTCGTAGTACACGTTGGGCGTGCCGGGATGAATTTCAATCGCGTCCGGCGCCATGGCTGCCGAGCCGCTCATGTAGGCGGGCAGAACTTCCAGGTCCAGCTTCACCTTTTTGGCGGCCTCGCGGGCATGTTCTTCGGTATCGGCGCAGACGATGGCCACCGCGTCACCAAATTGGAAAATTTTGTCCTTGCAGAGTATCGGGCGGTCCCATCCGTCGCCCTTGTTGGTGGGAAAGGTAATCAGCCCCGTGATGGCATTCTTGCCCTTCACATCCTTCCACGTAACCACCTTCGCCACGCCTGACATCTTCTCGGCTTCAGAGGTATCGATGCCCTTGATGTTGGCGTGCGACACCTCGGCCTGCACCAGCGCCAGGCGCAGCGTGTCCGGCGGCATATGCAGCGCCACATCCGCGCCGAAGTCCCATGCCCCGGTCACCTTGGCCAGCGCTGATGGCCGGCGGTAGGTCGATCCGAGAATCGAGCCGTTTTCAGCCGGCTCAAACAGCAAGTCTTCCTTCTTCTTTTCGCCGCGCATCACCGCTGCTGCGTCCATCACCGCATCCACCAGCGGCACGTAGCCTGTGCAGCGGCAGGCGTTGCGGTGGATGTCAAACCACTTGCGCACGTCGTTGCGGCTGGGCGCGGGATTCTTGTCCAGCAGCACCTTGGCCGACATCAAAAAACCCGGCGTGCAGATGCCGCATTGCGCCCCGCCATGCCCCATCCAGGCCACTTGCAACGGGTGCAGGTTGTCCGCCGTGCCCAACCCCTCGATAGTGGTGATTTTGGCGTCCTTCTCCACCTTGCTCACCGGCATCAGGCAGGCACGCACCGCCTTGCCGTCCACGATTACCGTGCAGGTTCCGCATTGACCCTCGATGCAGCAAATCTTGCAGCCGGTCAGCAACAATTGTTCGCGCAGAACGTCGGCCAGGCTATTCTTTGGATCAACGACCACAGAACGATCCAGCCCGTTGATATTAAGAACGCGTTTCTCCATAATCTTCACCACTCCTTTTCGTCTTCCCATCAATCGCGCGGAGGCCATTGCTGAAAGAGCAGGCCCGACGCTCGCGCTACAGTTCAAAACGCATGAGCCAATATGTACCACATTGTGCCGTTTGCAATCCATTGATTATAGATGCACAGAGCCTTGGGATGTGAGCACCATCACATTAAGAATGGGAATCGAAAACAAGTGAGACCAGTCGAGTTCTGCGAACTGGTTCATTTTGCTCAGCTTCCCAGCGGCCGCGAAGAACACGCTGGTTGAGGAGCGGTGTGTCATTGCGAACGTCCCGCGCCGGTTTCACTGCGCTGAAAACCAGTTGCCGGAACCGGCGCAGCGATTCGTGAGCGACAACCACCCTTCTTCCCCTGGAGGCGGCCAATGAACGCCTTGTTGATTTATCCGGAATTTCCCGACACTTATTGGAGCTTCAAACATGCGCTCAAATTCCTCGGCAAGCGAGCGTCGCAGCCTCCGCTGGGACT
>CABEBC010000308.1_pt1 | contig 16355 bp, 14 predicted proteins | sample 3422291 | NCBI WGS metagenome assembly CABEBC01 (sample SAMEA5534345, study PRJEB31848) | metagenome | biome: tundra; feature: field; material: soil | place: USA | collected 2013-05 | depth 0.45 m
CCTTTTAGATTTGCCGGCTCAACTGAATCCAACTTTGAGAATCTGAACGTGTGGGAAGTGTATGGCAAGCGTCCTGTCGAACGCGGCGTCGAGGCTGGCGCTCCGCCCAATTTGATCGGTGAGGCGATTCTTGTGGGCAGAAGCGAGAGCGGTAGTGGCCTGATCTATTGGACCGGAAAAAACTTCAAGTGGTATCAGCAGGGAGATTGATTTTCGATCTCACGATAGCTGCCCCTTGCCCTCGCACGCCCCCAGGGTTCATCCTGAACTTGAGATGAAAGCCATACAGATTCACGAGACAGGCGGGCCGGAGGTACTCAAGCTGGCCGAGTTGCCCATCCCGCCGCCAGGGCCGGGGCAGGTGTTGATCCGCGTGGAAGCTGTGGGGGTCAACTTCATTGAAATCTACTTCCGCAAGGGCACATACAAAGCCGCGCTGCCGTTCACTCCGGGCAGCGAGGCGGCTGGCACGGTGGAGGAACTGGGTCCGGGCGTGACGGGTTTTGCCGCCGGCGACGCAGTGGCCTCGGTCAGCGTGCTGGGCAGCTACGCCGAATACGCGCTGGTTCCGGCGGCTTCGCTGGTCAAGGTTCCGGCGGGGCTGAGTATGCAGCAGGCCGCGGCTGCGCTGTTGCAAGGCATGACGGCACACTACCTTTCCCACTCGACGTATCCGCTGAAGGCAGGCGACACAGCGCTGATTCATGCCGGGGCAGGCGGTGTGGGGCTGCTGCTGACGCAGATGGCCTCGCGTTTGGGGGCGCGGGTAATTACGACCGTTTCGACTGCGGCCAAGGCGAAGCTCTCGCTCGAGGCGGGCGCTGCGGATGTGATTCTGTACATGGAGAAGGACTTCGTGGAGGAGGTCAAGCGGTTGACCGGCGGCAAAGGAGTCGATGTGGTCTACGACTCGGTGGGCCGAACCTCGTTTGAAGGCAGCCTGAACTGCCTGCGCCCGCGCGGGCTGCTCGCGCTTTTTGGTGCATCCAGCGGGCCGGTGCCGCCCTTCGATCTGATTCAGCTCAGCGGCAAGGGTTCGATCTTCATCACCCGTCCCACGCTGTGGCATTATGTGGCCACGCGGGCGGAACTGGAATGGAGAGCCGGCGATGTGCTGGGCTGGGCCGCAAAGGGTGAACTCAAGCTGCGCACGGAGTTTGTGTATCCGCTTTCTGAGGCCGCGCAGGCGCAGATAGATCTGGAAGCACGCAAGACAACCGGAAAGATTCTGCTAGAGCCGTGAAGAAGCAGCAGACAGCTCACAGCTGACAGCTATCAGTTATAGCGGGTGCCCCAGGTTCGGCGCGGTTTCATCGCGTCTAACCTGGGATATTTACAAGACCTAGTTACTACTATCCGATAGTCTTCACGCCGCTTTGGCTGCAGCCTCAATCTCCTCGGCCAGTGCCTCGGCTGCTGTCACACAGGCCGCGCGGTCCACATCGAGGTGCGTGACCAACCGAATCGCAACTGGTCCGAAGGCGCTGGCCAGAATGCCGCGCGTCTTCAGCCGCGCCACCACATCGGCCGCGCTCACTCCCTTCAGTCGGAAGACAACGATGTTGGTCTCCACCGAATTCAAATCGATGGCGACGCGCTCAATCTTCGCGAGCGCATCGGCCAGCAGACGTGCGTTGGCGTGGTCCTCGTGCAGACGTGCCGGACCCTGCTCCAGCGCAATCAGACCCGCCGCCGCCAGCACGCCCGCCTGGCGCATTCCGCCGCCTAATGCTTTTCGATAGAGGCGTGCCTGCGCCATCAGCTCCGCCGAGCCTACCAGCATGGAACCAACCGGCGCGCCCAGTCCCTTCGAAAGGCAGAACATCACCGTGTCGAAGCCGCTGGTCAGCGCCTTCACATCCACGCCCAGCGCCGTGGCCGCGTTAAAGATGCGCGCCCCGTCCAGATGCGCCGGGAGCTTGCGCTCTTTTGCCCCAGCCCAAATCTCCTCCAAAATGCGAAGGGGCGTGCAGACCCCGCCGGCAAGGTTGGCGGTGTTCTCAATCTCAATTAAACCAGTGGCTGCGCGGAAGGCGCCGCGCGCGTAGATGGCCGGCTCAATGTGCTTCCAGGTCAGAATGCCGCGCTCAGCGGGGACGGCGCGCACCAGGCAACCGGAAAACACCGCCGTCGTGGCCATCTCCCAATCCAGAATGTGCGCCCGCGACTCGGCAATCACCTCCTGGCCCGGCTGGGTGTGCAGGCGAATGGCGATCTGGTTGCCCATGGTGCCGGTGGGGACAAAAAGCGCTGCCTCGCGGCCAAAGGTCTCCGCCGCGCGTCGCTCCAGCAGGTTTACCGTGGGGTCCTCGCCGTAGACATCGTCACCTACCTCGGCTGCGGCCATCGCCGCGCGCATCTGGGCCGTGGGCCGCGTAACCGTATCCGAACGCAGATCAATCATTTCTACCATTGCTCTCTTCCCTCTTTTCTCGTTCCAATTACTTGGTTTTTTTGATTCCAAAATTTACAGCATGGCTCTACAGCGGCTGGGAGGGCGCATGAACGGAACAGCTTCGCACATAAACCCACAAATAAAAAACGCTCATGACCAGCAGAATGAGCGGGGCTGGAAAGACCTGCACGGCAATCACTACCTGCCTGGTCAGCGCCGTCGCGGGCAGATGCAGGCGGCTGATGAAATCCAGGACAATAACCCAGAAGAAATCGCCGTTCAACACGAACCCTGCGGTCGTCACCAGCAGCGCCAGCCGTCCGGTCAAGCCACCCTCGGCCCAGAGCATGGCGCAAGCTGGAACCGTGAGCAGCAGAAGCTTGGCATCATGTTGCCGATGATAGACAGGCAGCATGGAAAGCGCCGCGATGGCCGCAAGCGCCAGCCAAGTTCTCGCGGGTGAGGGGTGGGATCGCAAAGTAACATACACCCATACGAGCAGGAGTAACGCAAAGACAAGATAGCTGGCCGCATTGTAGATGCGCGGGTCGTCCCAAAAGAAACTGATAGCCACTTGCAGGTTTACCAGCATATCAAGGCCGTGTGCGCCTACTGAAGAAAGTCCTGGGTCGCTCATGCCGCCGTATGCCGAAAACATAGCGAGGTTGGAGTGCAATTCATGCATCCAATGCGGCGACACGTGCCAAACCCTCAGGACCGCAGGTAGACTGAGGATAAACGTCACGAGAAGGGTCTGCAGCGCGCGTTTTCGGTAAACTCCACCAGCCAGTAGGAAATAAAGTCAGACCATACCCGCGTCTTGCGGTTTGACGGCGAGGCTTATCGCAAGACAGAGGATGCCGGCGAGGACAAATCGCTCTCGAAGAAAGCACCAGACAGCCACAACGCATAGGCTGATTGCAATACCGGCCGCATTGCCAGTAATTACGAGCACTTCGCTGTTGGCGAGAAGAAAGCCAATCAGGACGCCAGAAACAAGTGGCGCGAAATCTACACTGAGATTCCAAATAAGAACCGAAGCGAAGATGAGGCTCCCAACGGTGAGTGTCATCCAAAGAATGCGCGCAGGGCCCCATGGCAGCATCGCAAAGGGAACCGTGAATGAAAATGCGGTTGGCGGATAGATATACCTCATAATATGGCGAGGCGGCGTGGTATCCAGCGGCGATTCCCTCCCTCTGCCTGAGATATGCGCAGTACCTCACTTTCGTTATACGGGTCACAATGTTGAACAAAGCATCGTGTGGAGAAGTAAATTATTCTGAAATCTACCATCTCAGCAGGGGAGACGCCTTCCAGGGTTGTGCCCAGCAAAATGAACGCCAAGCTCCCCAGCAGCAGCAGATACAAGCCATCGCGCCGCGCGCTATTCATCTTGAACCTTCCGTATATCTTCTCGCCGGAGCGTTCTGATCAGGGAGCAGCCATCCGTTCCCTGTTCCTTATTCCCTGATTCCTACTCCGTAGTCCCTTAGTCCCTAGTCCCTGTTTTTAGGGTATCTGCGCCATTGGCAGTTCGCGCACGGGCGTCCGCTTGCCGTCCTTCACCGCGTAGGCCCACAGCCCGTGAAAGTTCTCGCGTAGTCCCGGCCGCGCCTTCAGGAACGCGCTCAGAACGGCAATCGCTTCCGTCCGCTGCGCCGCCGGATCCGTAATTCCGATTGATTCGTAGGCCACGCCCAGGTCGGCGTGCAGCAGCGCCGGGTCCAGACGCACCGCGTCGATCTTCCAGGTGCGCGGGCCGTCCGGGAGCGTCAAAGGAAATGCATCATGCGGAGAGTTTTTGATCGCCGTCTGCTCGCTTCCGAGTTTTTCCAGGTTGGGCGAGGAGAGAATATCTACCGGCAGCAGCAGTATCCGCGCAGTCTCGTAGGCGTACCAGGCAGCCCAGGGCTGATCCGACCTGGCCAGATCGCGGGCGTGCGTCCACCACCAGACACCGTCTTGCCCGTCGAGAGCTCCGGGCCGAACGGTCAGGCCGCCCAGCTTCCAGCCCGATGCGGGACCGTTCCAGACCAGGATAAAGCCAAACTGACCGGCGTAGGGCGCTCCAGTTGCATCGGCCAGCACCACGGCGTACCGGCCCGGCGGCAGCGCTTTCATGGTCAGGGTCACAGTGATCGAACCGCTGGCGTTGGAGCAGAAGAACTGCGTATCAGCCGGCGTAGCCAGGCTGCTGGCGTCCAGCAGGTACAGGCTGCGCAGTTGAATCTTGCCGCCCTTCATCAGCGACGCGGAAGACTCCACCACCCCGCGCATTCCCTCCCAGTCCTGGGCCTGGGCAGGCAGCAGGGCGGCCTTCAGCGCATCAAAATCCTGCTCCGCCACGGCCACGGCCAGCCGTCCCCCGGCCGCCGTCAGCTCATCGCGGTCCTGCGGCAGCAACTCGGCCTGCGTAGTGCAACTTGTGGCGCGGGCGGCCATCGGCGCGGCCAAACCTGCCAGCATAACCGCCAGCGCAGCATATACCTTCCAGCAGAGGCGCATCGGTTGAACCCTCTCCGGCGCGCGAAATCTCTTATGTGAGCGTCCGCGGGCCACTGTTAGTCTATTGTAGTGCGGCAAATGAATGCCGCCTCCGGATGGCGCTTCCGCCCTGCGAAGCTTCTGCCGGAAGTCAACCATCGGACCGCAGTGTAGAAATTCAACTGTCGGGACCAAGGACCGTTTCCATGCGCACTGACCTCCCGCTCAACTCGCCGTTTTCGCTCGGGATGATTCGCACGTGGGGGTTCGCGCTGCTGGCAGTTCTTTTCGCGACTCTGGGCGCGGTGCAAGTACTGTGTGCGCAAACACCGACAACCGCTGCCCCGGCACACAAAAGGGCTCATCCGCACAAGCATTCAATTGCGGCCCATGCTCAATCCCCGGCGGTTCAGGCGGCTGTAGCGTCAACGCCTCCCGCGCCCGAACTTCCAAAGTGGCCAGCCAATGAAAAGCCCACTCCGGCTACGGTCACGTGGGATAGCCTGGGCCTGCGCATTGACGCCGCCAACTCCAGCCTTGCGCAGATTCTCCAGGATGTGGCCACCGCAACCGGCGCTAAAGTGGAAGGATTCAACTCCGACCAGCGAGTCTTTGGTGCTTTCGGACCCGGCCCGGCGCGCGATGTGCTTAGTCAGCTTCTGCAAGGCTCCGGTTACAACGTCGTCCTGATCGGAGACCAGGGTCAGGGAACTCCACGTCAGATCATGCTTAGTTCCCGTCACGCCGGGACAGCAACGACAGCCGTGAGTCCCGCCTCGGCCAGGGACGAAGACACCGACACGGATGAACAGCCGCAACCGCTCCAACCACCCATCCGGCCCGGTATTCTACCTGGCAGGCCGCCGCTCTCTCCGCAGCAGATGCAGCAGCAGCGCCCGCAGCCGGGACAACCGCCCAGCAATCCGCAGAACTAGTCTCCGCAATAGGCGATAATATCTATACCAACTTTTAAGGAGAATTCCCTATGTCCGAACCAACCATTGCCCAAAAGAGTCCTTATGCCGTCGAAGTCGAAGCCGGAAAAAGCTACTACTGGTGCGCATGCGGCCTGAGCGCTGGCCAGCCCTTCTGCGACGGCAGCCACAAGGGCACCGGCTTCACGCCGGTGAAGTACGACGCCACTGAATCCAAGACCGTCTACTTCTGCGGTTGCAAGCACAGCGCCGATCCGGTTCTCTGCGACGGCAGCCACAAGAAACTCTAGCTGCGATCCCACCCTTCGCAAACAACGCGAAGGATGGGGCACCTATTTGATTTCAATCATGCCCATCACTCACATCTCGGTGCGCGGGGCACGCCAGCACAATCTGCGCGACATCAACGTGCGCATCCCGCGCAACACCCTCACGGTGGTCACGGGCCTCAGCGGCTCGGGCAAGAGCTCGCTGGCCTTCGACACTATCTATGCCGAGGGCCAGCGCCGCTACGTGGAGACGCTCTCGGCCTACGCGCGGCAGTTTCTCGACCAGATTGAGCGGCCCGACGTGGACTCTATCGAGGGACTCAGCCCGGCCATCTCCATCGCGCAGAAGACCACCAGCCGCAGCCCACGCTCCACGGTCGGCACCATCACCGAAATCTACGACTACCTGCGCCTGCTTTATGCCTCGATTGGAACACCCCACTGTCCCAACTGCGGAAGGCCCATCGCCCATCAGACGGCGGACCAAATTGTCCAGCGCATCCTGGAGCAGGGCCGCGGCGAGCGCGTCACCGTGATGGCGCCCATCGTCCGCGGGCGCAAGGGCGAATTCAAGGAGCTGCTCGACCAGCTTGACCGGCAGGGCTTCCGCGCCCGCGTGGACGGCGAGCTGTGCGACCTCTCCGAGCCGGTTCTGCTCGACCGCCGTAAGAACCACACCATCGAAGCAGTTGTCGACCGCATCCTGCTCAAGACTTCTCCTGCCGACGCGTCCCCGCTTCCCCCAGGCAAGCCCTCGCTTAAACCGTCTCCGGAGAAGCGCCTTGATGCGGCCGTTGCCAAGGCTCTGCAACTGGCCAACGGACTGGTGCTGGTGGCCGTTGTGGGCGGCTCCGAGTCTTCCAAGCCTTCCAAGCCTCAGGAACAGTTGTTCTCCTCTAGCATGGCCTGTCCCGACTGCGGCCTCGACGTGCCAAAGCTGGAGCCGCGCAGCTTCAGCTTCAACTCCGCTTTCGGCGCCTGTCCGGAGTGTCACGGCCTGGGGTCACTCTATGATCTGGATCCCGCCAAGATCATCACCGATTGGTCGAAGCCCTTGCTGGACGGTCTCGGTCCCGGTTCCACCTCGCAATACCTGCTCAGGCTCATTCATTTGGCCGCCGACCGCTACAAGATCGACCTCCAGACGCCCTTCGAGGAACTGCCCCCGCGCCAGCAGCACCTGCTGGTCTACGGCCCACCCAAAGGCGAAGGCCCGCGCACCGGCTTCCACGGCGTTCTCGCCTTCCTGCGCGACAGCATCGAAGAGACGCGCAGCGATTCCTATCGCGAATCGATGATGAGCTATATGTCCGCCACGCCCTGCCCCGTCTGCCGCGGCAAGCGCCTGCGCCCGGAGTCGCTGGCGGTCAAGATTGGCGGCCTCTCCATCGCCGACTTCACCGCCCTTCCGCTCAACCGCGCACTGTCGGCGGCCATCAACCTCAGCTTCACAGAACGCCAATCGCTCATTGCCGAGCGCATCCGCCACGAAATCGCCGAGCGGCTGGAGTTTCTCTGCGCCGTGGGCCTCACCTACCTCTCGCTGGACCGCAACGCGGCCACGCTCAGCGGCGGCGAGGGGCAGCGCATCCGCCTGGCCACGCAGATCGGCTCCCGGCTGCGCGGCGTGCTCTATGTACTCGACGAGCCTTCCATCGGCCTCCATCAGCGCGACAACAACCGGCTGATTCAGGCCCTGGAAAAGCTGCGCGACCTGGGCAACACCGTGCTGGTAGTGGAGCACGACGAAGAAACCATCCGCCACGCCGATTACGTTCTCGATCTCGGTCCCGGCGCCGGCCGGCTTGGCGGTCAGATCGTTGCCCAGGGCACGCCGGCGGAGATCATGGCCTGCCCGGAGTCGCTCACCGGGCGTTATCTCTCCGGCGCATCCGGAATGTTGCAGCGAGCACGTCCGCGGCCCCTGGCCGGCAAGTGGCTCACCGTCACCGGCGCGAGAGAACACAATTTGCAGGACGTAACGGTCCGTATTCCTCTGGGCGTGATGACTCTGGTCACCGGCGTCAGCGGCAGCGGCAAGAGCACTTTGATCAACGACATTCTCTATCGGTCGCTGGCCAAAAGCATCTACGGCTCGCGCGAGGAACCCGGCGCGCACGACACCATCACCGGCGCCGAGCAGATCGACAAGGTGGTGCGCATCGACCAGTCGCCCATCGGCCGCACGCCGCGCTCTAACCCGGCCACCTACACCCAGGTTTTCTCGCCCATCCGCGACCTCTTCGCCATGCTACCCGAGGCTCGCGAACGCGGCTACAAGCCCGGCCGCTTCAGCTTCAACGTCGGCGGAGGCCGATGCGAGGCCTGCCAGGGCGACGGGCAGCGCCGCATTGAAATGAATTTCATGCCCGACGTCTATGTGCAGTGCGAGATCTGCAACGGGCGTCGCTACAACCAGGAGACTCTGGCCGTAAAATTCCACGGCCACTCCATCGCCGACATTCTGGAGCTCACCATTGAAGACGCGCTCACCGTTCTGGCCGACGTCCCGCAGGTGCGCCAGAAGCTGCAAACCCTGGTGGACGTGGGCCTGGGCTACGTCCATCTGGGCCAGAGCGCGACCACTCTCTCCGGCGGCGAGGCGCAGCGCATGAAGCTGGCCCGTGAGTTAAGCAAGCGCCAGACCGGACGGACGCTTTATCTGCTCGACGAGCCCACCACAGGCCTGCACTTTGACGACGTGCGCAAACTGCTCGAAGTCCTCCACCGGCTCACCGACCTGGGCAACACGGTCATCATCATCGAACACAACCTGGACGTAATCCGTAACGCCGACTGGATTCTCGACCTGGGCCCCGAGGGCGGCGAAGACGGTGGCCGCATCGTCGGCCAGGGGCGCCCCGCAAAGATTGCCGCCACTCCCGGTTCCTATACCGGCCAGTTTCTCAAACGCTATTACACCTCCAGCAGTGGCCGTTTGGAGGAAACGGAAGCGGGTACTCCACAAATGTTGGGTGCCCCCTCCAATCCGCAACTTTTCGATGAAAAAGTTGCGGATTGGGTGGGAAACCACGAACCTGCTCCATCATCCCGACAGTCAATCACCAGCGAACCTGTCACACGCAAGCGCACAACAAAAAAGACCACCGCCCCGAAATAATCCGCAACCCGCAGAAAGAAGTCGAAGCTGCCATGAACGATTTCGAACACACGCCGCACGAGCCGGAACAAAATATTTCTATCGCGCCAGAAAATATGGGTGCCCCAGATCCGGGGTCCCCACGGACAGGTCTTCGTCCGTGGGGTGGAGATCTCGCTTCTGAGACCTGGGATTCCACAGCTCACACCGAAGAGCCGGCGGAGCTGTTTCAGTCCTTCTCGCAGCCCGAGGTCATTCCGCCCGCGCGCATTCCGCATCTTGGCCATCTCGCCCTGTTGTCCGCCTTTCTGCTCTTGGGGTTCGTGTGCATGATGGTGCTGATGGCCGTCGCCCTGCACTTCCATCTGGATGGTGTTTCAACATCGGATCAGATCAAAACCAATATTCACTATCTTCTGGGTACGGAGGCAGTCCTCTATCTTGTCGCACTGGCTCTCAGCATCCCTCTCTTTTCGCTGCTTTGGAACAAGAGCTTTTTTGTTGGAATTCACTGGCGCGGCGCTACGGCTCTCGGGTTGGGTTGGAGGTTGCCAGTGATATCCGTGGGCTGCTTTGCGCTCGCGCTGCTCAATGACGCGCTGTTTCCCGGGCCGGAGCACGCCCCTATCGTTGATATGTTTCGTTCCCCGGGCGCCGCGTGGTTGATGTTCGGCTTCGGTGTTACCTTTGCGCCCTTCTTTGAGGAGGTTGTCTTCCGCGGCTTCCTGCTGCCGGCCCTTGCCACCGCCTGGGACTGGGCAATTGAAAAATTCATTGGCAGGCCCGCCCGCCCCCTCCACGCCAACGGTCACCCCCAATGGTCCATCTTCGCCATGGTGATCGCCTCCATTCCAACCAGCATTCTCTTCGCCCTGCTCCACACTGAACAGCAAGGCAATTCGCTGAGTTTGTTTCTCCTGTTCGTCGCAATCAGCATGATTCTCTGCGCGGTGCGCCTGGTTACGCGCTCGTTGGCCGCTAGCACTCTGGTCCACGCTTGTTACAACTTTCTGATTTTCTTTTCCATGATGGTCAGCACCGGTGGATTCCGGCACTTGGATAAGATGTGAAGCGGCTTTCAGCCGCTAGCTCCTGGCTGCTAGCCTTTAGACGGAGCCTCTCGACCGATGGCGCGCTGGCTTCTGAACACTGAACACTGTTCACTGACCACTGTCCACTGCTATGGACCTTTACGAGAAAATCCGCAGCTTGCCCACGCAGCCCGGCGTGTACCTCTACAAAAACGCCGAGGGCGTGGTCATCTATGTAGGCAAGGCCAACAATCTGCGCTCTCGAGTCCGTTCTTATCTATTGGAGTCGTCACAAGCCGACGCCAAAACCGGCTCGCTGATGCGCGAGGCCGTCGATCTGGAATACATTCTTGTCGGCAACGAGTCCGAGGCGCTGGCGCTTGAAACCAACCTCATCAAGCAGCGCAAGCCGCGCTTCAACATCCTGCTCAAGGACGACAAAAGCTACCCATACGTCAAGCTGACCATGGCCGATCGCTATCCTAAAGTTTTTGTAACCCGCCGCCTGCTCAAGGACGGCGCAGCTTACTTTGGCCCCTACTTTCCCAGCAATCTGGCTTGGCGCGTGGTCGAGCTGATTCATCGCAGCTTTCTGATTCCCAGTTGCAAAGTCGATCTCTCCCGCTATCATCCGCGCGCCTGCCTGCAGTACTACATTCATCGCTGCCTGGGCCCATGCGTCGAAGATCTGACTACGCCGGAGATCTACGCAAGCGCCGTCCGCGACGCGCGCCTGCTGTTGGAGGGCCGCCACGCCGAACTCGAACGTACCCTGACCGCGCGCATGATGGCTGCGGCTGAAGGCCAGCAGTTCGAAGCCGCCGCCAAGTTGCGCGACCAGCTCTCCACCATCCACCAGCTCCAGGAAAAGCAGCGCGCCGCCACCGCCGAGCAGAGCGACGACACCGACGTCTTCGGCTACCACTTCGAGGACGGCTCGCTGGCCGTCAACCTCTTCCACGTCCGCGCCGGCAAGATCGTTGACCGCCGCGAGTTCTTCTGGGAAGATATGCCGGAGCTGCTCGAAGCCGCCGCCAGCGAAGATTCCGATGCGCCCTTTCACGCGGGTTCAATCTTCTCCTCTCTCCTCAAGCAGCTCTACATCGACCAGCGCTACGTCCCGCGTTCCATCCTCGTCCCTGCGGACTTCGACGACCGCGAGGCCCTCGCCGCCCTGCTTACTGAGCACGCCGGCCATCGCATCGAAATAGCCGTCCCGCAGCGTGGAGAGAAACGCTCCCTTGTCGATCTGGCCGGACAAAACGCCAAGCAGTCCTACATCCAGCGCTTCCGCGTCCTCGAGCCCTCGCGCAAGGCCATTCAGGAAGCGTTGGCCGAAGCGCTCATGCTGCCTGAGCTGCCCCGCCGCATCGAGTGCTTCGATATCTCTCACATTCAAGGCGCGGAAACGGTAGCCTCACTCGTCGTCTGGGAAGACGGCAAGATGAACAAGCAGGCCTATCGCAAGTTCAAGATCAAAACCGTCTCCGGCGTGGACGACTTCGCCTCCATGCGCGAGGTGGTCCAGCGCCGCTATCGACGCCTACAAGAAGAAAAGCAACCAATGCCCTCACTGGTGCTGGTTGATGGCGGACTCGGCCAGCTTCACGCCGCCGCAGAGGCGCTCGAATCTCTCGATTTCGCCGCGGCAGGCCTCGCCATGCCGCCGCTGGCGTCCATTGCCAAACGCGAAGAGGTCATCTACCTTTACGGCAATGAGCAGGAGCCGGTGGTGCTGGACCGCCGCTCGCCGGTGCTGCATCTGGTTCAGCTCATCCGCGACGAAAGCCACCGCTTCGCCGTCGGCTATCATCGCCAACGCAGGGCCATGCGCGACCGCGATTCCGAGCTATTGACTATTCCCGGCGTCGGCCCGCAAACCCGCCAGCGCTTGCTAACTCACTTCGGCAGCCTGCGCGATGTGCAGCAAGCCACCGCCGAGTCGCTGGCCGCCGTCGTACCCTGCAAAACGGCCGAAACCATCTGGCGGCATTTCCACGAGGGTCAACCGGCAAGCTCCTGAGCACTCTCTCTGCGAGCTAGCAACTACGCCGCCTGCAACCCCCGCTCCTGTTGCTCAACCAGGCGCTTCCTGCAACCTTTACGTGCAAATCTGCGCGATTTGAAAGAAAATATAGTTATACGATTTTTTGACGACGACAAGAGGAACGCTTGACACAAACGCAGATTGAAATTCCCCGGTGGACCGCCCCGGAGTTTGAACGGCTGGTTTTCGCCAGCCAGCCCAAAGTTGCGGTTTTCGATTGCGATGGAACGCTGTGGGGCGGCGACTCCGGTTTCGGCTTCATGGCCTGGTCGTTGGAGAAGGGTCTGGTTTCGCGCTCCACCTGCGACTGGGTTGATTCTCGCTATCGCGATTACCTGGCCGGCAAAGTGAGCGAAGTGGATATGTGCGGCGAGATGGTGCAGATTTACGCCGGCCTGCGCGAGCAGGAGCTGCGCGACGCCGCCGTCCGCTACGTGCGCAAGTTTGTTCAGCCGCGAGTCTTCGCCGAGATGGCCTCTCTGGTAGCCGCGCTCAAACAAGCCGGCGTCGAGATTTGGGCTGTCAGTTCCACCAACAAATGGGTGATCGTCGAGGGCGTGCGCGATCTCGGCATTCCCGAAGAGCGCATCCTGGCCGCCGAGGTGCGCGTCACCGAAGGCATAATCACCAGCGAGATTCTGGACGTGCCCACCGACGAGGGCAAAGCCACTGCGCTGGCGCGCGTGGGACTCACGCGCCCTGATGCGGTCTTCGGCAACTCCATTCATGACCTGGCCATGCTGCAGGCGGCGCGCAACGCCTTCCCGGTCAACCCGTCTTCGGAACTGCTCGAGGCAGCGGCTAAGAACGGCTGGGGCTACTTTTTGCCTGAGGCTGCCGAGGCTGATGTGGCCGGTAAATAAAACTTCGATCCGCTGAAAATCAGTTCCTGTCTTCCAGCCGCGCGATCACCTGTTCCACCAGGCGCTCCAGTTTGGCGCTGATTCCCCCTGCCGGAAGCGCTGCATCTTTGAGGCGCGCATCCGGAAAGCCCAACCTCTGCTTCAGCGCCAGAATCTCCCGCATCTTGCTTTCAGGAATGAACGTGAGCGGCTTTCCGATCTGCTGCGCCAGCAGGTAGGTCTTGCAGCAGGTTTCAAAGATCTCCACCAGCCACTCGGCGTGCATCACCGTGTCTGCCCAGCAGACGATGCCATGGTTGCAGAGCAAAATGGTGTTGTGATCCTTGACAAAGGGCCGCACCGTCTCGGCAAATGCTTTGGTGCCGGGGGTCTCATAAGGGGCTACTGCTGCCGGACCGATAAATAACTCATACTCGGTGATCAGCCCGTTGGGCGGCGTGGAACCGGTAACGGCAAAAGCCGTCGCATAGGGCGGATGGCAGTGCACCACAGCGCGGGCTCGCTCGTTGGCCTTGTAAATCTCCAGATGCAGCAGCAGTTCGCTGGTTCGTGTGCGGTCTCCGGCCAGAATATTGCCCTCTAGATCAGAAAGGCAGATGTCGGCCAGCTCCAGGTCGCCCTTGCTGAGCATGGTGGGCGTGCACAGCACGTAGCGCGAGCCCAGCCGGACGCTGATGTTGCCGCCGTTGCCGTCCACATATTGCCGCTCCCACAGCTTACGGCCCACGCGGATAATCTCCTTCCGGAAAGCCTCAGCCTCCGGAGAACTGGCGGCAGTCAGGGGTAAATTTTCCTCGGGCTTCGGCGCAACGCCGGCCGGTGACACGGCCACCGCTGCTTTGCTGCCCTGCTCCGCAACTGGAACCGCTGTCTGCTGCATGGTTGACCTCACGCCCAGGCTGAAAAGCCGAGCTCCGGCAAGTACCGGCATTTTCTCAAATTATATAGAATGCCGGACCAGCTTCAGCCACAAGCCAGCGTGACCAACCAGGAGATGCGCTGAAGCTCACAGTTTCACAATTACACATGAAATAGGGGGGTGGGGGTACCCCTCTCAGGGACTAGGGACTCAGGGACTAGAAAAACAGCGAAGCTCTGGTCCTTGTTCATTCTTTGATTGTGCGCCGAGGGAGGGTAATTATCTGCAAGGACTTGCTGTCCAGGCGGGCGGCGCTTGCGCGGCATTTCGGGGTGTGCGCGCTGCACAGCCCCTCGCTGTATCCTCAAACCATGGTGCGATTCACAGTGCTGGCGTCGGGCTCCAGGGGCAATGCGACGGTTGTCTCCGGGGGGCGCACGCGCATCCTGGTGGATTGCGGGCTGAGCTGCCGGGAGCTTTTCCGGCGCATGAAGCTGATGGACGAGGAGCCGGAACGGCTGGACGCCATCCTCATCACCCATGAACATTCCGACCACGTTGGCGGGGTGGCCGTGACCGCCCGCAAGCTGAACATTCCGGTGTACTTTACCGAGGGCACGCACCGCGCCTGGATGCGATGGCTCTCGCCGCGCAGGCAGATGAGCTATGCGCAGTGGCTGGAGCAGATTCGCCGGCAGGCCGCCGAGCGTCAGGCCGAGGCCGACGTGACGACCCAGGAGGGTGAGCCGGACGAGAGCGACCTGATCTTAGATTCATCTGCCGAAACTGCCGAAGCAGCCGAGCCTGCCGATACGCAAAATACACCGGAGCTGGCCCCAGCAAAGGACCCCACCTGGCTTCCGGCGGTGGAGTTCTTCACGGCCGGGGAGCCGTTTGAGATCGGCGACATCCATGTCAGCCCCTTTACCACCCCGCACGACGCTGCCGATCCGGTGGGCTTTGTTTTTGGCGCCGAGGGAGTGCGGATGGGCTTTGCCACCGACCTGGGCTACATTTCGCCCAACGTCAAGGCGCAGTTGCAGGACCTGGACCTGCTGCTGCTGGAGTCCAACCACGATCTGGAGATGCTGAAAGACGGCCCCTACCCCTGGGCGGTGAAGCAAAGGGTACTTTCGCGGGTAGGACACCTCTCCAACGAGGCGGCGGCGGGCTTTCTGGAGGATGGCTACGACGGCCAGGCGGCCTACGTGATTCTGGCGCATCTCTCTGAAAGCAATAACCTTCCCGAGCTGGCGCGGGTCACCGCCGAGCGCGCGTTGAACGGTCGAATTAGTTTATTAGCCAACCGCCTACTGCTGGCTGCTCAAAATGAACCACTTTCTTCTATTTATTTCTAGGATATACGTTATAATGGTATAAGACACGGGAATCACTCTGTACCAGGTAGATTGGCAAGGGAGACGCCAGGGCATTCCGCCCTGGAAGATGCAGAGCAGACCGGGCGGCGTAAGCGAATTCTGCCCGGAAGGCTGAGCATTCAGAGGTTAAAGCCTCCCGGCCACGTGAGCCGCGCTAAAACATTGCGGTTGAACACATCCTTTGCAAAGTGAGTCTAAACAATTATGGCAACAACCCGATGTGCAGATAGAGTCGTAGGCAGCATCCTGGCGAGTTGGCGATATGATATTTCCGGAATCACGCCGGAGATGTGCAAGGACTATGAGCAGCATTTTGCCGAATGTCCCCATTGCCGCGCACGGCAGAAGTTCCACCGCAGCCTGGATGTAACGCTGACCGTACTGACCTCGCTGGCGTTCTTCTTCTTCCTCTTCGCATTGTTGGTTTTCAATCACTTCAAGTCGGTGGAGCATGTGGCCTTCAACACCTTCGGCCTGGATATCGCCGACACCTACCATATGCTGGTCTCGGCAGGCATTGCGGGGATGATTTTCTCGGGGATTTTACTGGCGCTGGTGCTGACGACCACGCCGGCCCCAAAGTATCTGGGCGGCATCGCAGTCGAGCGCGCCAAGATGATCGAAGAGCGGCTGCCGGAAGCCATCAAGGCGCTGCGTTCTCGCTAGAGTTCATTCGGCAACACAAACATCAGAGCCTCCCCGCGCGGGAGGCTCTTGTGTGTCTGGAACAAGATAGAGTTATTTGCATGACAACCAGCAAGATTGCAGGGCGGCGGAGGTTGCCGGGGCTCAAGGTTGACGAAGGGTTCACGCGCCATCCGTTTGATGAGGAGTTCGGTGTACGGACCAGCGGCTTGGTTGCCGGACGGCATTTGAAGAGCGGACACCTGCATGACCGCCATTCCACGGCTTACTACGGGGTTGCCCCTTCGGTCTTCCAGGCGCTGGTGAAGCGTTGGCAGAGAAGCCGGCCGGGCTGTGCGTTGGAGG
>CABEBC010000314.1_pt1 | contig 16084 bp, 10 predicted proteins | sample 3422291 | NCBI WGS metagenome assembly CABEBC01 (sample SAMEA5534345, study PRJEB31848) | metagenome | biome: tundra; feature: field; material: soil | place: USA | collected 2013-05 | depth 0.45 m
GCGCCGGGAGAGAGAGGGCCATCACCGGGAATGTGTCGGCAAAGAGTGCAGCGTGTCCAGGATCGAGACAGTTCATGTATACGGGACTAGTCAGTGTGCCTCCGTTGTAAACGTCTGTATACGGTCTCTTTGCGCAATTCCCTGGGCGGTAATTCCCTAAGTAATTGGGTTATATGGATTTAGATAATAACTCAAGAGTGGACCGTCAATTGCATTAGTAACAATGAATCTGAACCTGGCAGTGAGTTGCTAGATTCTTGCTCAGCCGGGAATTGCCCCCTGAAGATTCATTGTTCTAACGGAGTTGAGTAACGAACACGGGAGACCATTTTTAGCACTGGGCAGTGAGTGAACTCTGATTTGTGTCCGAAATGCCACTACGATTCAGAATCGCTGGGTTCAGCCAACGACTGATCCTGTTTGATTTCTGGTTGGACGGCCGCAAACATTCACTCGCAAATTTATCACAAACATTCACTCTCAAATTTATCAGGAGCCATCACGATGAAGTACTCAAATGCTGTGAAGTCAGCACTGTCCGCCGCCGTTCTGGGATTCCTGGCGCTGGGCCTCGTATCCACACCTGCCTTTGCACAAACCAACCCGGCAACCACCACATTTAATGTCACCGCGACGGTAGCCAAAGACTGTGTAGTCTCCGCCACCGGCCTGGGATTCGGAAGCTACATTGGAGCGGCGGTGAACGTCAGTTCCATTGTCACGGTTACTTGTACCAGCGGCACCGCGTACACTGTCGGCCTCAATGCAGGATTGACGACCAGCGCCACCGTGACCACCCGGCAGATGGGCATTACCCAGCCCGCTGGCGGGCTGAACTATTCGCTGTTGACGACTTCCTATACGGGTACCAACTGGGGCAATACCACCGGCAGTTGGGTGAGCGGCTCAGGCAACGGGGCTGCCCAACCAATCACAGTATTTGGCGTTCTTGCGGCGAATCAGTTTGTCCCACCGGGTTCTTACACCGATACGATTACCGCCACCGTCACGTATTAACTGTTAGCCGCGTTCCAATTAGGGCATCTATGATCTCGCGGAATTCATCTCGAATTTCGGTGGTAGGCGGAGTGTACGCGTTCGTTTTCTCTGTCCTTCTGACCAGTCCGGCGGCCGTAGCGCAGTCGCTGTCGGTTCTGCCCGTCAACATCTTCTTTTCGCCCGGACAGCGGGCGACGAGCCTGACGGTGACCAACCAGGGGAAGAGCGAGACCGCCATTCAGATTCGCGCTTTCGCCTGGAATCAGAAGGATGGCGAGGACCATCTCACCGCCTCCAATGAGGTGGTGGCAAGTCCGCCGCTTGCCACCATGGCGCCGGGAGCCACCCAGGTCGTACGCCTTATTCTGCGCCAGTCGCCGCAGAGTCGAGAGGCTACCTACCGCATTCTGCTTGACCAGATTCCACCTCCGGCCGAGCCGGGGGTTGTTCATATCGTGCTGCGCATGTCCATTCCCATCTTTGCCCAGCCGGCGATCCGCTCCTTTGCCGATGTTCAGTTTCATCTTGAGCGCAACGCCGGGCAGATCTATCTGGTGGCGTTCAACGCCGGCAATCTCCATGAATCGATCCGCGATATCGCGCTTACAACCAGCGATGGCCGCAAGTTGAAAGAGGACTCCAACACATCGCCTTACATTCTCGCCGGCGCCACGCGGCGTTGGCACATTGCCGCGCAGGGTTCCCTGCCGCTGTCAAGCGAAACCTTGCAATTGACTGCCCTCGCAAACGCCGGCGCCATTGAAGAGCAGGTTCGCTTTGTTCCGGCGCAATGACCCTGCACGCATAGCGGCCAATAGCCTCCGCTGTGCGGGGCTACTCTTCTTTTTGCTGGCCATCATGCCGCGACTGGGCGCGACTTCCAGTGCAGCTCCCAGCTCTGCCTCCAGTTCAGCCTCCAGTTCTGCCCCCAGCGCAGTTCCCAGCGCAACCCCTGGCGCAGACCCCACCATAGACCCCAGCGCAGCCACGGGGGCTGCCGCCGCAGCTTCTGAGACACGACTTCTGGAAGTTTATGTCAATGGTCATTCCATCGGTAAGGTCGGCGAATTTATCATGCGTCGCGGCAAGTTGATGGCGCGGCCGGATGAACTGCGCGCTCTCGGTTTCCGGGTTCCCCTATCTAACGCCTCTGAAACCGGCGGCCTGATCGCCTTGTCTGACCTGCCGGGGGTGACCTGGAGCATCGATGAGGAGAACCAGGTGCTGCGCTTGACAGCCAGCGATAGTGCCTTGCTGCCGGCGGTGTTGCAACTCTATGGAAGAGAAGAGCCTGGAAGCCATCGAACCATCGAGAGCGGCACCGGCGTGACGCTCAACTACGATGTCGCCGGCACATTCGCCGGTGGCCAGGACGGCGCCACCGGGGCGCTGGATCTGCGCGCCTTCTCGCCCCGGGGTATCGTAAGCTCGAATTGGCTCGCTTATGCCGGCGCAATTTCGGGTCCCTCCGGCAAAAACACGGCGGTACGCCTTGATTCGGCCTACACCTTTGCCGACGCCAATAAGTTGCGGCGCTATAGCGCGGGCGACTTCATCACCAGTGGCCTCTCCTGGACCCGTCCGGTTCACCTCGAGGGCGCGCAGATCCTGTCGGATTTCAGCACGCGCCCCGATCTTGTGACTTTTCCACTTCCCTCGATGAGCGGCTCGGCCGCAGTCCCTTCTACGGTAGACGTGCTGACCAACGGCAACCTGGTGATGACGCGGGAGGTTGACGCCGGACCCTTCGAGATTCCGCAGCTCCCGGTGATATCGGGGGCGGGCACGATCTCCATGACGGTCACCAATGCGCTGGGCCAACAGGTGAGCGTGACGCAGCCCTTTTATGCCAGCTCCACGCTGCTGGCGCCGGGTTTGCAGATCTTCGCCGTGGATGCCGGCCTGGCGCGGCGCTTCTGGGGCTCCTACAGCAACATCTATGGGAAGATGGCGGGCACCGCCGTCTACCGCCGCGGCCTGACCCGGAAGTTCACTGTCGAGGGCAGCGTTGAAGACACTCCCGGCGCGGCCATGGAGGGGGCGGGCGGCGTCTTCCAGGTCGGCCATCTGGGCGTGGTCAATTTCGCGGCGGCGGCAAGCTCCGGCTCGGGGACCACCAGCGCTCTGTTTTCCGCCGGCGCCCAGCGCATCGGCAGAAAATTCAGCCTGGGAGCCTCCACGATCATCGCCGGCCGCAACTACCGGGACATCGCGGCCATGAACGGCGCCGCTGTTCCGCGCAAGCAGCTCAACGGCAACGCCAGCCTGTTCCTGAAGCGCTACGGCTCCGTGGGCGTTGCCTATGCGGGGCTCGACCAGGACAACTCTCCTAACCCCATCCCGCCGGGCAGCACCACGGCCTTGCACTCCAAGGTCGTCTCCGCCAACTACTCCGTCCAGGTTCACCATATGTCGATCTACGCCAATGAGTATAAGTACTTTTCCAGCACCGGCGACAACAGCGGGCTGCAGGTCGGCATCACCATCCCGTTCGGCAAGCGAAGCTCGGTTACCGTCAGCGCGGCCTCGGACGGCAGTGGCCAGGTGCAAGCCGAGAAGTCGGCGCCGCAGGTCGGCGATTGGGGCTATGACGCTTATGTTTCCGCCGGCGATTCCACGCATGAATTCGCCCAGGGACAATACAAATCGAGCGTGGGCCTGTTTACGGCCGGAGTCGACCATTCCGCCGGGCAAACAACTCTGCGCCTGGAATCCCAAGGGGCACTCTCGTTCATCGATGGGCGCCTGTTTCCGTCCAACTGGGTTTATGACAGCTTCGCCATTGTGGACACCAGTCCCATTCCGCGCGTGCACGTCCTGCAGGAGAACCGCGACGTGGGTAGCACCAACTCCGCGGGGCGGCTGCTGGTGCCGGATATGATCTCGTTCGAACTGAATCACATCGCCATTGACCCGACCGATGTTCCGGCGGACGCCACGGTTAACAACGACAAGCGCGCGTTCCGCCCCCGGGATCTCTCCGGCGTGGTGCTCAAATTCCCGATTAAATTCAGCCATGCCGCATTGCTGCAACTGGTCGATGAGGCCGGTGTCCCGGTGCCGATGGGCAGCACCGCAACGCTGAAAGCTACCGGCGCCGTCGTCCCGGTCGGATTTGACGGCGACGCCTACGTTGAGGATCTCAGTCTCCACAATGAACTAACTGTCGAACAGCCGAACAGAAAGCGCTGCACGGTCGCCTTCGACTACCAGCCCCTGCCCGGAGAAATCCCGTCGATCGGGCCGCTACGCTGCACGGAGAAAAAACCATGATGCGAAGATTGGCACTAGCGCTGTTCCTGCTCGCCTGCTGCGCGCTGCCCGCGGAGGCCGCCTGCACGGTGAGCGCCACGAACGTCGTATTCGGCACTTACACCGGCGCCCTCCTAGAGTACCGCGGCACGATAACGGTCAACTGCTCCTATGGCGCGACCTATCATGTCGGCCTCGACGGAGGGAATAGCGGGAGCGTGACCGCCCGCACCATGGTGAATGGCGCGTACAAGCTGAATTATGCGCTGACCAGTGGCAGCTATACGGGTACTAACTGGGGCAATACCACCGGCAGCTGGGTGTCCGGGACCGGCAGTGGCAGGAACCAGACGATCTACGTCTATGGCAAGTTGGCGGCCGCGCAGTATGTCGCGCCGAGCGCGACCATGTACACCGATCCTACCATCACCGTTACCGTATCAGGCGGCACTTTCACCACCGTCCATGCCACGTTCACCGTCACCGCGACGGTTGTCAAAGACTGCGGGGTCTCCGCCACGGCCTTGGGATTCGGAAACTACACGGGCGCGGTAAACAACGCTTCGGCCACCGTTACGGTCACCTGCACCAACACCACGCCGTACACTGTCGGCCTCGGCCCGGGCCTAGCTACCGGCGCCACCGTGATCACCCGGCAGATGGCCATCACCCAGCCCGCGGGCGCGCTGAACTATTCGCTGTTGACGGGTTCCTATACGGGTACCAACTGGGGCAATACCAGCCCCACCTGGTTCTCCGGAAACGGCACCGGGGCTGCCCAGCCGCTCACCGTTTACGGCGTAATTCCGGCGGGGCAGCATCCCACACCCGGTTCTTACACCGATACGATTACCGCCACCGTCACCTATTGACGATCAAAACGCGACGGGGTCGACTGGGCTGAAGATTGAGCAACGAATGGCGGGGCGACAGTGGCACCGCCCTCGGTAATCACCTTAAAACCGGCCATACGTTATCACTTCAAAACCGGCCAACGGGATAGGCCGAAGACGTGACTGTTTTACCTTGCCGGGGTGTGCATTTGCAAGGCACGATTTGAGCAGTTGCAGTTTTGGCCGGTTTTCAAGCCTTCCTGATGCGTGGTAAGGTTGTATACGCTTCGCCGGGGTCGCGCCTTGCGGAGTGATCCAGGGCCGAAGACACGGGGCTGGCTCCGAAGGAATCGGTAATCGAGACCCTCTGCGGTTGGCCCGATGGGCTGGCTGTCAGGGGGTTTCTTGTCTTAGCCAGTATTCCCAGGGTGAAGCTTCGTCGTGGGAGGCCTCTGGATCACGAGTCGCGACGCCGCCGGGCGTTCTTTGCCCGGCATCCTTGAAAACATCGACACCGGCGGACCGCTGGGCCGAGCTAACGTGATTATCATCGGCGCCATCGCTGAGCTGGAGCACAACCTGATCATCGAACGGGTGCGCGCCGACGAATCCATGTCCGATCACTACGACAAGATCAAAGAGGATGTGAAATTCCGCAAAGAATGGGCCGAGAAGTGCGGATTCGGCTTCAAACTGCCCTCAGTTGTACCGAATGTACCGAAAATGGAGGAAAACGCACTGATCGCGATAGCCGCCTAATATGTTGATTTTAATTGAGATAGAATGGTCGGGGAGAGAGGATTTGAACCTCCGACCCCCTGGTCCCGAACCAGATTTAGCCGTTTATTGAAGTCTGTTGAAAACTGGCGAAAACTAAGTGCTTTTGATGGAATATCTTACGGATCGGATTTGGATCACTGTTGATCTTTGTAGTTCTTGAGTGCTTTGGCAACTACAGAATCGACTACATCTGCTCAGAACTTGCGAGAAAGACTGGGCCGTTCAAATACGAAGTTGTCTCTGATTGCTCCTGGTCCAGAACTGACCAGGCATTCCGCCACGCATCGATCACTGGATCAAATCTGCTCCCAATGGACCAAGGACCACGCTCCCCTCAAATTCGCGATCGCTAATAATGCCTTTCCTGACGCCGGTGATCGGGATTCTCTTCTCTTCACCGGTCGTGTTCACAAAGAGCGTTCGCCCATCGACAACTCTTGCATAAACTCCCCCAGGAGTTTTGGGGCCTGGTTGAATGCCGGCAACCGTGCAGAGATAGCTCATGAGCGGCCCGATCGTGGAAGGATTCGATTCCGTCGCGAGATAGATGGCATTTCCTTTGCCGAACTTGTTGATTGTGACAGCAGGAGTATGGTCCGCGGTGTTTGTGAAGCGCGCGACCACTGTGGCCGTTGAAGGCTCAAGCACTTCGTAATGATGCACCTTGGTCTCGACCTGTTCATCGCCCAATTGAAAGTTCAGTTCCGCGGCGTCGTAGAACGCGTTTGTCTTCAGTCCAAAGACATCGCTCAAGCGCCCGGGAAGCGGCGTATCGAACCACTGCCCGTGCTCGTCAACTTTGGCCGAGAAGGCCGTCATCAGAACGGTGCCGCCTCCACTCACGTAGTCCCGAACAGCCTTCGCACTTGCGGCGTCCATCACGTAGTCGGCCGGCACGATGACCAGCTTGTAGGGTGAAAGGCTGTCGTGTCCAATGTTGATGATCGCCGTGTCAATGTTCGCGCGGACCAGGGGCTCGAAGGCTCCTTGCACCTGCTCCGTGTATGAAGGCCTGAAGTATTGACGGGTCGTGTTCGAGGGGCCGTTCGGGTTTGAATCGACGAAGGAATCGAAGGAATAGGCGATGGCCACCTCCGGACGCGTGTAGCGCGGGAACCCATATTTCGCAAGCTGCTTGAATTCGGACGCGATCTGCCCGAACTCATCCACTTTCCAGGAGGGAGTACCGTCGTGATCGACAAGCCCGAAGAGCGCCTGCTCCTCTCCTCCAAGATGGCTGTTGAACGTCCATGCGAGGAATCCTTGTGCGCCAATCATGAGCCCGAGATATGCATACATGCGGCTTCTGCCCGGTATTCCGTAGAAGCCGCCGCCGCCTGCGGTGAATTCGTTGAACCAGATGGGTGTGTTCAGATCGCCTTTCGTCATCAGTGCGCCCAGCGCGCCACTGATTGGATCGCCCGGATAGAAGCCCTCGGCACCGTAGGACACATAAGATTTGTACGTTGCGAGATAATCGAAGCCTCGCCTTGAAGCCGTATCCCAGAGGTTCGAGATCGATGGAAGATCCGGCATGTTGCGTTGGCGAATCGCATCGAGTTCCTCGAGCCTTGCTATCGAGACATCGGACCAATAACGGTGTAAATCGAGGTGGCGCTCGGAAGGTCCAGGACCGTCCGCAAGAGGCAGATCGACATCTTCGAAGCTGTTCAGTCGGCGTGACCATCGCTGCGTCGCCCATGCCTTGTTTAGTTCGTCGATGGTTCCGTACTTCTTTTTGAGCCATGTGATGAACCGCTGCCGGTCCGCTTCTGAATACGACATAAATCCGTTTCCGATTTCATTGTCATAGCCGATAGCAATGACTGCCGGGTGATGCGCATAGCGTTTTGTCAACGCGTCGGCGAGGATTCCGACTTCACGTACGTAGTCCGGATCGCTGATGTCATCCATATAGCGCTCAGCGGGGGGAAGACGCGCACCGTTCTGGTTGACTATATCGATGCCAGGATGCGCGCGATGCAGCCAGATGGGCGCCGGCAGGCCGGGTATATCCAGGATCACCCGGATACCATTGGCCCGCATCTTGTCCATCACCGTGTCGAACCACGCGAAGTCGAACTTGCCTTGCGAGGATTCAAACGAGTCCCACGAAAGATCTCCCATGCGAACGACGTTGAATCCCGCGTGCTTCATGATCGCAATATCGCGATCGATCTGCTCCGGGGTGCGATCGATGGGCTGGTAACATGCGCCCACAAAGAGCTGCCCAGGCCCCGGCCAATTGCGATGGACGGGAATATCCTGAGCGGCAGAAAACGTGCTGAGAGCCAATCCGACAGCCAGAGAAAACGCAAGCTGCTTTCCTGAGGCACTCGGGCATTGCCAATGACGCGACAACCAAATCTTTTTTCTCATGAAGCCCTTCTTGCAGGAGAAAGCTACAAGGCGTTTGATGTTTCTTCAGGCCACCTCGACCGGAGCGACACCTCCATGGCGCGATGAGCACCATGGAGGGACAAATCGGCTGCTGTGGGATCAGTTGGCAGTTTCGGTAAAGGTGAACGAGGCTCCGCCGAGTGCGAACTGATCCTGTGCGGTGACAGTTACAGTTCCCGTAGACAAAGGCAGCGTCAGGGTAACCGAAGCGGTTCCCGACGAATTGGTTTGGGCTATCACGCTGGTCCCGCTCGTTGTGCCGTTGGAGAGCGTACCGGCCGACGTGGTGAATAGAATGCCTGCGCCGCTGGCCGTGCCTCCGGACTGGCCGGGAGCCAACGTGACGGTCAGGGGTTGCGCAAGGGCCGTTCCAGCGCTGCCCGACTGGTTGTTGCCCGACTGGGTAAGCGTGGCGGGTGGGTTGCCGACAACGATCCATCCGCCCTGAGTCTGGGTTGCCGTGCCGTCGCTGCCCGTAACGGTAAAGTGGCAAAAGCCGGGAGTGCTTCCCGCGTTTACGGTGATGGTTCCGGGCTGTGTCGTGGTGATGGTGGCGTTGCTGAGCACCGGCGAGCCGCTGCAGGCTGGGGCACCCTCGTAAGCGTCGAAGACGGCCGAGGAGAGCGTCACCGGGCTGCTGCCGCTGCTGATGGCCGGATGCAGGGTTGCGGTGCCCGAGGCGGGAATCATCAGGTCGTTAGGGTTGAGGTACCACTCCGATGCGGGTTTGGTGGACTCGGTTCCGGTGAGCACCAGCAGAGTGACGCTGTAGGGCGCAAAGCTCTGCGTCGCGCTCCAGGCCGCGGAACTGGAAGCCACGATGGATGCCGAGGCCGTCGACGACAGAGTGTACGCAATATAGGTGCTTGGGCTGAACCCGTTCAGGTTGAACGTGACCTGGTCCGTGTTGGCGGGATCCTCGTTCAAAACCATGATCGTCATCTGCGTACCGGTCGAGTTAAGCGCGGCATAACTCGAAAACAGATTCGGATTGCCGTTGTTCAGATCGGAGACCGAAACCGTCCCAAATCCGTGATGCGCGCCGTCGTAGTTGGTGTACAGCTTCAGCGCCTGGTAGTTCGGGTTGCCTTGCGTCGGTGCTCCCCAGCGCGTTGCAAACGAAAGACCCTCGCTGCCGAAGATGCCATAGGCTTCTGCATCTCCCAGCGCCGTCGAGAAGTCCGATTCTTGATAGAAAGCTGCGCTCCACTCCGTGAACGAAAGCGGTGTTCCCGGATAGATCGCATTCACGAGCGCCTTCATGCGCGGTATGCGGAAGGGGATAGTTCTGTTGGGCTCAGTGCTGGTAGCGTAGATCTGGTTGATGGTCCCCGAAGTGCTCACATAGATCGGATCCCAGTAATCGCGGTAGACGGACGCGGAAAGCGCCTGCAATTGCGCGGTGGTAAGCCCGGTCGTATTGGCGTCGGCATAGGCGTGGATGTCGAAAACGTCCAGCGTCCGTGCGCCGTTGATGGTGTCCATCCAATTGACCTGGTTCAGCCACCAGGGCAGGTAGTCCACTCCACCGTGATTGCCCTTGTCGGCGCTATTGGCGCCGTTCCAGTAGTACCACCAGCAGCATGTCACCGGACCGAAGCGCACGGCCGCCGGATCCCATGTCTTCAGGCTCCCCGCCTCACTCTCAAACATGTTGGCGAGCTCATCGTAGCCCGAGGGGGCGGGGTGAACATCCCGATGCGTACCCCCCCAGATATCGACTTCGTTGTCCATATCGTAGAAATGGCACGACGTAATCGCCGTATATGGCACCGCGCAGGTGCCGCTGCCGAAGGCTGTGGCAAGCGCCTGCGCCCACGGCTCGCGATAAACGCAATTTCCTGACGGGCAAGGCTGACTGGAGCTGTCGAGGAGCGGATAGTAGGCTGTGGTGACTGGGGATGTGGTCACAGGCGTCGAGCAGTCCGGTTCAAGGCCGTCGCCAGCATCATGGTTGTATTGATCGACAGAGCACTGCGCGCCATAAGTTGCGACGGAGAAGCTCCAGTTGCCGTTGCTGCCATTCTCGGCGGCTTTGGCCACCCATCCCAGCGTCGCCACGGTGGTCAGCGGGTGGCTTCCGTTATTCTGGACATCCGTAATGAACTGCACGGAATCGCTTTCCGCTCCGTTTCCGCCGGTATTGAAGTCTTCGAAGTAGTAGTCCGCGTCAGCGTTGTATGTGTGCAGTTGCCAGTTGTAGGTTGACGAGGCGTTTCCGCCCCAGCGGGCCAGGGGCGTGCCCGAGTCGGAGACGGTCGAAGTGCTGCTGACGTTTCCGCCGTACACATAGGGACTGATCGTATGGCGGTTGACAAGGGTGTCGATGTTCACGGTCACAGGTGTGCCGGCCTGTGTGACCGTGACAGAGGCGGTTCCGGAGGAGCTGTTGTAGGTCCCGGAACTGGCGCTGTCCGGGGTGTACTTGGCGGTCAGCGTGTCGGAGCCAGCGGCCAGCGAACCGGCGGCAATCGTAATGCTTGCCGATCCCGAAGTGAGCGTAGTCTGGCTGGACATGTAGCTTCCGCTGGAGAGAACCACCGAGCCGGTGGGCGTGCCACTCGCGCCGGAGACGGCAATGGCGACGGCGAGGCTCTGCGTGGTGGTGATGCTGCCGGAGGCCGGTGTGACGGTCACTGTCGGCGTGGTTACGGGCGATGTGACGGTGATTGAGGAGGTGCCAGACGCGCTGTTGTAGGTCGCAGAGCTGGCGCTGTCCGGGGTGTACTTGGCGGTCAGCGTGTCGGAGCCAGCGGCGAGGGATCCTGCCGGAATCGTGATCGTCGCCGAACCGGAGCTGAGCGCTGTGGCTGCGGACGTGTAGCCTCCGCTGGAGAGAACCACCGAGCCCGTTGCCGTGCCACTCGATCCGGAGACGGAAACGGTGACGGCGAGGCTCTGCGCGGTGGAGATACTGCTGGATGCGGGTGTGACAGTAACCGTCGGCGTAGTGGGATTCTGGTTCGAACCCCCACCTCCCTGGCTTCCACCGTTACCTCCGCCGCCGCATGCCGCAATAGAAACAACAGTCGCGGTTAAAAGAAAAACGAGAAAAAGTCTTGCAATTCGATTCATACAAAGGCTCCCGATTGACCCAATCCATGAACAGTGTATAACCAGCATCTGTAGTTACGCTCCAGATCGTATAGATCCATACCGGACATTACGTGGGGTCATCTCCACGGAGCGAGACGGTCGTTTGCTCAAGAAAGTCCGCCACGCGGAACATTCCTTCTACTTGTCTGCCCAGCTGCGCGTTATCTTGACCAGCACAATATCGTTGCTGTTCATCGGCACAGAAAACTGAATCGTGCCGTCAGGACCACCCCGTACAGTTTTGTCGGTCTCCGGCAGATCGCGGGTCAATTCGTTCAGATGTGCGACCTGTTCGGCGCTCAGCTCTTTGGGAGAACCCATCTCAATGTATGCGGAGTAAGCATCGTTCGCGCGATACCCGGTGCGATGAACTTCCAAGCGATAAGCTTCATTCGGCACAAGATGAGTTACATGCAACTCAACGGGCGCCGCAGCTTCATTGGGAATGAGCTTTGTGTAAAAGGATCGATTGCTCACCTTCTGGTTCGGCTGCTCGAAATCCCAAATGACGGCCGCAAGGTTCCCACCGTGAGATGCCAGCATCGCCTGCGGATCGGTTGTCCTGAGACTGTCGCCCTGCAGCGCATGAAGGTACTTATAAGCGAAATACGCCGGCTTGCGAATTCCTTGTGGATTGAGCAGGCCGAATCCGCCTTGAAACGGCGCCGTCGGAGGTCCGGGTTCTTCGAACAAATCGGTGTAGGTCCAATAGCTCATACCCTGCGCCAATCCTTCGCTGGCTTTGAGCTTGGTCAGAATGTACGGCGCGCTGATGTAGGAATCATGCACAGAGTCGCGTGGCGTATAACTGGTGCCCCACTCGCTGAAGTACAGCGGAAGACCTGGAAACGGTGAAGCCGAGATCTGCGTGCGAACCCGCCGCACGTCTCCGATGATTGCATCGGGTGACGGATCGAGCTTTGTATCAGACTTCCCATTTTCATCGAGAAATCCGCCTTGAACGCCGTACGTGTGCGTAGTCACGAAGTCGACAACTGCGCCGCTCTGCTTCACGTGCTCGAGAAACTCGGGAACCCAGGCCGCCCCGGCAGTGCTCGGTCCTCCCACCCGCAACGCAGGATCAATGGACTTGATGGTATTCGAAGTCAGATCGAAGAGCTCGAAGTAGGCTTTCTGATCGCCGCTTTCCCAGAAGCCGGAGAGGTTCGGCTCGTTCCACACTTCGAAAAACCACGTCCGCACTTCGTCTCTCCCATAGCGCGCTTCAATGTGGCGGATGAAAGCGTCCACAAGGTCGTGCCATCCTTCCGGTTTCGGGTGGGATGTGTTGCCATGCCAATAGAAGATGCTGTTCTCTGAGGTCGCAAGCGCCTTCGGCGTGAAACCAAGCTCGACAAACGGCCGGATGTGGCGGGCCAGCAAGTCGTCGTAAAGCTGGTCAATCTTTGACCAGTTGTAGACGGTCTTGCCACTTTCGATTCGCACTGTTCCCAACACGTCATGAAAGATTGCGTGAAAGCGGATGTAGCGAAAGCCGAGTTCATCCACAGCGAGCTTGAGCTGCGCCTGGCTGTCATCGCGAATCAGCGTGCCCGGATAGTCAGACCCAACAGACAGATCGAAGAAGCGATTTACCGGCCCTTTCGTGTCTTTGAAATCCACGAGAATGACTCGGGGAGAGGTCTGTTGCGATTGAGCCGCAGAAGATAAGGCAGATAAAGCCACAAGAAAACCAATGGCAGGAAATGAAACCGCTCGCAGAACTGAACTGAACATGGACTTGTACCTTTTTCAAAGAATTTTGCTGCTGAGATTGAAGCATGTCTTCGCGTGAGCCGCACTCTTACTGGCATCGAAAGTTGTGCGCATCTTCGCTGTCTCCGCTCCCTGTGTACTGGGCGTGTTTGGGATAGGCACAGAGCGGGCGGCTTCGGCCGGGGAACGCTTGCCCCGTCGCGATCACCGAATCTGGCGCAGTTCCCTTCTCGACCCATTTCACGACCGCGCTCAACATGTCGAAATGGTCGAGTGCCGGGCCGCCGCCGCAGTGTGCCATTCCCGGCACCAGGAACATCCGGCTCCATTCGGCCAATTTGTCAGCGCCGCCATTCGCCGCAGCCAAGGACTGATAGTAGCCGAGCGTATCGAGAGGCGAGAACCACGGATCGCTGTTCCCGTGAAAAAAGATCATTTTGCCGCCATTCGATGAGAACGTAGAGAGATTGGTCAATGCCGGCTCGACGAGCGGATCGGACGCGTGCAGCGCCTCCTTGTCTACGTCTATGTCGGTCGCGGTTGTGTAAGAGCCGAAGATTCCCCTCTGCCCCATCGCCAGCAGTCCCGGCGCAAAGCCCGTCATTGCGATGCCCGCATCGTACAGAAAGCCGGGATACACCTGGGTTCCGTATGCGTTCTTGGGCCCCGCAAACGCTTTCTTAATAGCCGAGAGCTTTTCCGGCGCGATGCATCCTTCGCTCGATCCCGGTTTGCAGGCCAGAACCGCGGGATCGAAATCGCAGCCGAGCGGGTCGAAGATCATTCCGTCCGCTATGCCGTCGCGAGCGTCGCATGTCTTCATGAGAGTCTCCATGAACAACTTGCGATCGCCATCGGTGAGAAACTTCTCAATCTGCGGCCTGCCTGATTCATCCTTCGGTGCCGCCTGGTTGTACGCCACCGGAATCCACTCGCCGATCGCGAGGTTCGACAGGCCCGTGCGCATCGCTGGGTCGCCGGATACGATGCCGTTGAATACCGTGGGAAAGCGCTGGGAGAGAATCATGCCCTCGCGTCCGCCTGTCGAGCAGCCGACGAAATAGGAATACGACGCGGGCTTGGCGAAGTAGTGCGCGATGATCTGTTTTGCCACTCCAGCTACTTCGGCATTGGCCTGGTAAGCAAAATCCAGATAAGCCTGCTGATCGCGCATGAACGAGAAGTCGAACGCGCCATTCTTAGCCTTGTGTCCCGTGTCCGTGCTGGCCACGGCGAATCCCTGCACGAGGGCCGGCTTCTCGCCGGAATACGAGGCACCGATCGGATAGGCAACGACGCCGTTGCCGCCGCCCCCACCCTGCATCATGAAATCGCCGTTCCAGGTATTTGATTCGGGCAGAGCCACGGCAAACCCGATCCCGAACTCCTCGCCGTCAGCACTTTTGCGGCGATGAATCACGCCGTCCACGCGGCAATGAGCAGGCAACGGCCCGGTGCTGGCCGCTCCTGGATAGGGAGGCGGGACGGTGGTTCCGGCGGGAACAGGCGCGGCCTTTGTAATTTCAACACCGTCGATCTTGAGGTTCGCTAGATCTGCGCAGGAATTCGTCGACTCGGCTCGCGCGGCAGAGGCAAAATAACACGCTGTCATCACCAGCAGCATTAGCTTTGATTGCTTCATTGCCTGTTATCCCTTCCATGATAGCGCTGTCCTGCCATCCAGAATGCTTCGGTCATCACAGCGAGAATCGTCCCATGGCCCATTCAAGTCCGATTCCATCTACTTCCGCCAATTCGCAGCGAAGAGCACCTACTGGCAACCCGCCTGGAAGCAAAGATTCTTGCTGAAGAAAGGTATCACGTGGTTCTGGAATCGGAGCGGAGACCTCCGGTATTCCGAACCGACAACTCGAATCATCACCGTCTGACGATCCCCCGGTTCCGTGCCCCAGATCAGGGCCACTTTCACCATCGCTCCTGGACTGCCTGACAGAACGATGCGGCCGGTATACGCTTTCCCATTGCGCACTGCAAGGCCCGATTGCGCAAATCCACGCGGATCCTTCCCATCAAGCTTGATGCACGGCGTGTGATCGCCCGTGTAAGGATGATCCGTATCCATCGCAATAAACTCGTCCCCACCGACTGGAGTCCAGTGACGCAGCGGGCCACGACGCCTCCATGCTGGAACGGGAGGTTCTGCCGGCGGCTTGGAGGTGACCGGGTAGTAGAACTTTCGGTCCTCCAGCATTTCCGCCCACACCCCCTCGTTGACGATATTCCCGCCGTGCTCAAGAAACTGCCCATAAATGTAATTCGAGATTGGAGCGCCCGTCTTCGACCCGTCTATGGTGACATCTACCGGCACGGTCTGAGCCGCGGACGCAAAAGACAGGAAAAATGACGGCAGCAACAGTGCCAGCCTCTTGAATGCGGAAGGTCTTAATGACAATTGCATAATGGACAACTCCGTCGCAGACCCCAGTAACCTAAGTTGCCTGCGGCGCTGGCTGTGGCTTTTGAACTCCTTGACGTTACAGACTGGACGCAAGATGCGACAAGTCAATAATCGCTTCATTCAAATCGATTTTGTCGATGAGTTTCAGCCACTACGGAATGACTCTGAAACGGGCGCCGATCGCGCTTGCCGCTCAAATTGATTCCGGCCCCCGATTTATCCCCAACAACTCCGCCAGGGCATTCACTTCGGAGCGGCGGACCCGGCTAGAACTGAGCCAAATCAGATGTTAGCGTCCATTAAAGCTGACCCGCCCAGCAAAAACTGAGACCCGGTCAACTTGCGCGCTACAAAACCACTAAGAACAACGAGGATCCCACACTCAACGAGCGAAATCCGTTCTGACTGTAGATGTTTTTGTAGATGGTGCTGCATCCCTGATTGCGCGGGAACCCCGATATTGACGGGCCTTCCGGGAATAGAGCACCTGGGCCAATACCAGGGGGTCAGACCCAGTCACTTTTAAGTTGTTGATTTTAATGGTCGGGGAGAGAGGATTTGAACCTCCGACCCCCTGGTCCCGAACCAG
>CABEBC010000328.1_pt1 | contig 15510 bp, 13 predicted proteins | sample 3422291 | NCBI WGS metagenome assembly CABEBC01 (sample SAMEA5534345, study PRJEB31848) | metagenome | biome: tundra; feature: field; material: soil | place: USA | collected 2013-05 | depth 0.45 m
TCTAGTGATTATTCATGGCTCGCAGGGCCGCTGGATGAATTCAATCACAGTAGCTCCATCGCCGGAAGAAGAGTCGCCGCATACCTATGTCTGCGTTTACGACCCTGTTGCTGGCATCAGGACTACCTGGAGCGTACCGGGTAAGCAGGCCACGCAGATGAAGATTGCGGAGATTGAAGCGTCGCATTCCTCATGTGCGAAAGACAAGACGCCAGAGGATGAAGTTTTTCGCTTCAAGCCTGTGGTGGAAGATTTGGGAACGATATCGATTCAAGGGTATGTGGCACAGGGATTCAAAACTTCCAGGTCAATTCCAATGCGCGCAAATGGGAATAGCAAGACTATTGTGCGTAGTGTTGAGATATGGAGAACTATCACACCTAGCCTCGATGGCATTCCAGGTTTTGAATTGACGAATCATTATCGTTTTGATGATCCATGGTATTGGAGTAAGTCAGAGAAGCTGGAGTATTTTAGACAGAAGATGCCGGAGTTTTTTCGCGACGGTACGCGGCGAACAGGTCTGTTGATGCGTGAGGTTGTTGAAGACCCTCGGCTTGGGAAGAGATCGGAGGAACTGCAAGACTTTCGTCAGGGCAATTCCGACCCTGCCATCTTCCAACCTCCCGAGGATTACACGATTGTGACAAAGAAGGCTCCTCCTGTTGCTTGTCCTGGCGAAAAGGCTGCTGCGCTAACCGAACCACCCTCACCGCCCGCGCAGTAGCCTCTTCCCGTTTACACTAAGTAGTTATGGCGGAAGAGAACGAACTGCGTTACGACCCGGCTACGATTGAACCCAAATGGCAGCAGCGGTGGGCTGCGGACCCCGCGCTCTATGCGGCTGAGCCCGCGTCCTGCGGCAAGCCTAAGTATTACGTGCTGGAGATGCTGCCCTATCCCAGCGGTCAGTTGCACATGGGTCACGTGCGCAACTACTCCATCGGCGACGCGCTGGCTCGCCACATGTGGATGCGCGGCTACAACGTGCTCCATCCCATGGGCTGGGACGCCTTCGGGCTGCCGGCCGAGAACGCCGCGCTCAAGAACAACACCCCTCCGCGCGAATGGACCCTCGCGAACATCGCCGCGATGAAAATCCAAATGGACCGGCTCGGTCTCGGCTACGACTGGGCTTGCGAAATCGCCACCTGCCTGCCGGAGTATTACCGCTGGAATCAGTGGTTCTTTTTGCGCATGTACGAGAAGGGCCTGGTCTACCGCAAGAAGAGCAAAGTCAACTGGTGCCCGGAGTGCGCCACCGTGCTGGCCAATGAGCAGGTTGTCGATGGCTGCTGCTGGCGTCACGAAACCACCCAGGTGGACCAGCGCGATCTGGTGCAGTGGTTTTTCCGCATCACCGCCTACGCGCAGGAGTTGCTCGACGGCCTCGACTCGCTCGACGGCTGGCCGGAAAAAGTTCGCACCATGCAGCGCAACTGGATTGGCCGCAGCGAAGGAACGGATGTGGACTTCTTCTTGGAAGAAGAAGTCCAGGGACTAGGGACTAAGGGACCAGGGACTGAACCGACGCGCATTCGCGTTTTCACCACCCGCGTGGACACCATCTTCGGCGCAACCAGCGTGCAGTTGGCCCCTGAGCACGAACTCACCAGGCAATTCGCCACCGCCGACCCCAAGCTCAAAGAGCAAGTCGACGCCATGATCGCCGAGCAGAAGAAAGCGCGCGAGGCGGGCGACCTGGGCGCAATCGAAAAGCACGGCGTTCCCACTGGCCGCTTTGCCATCAACCCCTACAATAATCAGCGCGTACCCATCTGGGTGGCCAACTACATCCTGGCCGACTATGGCACCGGCGCCATCATGAGCGTTCCCGGCCACGATGAGCGCGACTTCGAGTTCGCCACGAAATACAACTTGCCCATCGTCGAGGTGATCCGTTCGGCCGACGCGAACGCTGACAATGCATGGCCTTTTCTCTCCGAAGAAGGCATCCTCGTGAACTCCGGCGAGTACGATGGCCTGAGCTGCGAAGAAGCGCAGAAGCACCTCCAGGAGATTGCCGTCGCAGGAAAGTTTGGCGAGCCGAAGGTCACCTTCCGCCTGAAGGACTGGGGCGTAAGCCGGCAGCGCTTCTGGGGCACGCCGATTCCCATCATTCATTGCGAGAAGTGTGGCCTGGTTCAGGTTCCCGACGAACAGTTGCCCGTGGTGCTGCCCCATCAAATTGAAATAACCCAGCAGGGCGGCTCGCCCCTGAGCCGTGTGCCGGAGTTCGTCAACGTCCCCTGCCCAAAATGCGGCAGCGCGGCCAAACGCGAAACCGACACCATGGACACCTTCGTCGATTCCAGTTGGTACTTCTATCGCTACACCGACGCAAAGAATTCGAAGGCTCCGTTTGATTCGGCGAAGGCGCAATACTGGTTCCCCATCGACCAGTACATCGGCGGCGTGGAGCACGCCATTCTGCATCTGATCTACTCGCGCTTCTGGACCAAGGTGATGCGCGACCTGGGCCTGATCGTCAACGATGAGCCGGCCCGACGCCTCTTCACGCAGGGCATGGTCATCAAGGACGGCGCCAAAATGTCCAAGTCCAAGGGCAACGTGGTCTCGCCCGACGACATGGTCGCCCGTTACGGCGCCGACGCCACGCGCATGTACGCCCTGTTTGCCGCGCCGCCGGACCGCGATCTCGACTGGCAGGAGGACGGCGTCGCCGGGGTGAGCCGCTTCCTGGCCCGCGTCTGGCGGTTGACCACAAAGTATGCGCCGGTTGCCCGTTCAGCCAGCGATACTCAGCCCAAAACGCAAAACGGCGGAGCCCCCCTGCTGCGCAAGCTGCACCAGACCATCGCCAAAATCACGCTGGACTTCGAAGGCCGCTGGCACTTCAACACCTGCGTGGCAGCCATCATGGAGCTGGTCAACGACCTTCAGGCTGCCGACGCGCAACTGGCGGCGGGCGAGGTTCCTGCCCCCGTGGTGCGCGAACTGCTGCGCTCTCTGGTTTTGCTGCTGGCGCCGTTCGCTCCCTACCTTGCCGCGGAACTATGGGAGGAGCTGGGCGAGAACAATTCCGTCTTGCGCGCTCCCTGGCCAGTCAGCGATCCCGAGCTGGCCAAAGAAGACGAGCTCGAAATCCCCGTCCAGATCAACGGCAAGCTGGTAACCGTGGTGCGGGTAGCCGTCGACGCCGACGCCAAAGCCATCGAGGCCGCGGCGCTCGCCGGCGAAAAGGTCAAGTTACGCACTGCGGGCAAGACTGTGGTTAAGGTTATCGTCGTCCCCGGCAAGCTGGTGAATCTGGTGGTGAAGTAGCATGGCAGCGCCCTTGCGCGGAACCCAGTCGCTGGTCGGCCAGATGGGCTGGGTCTTCGCGCGGCCTTCGCTCACCGCCATTGAAGTTGCCTGGCGCTGGCTCTTCGGCGTGCCATTCCTCTTCGTCTGCTGGATGCAATGCCAGAAAATTCTCATCGCCCTGCCGCCCGCGTCCTCAGGCCTCAGCTCTCTGGACCCGCAGAACCCCTGGGTAGCGGCCGTGCAACTCAGCAACGTCTGGGCGCTCTACCAGCCTCACATCGTCGAAGTTCTGCGCTGGTTTCTACCCGTAGCCGCGCTCGCCTGGGTGGTCGTCTCCGCCCTCGGCCGCAGCCTGATTTTCAAGCAGATGCAGCCTGCGCTCCGCTTTCGCCTGTTGGCCATGATCATCCTCCAGGCCGCATGGCTGGCTCTCTTCCTCCTCACCTGCTTTTGTTGGCTCCGCTCCATGCAATGGGTAGCGGCCGCCACCATCACCCCCGCCGCCGAACCCGACCTGATCGGCTACTCCATGGGGGTCATCTTTCTCTCGCTGGGTTTCTTCACGGCCTGGGCTCTCCTAAGTTGGCCATTTTCCATCGCCCCTCTGCTGATGCTGTTGGAAAATCGCTCCCCGCTCTCCGTCCTCGGTCAATCTTTCCGGCTCGGAAAGCCCATGACAGCCAAACTAGTCGAAATCAATCTGGTGATGGGCATCGTCAAGCTGGCACTCGTCGTCCTGGCCATGGTGCTCTCCGCCGCGCCGCTGCCCTTCAGCGACCAATTAGGCTCGGATGCGTTGCATGTTGTGTGGGCTGCGGCAACCATCTTCTTCTTCGTCGCCAGCGACTACTTCCACGTGGTGCGGCTCAAAGGTTTTGTGGAGTTCTGGAAGATGTTCCGTGGTCAGCGAGTCATTGAGCAGATAAGATAACGAGTCGGCGTGCCAAACCATTCCAGGGGCACGTAGAGCTGCTCCAAAGGCCTGCTCTCAAAAGACCTTCATTCTAATCACCAAATACTTCTTCGGGTCCTCGCGAACACCCTTCAACAATTGCTGCGCCTGATCCAGGGTCTGGTCGGCGTGATCGTAGAGCGAGCGATTCTGCGCCAGTTGTCCCAGCGTGCCCTTGCCCTCATTCATGCCTTTAAGAATCGAATCCAGCCGGTTGATGGTGTCATCCAGTTTTCCCGCGAAAGCCTGGTCTTTGGCCAGCATGCCCAGCGCGCCTTTGCCGGCATTGATCTCGGCCACCATCTGATTGATATTGGTGACGGCGGAGTTCAGGTTGGTGTAGAGCGAGTCGTCTTTGAGCAGCTTGCCCGCGCTGCCCTTGCCTTCGTCCAAGTCAAGGGTAATTTTGTTCAGCCGGTCGACGGCCGAGTTGGCGCGGGCGTATAGCGTATCGTCAGTGATCAGCTTGCCCAGCGAACCTTTGCCTCCGGCGATTTCGCCGGTAATGGTCTCCAGATCAGTGGCGATAGTGGTAATTTTCTTTGCCAGTTCAGGGTCGTTGATCAACTCGCCCACGGCGCCGCGCCTGGAGTTGACCGAATCAACCGTGGTTTCGAACTTGTGTAACAACTTATTGATCTCGATGATGGATTCATTGCTGTTACGAACCACATCCTGGATGCTGGGCGCGCCGGAGGCCATCAATTCAGCATTGTCAACAGGAAGGGGTCCGCTGGCGTGGGCTGAGCTGATATCGACGTAGCTGTCGCCCAGTACTCCCGCCTGGTTGATCGAGGCCGTCGAATCGGTATGCAGGCGGTTCAGGTATTCATGGCCAACCCTCATGGTCACTTCGACCGGCGTGGGGTTGCGGTCCGGAACCACGCGCACATGGGCCACATTGCCGATGGTTACGCCTTCCAGCGTCACCGGCGCGCCATCCTTCAGGCCGGCCGCATTCTCAAAGTAGGAGCGGAGCATCAGCTTGCGCGCAAACAGCCCGCCGCTCGCGCTGGACATCAGAAGAATCAGCACGATCAGCACGGCCGAGGCCATCAGGACCAGCGCCCCCACTTTCAGTTGCGACCACTGAATTTCTTTGCGGCTTGGCACGGCACTCCCCTCTGTTGAAAATGAGGCGCTTATCGCCTTGAGAATAGCAGAAAGGGCATATTCAGCGCCCGTCCTCCAGCACCACGCTGGCCATGGCCAACTCGGCAGTGTGAGTTACGGAAAGCACGGCATGGCGAGCCCCCAGGCGTGCGGCAAACTCGGCCGCGCGCCCGTGAAACTGGAGGGTGGGCCTTCCGCCGGGCTCGCGTGCAACCTCGATCTCCAGCCAGTTCACGCCATGGCTGATGCCCGTCCCTAACGCTTTGGCTCCGGCCTCCTTGGCGGCAAACCGGGCAGCAAAGCTCTCCGCGGACTTGCGCTTGCGCAGGCAATAGGCCTGCTCCGCCGCAGTGTACACGCGGTCCAAAAACCGCTGCCCATAGCGATCGATGGACCGCTGGACGCGCCCTATCTCCACCAGGTCGATGCCGGAGCCGACAATCATGCTGTCTATGAAGCTACATCATTTCCCTTTTACTGTGTTTGCGCTGCTGGCGGGCTGGCCTCGGGAGGTCTTATTCTTCGGGAACAAAGCGCCTCCAATTACCAGCGCAGGGGATTCGAGCCTCGCTGCAAGCAGAGGTGTCTCAAAGCCGGTCAGTTTCCGTGCGACTCCGCAACAACAATTATGCTGCGCTTCCCGGCTCCGATAAGGCTAATGTGAGACAAATGCTGCAGACCCACGATGCTGGACAGATGATGAGCATTCCCTGGGCCATGCAGATGAAGGCTATCTCCATCGAAGAGCCTTCGCACCTGGTCCAGACCCTCACCGGCGCAATCCTCGGCTGTGGCGGCTGGGTTCTCAGCCGCGGAGCAAACGATACCGGCACCGTGAATATGTTGTTCGAGTTCGAGCGGCAGGCCTGCGTTGATATTTACAGCGTGATGATCGCCGCCGGCCTGGAATTGAGCCAGAGCGGACACATCCGTTTTACTGAACTCTGCCAATGCACCCGCAACCACCAGCAGGAGTGCGGTACCGATATTGCCAGCATCGATCTCGAGATCCAGACCTTCCCTGTCGAGTCAATGCGCGGCGCAACCTCCGCCGGGACAGCTTGACTGCTGCCCAATCACCACTGCCAGCGATAAGCGCGCTTAAAAAACAAAAGGAATGAATCGTCGGGTGCGCTGTTTGTAATCGGCGTAGGCTGCGCCAAAGCGCTTGAGGTTCTCATGCTCCTCAGCAAGCGCCGTGGCCAGCAGAAAACCGCTTGCGCCCAGCGTCATCGCAATCGATGCAAGCCCGGTTGGATTCTTCAGCCAGGCGCTCCACGCCAGCGCCAGCAACGATGCATAGAGGGGATGCCGAATCCACCTATACGCGCCTACCGTGACCAGCTTCGTTGTGTTTTCGAAGGCCAGATTGGCGCTCTCGGCGCTGGCTGGCGCAGGCCGGCCAATCACCCGCAGCAGACGGAAGCCTTCAATCGCCAGGCCGATGGAGACCGCTCCCAGAAACCAGGCAGCAAGTTGCCGGCCCGAGAACGGGTCGCGCCACCACAACGGAGCGTTCCACAGGATCAGCCCCAGCAGCAGTTCGAATGCGAAGAAGCGATAAAAGCCGTGGGTGCGCGCATCTTTCAGAGACCGCCGAGACAGCAGTAGAATCGCGGCGGATGCGACGAAAAAGAGAGTGGCGCGCAGCATGGGAGTTGCCTGCCTTTCGACTGATCCACGCGGAAATGCGCATCAATCGCCAGCGCGCTCCGCGGCTACTTATCGCTCGTAATGTTAATTAAGAGCCCCACTACATCCTGATAGTGTTCAACAGCTTTTGGATCCCTCGCGTTCTTCAACAACACCGGATCGTTCAGTCCATTCTCGCGCAGTTTTGCGTCCATTTCGGAGGGCTTTAATTCGCATACTACATCCAGCATTCCCAGTGCGAGCGAGTAAGGCTTCACGGCCAGGACCGCGTTCGCCTTCCCATCCTTGGTTGCAGCGTAGTTTGGGTCAGCACCGTATTTAAGTAGAGCCTTGACAATCTCCGCGTTGCCGTTCATGGCCGCGTAATGCAGCGCGCTCCAACCGTTCGGCGCGCTGCGGCTATTTGCGTCGGCGCCCTTCCCGATGAGCCTGATGGCTTCTGCGGTGTTATCAGCCTTGATTGCCGCCATGAGCGTTTCCGGACTGGGTTTGCAGCCGGTAGCAGAAAAAAGAGAAAGGGCGGCAGCAAAAATAATCAGCGATTTACATCTCATTGCAGCGTTTTTATCCTTTCAGGCTCTTGCAGATCCTGTCGTGCGAATATCTGTTTCAGGAGGACAATGCGATGGAATAATCCGTTGGATTCACCTGCATTGGATACAGAATCGCAGTACTGATGCTATCAAGCGGCTGTTTGCCGGGTCAACCAGCCTCCACCAGTCCATAACGGCGCTGCCAGGCCTCTTTGAGCCGCGCCCACACGCGCGCCCGCTCGGCTTCTGTCGCTTCGTTTTCAGTTCCCGTCTGACTGCCGGGAGTGTTGGCAAAGCGGGCGGCCTCCATCTTGGCTACCTCCAGCCATTTCCGGTCACGCAGCAGGTCAGCCACGCGAAAATCCGGCAGCCCGGCCTGCCGCGTCCCGAAAAATTCTCCCGGCCCGCGTTGCGTCAGGTCCAGCTCCGCCAGCTCAAATCCGTCCTGCGTGCGCACCATGGCATTCAGCCGTTCCTCGCCCAGCGGAGAAACACGCTCCCCGGTAATCAGAATGCAATAACTCTTCGCCGCCCCGCGTCCCACGCGCCCGCGCAACTGGTGCAGCTGGGCCAGCCCAAACCGCTCCGCGTGCTCCACCACCATCACCGTCGCGTTGGGAACATCGACGCCCACCTCGATCACCGTAGTGGCCACCAGCACGTCAATCTCGCCGCGCTGGAAGCGGCGCATGATGATTTCCTTCTCGTCGGCGTCCAGCCGCCCGTGCAACAGGCCTACGCGCAACCCGGCCAGCGGCCCCGTGCTCAGCTTTTCGTGCATCTCCACAGCCGACTTCAGTCCCGACTTCGCGCCGGGATTTGCCTCTTGCGCCGCCTTGGGAAACAGCTCCGCTGTTTTTCCTTTTCGGACAGATTTACGTCCGGGCGCCCCTGGTCCAGCTTTTCGTACCTGGGATGCAGTCTGTGTTTCAATCCCCGCTTCTGTCTCATCATGCGAGAAATCCAGCTCCGGCTGGTCCTCCTTCGTGCCCTCAATGACCGGGTAAACGATGTACGCCTGCCGCCTCTGCGCCACCTGCTTGCGCACAAAATCCCACACCTCCCCGGCCATTTCGCCGGGAACGCGCCGCGTGACGATGGGCGTGCGCCCCGGCGGCATCTCATCCAGCACGCTCACGTCCAGGTCGCCATACAAACTCAGCGCCAGAGTCCGCGGAATCGGCGTGGCTGTCATCACCAGCACATCCGGCTCCGCCTGATTTGGCTTTTTCATCAGCTTGAACCGCTGCATCACGCCGAAGCGATGCTGCTCGTCCACCACCACGAGGCCCAGCCGGTCAAACTCGACCTTCTCCTCAATCAGCGCATGAGTCCCGATCACCAGTTGCGCCTCGCCTCGGTTGATCTCGCCACGCGTCTGCCGCTTGCGATCTTCACTCAGCGAGCCGGTCAGCAGGGCAATCCGGTACCGGCGGCTCGACCGCTCCAGCAGCTTGCGCATGGCCAGATAGTGCTGCGTGGCCAAAATCTCAGTAGGCGCCATCAACGCCGCCTGGTAGCCGTTTTCCATGGCCACCAGCATCGCCTGCAACGCCACAATCGTCTTGCCCGAGCCCACATCCCCCTGTAGCAATCGCCGCATGGGGCTCGGCTGGCGCATGTCGGCCACAATCTCGCCCAGCGTCCGCTTCTGCGCCGCTGTGGGATGAAACGGCAGCACCTCGCGGATCGCTTCGCGCACCTTGTCGTTCGCCGCAAAGCCAATCCCCGCGCGCTCCCGCATCCGCCGCCGCTTCAGCTCCAGCCCCAGCTCCAGAAAGAACAGCTCCTCGAAGATCAGCCTCCGGTGGGCCGGCGTCGCCGAGGCTTGCAACTGGGCCATGGGAGTGCTTTCAGACGGAAAATGCACCTCGCGCAATGCGGTCTCGCGCTCCGGCAACTCCAGCCGCGCCAGCATCGCCGCCGGAAGGCACTCCGGCACCGCGCCCCGCATCCTTTCCAGCAGATGAAAGATTGTCTTCCGTTGCCAGCGCGAGGTCAGCCGCGACCCGCCCAGCGACTCGTACACCGGCGTAATCCGTCCCACTTCCAGCAGCCGCGTCTCGGCGTCGTCCGTCTCGTCGGGCAGCAGCTCAAACTGCGGCTGAATCATCTTGAAATTCTGGCTGGAGCGCGACGGCTCGACCTTGCCATACAGCGCCACCGTCTGCCCGGCATGAAACTTGCCATCCAGATAGCTGCCGTGGAACCAGATGCATTTCAGCGCCAGCCGTCCCTGCCCCACGGTCAGCTCGAAGATGGGCATTTTGCGGGTCCGCAGCAGCAGCGCGCCGCGCACCTCGGCAATCACAGAGGCCGTCTCGCCCGGCTTCAGCTCATCCAGAGAGCGCGGATGCTGCCGGTCCTCATAGCGAAAGGGAAGGTGGTAGAGCAGATCCTCGGCGGTCTGGATGCCCTTCACGGCAAGCATTTCTGCCACGTTGGGACCCACGCCCTTCACATACATCACCGGAGTGTCGAGCTCTGTCACACTTCGGATGCTAAATGGCGCGACTGCGGCGAGACAAACTTGCAATAAATCCGGTAGCAGTTTGAATCCCGGCCGCTAAGCAGCCGTCGCTTCGTAGACCCTTACCTCTGCTTCAATGGTTTTGGCAAGGGCGAGTTTGGCTTTGGTGAGGTCGTGCATCTGTTGAAGATTGAGCCAGAACTCCGGGCTGTTATCGAAAAATCGGGCCAGGCGCAGAGCCGTATCGGGGGTGATGGCGCGCTTGCCGCGAACAATTTCACCGATCCGCGTGGATGGCACACGAATATTCATTGCCAGCCGATTCTGACTCAAGCCCAGCGGCTTGAGAAATTCCTCCTCCAGCATCTCCCCGGGCGAGGTCGTCACGTATTGGTAGTTCCATCCCTGAGCGGGACGCACCAGTGGCACCTTATTTCCCTTTCCGTTCGCGATGGGTTTCGACGATTTCATCGTTACGCGCCGCCCTCTACGCCTTCGTCAGAAAATACGCCTCAACCGCCTGCGCTACAGCCGCGTGATCTATATACGGCTTCTTGCCCTCGTAGCGGGCCGCCCAAAGAACCTGGTTCACAAGATCCCGCGGATAGCACTGGCGCAGCTCCTGCTTCAGCGTGCCGCGAATGAAAGCAATGAGGTCTTTGGGCACTTCGGCGTCATATGCAACCCCATTCTCTTCGGCCACGCGGCGAAAAATCTCGCAGAACTGGTCGTCTGAAACCGTGCCGATCAGAATCTTGGTTTGAATCCTGCGCAAGAAGCAGGCATCCACCAGCTCTGCCGGATCCATGTTGGATGCAAACACAACCAGCATCTCAAATGGAACCTCAATCTTCTTCCCGCCCGCCAGCGCCAGAAAATCAATCCGGCGATCCAGGGGCACAACCCAGCGGTTGAGCAGATCTTCGGGGCGAATCCGCTGCCGCCCAAAATCGTCGATGATCAGAACCCCGTTATTGGCCTTCATCTGCGCTGGGGCCACATAGAACTTCGTCACCGGGTTCAATTGCAGGTCCAACATCTCGGCCGTCAGTTCGCCGCCCACCAGCACCGCAGGCCTCTGGCACAGCACCCAGCGGCCGTCCCGGTTCGTTAGCTTCGACTCTGTTGTCTGTTTGTGAATCGCCGGATCGTAGACGGTGATGATCTCGCCATCCACTTCAATCGCGTACGGAATCCAGACGTCGTCCTCGGCAATCACTTTCGACAGCGTTTCCGCGATGGTGGTTTTTCCTGTCCCCGAAGGTCCGTAGAGAAAAATGGAACTGCCGGAATTGAGCGCCGTGCCAAACTGCCGCAATTTTTCTTTCCCGATCACAAGATGCGCAAAGGCGCGCTGCACGTCCTCCTCATGCACCTCTACCTTGCGAATGCTCTGTTTGCGCGTCTGCTCAAAGTAGCTCTCCAGAGACACCGGCGCAGGGCCGGTGTAGTGGTTCTGCGAGAGCAGTTCCATGGCTTGCGTTCTGCCCTGCGTGGTGATGGAAATCTGGGGAATGTTGGCGTTCATTCCCGTCACCTGGCAGAACAACTCCGCGCGCAGATGGTACGCCATTTCCTTGGCTACTTCAAAACTGAGCCGGGTCTTTTCAGCAAGCTCGGAGATGGACAGCGTGCCAGACAGGTAAAGAATCTTTAATGCCAGATCCTCAAGCACAGCCTGGCGCACGTCAAGTTCCGCGACAGACTGCGGCTTGTTCGCCGGCCCGTCGATGGCTTCGGAGAGGAAAAAATCGTAATCTGACATTGCCAAACAGATTACCATGCCTCATCCTTGCCCGTTTACGCTGATATAGATATTCTTTGGTTTCTTTGTTTTACCGGTTTTTCTTGTGACAGCTTTGTTACACTTCATGCAGGCCGGCCACTCCGGTTTACCAGAATCCAGACTGCTCTACCCCGCATCCAAACTGCACATTGAACAGCAGGAGTATCTATGCCAGTTGTCGAACTCGCGGGAGTTACAAAAGCCTACGAGAACAAGATTGCCGTCAACAACTTGAGCCTATCCATCGAGGCGGGCCAGATGTTCGGCCTGCTGGGGCCGAACGGAGCCGGCAAAACCAGTTCCATTCGCATGATGATGGGCATCACACTGCCCGACTCGGGCAGCATCAACCTCTTTGACAAGCCCTTTGAGCGGCAGAGCCTGGAGCAGGTCGGCTACCTGCCCGAAGAGCGCGGCCTCTATAAAAAAATGAAGGTCATCGACCAGCTTGTCTTCTTCGGCCAGTTGCATGGGCTCAGCGCCGGGGAAGCTGAAAAGCGCGCAAGCGCCTGGGCCGGGCGCATGGAGATCGCAGATGCACTCCAGAAAAAGACTGAAGAGCTCTCCAAGGGCATGCAGCAGAAGATCCAGTTCATTGCCACGCTGCTCCACGACCCCCAGCTCATCGTCATGGACGAGCCCTTCGCCGGCCTTGACCCGGTGAACGCCGTGCTGGTTGAACAGACACTGCTCGAACTCAAGGCTCAGGGCAAGGCCATCCTGTTTTCCACCCATCGCATGGATCAGGTGGAGAAGCTCTGCGACTCCATTTGCCTCATCAACAACGGAAAGGCCGTGCTGGCCGGCAATTTGCGCGAGATCAAGAAGGGGTACGAGCGCAACCGCGTGATCGTCGAGTTCGAGGGAGACTCCGCTTTCCTGAACAGTGATGAGATTGCGGAGGCAAAGAACTTCTCCGGTCACGCCGAGATCAAGCTCAAGCCGCACGGCAACGCGCAGAAGCTCCTGCATGAGGCCGCAGCCGTGGCGACCATCTACAGCTTCGAGTTGGTTGAGCCGTCGCTGGAAGAGATTTTTATCCAGACCGTGGGAGGCAAGAATCATGCGTAATATCTTTTTGATTGCAAAACGTGAATATCTGGAGCAGATTCGCGGGCGGGCCTTCCTCGTCTCCACGGTGCTGGTGCCGCTGCTGATCGTTGCGCTGCTGGGCTGGAGTTCCATAACCAACCGCAACGCCGGCGCAGGCAAGCATATCGCCATTGCCTCCGACAGCGCTCCTCTGGCCAACGCCGTTCGCCGCCAGATGCTGGACGACAAGAGCGCAAAATACATCATCGATGTCGTTGCGCCGGCAAGCCAGCAGGACCGCGCGGCTCTTAAAAACAAGATCCAGTCCAAAACCATCGACGGATTATTTGCCATCGATACCTCCTCTGCTGAAGGCATCTCTGCTTCCTATACCTCGTTGGCTTCCGGCGGCTTTGTCTATCTCAGCGCGATGAGGAGCGCCTTGAACCGCGCCGTGGCAAACCAACGCTTGATTGCCAGTGGAGTGAAGCAGGCCGATATCGATGCCGCGCTGAAGTCTGTCTCTATCGAAACCTTCCAATTAAACAAGGAAGGCAAGATAGGGGAAAGCAAAGGGGCATCGCCTCTCTACAAGTCTTTGCTGATGATTATGTTGCTCTCCATGCCCATCATGCTTTACGGCCTGGATATGGCCCGCTCCATCATCGAAGAGAAAACTTCGCGCATCTTCGAGGTCATGCTCTCCGTGACTCGCGCCGACGATCTGCTGGCCGGAAAAATGGCCGGCGTGGGAGCGGTGGGCCTCACCCAGATCCTTATTTGGACGATTGCGGCCACCCTGTTGATGGGTTCCGCGCTGGCCGCGTCCGCGCTCACCGGCGATTTATCCCTTCATTTTTCCTGGTTGGAGGGCCTGCTCTTTCCCGTCTATTTCGTGCTGGGTTTTGCTCTCTTCAGCGCCATGTTTTCCGGCCTGGCCGCCACCTGCGAGACCTCGCAGGACTTGCAGAAGTTCATGGCTCTGGCCATCATCCCCCTCTATCTCAGCTTCGGCCTCCTTTTCGTGCTGCTGAGGGATCCCAACTCCGCCTGGTCTGTTGCTGCAACGCTCTTTCCGTTTACCGCGCCTTACATCGTGCTGCCGCGCATGGGTATGACAGTGGTGCCGTACTGGCAGCTCGGCACATCCATTCTTCTGTTGATTCTGACCATCTGGGCCGTGCTCTGGTTCTCATCGCGCCTTTATCGCGTAGGCATTCTCATGTATGGCAAGCGCGCCACACTGCCCGAACTCCTGCGTTGGCTCCGCTATAGCTAAAATCAAAAGTGTGACCGTCGATCCCAATACCGACCGGGTGCCCCAGGTCTCGATTTTGAGACCTGGGAAACACCAATTCACGCTTCTCCAGCGCTTGGTGCTGGCCGTCGTCCCGCGCGTGGTCTCCGCGCTGGTCTGGCTCTGCGGCCTCACCTGGCGTTTTGAAGTCATCGCCGCAGAGGGTGTTACTCCGCTCCTCTTCGGACTGGGCGCCGGACCGGAGATCTTCTGCTTCTGGCATCAGTGCGTGCTGCCCTGCACGGTCTACTTCCGCCGCACCCATGCCACCATTCTCATCAGCCAGAGCTTTGATGGCGAGCTGATCACCCGCATCCTCATGCTCTTCGGTTTCAGAGCCGTGCGCGGCTCCAGTTCACGTGGCGCGCGCGAGGGGCTGCTCGGCCTGGCGCACGTCATCGAAAGCGGCACTCCCGCCATCTTCACCGCCGACGGCCCGCGCGGGCCAATCCATCAAACCAAGATGGGCCCCATCAAGCTGGCGCAGATGACCGGCGCGCCCATCGGCGCCTTTCACCTCCAACCCGAGCACGCCTGGGTCTTCTCCTCCGCCTGGGATCGCTTCCTCGTACCCAAGCCCTTCACCCGCATCTGCGTCAGTTGGGGGCCGTGGACACACGTCCCTGCCGATCTGCCCCCGGAAGACTATGAATCCAAGCGCCAGGAACTCAATGCCGCCATCGAATTCGCCCGCCTGCGCTCCTACGACTACTTCAAGAAGGCGCACAAATGAGTGGCCCGTCTGAAGGGGACGAAGCCATGATCGCCCTGCGCGTCGCCGACTTCGACTATGATCTGCCACCGGAGTTGATTGCCCAGCAACCGCCCGCCGAGCGCGGCCATAGCCGCATGTTGGTGATGAACCGCACAACTGGAGCCTTGCGCGATTCGAGCTTCGCCGATTTTCCCTCGCTGCTGAATCCCGGTGACCTGCTGGTCTTGAACGACACCCGCGTTATCCCCGCCCGCCTTTATGCGCGGCGGACTGTGGTGCGTGAGCGAGAGAAGCCCACCGGAAGCGTCGAGGTCATGCTCACCGAGCCGGTTAGCGAAAACCTCTGGCGCGCCCTCGTCCATCCAGGCAGAAAAGTACGCGTCGGGGAACGGCTGGTATTCCCATCGCCCTCCGGCTCCATCGAACTCGAAGCCGAAGTGATCGAGCGCGGTCAATTCGGCGATCGTCTGCTCCGTTTCAATCCTGTCGTTGACTTCTTCGCTGTCCTCGACCGCATCGGCCACATCCCCCTGCCGCCCTACATTCGTCGCGACGACGTGGACCAGGATCGCGAGCGCTATCAGACCGTCTTCTCCCGCGAACGCGGCTCCGTGGCCGCGCCCACCGCCGGCCTGCACTTCACGCCGCAAGTCCTCAATGCGCTCACCGCGCGCGGGGTCGAAGTTGCCCGC
>CABEBC010000335.1_pt1 | contig 15399 bp, 13 predicted proteins | sample 3422291 | NCBI WGS metagenome assembly CABEBC01 (sample SAMEA5534345, study PRJEB31848) | metagenome | biome: tundra; feature: field; material: soil | place: USA | collected 2013-05 | depth 0.45 m
TCCAAAAAGAGCAAGGTGCTCGGGAAAGGTACAGCTCATGGACGCAATCGTCAATGTCGAAACGGTCAGCCGAAGATTCGCCCTGGATAACAGTTCGACCCGCCAACCGGCGCATAGTTTTGTCAACGCCCTCACGAACGTCAGCTTGCGCGTTACCGCCGGGGAGTTTTTAGCCATCTCCGGCCCCAGCGGAAGCGGCAAGACCACGCTCCTGAACCTGATCGGCTGCATCGACCAGCCCACCACCGGCCAGATTTTGGTCGACGGTGTCGAGACCTCGAAGCTGAAGTCTGGCCAACTGAGCACATTGCGCCGTGAAAAGATCGGCTTCGTCTTTCAAACCTTCAATCTCATCCCCGTTTTCACAGCCGCCGAGAACGTCGAATATCCGCTGCTGGTGCAGGGCGTGAGCAGCAGCCAGCGCCGCAAACGCGTAGCCGAAGCGCTGGAAAGTGTTGGCCTTTCTGCTCGCGCCAAGCAGCGCCCCGACCTGCTTTCCGGCGGCGAACGTCAGCGTGTCGCCGTCGCCCGCGCCATCGTCCATCGTCCCGCCCTGGTGCTGGCCGACGAGCCGACTGCCAACCTCGATACGCAGAACGCCACCCAACTGATTGACCTGATGCACGGCCTCAACCAGCGGCTCGGTCTGACCTTCATCTTCTCCACACACGATGCGCGGTTGCTCGAACACACCGAGCGCATCGTCCATCTCACCGACGGACAAGTGGTTTCCGACAGTTCGAGCAAAGGAGGCAGCCGTGGGTAAATATTTGCTGCTTGCATTCCGAAACATCTTCCGCAACCGCCGCCGCACCATCATGACCCTGGTTATGGTTGGCGGAGGCGTCACCGGACTGCTGCTGGTCGGCGGCTTTTTCGCCTATATGTACAACGGCATCCGCGAAGGCACCATCAACAACGGCCTCGGACACCTGCAAATCTTCAGCGCCGAGCACTTTACTCGTGAAGAAGTCCGCGTACTCGATACCGGCATCGACAACTGGCGCCAGGTGGCGGCAAATGTAAAGACCGGCGCTCATGTTCGCGGCATCGCTCCGCGCATCGAATTCTACGGAATCATCTCCAATGGCGTGAAGTCGTCCGTTTATATGGGCAGCGCCGTCGATCCCGATGCCGAAAAAAGCCTTGGATTTTCGACCCACATCACCTCCGGAAATAACCTCGACAGAAAGTCAGGCGGCGAGGTAGAGGCGCTCATCGGCGCAGGATTGGCCAAGTCGATGAACGTGCGGGTTGGCGATGGTTTGACGGTGCTGGCCATGACCTCTGACGGGGCATTGAATGGCATCGACGTGCAGATTGCCGGCATCGTGAACAGCGGAATCAAGGAGTACGACGACCGCTATCTGCGCATCACGCTGCCCGCGGCGCAGCGGCTGCTGCAGAGCGATCGCGTCACCAACCTGGTCGTAGGCCTGGATGCCACAAAAAACACCGACAGCGTCTATGACGAGCTTGCTCCCAGCCTGCAAGGCCAAACACAGAAGCTGGTGCTCAAAAAGTGGATCGATCTGGCGACTTCTTACAAGCAGATTCATTCGCTCTTCAGTACCATCTACATTTTCATCGGAATCATTGTCTTCTTCATGGTTCTCATGTCCAGCGTCAACACGCTGCTGATGACCATGTTCGAACGCACCCGCGAGATAGGAACGATGCTGGCCATGGGAACGCCGCGCATCTGGATCATTGCCCTCTTCATGGTGGAGGCTCTGGTGCTGGGCGTGCTGGGAGCGATAGTCGGCCTGGCCGCGGGCAATCTGCTCGCTTCCCTGATCGACTACGCCGGAGTGCAACTTCCCCCGCCGCCCGGATCCATGGATCCGATGAAATTCTATGTCCTCCATGTGCCCAGCTTGATGATTGGCTCCTCGCTGCTGGTCATCGTCAGCCTGGTGCTGGCATCCATCCTCCCGGCGATCCGCGCATCCCGGCTGCAAATTGCGGAGGCACTCGCTCATGTCTAAGATCAACCTCATATTGCGTATTTACCTGTTGCTCTTTCTCGCCGGCCTTCTTTTCACCTGCGCGCTTTCCAGCCGCGCCGCAACCCCGGACGCTGAAGCCCTGCTCAAGCGCTCCGACGCATACCGCAACGGCTGGCCGTCCTATGTGTTGCGGGTCAAGATCAGCAATTACGAATCCGGCAAGCAGGACGAAGAAAGCCTCTACGAGGTCTCCCAGAAGGGAACGGAGAAATCTTACATCGAGTTTCTCAGTCCTCGCGAGAAAGGCCAGCACCTTCTCATGCTGGGCGACGATATGTGGATCTATCTGCCTGACACCAGCCGTCCCATCCGCATTACTCCGCTCGAACGGCTCTCCGGCAACGCCTCCAACGGCGACGTGGCCCGCACCAACTATGTCGTCGATTATGCACCCGTCTATCTCCGCACCGAGAAGGTGGGAACCGATAACTGTTACGTGCTCGATCTCACCGCCAGGCGGAAGGGTGCAACTTACCAGCGAATACTCTACTGGCTGCGCGTTGAAGATGCGCGCCCGGTGAGGGCCGAGTACTACCTCACCTCCGGTAAACACATCAAATCCGCCACCTTCGACGAGTACGCATCCATCGGCGGCCGGAGCCAACTGATCCGCATGACGCTTTATGATGAAATCCGTCATAACTCCCACAGCATACTTGAATACTCCCACATCGCACCGAGCGAGTTACCCGACAAGCTCTTTAATCAGAGCCGCGCAAACAGCTTCTGACTTTCAACAGCAACCTGGAATCGAGTTATCGAAACACATTGGGATCAGCCAGATGAAAGTTGCACGCACATTTCCGGCTTTGCTGCTCTTCGCCATCGCGACCTCCGCAATCGCGCAGGAGGACCTGCCAGCGCAGCCTCGCCGCGACTTTCGCTACTCCTTGGCGGTGATAAACGACGCAACTGTCGATAGCAACCTTTGCCCGCCGCTGCCGGCATCGCTAAGCCAATTGCTGAACAATCCGTCTTTCACACTATTTCAGAATCAGTTCCTTCTTGAGCCTGCTTTCACTCTTCGTTACCGGAGCCGCTGGAGTTTCGCATCGAGCGTGGTGGGCATCGGTGAAACATTTCGAGGAATCTCTGCCGCGGATTTTAATATCCCGCCGAGTACTGTCTTCCCAGCCAGTAGCTCCAGCACCGAGCTGAACGCGTACACCGGCACGCACGCTCACCTTCTCGTCAAGGAGGCTTATGCCGGCCTCTCCGCCGGAGACTTCGACTTCACGCTGGGCCGCAGAATGGTGCGCTGGGGCACCGGCTATGCCTTCATAGCGACTGGCGTTCTCGACCCGCCCCGCGACCCAGCTAACCCCACCGACCGTCTGAATCTCAACCAAGGACGCGACATGATCAAAGTCGATTTTGTCCACGGCCCGCACGCATTTTCACTCGCCTGGTCCTCCGCCGCGCTTGCCCCTGCCGGGACAAACCTGCACGACACCACCGCTTTCAGGTATAACATTCTGGTGCATGGATTCGACACTTCGCTGATCGCCGGCGACGACCGCGGCGGAGACGCCTTTGGCGGCCTCACCTTTACACGCGTCTTTGGCCAGGCTTGGGAGATGCACGGCGAGGTTGCATGGCGCGAGCAGGGCGCATTGCTTTTGGGAGGCAAGTACACCGCGAAATCCGGTATTTCCGTCATCGGCGAGTTTTTTACCCCGCCCAATATCCCGTACTATTGGGACGGCATGGTCTCGCCTCTGGCCGGCCGCCAGCGGTATGCATTCCTGCGCGTCAGCAAGTCGCGCCTGCGTGAACTGCCTGGCTGGAAGCAGTGGGACGCGTCCGCCGGGATGGTCGCGAACGTGAAAGACGGAAGTTTCATCGCGATCTTCGACACCACTCGGCGCTTCGGCAATCACTTCTCTGCTTATCTGCACCTTGAAGTTCCGTCAGGCAGCAAGACATCGGATTATGGGGCCATTCCCTATTCAGCGGCGACTTCAGCAGGAGTCAAATTCCAGTTATGACGAACCAAACCAGCCCGGTCTCAACCATTCTCTCGGCAAACGCTGAACCGAAGCACAACTACGCCCTCATGGTTTTTAAAGTTATATGTTATATTTGCGTGGTTACACTGGCGGTTGTCGCGCTCCTTCACTCCGTAGGCATGGAGTGGTCCGAGACTGGCTCCCACATTATCGGTTCATTTGTTTATTCCACGCTGATCGCTCTGCCTTGTATGTTTCTTCTTCGCTGGATTTCTGTTCGCTATACCGACAGATACCCTCGCGGCGTGATTCTCATGCAGGCATCCGCACTGGTATGCACGGCTCTCGCGGGCTGTCTGGCGGCAGGCCTTGTATTTCAACTCATTGGAGTAAGAACGCCCGATGAGTATTGGAGCGAATTCCGCTCATCCTCCGAGTTTGCTGTCATTCTCACGCTCGTAATCGGGATGAGCACTGCCACCTATGAAACCCTGCGCTATAAACTCCAGGCTGCCACGCTCGAACTCAGCACCAAACAGGTCGAGCAGGAACGCGCCTATAAGCTGCTGGCCGAGACGCAGCTTTCCTCACTCGCATCCCGCATCCATCCCCACTTTCTCTTCAACACGCTTAACTCCATCTCCGCGCTCATCCCCAAGGATCCGCAGTTAGCCGAAGATACTGTCGGCAAACTCGCCTCATTGCTTCGCTTCTCGCTCAATGCCAATCAAAGCGGCCTGGTCCCGCTCAGCCAGGAACTGAAAATCGTGCGCGACTATCTCGAAATCGAGAAGACCCGCTTTGGTCCGCGTCTGAGTTATACGATTGCAATTCCCGAAGAACTTCAGAAAGTGAAAGTGCCTCCGTTGGCGCTTCAGACCCTGGTTGAAAACTCCGTGAAGCATGTAGTTTCCCAGCGCAGTCAGGGTGCCGCGATTCAGATCGTGGGGTCGATGGATTCTGACCGCATTCGTCTCGAAATCCGCGATGACGGACCGGGTTTCTCGCTGGATGCCATCACGCCCGAGCACGGCCTCGGCAATCTTATCGCACGACTCGAACTGCTTTTTGGCGCCAACGGCCAGTTGGAAGTCACTCGCGAATACGGATGGACAGTTGTCCGCCTATCTTTTCCCGCATAATGGAAATGCCGATGGAAATTTCACCGCTTCTCGCTTATCTTGTCGATGACGAACCGCTGGCACTCGAACGGCTCAAGCGCCTGCTGGCAAGCGTTGGCGGCCTTCGCATAGCCGGCAGCGCCACGGATCCGGCGACGGCCCTCGACTTCCTGAACAGTGAATCGATCGACGTGCTCTTCCTCGACATCCAGATGCCGGGCATGAATGGCTTTGAGCTGCTCTCCCGGCTCGACACTCAGCCCTTTGTCATCTTCACAACTGCCTACGACGAATATGCGCTCCAGGCCTTCGAGGTCAACTCAATCGATTACCTTCTGAAGCCGATCGAGCCCGAGCAGTTGGCGCGCGCACTCAACAAGCTCGACCGGCTTCGCCCCTCGGCGACGCCGGATTGGCAGCAGAATCCGGAGTTGCCCGCCCTGCTCAAGCAACTGGCTGCATCGCTCCACGGAGAGCGGGCCGACTATCCGCGCCGCATCGCTTCACGCGTTGGCGAGCGCATCTCCTTCCTCGACCTTGATGCTGTAACTCATTTCCTGGCCCACGACAAGCTCACTTACGCTCTCGTGAACGGTCACCGGCACTGTGTCGATCAGACGATCACTGAACTTGAGCGGAGGCTCGACCCGGCAAAGTTTCTCCGCGTTCACCGCTCCGCGCTCGTGAATGTTGACTGGATTCATGAGATAAACGCATGGTTTGCTGGTAAGGTCGTCCTCTCTCTCAAAGATGCCCAGCGCACGCAGATTCCCGTGGCCCGTGATCGCGTCCACATTCTGAAATCGCGGTTGGGAATCTAAGGAAGCCGAATTGAGAGTTGAGTCGTTGTGCCAAAAAGGGGTCTAGTACTGTATCCGATTCGTGATCGACAATGGAGTGGGACAGATTTTGAGCGGCGGTTTCGGTTGGCGGATTTCGCACCTTGGGACTCAGCAAGTTGCGGCTAGTAGATGGACCGCAGAAGTCACCAACTCCCTCCGATTAGCGGATGATTTATACCGGGAAGTCCAGTGTCCTGGTTTCCAGGTGCCGGACGGCGGCGCCCGTTGCCCGGCCGGGACCGCGTTTCCCGATACTAATCCATGGAACGTCTGCTCTGTCGACGAGTGAACCGGCGATTATGCGACAACTGAGAATCGTTCGTGACGATTAAAGCGATTGAAGGCACTTAACCGAAAGAACCATCTTTGGGGACCTTTCTAAATCCCCCCAAAATCCATCTTACTCAGACTGGTTTTCTTAGAAATCAGTTCACCGTGAAGTTGAAATAGTCCTCAGCTGTAACGGTTCCAGTTGCCACATCGGCTGCATGGAAGGTGACGGTATAGACATCAGCCGTCGTACCCGGTGTTCCGCTGTTGCCTCCACCACCTCCGTTAACGCCAGCCGACCCACCTCCGCCACACCCTGCGATCCAACCAGTCGCCATGCAAATGATCAGTACACACATAAGAATGCGCCGCCTAAATTGTTTCGCAGGGATTCCAAGCAGTAACAGTGTAGCCAGCGCCGTGCCACCAACGCACCAAGGACGATTCGTTGGATAACGGAGCACACTCGTGGTGGCTGCGGTGGTGTTGATAGTAAGAGTCGTGGACCCGCTTAGGTTGCTTGGTACTTGGACCGGATTCGGGCTAAAACTACAAGTGGGAATATGCTGATCGCTGTTGTTGGTCCCAGAAACAGAACAAGTCAAGTTGACGGCGCCGGTAAACCCGCCGTCTGAAGTGACTCCAACAGGCGTAGTGCGCGTTTCTCCTGGGGAGAGAATCCCCGAGGAGGGAGTACTCGTGTAGAAAGCCAGATATATCGTTTGCCCTGTCCCGTTCGAGCAACCCGCGGTACAGGTGACAGTGATCGGCGCGGACGGCCCAGAGCCAACATAGTTGCTGTCCCCGCTGTAGGTTGCCACGATGCTGTTGGCGCCCATTGCCAGTTGCGTCACATAGACATCGATTCCAAAGTTAAAACAAAGCATCGTCTTATTTGTGCACTGAATGCTGTCGGGTGGACCTGAACCAAGAACCGTATTGTTGGTCAAGTCTGTAATTGTTATTGTGCCAGTTCCTGAAATACCGTTCACAGGAAGATTAGTTTGGACGGTTGCAGTAAAAATAGCAAATTCAGAGGATATAGAAGCAGCGTTGGTTGCCATAGAGATTGTGGTGGGGGCCTTCGAGACCGTGAAGTTGACCCCCGCCGCAGTGCTTGAGTTATAACTCAGATCGCCGCTGTACGTGGCGCTAATTGAGTGTGCGCCGGCGAAGGCAACGTAGTTATTGATCACTGCATTGCCGGTTGAATCCAGAGGAATGCCGCCCCCGGCGGGGGGCATCAAATCATCAAATCCAACTGTACCTGTTGCATTGGTGACAGGTTTCACTGCGCCGGCCTGGGAGGCGCCAATCGGCTGCGCATCCACAATGATAGTGGCGCCCAGCGGAATCGTTGCCCCCGCCGCGCTCACCAAGTGAGAATTCGAGTTGATATAGTACACGGAAAGTTGCAATATACTGTTTTCCGGGCTTACATTCACCTGCACCGGCGATGACACGCTGCCCGAGTAGGTTCCGTCGCCGGCATAGGAGGCGTAGACGTAATACGTTCCACCGGGGAACTGGTTATAACTGGCGGAAGCTGAACCGCCAATCAGAGGCAGCAGCGTTGGCGAGCCGTTGGTGGTGGCCTGAGCTTGCGATACATAATTGACAATCGCCACGTATCCTGTGGCGGCAGAGGGATTAACGCCCGCGGTGATATTCACGTTGGCGCCGTGTGTAAAACTGGTCTTATCCAGGCTCAGGCTGGTGCTTGTCGAGGTGAACGAGACGCTGGCCCAATCATTCACAAGCTTGGTGATGTCCACGCTACCCAGGCCGGTAGCCAGGTTGTAGCCGTAGCCGGTGTTGTAGCCAGTAAGGAAGTTATTTGTACCGCAGTTGGGACTTAGAGCGGTACAGTACACTGAATTATTACCGCTGGTGATCTGATGGAATGCGCTGGGGTTGGTTTGCGCCAGCTTATAAAGAACCCAGTTGGCCTGTCCAAGGCGCGTAGAGGCTCCAATCTTTTGATTGACCAGAGCCAGGATGCCTGCAAAGGCCGGTGTTGACGCAGAGGTTCCACCAACTCCGCTGATGGTTTGGTTCGAGCCGGGGCATTCATTGTCACCGCAAATTGCCCATAATGCTCCATACTGGCCGTTGGCGGCGAGCAGTGAAACGTCAGGAAGGTCACGGACTGTGTCGGTGTTGCTAAGCGAAAAGCCTTGCTGCCAGAGCGGTTTCGGGTAGCCGCTCAAGCCTCCGTTGCCCAGGCTGCTCGCGCCTCCGCCTCCAGCCACGATGTTAGTATTTCCAGAACTGTCCTTATATACGCTGTTGTTGGCTAATGTGCTATTTGCCTGCGTGGAATTATTCCATGAATTCTCAGGAATGTAGCTCAGTGCGGATGTGTAATTCGAACTGTTGGCAGAACTGACATAAGTTGAGAAGCTATTGTTCAAAGCGTCGTAATCCGTGCCTCCTACCGCAATGTTGTAGGGTGTAGAGGCGAGCCCGTTGACAGCTAAACCCTGTGTGGCAACAGTCTCGGAATTTGGATTGTCGCATCCCGCCGAGCCGGAGTCTCCGCTGGAAACCACTACTGTGATGCCTTGTGCCGCGGCCTGCTCCCAGGCATTCAGAATCTGCAGGTTGCCTGCAGCGCCGAGCGAGGCCTCGCACTCTCCGTAGCTGACACTGAGTATGTTCACCTTGTTATCGTCGATGGCGCGATAGATGGCAAGTAATATTCCTGACTGAAATTGCGTGTCGCCCGCCGTATACAGAATGACGTTGGCTCCAGGAGCAAGAGCGCCCGCTACTTCAGTGTCGAGTAGCGCCTCGGTCTGATCCTGATTCTCATTCATGTTCAGTTCATTGCCGTCGTAGACAATTGTGAGGTGGTTAGAAGGAAGACCGAATAGAGATCGATAATTAATGTCATCCGAAAAATTCAACCAGGTGTCTCCAGCAACGCCAATGGTGACACCGGTGCCGTCATACTGAGTTTGGCCGGATACAAAATTAGTGTTCAGTGAGTTGGGCGCATCATAGATCGTTGCAGCATCGCCGGGACCAACAAAGAGATACTTACTCGCGCCGGATGTGATGGTTAGATCAGGAGCGAATCGGCTCAATTCCGGATTCCATCTTCCACTTGGTCCCTTGATCAGATGCGGCCGGGGCTTGAAGTCATTGAGACGAGCTACTCCCGCAACCACCGGAGAAAGTGCCATCGGTATTCTGGGATCAGAAACGTTAGCCCAGTGTTCGACATTGTCGATAAGGTAACGATGAATGCTGGTACTGAAAGTCTGCTGGAGCTGGCCGACCGTGCCGGAGAACTCTATGGCAGTGCGGCCCTTATTTACCTTGTTCACCGTAAGGCCCTGCTCTTGGAGCCACATCTGTACCTTGTCCAGGTCCGCATCTGAGATGCCGAACCTCCTGCCAAACTCTTCAGGAGTCACAAATTTTCTATAATTTACCGAACTTGCATCCTGGACCTCATGTAGATAGGACTGCAGGTTGAATTCCTGCTGCGGGCTGCGCTTCAAAATCAGCATCATTCGGGCAGCTGGCATGTTGTCTGGTACGGCGCCGTGATCATTGCGCGGTAAGGCCAACGGGTGGATGTTTCCCCGCAATGCGACCCGTGATGCCTCGTCTATTGCTTGTGGGGAAATGGCTTGCACCACGGACTGCGACTGACCACAGGCAACGTTAGTTGTAAAGAATACGCTCAGCAAGATCAGAAAGAACGCTGATATGGAAGGAAAGCGATAAAGCATTTGGCGCATGATTGCTCCTTATTGGGAGTCAGTGCCTTGTGAGGAGTTCTGAATTCTATTCGGTACACGACAATTGATCATCGAAGTGAAGACGGAATTATACATTTCAGTTTTTATGCCTGTCTATAGAATAATCTCCAGCTAATGTCAGCGCGGCTGTGTCCCATTGGCTTTGTACTGATATGAATGCAATCTGGTGATGCCAGAGTGCGACAAGTCCTTATAATTCTAAACTATTCTGGCCTGGCTGCAAGGTTTACCGGAACGAGATCGATGAGCGGGCCAAGACCCTGAAGCAGTGGGTGCGGCGCAAGAGTGGAAACCGGCAACTGGTGTGCTCGGGTTGCGGGCAGAGGGGCGGCAACCGGGCACGTCGATTGGGCGCAAATCCAAACTCGGCGCCGTCGATGCTGGAGACGGCTACGGGCCGCCTGGCAACGACTGAGGTCAATGTGGGACTGCGGCCACGTACCACACTCACCGGTCCTAGTTGGCCGCCTTTGATCGAACACGTGGAGTGGCCGAACCAGGAGGTCTCTCGGGGTTACGCTCTGGGAATTGATCGTGCAAAACCACGTTGAGAAGCGACTTATGGACCCGGATGCGGCCGTTGTAATCGATGAGACCGAGTTTGCGAAAGCGATTCATGAAGAAGCTGACACGTGATCGAGTTGTACCGATCATCTCTGCCAGAGTCTCCTGAGTGATAGGAGGAATCAAGGGTTCCGGTGACCCCGGTTCACCATATTCCGCCATCAACAAGAGCGTCCGCGCCAACCGCTTCTCGCTGGAGTCGAAAAGCTGAGCAACAAGATCGGCTTGGGTTCGCATGCTCCGGATCAGCAGGAATTTCAAGTACATTTCAGAGAAGGCGTGCTCCTCGTGTATCAGGCGGATCATTTCCTCCCTCTCTATCCTGAGCGCTGTACAGGGGTCAATAGCGCTGGCAGTGGCCATGTGCAGCCCACCCATGCTCGCCAGCGACTCCTCTCCAATGAATTCCCCGGCGGCGAGAAGCGCGATGGTGGCGTCCTTCCCGTCTTGCGAAACGACGGCGAGTTTTGCGCGGCCCTTCTGAAGATAGAAGATAGAGTCAGCCGCACTTCCCTGCGAAAAGAAGGCTTGCTTGGGCTTCAATTGGACTATTCTTCGTCCCACTCCTACCGTTGCCAGAAATGCGGCGAGGTCAAAGGTCATGCTTCTCCCCCCATTCTCTTGAATGGCCCATCCCGGATGCGGTCTTCACGGGAGTGGTTCGGAAGGGTACGTGACCGCTTCAGATTCGAGGTAGCCGGGATTGCCAGGTTGCCTTCCCGGGTGTATAAAATTATACACCTTGCCGTCTACGTTGGGGCGGATCTTTGCCTTCGGATAACCGAGCACGCAGGATCGGTATCGGCAAACGCCCATGGCGCCAGCGATCCGCCAGTCGCCGTCAATCCCCGCCGAGTCGCCACCCTGCGTGCGGCAGGCGCTTCATGGAAGGTCATCTCCCGGGAACTGGGCATTGGCGTCGGCACAGCCTGTCGAGCCCTGCAGCCTCCTTCCAAAAACCTGCTGGATTCGTGCGCCGTAAGTGCTTGATTCCACAGCGCCGGAATCGACTGTTTCAGCCCTTCCAGAAACAGGTGTTTGTGGAAGGTGATGGGCGCCAAAGCTTGGCTAGACCGGGGCAATGGAGTTCAACCACCTGTTCTAACCCGCGTGGAATCAAATTCTGCCGTCTTAAAGAGGATGACTACAAAGTTACTGACGAGTAGCCGGTCACTCGCCCCGAACGGTGAAAACGGAACGAACGCCCGTCCCGCTTGTCAATCTGACCATCCAGCGACACTCTGCATTAGCTAGCCCGGGCTTTGCATTGTGACAGTTAAAAAAGTGTCCCAGTGAGGATTCGCCCGAATCCAAATGTCGCCTATACTTACCCTATCGAGGTGACCCTTGCGAAAGCGAATGGTGACGGCATGGCTAATCGGAGTGGCGCTTGTGGGAACCTGTTGGGCGGGGTCGCGCAGCCTTCGCGATGAACTCAAACAGATGCCAGCTAAATCGGGGTTGTCAGTGGCGATATTCGACCACGGCAAGCTCAACACGAGGCCGATGGGGTCTTCCATAGAGGGCTTGGGGGACGTGGAGATTTCCGGCGCGGTGGGGCATTCGTGGTCCGATGAGGGCATGCTCTCGCCGGATGGAACGCTGGCCGCGTTTCCATACTGGGAAGTGAACCCGTGCCCATCGTGGAAGACGTGCGACGTGGAAGCTTCTCGACACTTTTTCCTGGCGATTGTACCTGTCAATGGGAGCGGCGTCCGCAAGTACCCACAAATCGTCCTGCCATCCAAGATGTGCTGGACTCGCGACAACTCCAAGCTTGCGATGGTAGCGCAGTCGGACAGGAACCCTCAGCAGCAGTTGGTCGTTCTTCATCTGGACACTGGCAGAGTAGACCGCGTCGCCGATGGGAAAACCGTCGCGGTGACACCGCAATGCTGGTCGCCAGATGGAAAACAACTTGTTTATTTTGCCGGCGAGAAAGACCCAAACGGGCCTGAGCGATTCGTATTCTGGATACCGCAACGCAGGTGTCTCGCGACCTTCTTCACGGCGGCCCAAACTGTGACGGAAATATCCTCTGCGCGAGCCCCTACCCGACATGGTCCCCGGATGGTGAGTGGATCGCGTACTTCCAGATGAAGGCATATTGGGCGATCCACCCCTCGGGACAAAGGAGAAGGCAATTGTTCCGCCATTCCAGCGCACTCTCGCCGCTGCAGTGGTCACCCGATATGCGCTATGCGCTCTATGCGGACTGCTGCACTCTTCGGGACACGCTTCGCTGCATGTGCGAAATCGGACGCGCTCGCGTGAGGCGTCTGGCGGACAACTCAGAGATCGAAGTCTTCGGGGATGGTTATCAGGACATGTACATACCCCGCTGGACGTGGATTCAAAAGAAGCGTTCAAAATGATCTGTGCCGGTTGGGCTTAGCGCGATACGAGCCTACTGCATTGCCGGATGAGGAAATCCGGTACGGTTGGCAGTCCGCTTTTCCGGTCAGCATACAGGAACAACCTTTGTGGTCAGATTGTCGCCAACTCGTCCCCAATGTGATTTAGCGCACGTTACGTCCGGTTTGCCGGTAACACGACCAGAACCCGTCGAAGTGCTAGCGACTTGTTCATACAGAACTGTTGTTGTTCGCGTCTCCGTTCGGGAAATCTGCCGGAAGATTTTCACCACATTGGCGCTTGATTTCGAGTAGAAATCGCGGTCGGTCTGGCAGTCGACTTGAATGGATGATTTTGGTTTTATCAGCACCGATAACCGTCACCGCGCTGCCTTTCCTTTCTGTGTTGATCTCCACGATCTCCTCCCACCGGATTCTTTTGTTCCGCCACAACCAGATGACTTCCTCAAGACCGCTGCCGGTCACCAATACAGTTCCGGGGAGCCCGGAGACCAATCCGACGGAGGTCAAGCCAAGCAAGACTCCTGTTACGAATGTGAGAGGCTCTGTTAGGCCGTGCTGCAAATAGCCCCAGGTAATGAAACACATCCGCATCGCAACATACATCAACGCCCACACTCCAAACCACCTCGGAGCGAACTCAACCGTGCCGCTTGCGCGGACAGTCGCGGAACGTCGATTGGAGATCATGCTGGCTATAAAAAGCGCCAGCGCAACCCAGAATAAGAAATCGATGCTCCAATGGATCACTTTCCAGATCATCGGAAAATTCTAACTTCGCTTCATTTCACCGTCAATGACGGGGAGCACAATCGTGTTCTGGTTGGATTGTCGCCAACTCGGCAGTGCCTACTCGGCAGTAACCAAGCAGTAATTTCCGGTTTGCCGGTCAACCGCCCATGACCAATTGAAGGACGCGAATGGCGTCGCAATATTCCAAGGAAGCGGATCGTGAAGGGAGGTGGATGGCTTTGCCGAATCGTCCGGTTTCGCTCAATTATCCTTCCAGTCTGGGTGTTCGGCTATGTACTTTGCACGTGCCTCTTTAATCTGTGGCTTATAAACTTGGTAAACCTTCTCGATCAATGCCTGCGTCTTTGCCTGCATCAACTGCTCCGTATCTGCTTGCATTGCAACCTCTGCCTCACCAAGCTTGACGCACGCAGGAGATCCGGCAAAATGGTCGGCACCTAGCCGGTGATACGAGTCAAGGACTTCCTGCATCAGCTCCCGCGAAACGCCGTGTTGGAACAAGACGATGAACATCGGCGTAAGTTCAGCTTTCCGCATCTCTTCTTTGATGGAGGTCCAGAACGACTCCGGCCAATAGGGCTTACCGATGTACCGGACCTTATCGACGGAATTGATCAGGCGTGTTCGGTACTTCTCCGAATCTCCAGAGAGACGCAGATACTCGCGGATCTGGTCCGCCGTCGCAGGATTCTTGACCGGAGGGAACGAAGCCGCGTAGTCGGGCGACGTCTGCGCTGCGGGTGCGAGGGCAAGCCCATGCGCTTGTTTGGATTGTGCAAGGCCGGAGGCTTGAAGGGTGGTGATGGCGAGGGTTATCAGAAAGCAAGATAGTACTCGATGCATGATTTCGTTCCCCGATACCTCGAACTAGTATCTCACCGGGCCGGGCCGCCAGAAAGCGACAGCGGCGCATTATTCGGACTCATGATGCGCGTCTTGAATGGTTTGTCGGCAACTCGGCAGCAACCAAGTAGTAGTTTCCGGTTAGCCGGTCATCCGCCCGAGACCTGCTGTCGTCAATTCGTATCCCGACCGCTTACTGCAAACGCTAGTGGCGATAGTGGCGATGATGGTGATGATAATAATAGTGATGGTGATAATAGTGATGGTGATAATAGTGATGGTGATGGGGGCGTACTACTATCACCACCTGCGCCTGCGACGCAATTGGTACTGCCAAAGGTATTGCGATGCAGAAGACGAGGATAAATCCGAGCAAAAGCTTTTTCATGGTTGAACATCCATGTTGACGATAGGCTGTGCCTGAGCGGCTGGCGTCAAGGCCAGACTCCCGAGCAATGTTGTAGTGCCGAAGAAAGCTTTGAGGCTGCGCATCCATGCCCCTTTTGAAGCGTCTGTGGTTCCCTGCGTTGTGTGGGATGCTGTGCAGCTATGAAGTGCAATCCGGCAACAGCAGCAGCCAGAGCATTTGTGATTCGTTTAGGAGTTCCCCTGGTTCTGCCGGGGCCAACCTCAATCCACGCCCTTTACCCTAGCGGCGTGAATGACCTGTGTCTGAGCTATTTGACTCAACTTATCTTCATGCGATTACCCTGACGAGTCTGCAGCAATTGGCGTGATCTGGCTGAACAGTACTCCGCGCCCTCTACTCTGATATTTACTACCCCGGCACCCTGCGTCAGCGAAGATTCTTTGACTGAGAGCGAGGCGACTCACGTGGCCCTCGGCTTATCGTCACAATCATAAAGCCGTGTCCGCTCGAGTGATCCTCCATGGTTAAGT
>CABEBC010000338.1_pt1 | contig 15129 bp, 10 predicted proteins | sample 3422291 | NCBI WGS metagenome assembly CABEBC01 (sample SAMEA5534345, study PRJEB31848) | metagenome | biome: tundra; feature: field; material: soil | place: USA | collected 2013-05 | depth 0.45 m
GTTGTTTGCGCTGCTGATGGTTGCTTTAGCGGCTATTGGAGCGCAAGCCCAACTCAGCACTGCAAGCCTCTCTGGCAGCATCACAGATCCCACTGGCGCCGTTGTGCCCAATGCGAAGATCACGCTGATCCAGACCGATACGAATTTCACCCGGGTCTCTACGTCCAAGGATGACGGAACTTTTCACGAAGAGTTCCTTCCTGTGGGGCCCTACAAGGTTTCCGTTGGTGCCGCGGGCTTCAAGATGCTCCTGCGCAGCGGGATTGTCCTCTCCGTCATGCAGAACGCCACGTTGAATTTGATGCTGGAAGTTGGCGGTCAAAGCGAAACAGTGAACGTAACCGCCGATGTGCCCCTGGTCAATCTGAGCAACGCCACACTCGGCGCGAGCATTTCCAATGTGCAGATCGACAATCTACCCCTGATCAATCGCGACGCATATGCATTGCTGCAACTTACGCCTGGCGTGCAATCGTACGCAAACACAAATAGCCTTGGTTTCAATGAAGTGCACGTCTACATCAACGGTTCCACGGACGACTTCACTGGCCAGGTTTCGTACTATCTGGACGGCGGCCTCAACATGACCGGCCTGCGCAACAGCGGAAATTCCACCCCCAACCCGGACGCCATCAGCCAGTATGATGTGCAAACCAACAACTTCAGCGCGCAGCTTGGACGTTATGCGGCCGCCGTCGTCAGCGTGGTGACCAAGTCCGGAACCAACCAATGGCATGGTGCGGCCTTTGAGTACTATCGCACCAAGAATTTCAACGCGATAACATTCAACACGTCCCCGACCGTAGGCAAGAGTCCCTACAACCAACACCGTTTCGGCGGCAACGTCGGCGGCCCGATTCGTCACGACAAGGACTTCTTTTTCGGCAGCTACGGCGGCTACCGGTATAGGACGGCGACGCAATACACGTCTTCTGTTCCCAGCGCCAATCAGATGGCGGGAAATTTCTCCGAGAATACGCCCACGGACACAACCGCCAATCCAGCTGTCGCTCACGCTTGCACGATCGCTCCCACCGCCGCGGAGAACGCGCTCATCCAGTTCTATGTTTGCAACAGGGCAACGGGCCTTCCCTACGCGAACAACACACTCCCCGGCACTGCCCTGGACCCAACCATTCAAAACGTCCTCAAGTATCTCGCCAATGGCACGATGACCGGCACTCCCACCAATACCGGCCACCTCCTCCGTAATCCTGGCGCGACTGGCGACACCATCTATACCCATCATGAGTATGACCCGGCTCCGCAAAACAACGACGAGTACCTGATCAAGACCGACCACCAGGTGTCCCCGAACCACCGCGTCACCCTGAGCTACTTCCGCTTCGGCTCAACCACCACCATCAATCAGGGCGGCCTCACCTCTGCTTGGACATACTCCAACTACGCGTCCACGCAGCAAAATGCGAATGTGAGCGACACATGGACCATCAGCCCGCGCACTGTTAACCAGGCATGGATTAGCTACACGCGGCAATTTGGCGGGCGCGTTCCGGTTCCGGACACCGATACATGGGCTACTTTCGGTTCCGACTTCGGCATCGCCGGCCCTCCGTCACGCGGGCAGATTACCGCAATGTCCGGCTGGTTCGGCCTGACCCAGGCAATCACCGGCCCTAAGGCCGGCGCCAACCAATATGGCGTTCGCGATGTGCTCAACACGACGCGCGGCAAGCATACCCTCTACCTGGGCGGTGAAGGCGGCCTGGAGAAGGATTTTCAGCAGACCTCGCTGAACAACTACGGCGTCTTCGGCTTCGCCACGAGCGCCAATGCCCGCACCAATTATATTTTGTCGGACTTCATCACGGGTTACCCCAGTGCATTTGAACAGGACACCGGTGAATATGCCGAGGCCAACTACTTCAACTACTCTGCCTTTGCCCAGGATGATTGGCATATTCTGCGTAACCTGACCCTCAATCTGGGTGTCCGCTACGATTGGCAGCAGGCGCCTACCGACACTCAGAATCGGGAGACCAACTTCATTCCCGGCGTGCAATCCCACGCATTCACCACCGTGAATATCTCCGGCAAGACCGGCAACCAACTGGCTCCAATCGGATTGCAGTTCCCTGGAGACCCTGGCGTGCCAAAAGGCGGAGCGTTCACTCCGAACAATCACGCCTCGCCCCGCGTAGGCTTCTCATATGATCCATTCGGCAACGGCAAGACGGTTATTCACGGCGCGGGCGGCATATTCTTCGGGGGCATCTCTGGAAATCTGTGGGAATTGCCCTCCAACTTCGCGCCTTATGCTGTTCGTCCCACCTTTAGCAAAGTCACATCGGTTACTCACCCCTACGCGAACGATCCAACGGAGTTTCCGGGCGGAATCAACCCTTTCCCGTCACTCACGTTCGTGCCCGGATCTGGAACCGCCAGCTTCCTTGCGCTGAACCAGATCTCCTCCATCGACTCGCACTTCAAGTGGCCCTTCACCTATCAGATCAACTTCGGCATCCAGCAGCAGATCACCTCTAAACTTGCCGTTAGTGCGAACTATGTCGGCTCTCTGAATCGCAGACAGCCGCACTACGAGGACCTCAATCCGGCACAGTTCAACATCACCGCCGCCGGCGTCTCGGGCGCAAGCTGTACTGACACGACTCAGGCTTGCGGTTATGCGAATACCAGCGGCACGGTCAACAATCGCCGCAAGCTGAACTCGATGTACGGCCTCTCGGCCGCATCGCCGGTTTATTCCAATGTCTACAACATTCAATCCAACCAGGGATCCAACTACAACGGCTTGCAAGTCACTGTGGAACAGCGCATGATTCATCGCGTCAGCGCGAAAGGAAGCTACACGTGGAGCCATACGCTCGCCAGCAGTAACCTCGATGGAACTTCGCTCAACAACATCTTTCTCGATTACAACTACCCAAATCTCGAGAAAAAGCAGCGCTCAGATCAGGACAGGCGTCACATGGTCTCCGCTTCGGTGGTGTGGAAGCCCGACTACTTCAGCGCCTATAATCGGATCGTCAGGACCGCGTTGAATGGCTGGTCGGTGAGTATGGCCATCTTCCTGAACAGCGGCCAGCCCTTCACCGTTACAGACGGCGTGGATAATTACAACAACGGCCAGGGGAACAATCGTCCCAGCATCGTCCCCGGCAAGACTCCAACCACCCTCAGGGGACACCGTTCTGCCGAGATGGCGCAGTGGTTCGATACGACAGCATATTGCATCGCCGGAACAACGACCGCGGGTGTAACATGCCCCGGAGCCGGCCCCCTCAACCTTCTCGGACTCGAACGTCCCATGTCGCTCTCCGTTCCGGGCTACCGGGATTACGACGCCTCGATGGTTCGCGCTATCCAACTCCATAACCGGCTCAAGTTCGAGTTCCGCGGTGATGCTTCCAACGTCTTCAACTTGTCTAACCTCGGCGGTCCAACGGCCGCGATGAACAGCACGAACTTCGGCAAAATCACCGGCAGCGGCGGCAGCAACCGCATTCTCCAGGTGAGCGGCCGGATACTCTTCTAATGTTTGTAACCGTACTCCAAGCGGGCGGCGCCAATGCGTCGCCCGTGTGGAGGCATCAAACGTCTTCAATCTAGTCAGTCTCGGAGCGCCGAATACGAATCTCTGTTCGGTCACGGCAGACACTATTACCGGCGCCAGCGCCATGCGAAAGATTCAGCTTGGCTTGCGCCTGACGTCTAAGTGTTGTAGCAGTAGTCTCCATAGCGCCTGCTCTTGCGAGCAGGCGTTCTTTTTGCCTATTTCGCAACATACGCTGGGTCGTCGGATGACGGGCAAACTGGAAGTTGGACGCCCCTAGAAACGTGAATTGGGTTTCCATGAGAAGGCCGGTCGGTGTCAAGAGTAGTTGTAGATTGCACAAGCTCAGTTCAACGCCACCAATTGGAACGGATCTCTTGCTCCTTGACGACTTCGGTCGGGATTCCGGGCGTAGGAGTCCAGAGCTTGAGGTCCTTGACAGCGATAACACTCTCGATTGGCTGTCGCCACTCGTGGCGTGCGAGGTCGAAGAGACCCCAGTGAATTGGCATGAGCAAGCCGTGATCGCCGAGAGCGCGGAAGCTGCGAATGGCGCCTTCAGGGCCCATATGGACATCGGCCCAGAGAGGATCTGAGGCGCCGATCTCAAGCATCGCGAGGTCGAAGGGACCATAAGTCTCGCCTATATCGCGGAAACCATACCATTCCCCAGAGTCGGCGCCGTAGAAGATGCGGTGCTTCGGGCCGACAAGAGCGAAAGATGCCCATAGCGTCTCGAAGCGATTGAACAGGCTGCGGCCAGAGAAGTGGCGGGCTGGTAATGCTGTGATCGTCAACGGCCCGACCTCGACTTGCTCAGTCCAGTTGAGTTCAGTGCAGCGACTTGAATCCACCCCGAGGCTCGACAGGATGCTGCCCACGCCGAGAGTGGTGATCCAGCGCGTCTGCCGGAAGCTTTCCATATGTGCAAGGCGTTGAATCGTACCCGCGCCGAGATGATCGTAGTGATCGTGTGAAATGAGGACGATGTCAACAGGAGGCAGGTTTTCGAGTGAAAGAGTCGGCGGGAAGAAGCGCTTTGGACCAGCCCACTGTGTGGGCGCAGCGCGTTCATCCCAAACTGGATCGATGAGGACGCTTACACCGTCGATTTCGACCAGCGAGGAGGAATGACCGAACCATGTTACGCGCAGGCCAGAGTCCGGACTCTTCTTATAGACTCGATGGTCTGTGCGGAACGGCCCCAGTTGATGCTTCGGCGAGCGCGCGGCTCTCCCGAAAATGAAGTGCGGGGCCACCTTGAAGACAATGGAAAGTCCACCGACCTTCGTCGGCACCTGGTTCACGTAGCGACTACCCACTTGCTTGGCTACAGTTAGTGACATATCTATTGGATGGTGGTGTTTGGCTCTAAGATTCCAGAAAGCTGTTTCATTACCGAATGCGTGTTGTATTCACGCTTTCCCTCGATGGCTAAACGACTACCGGCCGCACTGGACTGATCGGAACAGGTTCGGTCAAGACGGGCGCGGTCGGTAGGCGATTCATATGAAGTTCGTCCGGATCAATTTGAAGAGGATAGGCGGCCCACGAGCGTGAGGTCGATATCAACTTCCTTGGCAACCTTGAGGATAAAAATGCTCGGGTCTTTCAAACCCCACTTCACATAGGGAATCGTGAAGTGCGTTCTGGCTGTAAGAGTTGTTCCTTCGATGTGAATTTGCATAGGTACCGTAAGGTCATGCGGCGTGCCGTGCAGGGTAAAGACGCCGGTAACTTGAAGGGTGGAATCGCTCGTTGCTGCTATGGTTCCCTGATAGCTTTTGGGCACGAAAGAGATCTCTGCAAAGTGCGCCACATCCAGTACGTCCATGTTCATCTTCTTGTCCCGGCCCTGGTCACTGCTATTGCCGCTGCCGGCCGCGACCACGACGGAGCCTGATATGCTCTGCGAGCTGCGGTCAAAGTCAATCACACCGCTCTGCACGTGGAAGGTTCCGTCCACGTGGTGCGTATTTCCGCCCAGAGAGAAAGCAACATGGCTTGAATCCGGGGTGACGGTGAAGGTTTGATGCTGGGCGTACGCAACCGGGGCGAGGGCCAGCGGGAGCGCGAGAAAAAGAGACTTAGCTGTGGTCTTCATGGATTATCTCCTGCATTGCTGCGGTCTGTTATGGTTTTTGATCCAGTTGTCCAATGCTCTGCGACAACCAAAGGGAGATGGACGCGATTTCCTTGTCAGACAGGTACTCATGCCCGGGCATATCGGTTTCGGGAATTCCGAATTTAACAATGCGCGCCAGGCGATTTCTTCGTTGCGCATCATCGCCTGAAGGCGGGAGATGGAGGTACGGTCCAACCGCAAGATCGGGGGGAAGCCGCTTGAAGTGAGTTTCCCAGCGCGTTTGTCCGCCTGCGCTGTGGCAGGTGGCGCAATGACGCTGGAAGCTGCGCGCGCCATCGCGGGCATTGGCCGCTTCGATGGCGGAAGAAGATGGATGCCAGTTTTCCTCCGCAAGCCGATGTTGCGGCATACCGCTTCCATGCAGACTTTTCAAGTAGCTCACCAAGTCGTCGCCGCGTTGATCGCGAAAGAGAAAAGCATAGGAAGGCATGATGGAGGCTCCACTGACCTCGGGCGGATCATAGAAGTGGAGCTTTAGCCACAGAGCTGAACGGCGGCCGCCAACCTCGGCAAGGTCAGGCCCCTGGCGCCGATTTCCAATGAGGGGCGGACGCTCCTGTCGAAGCTCTTGAAGACTCTCACTCGGCCCCCACATCAAGACATCCGGCGAGTTCGGGCGCACAAACTGGGTGTGGCAGTTGATGCAACCTTCGGAGATATAAACCTGCCGGCCTCGCGCGACCGGGGATAGAGGCGGAGAGACACGCACGCCGAGAAAAAAGCGATCCAGAGAAAAGGCCGCCAGAAGCACGACCGCAATCAGCACCAATTCGCGCTTGCGTTGCAACAGAAATTTGAGCGGCCAGGGCAGCAGGACAACCGCTCCGGCCGCCAGCACAAACAGGGGCGGAACGTAGCCCAAGTTCTGGCCCATGCCGATTCCCATCGCGGAGCCGGACCAGCCCGCGATGGCGTAGAGCCATCCAGCCTGGCGGCCACGCTCTGCCGTGGAAATGGCCGGGCTAAGCAGCGCGGGATAAGCAACCAGGGCAACCGAGTAAAGCGAGACGCCAATGGGATAGAAGACAGAAACCAGTGCGACTCGATGCGGGTCAAGCAGGAGAAAACATGCGCTGCCCAGTGCAAGAAACGATGCGGAGAGAACGAGCGAGAGACCGCGGCGGCGCAGGAACCAAACGCTGGCCAGTGCTGCTACAAGATGCAGTAGGCCGTTGATGCTCAGATGGAGCGATCCCTGCCAGGTGCCCGCCTTCAACGCTGGCGTGTTCTGAATGATGAAGAATGCGGCGGAGTCCAGCCAGACAAGTGCGGTGAAGCAAGCCAGCACGCGGACAAATGGGACGGCGGGTTGCGGCGGAACCTCCGCCTCTTGCGGAGCTACCGGCGGGGGAGACAGAGTTATGCAAACTCCGGCGAGGCATAACAAGCCTGCCGTTGCCGTCTGCACCTCAGCCGATGCTGTAAAAAGGGCAGGGAGGTTGCAAATCAGATAGCCGGTACCCGTACCCAGCCCAACAAGCAAGAGCGGAAACTGATTCCCCGTCCATTGGCGCAGGTGAGTCACCAGTGTGACGGTAAGCAGGCCGAGCCCGGCGCCAATCAAAAATGCAACAGCCATGCTGGCGACGGGGCCAAGCGGAAGAAGTGAAAGAAATGCAGCTGCACCCGAAGCACAAAGTCCAACGCGCAGCCGCAGGTTCGGTAAGGGCCAGAAGCTTAGCCGCGGCGCCAGAAGGCTGAGCAGGATTCCGCCAACGGCCATCGCGGTCATTACGGCGGTCAAGTGCGTTCCGGCTACTCCGAGAATCGCCAGCCGCTTGAGAAACGCGAACTGCGCGAAGATGAGGAAGTAGACATACGTGATCGCGACAAGGCTGGCGCCCTGCCATCCGGATTGGAGCCACTTACCGCGCAGCATTGGCCAGCCAGCCTTTGCGAAGCCCGATTGCCTGAATCAGAACGCAAGCGCCATCGGTGGCAACGACCGTGAGCCAGCCGGTTTCCAACGTGTGCGCCAAAATCTGCGTGACGACAATGATGGCCACACTGGCGCGGGTAATTGCCGTGAGCAGCCAGACAACTTCAACCTTGCACTGGCTCTTGCGCCGAACCACAACCCACGCGCCATAAAGGCAGGCCAGGCCGACGGAGAGAACAAATGCGCCGATGAACGACAGAAACGGCAGCGCATCGGCGGGCGCGTGCAAGCTCATGAGCCGCAGCGTGAACTCCGGCGCGATAATGAGCAACGCGCCGGTTATTGAGTCTGAGAGGCCGATCAGCAACTGATAGCCGATGAGGATGGGACGATTCATGCTGTCTTCTCCTGTGCAAAGGGTGTGAAAACGGAAACAGCAGTTGGCTCGCGAAGCAGCGTTGTGGCGTCGATGAGCCAGTCCAGCGAAGAGGCCAGCATTACGACTCCAACGACCAGGCGAAGAATATAGACAGCGTTGCGCGCCGCACCGGTCACGATGGTGAAGGTTGGATCAAAGCCCTCGCGCCAGCCGGCAGCCGACATCAGCACGACGTAAGCCAGGACGGCGATATTCCATCCATAGAACGACCGCGTTCGATTGAATATCCATCCGTCCTCGCCTAGCAGTTGGACGAGGACAAATATCAGCAGGCTGGAGGTGAAGCCGGCCATGGCAAGCAGTGAGTGGCCGACGAGACCATCGGTGAATTTGAAGTGGTCGAGCACACCGGGAAGAAAGAAGACCCAGCCGGTGAGGACCAGGGCCGACCACCAAGCAAGGAAGGCGATGCGCCAGCGGCGCGTATTCGTGTGCCACTCGAAGGCCGCGTAGTAAATAGGTGTGAGCGGAATCCAGATGAGCAGGCTGCCCAGCGAGAGAAACTGCGCGGGGCGATGATGGCTGATGTCGGCGCGGCCCAGCGCAAAACAGAGAAGAAACTCCGCGGCCATGATGGCCCAGGCAAGCGCGACTGCCCGGGAATGTCCGGCCTTGCGCCGCGTGAGCCCGTACGGGAGCATAAGCAGAATGGCGACAATAATGAGCGACGATTCAAGCTGGCTTGCGCCCGTGGGACCGCCGGTGTCGGGATTAATGGCGGGATAAAGATTTGGGCTGGACGCGATGTACATTACGAAAGGAACCACCAGCAGAAGCACGAGACCAAGCAGCTTCGCACTTCGCGCGGCGAAGCTCGTTTTGGTCGCGGTCTTCCATTCGCGGACGAAAGAGACGGCGAGCAGCAGCCACAGCGCAATCATCGCCAGCGGAAAGAAGATGCGCGCGTAGCCGGACCAATCGAGAAACAGCTTGCCGCTGGTGTGGCCGGAGAGCCACGAATATGCACCCACTGCGAGCGCGGCGGACCATACCCACAGAGCCGGCCTGCACCATTGTGCGAGCCGCCCGCGATCAGCGCCATAAACCTTGAAGAGAAATCCGGCCATGGGAAGACTCGTCCATCCATAGAGTTCCAGATTCAAGTGCACCATGATCCAGCGGCCATAGGTCCATTCGCCCAGCAATCGATTAAGAGCGGGGAAGAGCAAAAGAATCGCAAGCAGAACGCCGATGGCATTGGCGATAACCAGCCAGAACAAGCTGTGCCATGCGGCGCAGGCAACAGCCCGCGGAGCGCTGCCGGGAAAAGTATTCTCCTCAGGCGGAAACTGGCTCATGGATTCTCCCGTCGTGCATCTCCAGCAAGCGGTCGCAGCGCATGGCAAGGCCGCGATCATGGGTGGCCATCACCAGGGTCACGCCCTCCGTTGCTACCAGGTCAAGCAATAGATCAAAGACCACGCCGCTCGAGTGTTCATCGAGTGAGCCGGTGGGCTCATCAGCAAGCAGGATCTTCGGTTTGTTCATCAATGCCCGGCAGAGCGCAGTGCGTTGGCGCTCTCCACCAGAGAGTTTCTGAATGCGCTGGTCGAGGCGATGTGTCAGTCCGGTACGTTCGGTAAGCTGTATGAGGCGCGCATGTGCGGTGCGATGGTCGATGCCTGCGGCGACCGTGGGGATCAGGCAGTTCTCTGCGAGCGTGAGATCGGGAATCAGGTTGTGGAGTTGAAAGACAAAACCCACCTCCTCGCGGAGAAGACGCAGCAGATTGCGGTGGCGATTGATCTCAATTCCGTTGACCGACACACGCCCGCGGTCTGGCGCATCCAGGCCGCCAAACAGATGCAGGAGCGTGCTCTTGCCGCAGCCCGAAGGGCCGCAAAGAGCTACCGACTGGCCTTCAATGGCATCGAAATTCACACCCTTGAGAACCTCTATTGTCCCGTCGTCATAACTCTTCCACACGTCCTCGACGCGTAGAACGGTGCGCTTCTGATTTCCTGCTTGTGTCGTAGAGAGATTCATTCGAAGCGCAGCGCCTCCACCGCTCGGATACGCATGGCATAAACGGCCGGGTAGAGCGCGCCGGCGATTCCAGTGAGCAAGGCGAGCAGAATTACGATCAGCATGACAACAGGTTGGATGGTTACATCGATATAGCCGTGAAGAGCGGGAACCAGCTTGAGCGCAAAGAGCAGGCAGGTTCCGGTCACGAGGCCCAACATAGCGCCCAGCAGGGACACAACCGCCGATTCGCCAAAGATCATCGCGGCAAGCTGCAGGTGAGAGAAGCCGTTGACGCGCAGGATGGCGATCTCGCGAATCCTCGTGAAGACCGACATGATCATGGTGTTGGCAACGCCCAGCCCGCCCATTAGCAGTCCGCATCCTCCCACCGCCCAGGCCGTGGACTTGAGAATTCTGAACTGCGAATAAGAGCGCGTAAACTCCGCGTCTTCCAAGGCAATCAGGTTGGCGAACTTCGCCTTGACCATCGCTTTGAACGAGGCCGCATCGTCCTTGTTGCCCAGCTTGATGGTGATGACGGAGGAGGCGCCTTCCTTGTGAAAGAAGCTCTGCGCGGAACTGAGTGGCATGAAGACGCCGCCATCCTCAAAACCGTTGGCCGTCTTCAGAATTCCGATGACGTGGAAGACACCGTGCCCGATAGGCACATGGTCGCCGATTTTTACGCCAAGGAATTCCGCTGCCCGCTCTCCGAGGGCCACATCATCGGCGTGTTGCGCGAAGCTAAGTTTATCGCCGGCAATCCAGGCGGCCTTGCGGATGCGGGCGTCGGCAGCGGTTACGCCAAAGCAGGTTATGATGGGGTGGCCGGCGCTGGACACGATTCCGAAGAGTACCGGATCGGCATGAGAAACCATCGGCCAATCGGCGATCTGTTCTGCCGCCGACGCAGGCACGTTACTAAAGAAGAGATCAGAGACGTTGCGCTCGAAGACGATCATCTCGCTATCGTTCGACATGATGCCGGAAAACATGCCGATAGCGCCTTGCAGGATGGTGACCACGGTGAGCATGGCCGCGACACTGAAGGCTATGCCCGCAACGCTGATGAACGAGCGGATGCGATGGCGGCGCAGATTGGTCACGATCAACTTGAGAAAGATCACAGGCGCGCTCCCTGAGCCGTCACGCAGGCATTCCCGGTAACCCGAACCAGTTCCTCTTCCAGGCTGCCGCGCAGTTTTTCCAGGAAGGACATCTCCGGTTTCGATCTCAGAAGCTGTTGGAGCGTAGTGTCTCCCAGGCAAATGAAGCGAGTGAGACGCTCTATCGCGCCGGAAATACCCATGGCCGAGGCGGCGTTGGGGCGGTCGAGCAGAATGTCGCGGGCAATAGTTTTTCTAGCGTCCTGCGTGCTATCGAGCACGTCCTTGAGATCATCGACCATCTGGTAGGCGAGGCCCCAGTAGAGGGCAATCCGCTCCAGCAGTTGGATCTCTCGCGCTGCTGCGCCGCCCAGCATGGCCGGTAGAACCAGCGTAAGACGGATTAACGAAACGGTCTTGCCGCGCGCGATTCTCTCGGTCGTCTCGCGATTGTGAGGCAAAGTGGAGTAGTGCAAGTCAAGGCTCTGACCGTTGAGCAGGCCTTCCACGCCGAGACACTGTTCAATGTAGGCCAGCGCGCGTGATTGAGTTTGCGGCGAAGTTACTGCGACTGCCTGCCAACTAAGCGCGTAGGCGCGATTGATAAGGGCGAGGGCGGTAAGAATCGCGCCGGCCTCGCCGAATGCGAAGTGAACACAGGGAACTCCGCGACGCTCATAGGCATTATCCATGCACGGCAAATCGTCGAAGACCAGAGAGGCTGTATGGAAGTATTCAAGCGCGAGGGCCAGGTTCTTGGCGGCTGCCTCCTCCAGGCCGTACGCCGTCGCCACCTGATACACCATGCGCGGCCGGATAAGGCTCCCCGGATTGTCAAGCACATGGAGAAGCGCCTCCTCGAAGGGCGGGTCGAGCGCCATAGGAAGCGGCAAAAAAGTCTTGAAGTCATCCGCGAACAGCGTTGTATTCACAGTATTCATGCATTGGGCCGCTGGCACTTGTGTCCTCGTTCTCTTCTTCTCCTGTTGTTCAACATTGTGTGTACGGGAGAATCGCGCCTGTGTTTCTCCCGTACTGTTGACTCAATAGCAATTCATGGGTGAGACGGTTTCGCAGCATTTTGGGGAGGGGCAGAAATCGCCTATCCACATGACGATTTGTTCATCTCTGGGGAATACATTTGCAACTGTGTTTTAGACTACTCAAATCGCATGACAGAGAGCCGAAGCCTACATGACAATATGTTCATCTTCCGGATGCTGGAGTGCACTTATCAATGCTGTTCCATCGCGGGACTAATTGCTGAAATTCCGCCTGGAATGCACTATGATCGGCTCATGCGCCTTTTGCTCGTTGAGGACGAAATTGATATCCAGAGATTCCTGCGAACTTCGCTTGAAGAGGCGGGGTATCAGGTGGAGGCGGCAGGAGATGGCAAGACGGCCGAGCAACTGGCAGTCGACGGGCAGTTTGACATTCTGATCGTCGACCTTGGGCTGCCGGACCAGGACGGTATCAGCTTGATCCTCAAGCTGCGTCAACTGGGACTCCGCGCACCGGTGCTGATTCTGTCGGCACGGCGAAGCGTCGATGACAGGGTGCGGGGCCTCGAGCAAGGCGGGGACGATTATCTCACCAAGCCCTTCGCGCTTGCCGAGTTGCTGGCAAGGCTCCGCAACCTTCTCAAGCGCAATAGCCCCTCCGGCACCGAGGCAACCCGGCTGCAGGTCCTCGATCTTGAGCTGGATCTGCTTCGCCGCGAGGCGACCCGGTCAGGAAAGCTTTTGCAGCTCACGACCCAGGAGTTTGTCCTGCTGGAGTATCTCTGCCGCAATGCGGGCCGCGTTGTGACGCGCTCGATGATTCTCGACAAAGTATGGGGCATGCGCATCCAGCCGGACACTAATGTTGTGGATGTTCATATCTATCGATTGCGCGGCAAGGTCGATGGCCACGGGCAGAAGCCGCTGATTCGTACACTGCGAGGTGTGGGCTATGTCCTCAAAGACCGCTAGGCCAATCCTGCACAGCGCCGCGTGGCGCATCTCTCTGTGGGCGACCTTGGCATTTGCCTGCGGAACCATGCTGGTCTTTACCTTTCTTCATCACTTTGTCGCCGGCGATATTCAGCGGCGCAGTGACGCATGGCTTTCGGGAGAGGTGGAAGTGCTGGGCGATGTCGCCGAGCGAACGCCGAAAGATGCACTTTACGACAGGGTTGTGGGCGAAGTGGCCGAGCTGGCTGGCAAGGAAGTGCCGAACAGGGATCCATCCGCGAACAGTTCAAACGACTCAGTTTTCTTTCTTCAGACAGGCGGCAACGGCTCACTTACGCTATGGGTCGGCGCAGGAAGCGGTGAACCGTATCTGAAGGCCATTCAGGCAACCAGGATTATTCCTCATCGGCCTGCGGATCTTCATGTTCAGGGGCTCGCAATTCCTTTTCGCGTTGCTTCGATTCAAATAGACGACGGAAGTTATATCTATCTTGGATTATCCGAGCGCGACGAATTGCGGGTGCTGAGGAACCTGGGACAGCGGTTTTTTTTGTTCTGGCTGCTGCTTGTTCTTTTTGGATTTGGCATTGTCTTCATTACCACCTGGCGCATGCTGACTCACGTGCGCGAAATTGCTGAAGCTGCTTCAAGAATCGGCCATTCAGATCTGAATGCCAGGGTGCCTACGACGGAGAGAAACGACGAAGTGAGCCACCTGGCATTGACGCTCAACCGCATGCTTGATCGCATCGAAAGTTCGATACACCAGTTGCACACTATCACGGATTCGCTGGCGCACGATTTGCGCAGTCCACTTACGGCAATTCGCGGAAAGCTGGAGATGTCGTTGTCTGCGGTCACGCAGGTCGAACATGCCGAACCGATCGTCTCCGCCATTGAGGAACTGGACCGGCTTACCGATTTTCTGAACAAGTCCCTGGATGTGGCCGAAGCCAAGGCGGATGCACTCAGGCTGAATCGTGTTCCGGTCGACCTGGACGAATTGCTGAGAATCATGATCGATCTGTATGAGCCGTCTATGTCGGAAAAGGGTCTTCAAATCCGGCTGAAAAGCGGCGGACCGCTCAGAATCGAAGCCGATGAGGCGTTGATCCATCGGATGATCGCCAATCTCTTTGACAATGAACTGAAGCACCTGCCCGTTGCCTGCACGGTCAACCTACAGCTAAAGGCCGAGAGCAATGGCGCATCGCTGATCCTGGAAGATGATGGGCCGGGCTTCGATCCACAGGTATTGCCTCATCTGTTCGAGCGCAGGGTGAAGGGAAAAGAATCGAGCGGCCACGGGCTGGGTCTGGCCTTCGTCGACGCGGTGGCGCGTGCTCACGGCGGAGCCGTGTCAGCCGGAAATCGCGACTGCGGTGGAGCGCAAATCGCCGTGACACTTCCGCTAGCTGCACTTGATCCTAGGAGTGCGGCGATCCATAGCGCACACTGAAGCCCGGAGGCCCAGCAACTGGAGTCTGGCATCTCCATACCGGAATATTCATTGCATTTGACTGAGACCGTTGATGTTAGCTCATCACGGGCGAAGAAAGCAAAAATATTCCTCCAAGTTATTTATAATAAAAGACTTAAATGGCGGTGGCCTGAGTCTGGTGCGAACCGCTCTCTGGACCGAATTCCCTGCTAACAGGGAAAAATACAGGGAAATTCACGAATTCAGCCCTTAAAACCAGTGGGAGGAATCCTCTATCTCACTGAATAAAAGCCATCTGTTCGAGCCCATGCGCAGTTCAAGAAGCAAACCGAACAGGGAATTAACACCCAGGTATCAGGGAATATCAATTCCCTGATACCTGAGTTGCGGATCACCTCCACCACTGGCACTTCCAACCTCGGACGATTCGGTACCTCGACGATCTGCCCAGGGTGAGTCGCGTATTCTTCATTAGCAAAATTCTCCGCCCCACTGGCCTAGTTTTACTCCGCCTTTGACACATCCCCCTCTCTCCGGCTGTGGGGCCCCAAAAAGGGTGGATGCGGCTGCGTTTTTCGCCGTAGAATAGGCAGGTCAAGCACGAAGATGAATGCAGCAGGCTGATATGAATCGCGGCACCATCACAATTTCGCCGGG
>CABEBC010000343.1_pt1 | contig 14942 bp, 14 predicted proteins | sample 3422291 | NCBI WGS metagenome assembly CABEBC01 (sample SAMEA5534345, study PRJEB31848) | metagenome | biome: tundra; feature: field; material: soil | place: USA | collected 2013-05 | depth 0.45 m
ACATCGAGGACCTGGTCTCGGCCGGGGTGGTCGGTTTGATGGACGCCTTCTCCAAGTTCGACCCGGGCAAAAAAGTTCAGTTCCGTTCCTATGCGCAGTTCCGCATCCGGGGAGCGATTCTGGACAGCCTGAGAACGCTGGACTGGAGTCCGCGTGAGTTGCGCAGGAAGGGCCGCGCGGTGGAAGAGGCCATCCGGGTGTTGACGGCCAGGATGGGGCACGCGCCGGACGAGGCCGAGGTGGCTGTGCAGATGGGGCTGGAACTGGACGCGTACCAGCAACTGCTGGGCGATCTAAAAGGTTTGGAAATCGGCACATTGCACCTGGAGCGCAACGAGGACTCGGGCGAGGAGGAGCTGGCTTATATTCCCAGCCGTCCCGAGGATGACCCGCTGTTCTGCTGCCTGAGGGGCGAGCTGGTAGAACGGCTGGCCGATGCCATACAGAATTTGCCCGACCGGGAGCGCCTGGTGATGAGCCTCTACTACTACGAGGAGATGACCATGCACGAGATCGGGTTGGCGCTGGGGGTGGTCGAGTCGCGGGTCTCGCAGGTGCATGCCTCGGCGGTGGTGCATCTGAGGAGCGCGCTCAAGGATCTGGCGGCGCGCGGGGCATTTGATCGCTCACGCTCCCCCAAGGCGGCGGAACGAGTTCGCCGTTGAAGTAGAGGAGAGGCAGGGTAGAGCTGGTGATGGAGAAGACGCTCAAGCAGAACGAGATCGACGCCCTGTTTCAGGCGGCGCTCAGTGCCGCTCCCGAGACGCAGAAGACCGTGGCGCGGGCTCGGGCGGGACGCTGGGAGCGTTTGCCTCAGAGGCCTTGGGACGGGGGCTGAGTGAGCATGGAGGGTTTGGAATTGCTACCAGCATTGTGCGGCAACTTGAGCCGAAAGGTAACACATCAATAACCGCTCAAGTAACCGGGGAATTGCACGGCAATACTGTGATGAAACCCTACAAATGACTAAAGTGATTAGTAGGGATGTCGATGAATTTAGCAAGGAGCCATGAGATATCGACATTCGCAGCATTCTCGAAGGATTGAAGTCGCTGTTGGGAACGCCGGCACTCGCGCCGTCCACAACGACCCAGCGAAGAGCGGCTCGATGACGGGCGGAAGCGCGCTGAGCAGTGACCTGGCGACATTCAGCAGCGCGGGGAGCGAGGTCTCTCAGACGGCCGACGACACGGAAGTGCGCATGGATAAGGTGGCCAGCATTCAGGAGGCGCTGGCGGCGGGAACTTACAACGTCTCGGCATCGGATGTGGCCTCGAAGGTTGTGGATTCGATGCTGGGCGGCCAGTCGTAATCCTGGCTTAAATCCACAGGGGCGAAAGGAGCGATTGCTTGCGGGAGATGGGAGAGAGCCGCGGACGTACGAAGCTGAAGGAGCTGGTAATTGAGGCTTCGCGGGCGTTGGCGCGGCTGGATGCGGACCGGCTGGAGGAGTTGGCGCTCTCCTGCCAAGCCTTGAACCGCGATCTGGTGCGGAGCGATCCGGCGCAGCAGGATGGGGATGCTCGCGTGGCGCTGGCCCTGGAGTGCAAAGAGGCCGAGGGAGATATGGCGGTATTCGCCAGGGTGCTGGAGGCGACGCGGGACAACCTGAATGGGATGAACCGGCAGCGGGATTTGCGCGCGGGGCGGTTGGAGTACCGCTAAGGCCAATTGGAATACGGCGGTCCGCCAGCGTCCGGATGAGTGCGAACGAAGAGCGGTCATGGGAACAATTAACTACGCAATAAGCATCGTGTCGCAGGCTCTGGACGCCAATCAGCAAACTGCCGGCTGACGCAAGGCCCATCCGCGGCAGAAAGACAGCTTGATCTGTTCTGCCAGTTCTCTGGCGCAACCGCTCCGCAGCCCAATCCGTCTATACTCAGTGCGAAGGGGCTTTCCATGCTCGCTATGCTTCGTTTCCTCTGGAATGCAACGCGCGGCCACCGGCTGGCTCCGTGGCGGAGCGAGTATCTGCGCTGGCGGGTGGAGACCTACAGCGGCAAGAGTGCTGAGACGCTGACCTCCGGCGATGTGCTTAGCTTTCTCTGGAGCTCGCGCTGGGAGCTTTTGGATTACCTGGCCTGGATTGGCCGGTTGCACCGTGAAGTGCGCAGAGTACAGTGATCAGTGAACAGTGAACAGTGGTCAAATCAAGCAGGCCAGCATTTGCGGCACGTCAAGGAATCTTTCACAAGCGTTTACCTTTTTGCAGTGCATTACGCCTACGAACGGAATACTGACCACTGACCACTGTAAACTGTCCACTGTATGAGATTCGGCCTTATTCGCCTCTATTGCTTCGCGTTCATGGCATGGCTTATGACCGCGACTGCTGCTGCTGCACAGCAGATGCCCCCTGCAGAACCTCCTCTTCCGCTGCCCAAAGCCCACACGGAGACAACCACCCTGCGCGTGAGAGCCAACGAGGTGCTGGTGCCCACGCTGGTGGAAAAATCGGGTGGGGGCGTGGTCTACGGCCTCAAGCCGCAGGATTTTGTGCTGGAAGATAACGGCGTGCCGCAAAAGATTCGCGTGCAAGAGGAGATGGACACGGCGCCGGTGGCGCTGGTGGTGGAGGTCGAGTTGGGCGGCGTGGGCGTGCTGGAATTCGGCAAGCTGGCCAAGCTGGGCCCGCTGCTGGATCTGTTTCTTTCCGACGGCAAGGGCCACGCGGCGCTGGTGGGCTTCGACTCGAAACCTCATCTGATTCGCGACTTCACGCACTCCAGCGATGAAGTAAACGCAGACCTCAAGCGGCTTAGACCGGGAGATGGCGGCGACGCAATTCTCGATTCGGTCAGCTACGCCGTCGATTTGCTCGAATCCGAACCCAAGGAGTATCGCCGCGTGCTGCTGCTCATCAGCGAGGAGCGTGACCACGGCAGCAAGCACATCAAGCCCGCGCAATTGATCCAGAAGATCGGCCGGTCCGACGTGCTGGTGCTGAGCGTTTCGTTCTCGCCGGCGAAGGCCGAACTGCTGCACGACATGAAAGACTCGGGCGATAACCGGGCGATGAACATTTTTTCGACCCTGGCGATGATCATTCCCGCCTTCAAGAAGAATGTAACCAAAGAGCTGTCCCACATGAGCGGCGGCGAGTACAACACCTTCACCGGCGAAAAGGGCTTTGAGAAGCGCGTAGTCGAATCGGCCAAGCGCGCCCGCAACCGGTACCTGATTACCTTCAGCCCCTCCGATCCGACGCCAGGGTTGCATTCCATTCGGGTTCGCCTTGCTGAGGACTACGGCGCACGGGTTGTGGCGCGGGCGAATTATTGGCGGGAGCAAGAACCACCTGCGGTGGGGCCAGACGCTCGCTGATCGCTCGCACAAGGTTTGTGGTTTCCCCGGTCCCCAAATGCGAGGGACCGGGGGCACCCGCTGATCACTCGCATATGCGCTACCTACCCCCACCCATACTTTGGACGCAAAATCCTTGTTTTCTTGAGGTTGCAGACAGGGTTGCGCTGCAAAATATTGAAAACAATGAAGTTCCCTGCAAAATTTTCCAGGATAAGGAGTTACGGGACGTTTTGACCTCTGTTGGCAGCTGCCGACTGCAATGCGGCGCGAAGAGGAGGCACCGGGACGATGATTTGAAGGAATACTTCTGAGATCATCATGCAACAAAGTGGGGAAATAATCTGCAAGCACCTGCGGTGCGGCCAGAGGCTCGCTTATCGCTCGCATGGGGTTCGTCGTATCCCCGGTCCCCAAAAGCGAGGGACCGGGGGCACCCGGCTGTTAGCTTTAGCTTCTAGCTTTTTCGAGCGATCATCGTTCAAAGCCGAATTAGGTTATCGAATGATCGACTAACTTCCGGATTGGCGACAACACGACCGGAGAGCAAGTTTTCCCGGTTAGAACGTCGTTGTATACTCCCAGTAATGAATTCGTTCCGAACAAATCGTGAGGCAAAGGAATACCTAATTAGCCGAATCCTCGCGCAGGTGGATCGGGACAACATTCCTCTTTCCGAGGTCGAGAGGAACATGCTGTATTTCTCTGAAACTGACTGGACCCTGCCAAACATGATGGCGATCAGTCAGGAATTCGACCAGACTTATAATCAGGACGAGTACGAGAGGAAGATCGGTCGGCTCATCCAGCGGATTTACGATCAGCCACGCAGCAACCGTGATGACGAACGCTGGAAGGAAGCGGTGCAGCGTCTCCGGGATGAGGATCATTATCTTCTAGTGCTGATCGACGGTGCCTCCAGCAAGCCCGCCAGAATGTCCCGCTGGGAAATCGCCCGACTGATTCTGGCGGGGGCAGTGGTTTTTGCGGTGTCCCTTCCCATACTCTCTTTAGTCAAGACTCACGTATCCGATCCGAAGGTTTCCAAATTAATTGGCGAGGGTGCCATCTTGGCGTTGGCGGTCCTAGCGACGTTTGTGGCCACCCGGAGAAAGCACTCCTCTGAATAAGCCTGAATTTCCGGCTAACCGGATTTGATCCTCATTCTCTGCATTTTCCTGTAAACGGACAAAATGCCGCGAAAAGTGTGGCATAATGTCCTTATGGGTCAAACTGCTGCCATTCCTGTCGTTTCTCCGCCTCCTTTCTCCTTCGATTGGAGGGAGATTGAGCGTGGGCTTCCGCTTTCGACGCTAGAGGAGTTTTCCGCCTATTCCGGCATTGCCGTCAAGGATTTGCTGGAGGTGGTGATTCCCGCGCGGACGCTGAAGCATCGACGGCAGAAGCAGGAGCCTTTCAGCGTGATTGAAGCAGACCGGTTGGCGCGCGTGGCGCGGATGTATGAACTGGCCGTGAAGGTCTACGGGGATCGCGAAGACGGCCGGAAGTGGCTGTGCGGCAAGAAGCGGCGATTCGACGGCAGGACTGCGCTGTCTATGTTGGATACACAGATTGGAGAACATGCTGTGGCGGAGGCCCTGATCCAGCTTGATGAGGGAATGTTTATATAAATGAGCAGCCGCGAGCACGACCCTGCATGACGACTCTTTGGCGCATCAGCAACTTCATCGATCTGAGCGGTGAAGGCGGTCTTGGCGCCTCCGGGCGCTGGCATACGGAAGGGCGGCTCGTTGTTTATCTGGCGGATTGTCCGGCTGGCGCGCTGCTGGAGCGCATTGTCCACATGACGGATATGATCGAGTATGCGTTTCTTCCGCAATTCTACCAATTGCTCAAGGTCGCTGTTCCCGATGAGCTTGTCATCAAGCAGTTGAATACGATTGCTCCAGTAGATTGGAAGGAGCATCCCGAATTTACGCGCAACATCGGCGATACGTGGCTGGCATCATTGGAAACGCCGCTTGCGCGAGTACCCTCCGTTATTGTGCCGCAGACCTGGAACTACCTGCTGAACCCTGAGCATCCCGATGCGAAACAGGTGACGGTTGCTGAGGTCATCAAGGAACGCTTTGACAATCGTCTGTTCCGATTTGGCGTTCGCTGAGATGGCCGGGTTTACTTTCTGGTTCCGGTTGAGTTGCAAATAGCGCGGAGGCGGGGATTTATGGTAATCTCACAGTAGACACTGAAGAGTGGACCTGAGACGACAAGAGGAGTAACAAACGCCGTGCTGGCGACCGCTAAGAAAACAACCCTGATTGAAAGCTTCCGCACCCATGATACGGACACCGGTTCGCCGGAGGTCCAGATCGCAATTCTGAGTGCGCGCATCAGCGAACTGACCGAACACTTCAAGACGCACGCCAAGGACCACGCTTCCCGGCGCGGTCTTTTGCAGTTGGTCAGCAAGCGCCGCCGCCTTTTGGACTACCTGAAGACGCACGATGCCGATCGCTACCGCGACGTCATCGGCAAACTCGGTATCCGCAAGTAGCCAGAGAGCCGGCCCAGAAAGCCAACATTGACCCGGAAGCGCCCAGACCGAAGATTGGTCACGGCCCCCGTTCTACACAGGAACTGGGGCCATGGTGTACCTGGCGAAGACGACCCGCAGCCAGGGACGACGCACAGCTACGTGCTGAGCGCGTCCTTGGATTCACCCTGCGACGCATTCCCCCCACAAGTTTCCCAAGCGAAAACAATGAAAAGAGGACTCTATGTCTAAGCATGAAGTAGCAGTTGAGCTTGCCGGTGGCAAGCGGCTGGTTTTTGAGACGGGGCGCATGGCCAAGCAGGCCTCTGGCGCCGCACTGGTGAGCACGGGCGAAACCGTCGTTCTGGCTACCGCTGTGGCCTCTCCCGACCCCAGGGAAGGCATCGACTTTTTCCCCCTTACCGTGGATTACCGCGAGTACACATACGCCGGTGGACGCATTCCCGGTGGCTTCATCAAGCGCGAAGGCCGGCCCAGCGAAAAAGAAGTGCTGACCTGCCGCCAGATCGACCGTCCCATCCGTCCGCTCTTCCCCGCCGGCTTCCGCAACGAGACTCAGGTAATCGCGCTGGTTTTTTCCGCCGACAAGGAGAACGATCCTGATGTGGTGGGCATCAACGCCGCCGCCTGTGCGCTGGCGCTCTCTGACATTCCCTTCAGCGCCACGGTTGGCGCGGTGCGCGTAGGCCGCGTGGAGGGCCAGTTCGTCATCAACCCCACCTATGCCGAGCGCGCCGCCACGACGGTCAACATCATGGTTGTCGGTCATAAAGACGGCATCGTGATGATCGAGTCGGGCGCCAAGGAAGAGTCTGAAGAGACCATCCTGGCAGCCATCGAGTTTGGCCACACGGAAATCAAGAAGATCGTTGCCGCCATCGAAGAGTTGGTGGCCCTGGCCGGCAAACCCAAGCGGGCCTTTGTCGCGCCGGAGTTTGACGAGGCTTACTATGCTGAACTCAAGGCCAAGATCGAAGTCCGGCTCAAGGACGCGCTGGACACCCAGACGCACCCCAAGCTGGAAAGCCAGGATCTGATCAAGGCGATCAAGGACGAGCTGGCCGCGGAACTGCCCGCCGATGATCCGGCTGCCAAGAAGAAGCTGGCTCACTACTACGAAAAACTGCGCGAGCGGATCTTCCGCGAGCAGGTGACCAAGGAGCGCATCCGGCCAGATCGGCGGCTGTTTGATGAGATTCGCCAGATCACCATCGAGACCAGCGTACTGCCCCGTGTACACGGTTCGGCGCTGTTTACCCGTGGCGAGACGCAAGCCCTGGTTACGGTCACTCTTGGCACCGCCGACGAAGGTCAGCGCATGGAAAACTATGAAGGCGATCGGAAGAAGCCCTTCATGCTGCACTACAACTTTCCGCCCTTCTGCGTTGGCGAAACAGGCCGCATGACCGGCACGGGCCGGCGCGAGATTGGCCACGGAGCGCTGGCGGAACGCGCCATCACGGCGGTTCTGCCCACGCCGGAAGAGTCACCTTACACCATCCGCATTGTCAGCGACATTCTGGAGTCCAACGGCTCTTCGTCGATGGCCACTGTTTGCGGCGCAAGTCTGGCGCTGTTTGACTCCGGCATCGCGCTCAAGGGAGCGGTTGCAGGCGTGGCGATGGGCCTGGTCAAGGAGGGCGACGACTACGCTATTCTGACCGACATTGCCGGCGCGGAAGACCACTATGGCGACATGGACTTCAAGGTGGCCGGCACGCGCAAGGGCATCACCGCATTGCAGATGGACATCAAGATCGGCGGCTTGACTCATGCCATTCTCTCCCAGGCGATGGAGCAGGCGCGCAAGGGTCGGCTCTTCCTGCTGGACAAGATGGACGCGGTGCTGGACGGGCCGCGCACGGAGCGCTCGGCCTATGCTCCGCGCATTGAAACCGTCATGATTCCCACCGACAAGATTCGCGATCTGATCGGCAAGGGCGGCGCAACCATTCGCGGCATCATCGAGCAGACCGGCGCAAAGATTGATGTGGACGACACCGGCCGGGTCAGCGTTGCCTCCTGCGACGCCGAGGGCCTGAAGAAGGCGCTCGAAATCATCGGCAACCTCACCGCAGTGCCCGAGGTGGGCAAGGTTTATCAGGGCAAGGTGGTTCGCCTGGCGGAGTTCGGCGCGTTTGTCGAGCTGTTCCCCGGCACCGATGGCCTGCTGCACATCTCCGAGATCGCGGAACATCGCGTGAAGGAAGTCAAGGACGAGCTCAGCGAGGGCGATCAGGTGATGGTCAAGGTTCTGGCCATCGAGGGCAATCGCATCAAGCTCAGCCGCAAGGCGCTCATCAAGGAACTGAAGGCCAAGCTGGGCACGCCGGCTCAGACTCCGGTTGAAGTGGAAGAGGTGGAGCTTTCCGCCTCCGAATCTCCAGCCGCTGCTGCCGCACCCGTGGCGCCCAGGCAAAGCAAGCCGCTCAATGAGTTCGACGAGCGTCAGCCAAAATCGAACCAGAGTACCATCCTGATCGAAGGCGGAGACGACTTCGACGAGGTAGACGGCGAGGAGATCGACGAAGAGAACGAGCCGAACTTCAATCGCGTCGATGGCGCTCCGGCTCCAGTAGCCGGACAGCCGGCAGGTGCGGGCAGGCCGAAGACAACCGACAACAAGAATCGCCGCCGTCGCCGTCGCCCCGGTGGTGGTGGTGGACGCGGATAGTAAAGGCAGCTTTTAGCTAACAGCTACTAGCTTTTTTGCGAAACTGAAATGGGAAAGGCCCGGAGCGCATCCGGGCCTTTTCGCTGTCTTGATACCTATGTAGTATGATCCCGATACCTTGAAGCACGTTCAGAACAAGGCAAAGGAGAATCGCATGAAGACAGGTTTTCGATTGATTTTAGTTGCTGCATTCTGCGTTCTGTGTGTGCAAAGCGCACTGGCAGGTGCGCCGCTCAAGGGAATCGATGTGAAGCTGGGGAAGAATCCCGGCGGCGGATGCGCAGCGCGAACGACGGATAATGCGGGCAAGGCCAACTTTGGCGTCTGGCCCAAGGGCAACTACACGCTGAGCTTTGCCCCGGCGACGGCGCCGAAATCATCCGGTCATGCAACGGAGCGCGAGCAAAACGCGAAGACCGCAGCTCCGGTCGCCTCGAAGCTGCACGTCGTGATTCAGGGCGCTACGGGCGGAAAGATCGAACGGGAGATCGATGCGAGTGCGGATTCGGCGGCTCGTGTTGCGCCGGTTCAGTTTTCGCTGAGCGGAGGCGAGGAGCTTGTGGTTATGGTGAGCGCGGCGCAGTGAACGGATCATTGAGGCGCAGCAATCAGAGCGCGCCGGATTCTTTTTCTTTCGCCGGGAAGATGTTACCCATGCGGTGAATCTGGGCGCCCACGCCGGCCAGCTTCTCTTCGATGCGCTCATAGCCGCGATCGATGTGATAAACGCGGTCCAGGATGGACTCGCCGTCGGCTACCAATGCGGCCAGAACCAGCGATGCCGATGCGCGCAGGTCCGAACACATGATGGCAGCGGCAGAGAGCCTGGCTGGCCCGCGCACCGTGGCCGTGCGGCCTTCAACTTTAATATTCGCGCCCATCCGCGCCAGTTCCTGCACATGCATGAAGCGGTTCTCGAAGATGTTTTCCTCGACCATGCTGACGCCCTCGGCCTGGGTGGCCAGCGCCATGAATTGCGCCTGCATGTCGGTGGGGAAGCCGGGATACTCTTCGGTGGAGATGTCGGCAGCACGCAGCTTGCCGTCCGAGCGCACGCGCACTGTTTTCGAGTCGAGAATCTCCACGAGCGCGCCGGCTTCCTGCAGCTTGTTGATGACGGCGCTCAGGTGAGCTGGGTTGCAATCGGCCACTGTCAGATCACCGCCGGTGATGGCGCCGGCCAGCAGAAACGTGCCGGCCTCGATGCGGTCGGGGTTGATGCGATAGCGCGCGCCATGCAGACTGCTGACTCCCTGCACGCGAATCGTCGAGGTCCCTGCGCCTTCTATCTTCGCGCCCATGGCGGTGAGCAGCGCGGCCAGGTCGATGACCTCGGGCTCTCTCGCGCAATTCTCCATCAGGGTTTCGCCCTCGGCCAGCACAGCGGCCATCAACAGGTCTTCCGTGCCGGTGACAGTAATCTTGTCAAAGAGCAAGTGAGCGCCGTGCAATCGCTCCGTCCGCGCATCGAGATAGCCGTGCTCCTGGGTGATGGAGACGCCCATCTTCTCCAGGCCTTTGATGTGCAGATCGATGGGCCTGCCGCCGATGGCGCATCCGCCGGGCATGGCCACGCGCGCCAATCCGGCGCGGGCAATAAGCGGACCGAGCACCAGGGAACTGGCGCGCATGGTCTTCACGATCTCGTATTTTGCGATGGGGTGAGAGAGCGAGCGGCAACGGATGGTGGTCGAATTCGGGGCATTGGCTGGCCGGACTTCTGCGCCCATCGACGAGAGCAGCCGCCGCTGGGTCGCAATGTCCCACACCTGGGGAATGTTTTCGAGGGTGACCTCGTCCTCGGTAAGTATCGCCGCCGCCATGCAGGGCAGCGCCGAGTTCTTGGCCCCCGAGACGCGAATCGTGCCCACCAGCGGATTGCCGCCGCGAATGACAAATTTATCCATGAATGCCGAGATCTCCTGACATTCTAGTGTAAATCCGGACGCTGGATGGGCAGGGAAGGGGAAGTGTCAGATTGAAGAATCAATTCCTCAGGGGCTAAAGCCCAGCTTCATTATGGGTTCTTTGCGGCACGACTGAAGTCGTGCCCTTTCAAAACATTGGGCTATTCGCAAACTCCTTACAGCTCCAGCACATTGTCTTCGATGGCGAGGCGAACGTTGCCGTCGGACTTTGCCAGGCGGCGGACGGCCTCGGGCTTGTCAACTTTGGCTTTGAGCATGACCAGGGCCACGGGGACGCTGCGGCCGGCGCTCTTGATGGTTTCGACGGCGGTGGCGCGGTCGATTTTGCAGGCGCACATGAGGATGCGGATGCCGCGCTCCACCAGCTTGGAGTTCTGCATGTGGACGTTGACCATCAGGTTTTCGTAGACGTAGCCGAGCCGGGTCATGGCGCCGGTGGTGATCATGTTGAGGATCATCTTCTGGGCGGAGCCGGCTTTCATGCGCGTGGAGCCGGAGATCACCTCGGGGCCTACGTCGGCAATGACGACGATTTCGGCAGCGGCGGCCAGCGGAGTTCCCTGGTTGCAGGTGACGGCGGCGGTGTGGGCTCCGCGGGCGCGGGCATAGGCCACGGCGGCCACCACATAGGGAGTGCGGCCAGAAGCAGAGACGCCGATAACCACATCTTTGCGAGTGGGGCGGCGGCGGGCGATGTCCCGCTGGCCCAGCTCTTCAGAATCTTCGTTGACCTCGACGGCCGAGGCCAGTGCCTTGGGTCCGCCGGCCATGATGTACTGCACCTGACCGGGGGCCGTGGAGTAGGTGGGCGGACACTCGGCGGCATCCAAAGCCGCAATCCGTCCGCTGGAGCCGGCGCCGATATAAATCAGCCGGCCACCCTCGCGCAGGCTGCGGGCCACCTGGTCGATGACCAGCGCGGTCTCCGGAATCGCTTTCTTGACCGCTGCCGCTACCTTGGCATCTTCGTGATTGATAATGCGGGCGATTTCCAGGGCGGATTTGGTGTCAAAGCCCTGTGAAGCCTCGTTCTGGCACTCGGTGGTCAGTTCCTGAAGCTGGGAGCCCGGCTCTTTCTGCCTGTCTACTTTATGGGCGGCGGCCGGTTCCTGCGTCGTCGAGCTGATTAGCATCGCGTCTGTCCCCAGTTTCTAATTGTATCTGGAAGTGGTCAACTCCGGGTAAAAATCGCCCATTTTTCAGGCCTTTTTCCGGTTACTCCAGGTCCGAAGGGACTTCAAAGGTGACCAGTTCGGCACGGAAGCCGCGGGTGCGAATTGCCCCGTAGGTGATGCCGGCGGTCATCCAAATCAAGCCCAGCACCAGCGCCTTGCTGCTGAGATTGGCCCAGATAAAGGCGCAGATGAAAAAGCCCAGGGCAGGCGCCAGGAAGCCGCTGAATCCACGGCGATTCGGTTGCCGCCAATGGTGTGCGAAAGCCGCGGCATTCACGCCCATGAAGGCGATAAAGGCTCCGAAGTTGAGACATTGAGCGCCGATCTCGTAAGCGCCTCCACCCAGGCGGCTGGAAAAAAACTCCAGCAGAGCGGCACCGGCGAGGGCAAAGGCGCCAACGGCCACAATATTGTTGCGGGGAACGCGGCGTTTGGGTTCGATGGCGCCAAAAAATGACCGGGGAAGCGCATTGCCCCGACCCATGCCATAAAGCAGGCGACCGGCGGCGAGTTGAGAACCCATCCCGGAGCCCATGTTGGCGATCAGCAAGGTAAAGTTGACGATCTGGAAGAGGACCATGCCACCGGCCTGACCGCTGACCAGGGCAAAGGCCGACTCGACATTGTCGCTGGGAAAGGGCTTCGATCCCCAGATGAGTTGCGCGGCGTAGACCTCCAGGCCGGAGAGCAAGCCGGTGATGAGGCAGACGAGGACCGTGGCCAGCATGATATTGCGGCGTGGATTGCGGACCTCTTCAGAAAAGGTGGAGATGGCGTCGAAGCCGATGTAGGTGAGGACGGCTACCGAGGTGCCGGCAAAGATGCTGGAGGAGTGGAAGCTGGCCGGATCGTAGAAGGGATGAGAAAAGAATCCGGGATCGTGGTGAACTTGCCAGACGGTGCGAATGACGCAGGCTAAAAACAATAAGACCACGACCACCATGCCGGCACAGAGGGCCTCATTCATCTGCGCGGAGGTCTTGATGCCGCGCAGGTTCATCCAGGTGAAGAAAGCCGCGAAGAAAATGATCCAGACAAAAAAGGAGAGGCCGGGGAGGATATTCATGGCGGCCTTGGCGCAGAAGGCTATGCAGATGAGCGGATTGATCAGGTAATCCATTACCATTCCCCAGCCGACCACGTAGCCGAGGGAGGAGTGCATCTCCTGGCCGACGTAGGTATATGCCGATCCGGCGCTGGGATAAACGCGCGCCATGCGGCCATAGCTGATGGCCGTAAAGAGCATGGCGATCATGGCGAGCAGGATGGTGGTGACCACGTGGCCATGGGCCTTGTTGCTGATGACGCCGTAAATGCCCATGGGTGCGGTCGGCTGGATGATCACCATGCCGATGATGATGAGGTTCCACAGGCCAAGCGTGCGATGGAGGCCGATGGATTTTGATGGAGTGTTCCCCGCGGTGGCTGCCATGCGTGTCCTTATTGTGCCGCGTTGGCAGCCGTGGGGGTGATGATTTCCGGGGCGATGTTCCAGCCTGCAATCTGCACGACGGCGTCAGCGGGTGCAGTGTCGGGCAGCAGCGCGGTCAGGGTTCGCGACTCACCGGGGACAAGCTCGATCCAGTTGTCGGACCAGATGACGGGGGCGATAAGCCCGCCGGAGGGCGCGCGAAGGGCGGATCTGATCTGGAAGGCCAAGACGGCGGAGCTATTGTCGAGGTGCAGGCGCAGTTCGCGGCCACGCGGAGTGTTCGCGATCTCCGCGCGAGCTGTAATTTTTGACGGCGGCAGGCTGGTCAGCGCGGTCAGGTCTTCATGGCGTCCGGCTGGCGTGTGCGTGTAGTCGGTCTTTGCCCAGTCGAATGTTGTGAGCGTGGTGGGTACCCAATAGAAGTTGCGGCTCACAACGGTTCCGGAGGCGTCAGCGAGGGTCAAGTTAATAAACAGGATGCGGTCGGAGGTTTGATAGAGCTTCTCCGGAATCGAGGAGACACGCTGTGCGCTGTCGGCAGCCGCATCGACAACCGCCTCGGCGCTGTAGATTTCCTTCCCCGTCAGGTTGTAAACGCGGACGCCGGCATGGAGTTTTGCAGCGGGCGCGTAGGTGCTGTTGACCACCACGATGGAGAGATCGTCATACGAGTACTGAATATGCAGCGGCTCGCAGGCTTTTTTAACGGCGAAGAAACCAGCGCCCGTATCCAGGTAGTAGTCGTAGAGGTGCCAGGTCATGGAAGGCCAGGCGTTGTTGAGCATCCACTGAATGACGCCGGTGGAGGCGTATTTGTTTTTGCTGTAGGCCTCGAATAGGCCGCGCTCGGAGTCGTACTCCATGGCCTGCGCCAGGCGCTCATACTCGGCGGCAGAATGGGGCTTGGCGTAGATGGCTTCCATAGCGTCGTTGAAGACCTGGAGCGTGGAGAATTTTCCGCTGCCGTAGTGATAACTCCAGGACGTGGAGGTTGGCCATGCCTCGGGGTCGGGCAGAAACTTCTGCCGGCTGGCCAGCGACGGAATGGCCGGCCCGGGGCTGGTCTCGGTGTTGAAACCATAAGCGCCGCCGTGTTGCCGGTCTACATACCAGTAGCTGGGCGCGACGTAATCGTAGGGCCCGGTCATCTTGACGCCGCTGGGGCCAGTCACTGTGGTGGACACGGCCGAGGCCGAAGAAAGAACGGGATTGGGCCAGTGAGTCTCGGACTCGACTTTTAGATAGGCGTTCTCCACGTCGGGTGGTGGTGGACCGTCGCTGCCGTTAAGCCACACCAGCAGGCTGGCGTGATGGCGAAGGCGCAACATCTGCGCGCGCAAAGAGGCAGTGGCGATGGAGAGATCCTCCGGAGTCCAGTCTTTCCAGTGCTCCCAGTGATCGCAGCAGCACCAGCCCAGCATCACCAGGATGCCCTGCTGATCGGCCAGATGAAAGAACTCATCGGTTTCGAGCTTGCCCTCCAGGCGAATGGTGTTCAGGTTTAGATCGCGCACCAGGCGGAACTGGTCGCGCAGGCGCTTGTCGTCGGAGCGCAGCAGCATATCCTGCGACCAGCCCGCGCCGCGAATCAGGATGGACTTGCCGTTGACGCGGAAGAGTCGGCTGCCGCTGGCGGTGAGCTCCGAGGCGATCTCGCGAAATCCGAAGTCCATGCCTTGCTCATCCGTGATTTGGCCTTGCACGCTGAAGCTCAGGGTGAGGCGCTCCAGATGCGGCTCGCCCATTTGTCGGGGCCACCAGGGCTTGGGATCGCGAATGCGCAGTTGCGGAAATTGCCCGGGAGTGAAGACGATTTCGCGGTCTTCATGCGGCAACAGCTCAACCGATTGCTCAAAGCGAACTCCGGCGGCAGTGCCGGAGACCAGACCTTTCACCGCATGATCAGTAGAGT
>CABEBC010000345.1_pt1 | contig 14856 bp, 16 predicted proteins | sample 3422291 | NCBI WGS metagenome assembly CABEBC01 (sample SAMEA5534345, study PRJEB31848) | metagenome | biome: tundra; feature: field; material: soil | place: USA | collected 2013-05 | depth 0.45 m
CTTCAATCACGGCATAGGCTGAAACGTTGCGACCTGCCTTCGCATAGCCCTGCCACCCAGTTGCCGTATCTTTTATTTCAGGTATTGCGGCCACAACGTCAGGACGCTCGATTCCGCTAGACGCCAGGCCGACGATGATGCCCGCGTCATCGACCAGAAGAATTTGGTTCGGCGCGCTTTTGTCGCGCCTGGACCACGCCCAGCCATTCACTTTCGCTCCACCCTCGCCTCCGTCAGAGGAACCGCCGTCGACGTAACCGAGACATGATCCGGGCGGGCTCGGACTGGCGACGTCGCCAATGTGGCTAGCGCCGGGAACGATATTGAAACTGCCAATTAACTTGCATACCTCGCGACCGGCTTCAATCACGGCATAGGCTGAAACGTTGCGACCTGCCTTCGCATAGCCCTGCCAGCCAGTCCTCAGGTCCGTGATTTCGGGTCCCTTCGCAACATCAGGTCGCTCGATTCCGCTAGACGCCAGGCCAACGATGATGCCCGCGTCATCGACCAGAAGGATTTGGCGCGGCGGTTTTTTTTCGCGCCTGGACCACGCCCAGCCTTCTACCTTCGCCCCGCCCTGCACCCCGACGCTGAACGCGCTATCGAATAAACCGAAACATGAATCCGGCGGACTCGGACTCGCAACCTCGCTAATACGGCGGCCCAACCAGGTGTATCGACTGTCCGAGAAGATGGACAGCCGGTTCTTAATCAGAAAAGGCCTAGCGGCTGCGACAGCATCTGGCCATGGATAGACCACACCGAAAGCGCTCAAATCGACGACGCCGACGCGTAGTTCATTTGCGGCAAGTTCCAAACCTGCGACTCGGCGCGCGAAATCCTCGCCGACGCTTCTCTCTTGCACAGTAAGTAGGCCGATCGTAACAAAGATCAATGCGCAAGACGCTCCAAGGAAACGTGTAGAAAGCGGCCGTTCATCCAGAACCAAAGCCAGAGTCAGCACCAGTACCGCAATCCAAAAAAACGCTACCGGCGTGACGTATCGGCTCGAGAGCGCCTGTCCAAGGCCGTTCTGATGGCGGTCAAGTGCGGTAATGAAGCCCTGCCCAATTACCAGCGAGGCGACAGAGAACAGCGCTAGCGAAGCCGGGGGAATACGGTGGGCCAAGCGCTTCTCATCTACCAGAGCACCGCTAGCGGTGCCGGTACAAGTCTTATCTCTCCCTTGACGGAATGCGGTTAACCAAATCGCTAGTGCAAAAAGAGCCAGCCCGCAGCTACCGATGATTGCGGGCCTGATGATTGCGTGCCGGATCCGTCCCGGGATCCAACCAATCTCTCCCGCCATCGCGTTTCCCATGAACACAAAAACATATTCGAGAAGCAATAGGCGCTGATTTAGCAAGGGTGTGAACGGCGAGCCAAGGGATCCCGACGTGGTGTATCCGTGGAGGTAGGCAGCGGTAAAGGCGACAAAGAGGAGGGTGATCAAGAAGAGAGTTCGACGGCGCACGCGCGCCATCCAGCACCCCGCGGTAAAGATGAATGTGGTTATGATTCCGCTCGCCAGGCAAAGCGCCGAGGCGATCGCCGCAAGTGCGCCGCCAGCAATCCAGACCAAGGAGTGGCGGCTTTCTGTCGACTGCTTTACACAGAAGAATGCGAGGATTGAAAAGAACAACAATCCGACGAAATTAGTCTGAAATTGCCAGTAAAAATTCTCCATTTGCGCGGACGAGAAGGCCAAACAAACTACAAGGCCGCAGGCCAGAACGCGCCATGGACGCCTGGCGCTGGCCCGTCCGATGACGTCAAAACTTAAAGACGCGATGATCAACGCCGAGCCGATTTGCATCAGCCAAATCAGCGAAAGATCGAAATAGCCACATCCTCCAAAAAATCTGTAATCGGCGTAATCGGCAAGTCGCGGGATAAGTATCCGGTGCTCATTATGCTGAGACCAAAGCCAACTCAGGGTTACAGGCCGGTTTAGCTCCAGAAACTTGACAGTTTCCCACGCGTCCCAAAACGGTATTGGATGCAGCGACCGAAGAGTCCAATAAGTGGTGGTTCCCGCTATGTATAGAGCCTGCAGCCAGACGGCCACGGCCGCCGACCATGCAAACCACTTCAGATCCGCAGGCCGTGAATTGGTCAAGCGGAGCTTCCCTTCCAACGGCGGCATCCCGCTATCGGCTGAGGAGTCGTCGATGCCTCGGTGTTTAGGAGGCGGTTGAAATAGGGTTTTCACAGTCTACTAGTCCCGGCGACCGACGGTCTGGATTTACGCTGTGACATGACCAAGGGATCGAGGATATTGAGCGCCGCAAACAGGGTATTGCTAGGCCGATAGTGGTGCTTGCAGGGTTGCTCGGGCACCCAAATTGCTCGGATTCCGAGTAATTGTCAAATGTTGCGGATCGATCGGTCATGATCGAGTGGCTTTCCTTGATTAATCCTCGTTCGGACCGAGAAGCGTTTGCCCACCCTGCTCGAAGCGTCGCGGTCGATATCGAAAACAGCCACGCGCTTACCGCGCAGCGCAAACGCGATCGACAGCGGGAGTCCCACGTGACCGCATCCTCCAATCACGCACAGGTCAAAGCGCATCGAAAGCTCCTTCGTTCGGGGCAAATCCTGACATCGTCTAATCACTCCCTGGCCCGTGCTGCGACCGCGAACATCTGTTTGCCGAAAAGCCGCTGCGCCGGTCGCATGCGAAGATACAGACGCACCATCCACTCGGCAGTCGGAAATCGCGACTTGAAAGTAAATGGCAGGAACTTCGGAATCAGCAGTTCGACCTCGAAGCCATTCTTCAGCAGACCTTCGCGGAGGCTCAAATGGCTGAGCGGCGTCACATGGTCGTAGAAGTCCCAATACCGCGAGCCGAGATATCGGATGTTCGGCTGGAGCACCAACAGCCGTCCGCCAGGACGAAGCCGCTCCTTGGTCTGCTGAAGCACCAGGTCCATGTCGTGTTTGCTTTCCAGATGCTCAAAGAAGTTGCTGGCGAATGCCACGTCGAAGTATGCGGACGGAAGCTCCGACATGTCGCGACAATCGCCCACTACGACTTTGACATCGTTCGCAGCGTAGGCGACTGTGTCGGGATTGGCGTCGTACGCACATTTTTCGGCGCACCTGATGTGATTGATAAACTCGCAGTAGCCAGCCGCGATTTCCAATACCCGATCGGTCTGATTCACGAAACGGCTGAAAAAGTCTTCGCACAGGATCGCCCAGACCTTGTTTTTTCTCGCGAGGTCCGCCGGCGAGAACCGCGCTCGATATAGCCGGGCAAGTCCCACGCCTGCGCTATCGCTCGCTGTGTTCGATGCTGCCAATACTATTTCGCCATTCTTCAGCATAGACGAATGATCTCACGAGGTCTAACCTCCTCCTTCACCACCCATCACCGACAAAACGACCTCCGCAACCCATGGCGAGACAAACATGTTCCTTTAACCTGAAACCGGCGTCAAAAATAGCCATTTCAGGGCCTGAGGCGCTCGATGGTGCGTAGTGCGTGAAGTCAAGCCAGTTCGCGGTGGCCGCTGGCGGGGAGATTGAGCCGCGCGCGGTTTCCGGTGCGAACGAGTTGTGCGGGCATCAACAGAATCTTCTGACGCAGGATCTGAAGAGTGGCGTTTTGAAACGGCGGTGGTAGACATAGGCGCTTGAACCAATTGGTCAGATTGTAAGCCAGCAGCACCATCAGCAGGCCCTTGGTTCTTGAACCCGCGCCTCGGGTCGCCCGCTCGCGCAGCCGCACGGTGGCGCGAAATTCGTCGATGGAGTCCGCCAGGATTGACCACCGGAAGTTATTCAACCAACCGAGAACCAACCGAGTGAGGCCGCCTGATCATGACCGGCGAATCCACAACATTTGACAATAACTCCGAATCCACTGTAGAATCCATCTGAACGGCTTATAGGTTTTCCAATCAGGCGAGAGGAACGTGGTGGTACCAGACAGGTTGGACCTACCGAAAACCAGATGCGGCGTGCCAAACCTTGAGAGAATGTGATAGTGTAACGACCGACGGTCGAGTTGTTGACACAGTTTTGCTGTTTGTACGCCGGTCGTTGTTTGACGAACGAAGCTCGCGGACGAAAATCTCATTCTCCGCCAGCACCTCATCATCCTGAGCTGCAGATCACCGAGGTGAGCACACCTCAGCAACTCCGATCGATTCTTGCTGGTATGGCTGTACAGAGGGCGGGGGCTTCGGGCACCTGGAGTACAGCCACACCATGCGATGGGTGGTGCCCGGTGTGACGTTCGCGGCAGTTGGCTTCCAGACGCTGCTATCAGGATTTTTCGCGTGCATTCTCGGAATGCACAGGAGGAATTAGTGAAACCCGAGCCGACTCGCGACGAGCCGATCGACTTCGACAGCTATCCGGGAGACTACGACTCCGCTCTAGCTCGAGGCATCAGAGTCTCGGGCGAGAACAAGATCTATTTCGCGCGAGAGCGCATCGCCTGGCTGGCGAAATGTCTCGAGAAGCTCCATATGCACCCGCGCTCGGTTCTGGATTTCGGATGCGGAATCGGTTCCTCGACGCGTTTCTTTCCGAATCTGCTGGGCGGCCCAGTCGGTGCTCGGAGCGAATCGGTCGGATCGCTCTCTTCAGGTGGCTCTGGAGGCGGCGGTCAGCCGCCTTCCAATTGGCGCGCAGTACCAGTGCTCTGTCGCAAGGTATCGCCGCGACGCTGAGGGCTGTGGGCATCATCTTCATGCCATCGAAAGTCGAGCCCGCCGTGCAAACTTCAAGCGAAACGACGCGTCGCGATCGGTTCGTCACGTACGGGCTAGTGGCGCTGATAGCCGCGCTCTACGTCGCATTCTGTGCTCACACGCCGCTCACGATCCTACCGAACTTGCCCCACGATGACGGCTTGTTCATGTCTCACGGACGGCTGCTTGCCGACGCTCACTGGCTTGGCCCGTTCAGCCAGTTCACATTGATGAAGGGGCCTGGGTATCCGGCGTTTCTCGCGCTATCGGCGTGGAGCGGACTTCCCATATCGATTACCCAGTCGATCTTCAACTGCATCGCGGTCGGCGGACTGTCCTGGGTCATATGGCGATTGAGTGGCTCGCGCATACTAGCGTTCGCGACCTTCGTTCTCGTCCTGTGGAACCCCGGTCTGGTCCAGCAGAGAGTGACCCGCGAGGCGATATATCCGGGACAGGTGTTGCTATTCATCGCGGCGCTCTCCTGCGCCTTGTTCTGCGTTACCAGACGGTGGCAAGTCGTGCTCTGGGGATCAATCGCCGGCGCCATGCTTGGCTGGTTCTGGCTGACCCGTGAAGAGGGCATCTGGATCCTTCCAGGCGCGACACTCCTCGTTTTAGGGGGCGCGCTGAATGTGTGGCTCCGGACGCGCACGATACGGCTTCCCGTGACGGCCGCCGCCTGCATGCTGTTCGTCTTCGTGCTGATGATGGTTGCTTTCCGCCTCGTCAATCTAATCGCTTACGGCAGCTTCGTTGGGGTCGACTTCAAGGAAGCCAACTTCGAGCGTGCACTGGAAGTCCTTCAGAGCGTGCGTGTGGGAAAGCTGGTTCCATTTGTTCCGGTCCCCCTGTCGACGCGCCTGGCGATCTATGAAGTTAGTCCCGCCTTTGCCTCACTTCAGAAATTCCTTGACCCTGCTGGAGGCTCACCATGGGCTAAACAGCCTGGTTGCGAGTTGTATCGGTCCTGCGGCGACCTCGCGGCAGGTTGGCTTCCGTGGGCACTGCGTGACGCCGCGGCAGCGGAAGGCTTCTATCAAAGCCCCGCGCGCGCAAGCCGCTTCTTTGGCAAAGTCTGGACTCAAATCGATTCGGCGTGCAGACAGGGTCGGCTCGTTTGCGGTTCTTCGCCAGTCCCGTTCATGCCACGTATCACCGAAGACCAGGTGTGGCAGATTCCGGGTAGCGCCGGGATGGGATTGTCCTACCTGCTATTTCGGACGCTCCCGCCATTGGTGGATGGGCCGAGCCAGGGCGCCCCGGCCGATCTATCTGCGGCCTGGCGTTTCCTTAACTATCCCATTCAAATGCCGCTCGCCGAGGCTCCCTCCATTCAGCATGAGCTCTCGATGTTTTCGGACAAACAGCAGAGCTGGTTGGGGCGGCATGTTAGTGACGTCGCGAGCGTTAGCCCCGCCGGCTCATGTGTCGGTTCTTTCGATTCCGCTTTGTCCGATGGATTTGCGGACGGAGCGAAAGTAAATGGCTGGGCGTGGTCTTCGAAGGAAAAGGTTGCGCCGAGCCAAATCCTGCTGGCCGATGACGCAGGCACTATCGTTGGATTGGCGTCCGGGGGATTCGGCCGACCCGATGTTTTTACTGCGTTACCTGAGACAAATGAGAAAACAGGATGGCAAGGTTATTCGAAAGAGGCTCGCCCGGTTTCAGCCTATGCCGTGATTGAAGGCGGTCGCGAGGCGTGCCGGTTGAGCCAAAGCTTCGATATCGTTTCGGCGCCACCCGACCTGGCGGACCCTATCACCACTGACGCGCGCGTGAGATTGGCGCTATGGCTTCGCGGTTTCCTGGACAGTGCCTACGGGTTCCTGATGCCAGTGCTCTTCTGGTCCGGACTAGTGGCGATGCTGGTTAGCATGTGGATGATGGGCGCGAGGCGCGCTGCGGCCGACCCGATTCTGGTGCTTGCGGGAGCCACCTGGGTCCTGATGTTCAGCCGTATCATGCTGCTTGCGCTGATAGACGTCTCGTCGTTTTCCGCAATAAACTACATATACCTCGGTCCCGCATATCCGCTATCGTGCATTGCTCCCTTGCTTTCGATCGGGAGTGCTATCCAGCGATTCGCCCCGAAGGCCTGGTGGCGCACCCGACGGAGCATTGAAGCCTCTTAATGCCTGCAACTGTCGACAATTGCTACTATTCATCTAGGCCGTCTCCAATGTCGCAAATGCCGCGCCGGCGGAGGTTTGGTCGTGTTTTCCGGATCCCCCGGGAACCAGCACGATCGCCTGGGCGGTGATGAAGACGGCGCCGTCGTTTTCAGTCGCCGCGGGACCCGAAGAAGCCGCCGGTCAGCAAGACGCGACAGGGACGCGAGGGCCTGGGGGCCAGCGGTTGCGCCCGTGGGACCGGGCTCGTCCAGATTGGGACGTACGTCTTGGCTTGTATTTGTATAAAAGGTAAAGAGAAGTAGATGGGCGGAGGAATCGACATGGAGGTTGGCCAGCATCGCTGGCTCTTTCGAGACAGGCTCTATCACTCTCGGTTGGGGGCCTCAGGAATGAACCAACTGCAAAAGTCGGCTCCACCGATCCGCGAAATCCGTTTTTCCTGTCGCATGCGCAATGCGGTCGCAACGCCACGTAGTGGCCAGGGGTAGATCTTGAGGTCCGGCCGTGCGATATTCCTTGACCGCGATGGCGTGGTTAATCAGGTCATATTTCGCGATGGAAAGCCTGCGGGACCAAGGCATGTTTCCGAGTTCGAATTTGAGTCTGGAATCGAGGAGCCGATCAGACGATTGCGCGCGGCTGGTTTCAAGCTGTTCGTAGTCACCAATCAACCCGACATTGCTCGCGGTCTTCTGACAGCGGAACAGCTGCACCTGATGACCGATAACATTATCGTGACGCTCCAAATCGACGCCGTGCGGATCTGTCCACACGACGACCATGACCGCTGTAGTTGTCGCAAACCCAGCCCCGGTATGCTTTTGGACCTGGCTCGCGAGTACGACGTCACGCTCGCCCAGTCCTACCTCATCGGTGATTCATGGAAGGACACGTTGGCTGCACGGGCAGCCGGGTGTGAATCGATTATGCTCGATCGGCCGTACAACCAGGATGACCCGGCGGATAGCCGTGCGTCAGATCTGAGTCAGGCGGTGGATATCATACTCGGGGAGACCAGATGATGAGCGATCAATTCGGGGAGTATGTTAGGTCGTATCTGCTCGATGCCGAAAAGATTTGTACTACTCTCTCGCAGAGTGAAATCGTGAAGATCGTCGAAGGCCTGGTGCAGTTGCGCAGCAATGGCGGGCGCCTCTTTTTTCTGGGCGTGGGCGGCAGTGCCGCAAACGCTTCACACGCGGTGAACGATTTTCGCAAGATCGCCAACATCGAGAGTTACGCGCCCACCGACAATGTTGCGGAGCTCACTGCCCGCATCAATGACGATGGCTGGGATCACTCTTATTCGCGGTGGCTTTTGGTTAGCAAGCTGCGTCAGGAGGATGCAGTATTCGTATTGTCAGTCGGCGGAGGCGATGCTGGACGACGCATTAGCGTGAATCTAATCGAAGCACTGCGAGTAGCACAGCAAGTCGGAGCCAAAATCTACGGAATAGTCGGCCGCGATGGAGGGTACACCGCGAAAGTCGCCGATGCATGCGTAATTGTGCCCATCGTCAATTCCGAAACGGTCACGCCTCACACAGAGGCATTTCAAGCCGTGATATGGCATCTCATAGTCTCGCATCCAAAGTTGATCGCTAATGATATGAAGTGGGAATCGATTAGAAAGTAGTGGATTTGCAACTACAACGCAGCGAGGAGTGGGAATGAAGATATTCGTCGACTCAGCAAACCTGGGGGAGATCGAGGAGTCACTTCGGCGTGGCTTCGTTTCTGGAATAACCACGAATCCGTCCATCATGTCGAAAGAGGATCGCACTGACTTCCATCAGCATATCGGAAAAGTAATCGAGCTGCTCGATCGCTATAAGCTCGAGGTTCCCTTGAGCGTCGAGGTCTTCACCTCTGATCCGAAGGAAATGGTGAGGCAGGCTCGTGAATTTGTTGCAGAGTTTGGCGCCTACCGGGGATTGACCGTTAAGGTCCCTATAGGTTGGGACGAGCTGGGAGTGATCAGCACGCTGAAGTCTGAAGGTATTCGCGTAAACTGCACCTGCTGTATGTCCTTCAATCAAGCGGTGATGGCTGCAGGCGCGGGGGCGGATTTCGTCAGCATCTTCTACGGCCGAATCAGGGATATCGGGTACGATGCACGCTCCGTCGTTGAATCCGTGCATCGTGTCTTCAAGGAATGGTCGAGCCCTTCGCAAATCATTGTGGGTAGTATCAGGCATATCTACGATATCAATGACGCGATGATGGCTGGCGCCGATATCGTAACCGTGCCCCCAAAGTTCTTCACCCAGATGGTCAGCCATCCGAAGACCGACGAAGCAGTGAATCAGTTCTTGACCGATTTCAAGAAGTGGACAAGTGAGAGATAGAGACGCACCCGAGGCTCCAACTTAAGGATGCGAGACGGTTCAGCGATCGCGCACTAAGACTACCGAACCGTCGAAATCAAAGCTGAAGTCCATTTCGGACAGCCCTGCTTCGTGCATCGTCGTGCGCAATAGACGGCGGTTATTGGTGTGGAATAGCAAAAATCCGCTTCCGCCCGCACCAACGAGCTTGCCACCGGTTGCACCACCCCGCGCGCGCGCCAGATCATAAAGCTTGTCGATTCGTTCGCTCGTCATTCCGACTGAGCGAGCTCGCTTGCGCATCCAGTGCTCGTGCATCAGTTCGCCAAAGCGCCGAACGTCGCCTTTCTCGAGCGATTTCCTGATCTCGAGACCCAACTGCTTCACGAAATGCAAACCATCGAGCATTTTCGCGTCGCCCTGCTCGGATTTATTCTTCTGGTCGCTCAGCAGATCCGACGAAGCGCGGGTGTACCCGACGAAAAATAGCATCAACGAATCGCGCAGCTCGCGCAGGGCCGATTCGCTCATGCGTAGTGGGGTGATTATCACGCTCTCGTTGGTCAGATATTCCTGGCACGTCAGGCCACCATAAGCGGCAATGTAATGATCCTGTTTGCCTACCGGCATGCCCAGACGATTCATCTCTATGTCGACCGCCTCCCGGGCCAGTGTCTCGGCCCCGACTGGCTGACGTTTGTAGGCATGGAGGGCGTGCAGAAGACCGACGAGGAATGTCCCAGAGGAGCCCACGCCGGTACCGGCGGGAACGTCGGCGATGCTGACGATTTCGAGCGGGCTGGGCATATCATGTAGACGTAGAGCCTCGCGAATCAGCGAATGGCGGATTGCCTCGATCGATTCAGCCAGTTCCATTTCCGAGTACCTGAGAAAATAACCGGGAAAGAAAGGTTGATTGATACTGATGTAAGTGTATTTGTTGATCGCCGCGGAAATTACGAAGCCACCGAATTGGCGATAGTAAGACGGCAGGTCTGTTCCGCCCCCTCCGATTGAGATGCGAAGTGGTGTTCTGGTTATGATCATCTGCTTCTTCCCTTCGCTCGAACGACGCTTGCCTAATCCTTCGATCTGTCGTCTGAAGTCATCCGCAGGAAGGCGTCTGTCTCCGCCAGGCCGGTGGCCGAGCCAATCTCATAGAAACGTTCGCTCACTTCATAACCACCAAGGAGATCTCGGTTGGCGAGTTCCTGGTATAGGTTCGCCAGATCAAATGCAACATCAGTTGGCGTTGCTGACAACACGCTCGCGTCGAGTACGCCCAGTCCGTAGTCGATGTGAAGCATCGCGGCCGTGTGATGAACCTTGTCATAGCGTCGGATTACGCCGTCCACAAACTCAACGTTGCTCTTATCAAAGCGATCCACGTTGCGATAGACTGTCATGAGAGCCGGACGTCCTGAGGCGCGGAAGGCCGCGTAGACGGGGCGTAAAAACGTCCTCAGGTAGCTGTCCCCATACATCACCATGAATCTTTCGCCAAGTAGCGGTAGAGCGCGGCGTAATGCGCCACCAGTGCCGAGCGGCCTGTCGCCATCGCGTGAATAATGCACGTGGCAACAGAACCTCGCGCCGTCTTGAACGAAAGACTCGATCTGTTCACTCAGGAAGCCTGTGCATATGACAACCTCCGTGATGGACTGGCGCACCAGCATGCGGAGCTGATGGGCGATGAATGGCTCGCCAGCCACCTGGATCATCGACTTAGGTGTAGCCGCTGTAATCGGGTGCAGCCGCGTCGCTAGCCCTCCAGCCAGCAGCGCGAGCGGGGGCATGCCCTCATTGTCGGATAATGCGCTCATCGGCGATCAGTGCAAGCAATGACGCGCGCAGCGCTTCGCGGCTGCTGCGGCGGCATTTCCAGCCTAGACTTCGGATCCGGTCCGTATTCAGCCGCACCACCGGTACATCACCCTTCCATCCGCGGTCACCACCCGAATACTCGAAACGCGGATGAACCGGCAGTGCGAGGCATTCGACCGCAAGCTCCGCGATTTCGGTCACGGTTATGTAGTCGCCGGTCGCGACGTTGAATATCTCGAAGCGCTTGGTTGAATGACGATTAGCATGCACAACCGCCGCGACTACATCGGAAACATGAATGTATGATTTGCTTTGGCTACCGTTTCCGAGAATTCCCAGGCGGGTTGGATCTGCCACCAGCCGACGAACGAAGTCGAAACCCACTCCGTGCGTCTGCCGCGGTCCGACTACGTTGCCAAACCGGAAGGCACAGCCACTAAGATCGAACATGAAACAGTAGGCACTAATCAGAGCTTCACCTGATAGCTTGCTGGCGCCGTAGGTGGACACTGGAAAGAGTGGGCCGTGATCTTCCTGCGCTTCCACCTCGCCCAGATCCCCGTAGACGCCGCTTCCGGAAGCGTAAAGGATGCGGCGTACGCCGGTGCGTCGCATCGCTTCGACAACATTGTTGGTCAGTATAGTGCCTTGGTAGAAATCGATCTCGGGCTCGGTGACGGCTCTCGCAATGTCGGGATTTGAAGCAAGATGGATGACGATATCATGGCCGGTCATCGCGGCGGCCAGCCGATCCATTTCGCCAACGTCGGCACGCACTACGCGCAAGCGGGCGTCATCGACGTGATGCTCATAATGCCATTCGCGCCCCGACGAGAAGTTGTCATAGATCGTCACGGCCTTGACGGTTTGATCGGCGAGCAGATGATCGACGAAGTGACTGCCGAGAAAGCCGGCGCCACCCACAATCATGTAGCGGTTGCCCAGATCGTCTCGTAGGATTGAGCCGCCGGTCATCGTGGATCCTGGGAGTTTACCCTCACGCAAACCGACTCGAATCGTGGTCATCTTCCAATGTTTGTTGACCGAAGTACCGTTCGTCGGGTAATATTCGCATTCGTGAAGACAAAATGCTACTCATGCAGGCCTCTAAATCTAAATTGCCATTGCCTCAATCCGGCCTTTACCAGCCGGGTGGGCGGATCAATAGGCGTACGAATGCGGCGCGCATGGCGTCAGGATTACAACCGGATCGGTCGCATAGTGCACTGGCAATCCAACTCCGGAGGAATTTGCCCGACTCAGCATGAGGAGCGGACAACATTACAAAGGTCACCGCAATAGGTGTGTAAACAGGATCAGGCGGCGTGGCGCTTCGGGGTTATTTCCTGCACTGGCATGCCATCTTCGAACAGTTGTCCGTTGTGAACTTGCTCCAGCAGCTCCGGCGAGTTGAGCCGGCGGAATTTCTTTTCGGCGATCATCAGGATCCTCCAGATCAAGGCCTCGGCATTGGCGACCTTCTTGTGGCGCCTGGCGGCGCCGGTGTGCAGACGCACCGACGAGAACGGCGACTCGACCACGTTGGTGGTGCGAAGGTGCGTCCAGTGATCCTTGGCGAAGCGATAGAAGGTCACCATCCGCTCCCAGTCGCGGCCCAGCGTCTCAACCGCCTTCGGAAAGAGCTTCTGATAACGGGTTGCGAACTGATCGCGCAGCCGCTCACCGGCCTACGGAATCTTGCGTAGCAGCTCCCTGGCTGCGGGCCACTCTTTTTTCGAGAGGTGGTCGATCACGTTGGTGACAGCAGCAAGATTCGGGCGCTCGGATGGAAGAACGGGCGCAGCGGTCTACAGGCCTTGAGTAACTCTATCGACTCGATTATAGTCGATGCGCGTGCCCGGAGACTGCAACATGAACCTAGAGCAGCAAGAGAACCTTGCGTCTCAGCGGCCATGAAGGAAAGATCGCTAGGCTCGCTTGAGGAGACTCTGGAACGGGCGGTGAAGCCTGTCGCGGGACATGCGCTGACTTGCCGCGCCGAAAGCCGAGGTAAACGAATCTCTGGTAGCATAAGCTGAAGCCGCAAAGACCGGCGTACCGGAGTGCTTTGCAAATATTTGTAACATGACGGTCTGGCCAAAAGAACCTCCTGTTCTGTCTGATGACCTCCTTCAGAAGAAGGCAGCGTGGGAACTCTACTGGCTAACAGAGTACCCTTCCAAATTTTCGTTTGTGCGAGAATTCACGGTCGCCTTCGTCCGTTCAGGCGCGCCCTTGGCTAACCAGACGATCCTGGAGATTGGCCCTGGACTACAACCCGTCCTCGGCGATGTCTGCGAACTGTCGGGCAACTATTTTGCCGTTGAACGTTCGGGTGTCATGGCAGCCTCACTCCGTGGCCGCTTTCCTCGATCGCACATCGTGCAGGGAGACATCGCTGACGGAACGAATCTGCCCTCTGCGCATTTTGACCGCGTGATCGCAGCCCATGTATTCGAGCACATCCCCGATCTTCCCAGAGCCCTTCGGGAAATCAGGCGCCTGCTAAAGCCAACGGGCTTCCTGGACGTCGTTCTTCCTTGCGAGGGTGGTCTCGGCTACCGGCTGGGCCGGCGTTTTTCCTCGGCAAAGGTCTTCCGCGCGAAGTTTGGCAGCGGCTTCGAGGAGATTATCAAGTCCGAACACATCAACACCATCTTCGAGATAGTTGATCTCCTAAAGACACGATTCTCTGTGGTCGAGACTCGGCTTTATCCTTTCAATCTCTGGGCCGCGGCCCTTGCATACCATTTCAACCTCCTGTACGCGGCGCGACTCCGCTCCGTAACAGGCTTTGAGGAAACGGTTTGACTATTGAGAGTTACATAATATAGCTACAGTGGAAACAGGTTGACTTGCTCCCAGAAGGCCATCACCAGGGTTGGCCGGGTGCATCCGCCGCAGCGCGCGTCGGGCCTGATAACTGAGCTGGCTGAAGTCGTGCGGACAGAAGTTAGGCAACTCGTGATGCTTCCAATAGGCCCAGATGTACTCCACCGGATTGAGTTCCGGCGCGTAGGCGGGCAGGTACTCAAGATCGATCCGGCCTCGCTGACGGGCGACAAACTCCCTCACCAGCCCGCCGCGATGGGTCTGCGAACGATCCCAGACCACCAGCAGCTTGCCCGGCAGGTGGCGCAGCAAATGGCCCAGGAAGTTGTGGCTTCTTCGTCGCGCTCCAGCGCCCGCCCGCTGGGGCGCTGGCAGCTCCAGCCGAGCTGGCGCAGGATGCGCCAGACGTGAGCTTGGTGATAGCGCACCCCGCACCGGTCCTCGATCAGCTCGCGCACCCGGCTCGCGGTCCACACCCCGGTAGCGTATCCGAGCGCCTGGGGTCCGCACTAGGGCTGTTGCTCACGGTGCCGTTGGCTTGGAGTCCGATCCAAATCGGACATTTTGTTTTTTCCCTGTACTGGATGTTGCTGGGGCTGACACTCACCGTGGTGGGTATGCAAAGCGTGTATTTGGGTTGCGTGACCCAGATTCTTCATGACTATGGCGGAGAAGTCAACATGAACAACACTCCGAGTACGAAAACGCCCCCGCGACATCGGATGGGGAGGACGCTGGGCGTGCAACCTGACGACTGGGATCAACACTGGGCCGACTATGCAGCTTCGGCGGAACATGAAGGTGAATGATCAGTATAGTTTGGTGAGACCCGGATCGTTGCCGAGGTCACTTCAATAGGTGTGTAAACGAGATCAGGCGGCGTGGCGCTTCGGGGTTAATTCCTCCATTGGCATTCCATCTTCGAACAGTTGTCCGTTGTAAACTTGCTCCAGTAGTTCCGGCGAGTTGAGTCGGCGGAATCTGTTCTCGGCGATCATCAGGATCTTCCAGATCAAGGCCTCGGCACTG
>CABEBC010000347.1_pt1 | contig 14825 bp, 13 predicted proteins | sample 3422291 | NCBI WGS metagenome assembly CABEBC01 (sample SAMEA5534345, study PRJEB31848) | metagenome | biome: tundra; feature: field; material: soil | place: USA | collected 2013-05 | depth 0.45 m
TCGGCGAGCGTCCGCTCGATCCACTCGCGACGCGCGGCCGGAACGTGCGCCAGCAGCAGATGCTGGTTGGGCGTGACGCGCACGCCGATTTCCGCCAGCTCCGCGACGATGCGGCGGATCGCGGTCCGATAGCGAGACTTCGACTCGTCGCGCACGCGTCCGTTGGGAATCATGATCCCCGCGTAAAGATGATCGCCGTCGCCAGCTTCCGGGTGCCATCCCAAATGATCGCGCACCGACGGCAGCGGGTCCGGTTCGGCCTCGGCGAGCGCGATTCCAAAGCGTTCGCGCAAAGTCTCTTTGACCGCGGCGAGTCCAATGCGGCGAATCGTGTATTTCCAGCGCGCCATGCCCGGTTTCGGCGTTCGCCATGCTCGCGCTGTATCGTCGCGATCGCGCGCACCGTCTCCAGCACCTGGCCGCGTTGGAGCACGCCCAGGTAAAGCGCGAGCAGTGGCATCGTGTCGGCCTGGTTGTGCGTCATGCCCATCCCGCCGCCGCTGTAGAGGTCATAGCCCGCGACCTTCCGGCCGTTGACGCGCGGGATGAAGCCGACGTCCTGGGTCAGCAGATCGATGCTGTTGTCGTGCGGATGCGCAAAGCCGACCTTGAACTTGCGCGGCAGGTATTGTGCGCCGTAGATCGGCTCTTCCGAGTTCAGCGGCGCGAGCTGTTCTCCGCTCTGGTCGGCGAGGAACACCTGGTAGTAGGCCGAACTCCGCGGCGCCATATCGCGCGCCACCGCGTGAGCCAGTTCGCGCGAGTCCAGCGGAAGCTCGGCGTCCAGATCGTCGATCGGGCTTGCGACCGTGTTACGGTTCACGTCGCCGCACGCGCCGAGCGTGCTCAGCTGGCAGCCATTGTCGCGGTAGCTGCGGTTGATATGGCGAATCAGCGGATGCAGGTTGTGCCCGCGCACGTAATGGAACTGGATGCCCTGGCGCGCGGTAAGGCGGATGCTGCCGTCGGCATAGCGATCGGCGGCCTCGTCGAGCGCGAGCCACTGCGCGGGCGTGAGCTCGCCGCCGGCGGGATTCTTGACCCGCACCATGAAGATGAAGTCGCCGTCTTTCTTACCGCTATCGTTGCGCTCGCGCTGCTTGTAGATGCCGAAATGCTTGGCGATTTCCTTGGCATGCTCGCTGATCGTCTCGGCTTCGCGTGCGCTCAGGGCGTCGATCTCCGAGCGCATCGTATGACGGCTGTCATGCGTCGATTGGACGTAGAACAGTCCCTCGCTCGCATGCTTGAGGCGCTCGACCGTCGACATTTCCGCGACGCTCCCGCCTTCGAGCGTGACCGGCGCAGCGCCGCGTGGATGACTGGATTCCATTGGTGCGCTTCCCGTCGCGTGCACGATTCAGCCGCGAGCAGGTGAGATCGCCTAGTTAAATGGATCGCGCGGCTCGAGGCGAGACCCGGTCGCCCAACGCTTCTTCATCGCTTGCAACAGTCGCTCTCTGCCCCCCGGAGTCAGGCCTCCGCGTTTCTTCCTTTTCAACGGGGAGCTTGAGGAGCGGCCGAGCCTGATTGTGGCTCCGAGAGTTCGAATCCACCTCCCTCCACCAGCCAGGCACAGCGAAAACGCGTTATCTCCGAAGGCGGCTGACTCGCATATTGGCTGAACGCGACCATATGAAGAAGAAACCACGCTCCACAATCGCGGGAAAGGCACCGGCTCGGCTCTCGACGGGAGAATCGCAAGGCAGTTTACGCCGCCGCTAACCAGTGAATCCGTTCTGCCGGGTCGATTGCGCGTCGCCCCCGCCGGAGCCACGATCGGTGCGATGGGCGGAGGTTTCTGATACACTACTTCGGTTGTGAAATCCCGGTCTAGCGCCACGCTTGACACTCATGCGCTCGTGCTGCTCGTGGAACGGACGAAAGTCCTTAACACCTCGCTGACGCTGGGTGGGGAAGTCCTGAAACTGAAATGTCCTTGCGGCGCAGTGATATTGCCGCCGACACCAGCCATACCTAGCCTCCAAGACCGTCAACGCGGCCTATTGAAATCAAAGATTCAGCATCACCTTTACGACCATCATGGGCTGGCAGAACAACGCATTCGAGATGTTCTGAGGGAAGCCTTTGCTTCGCAGTAAAAAGGCCTCACACATTGCTCTGTCGCGGCGACATGGGAAGGCCTCTCGCCTGGCGTACACTGGGACCTAGCAAAATCGCGCCCGGATAGGATTTGCCAGATTCTGGCGAATCGCGCCGCCGGAGGCGTTCTCCGGGTCCATGCGCGATCGCAAATCGCGCGCACACGCGCGCTTTTCGAGCGATTCTCCGAAACGGCCGAAAACCGAGGGACTGGATGGTGGAGCAAGGGGGATTAGAAACATCGGTGTCGCGAGAAACCCTTGCGAAGGAAAACCCATGCGACTATTGGAGAAATTTCGCGTCAAGGTCCGTTAGCATCCTGCAGAGAGTGAGTTCGCCTTCAGTTCGGCACGAGTTCCGTCGTTAACCTTGAATTCCGGTGTCGCGAGAATGCGGCTGGGTTGCGAGACTTCGTCCGACGATCTCACGTCCTCCAAGGCCGCTGGCTCAGCACCAATCAATCCGATTCTTTACTGCTAACCGGTGGTCATTCAATTGGCGCGGATCTGAGTTGGGAGGAGCTGGCCGCACTGAGCACCGGCGGACACGCGCTGGTCAGTGGCCGCGTTGGCACGGATCGCCTTGAGTTCGCGCTCGATCTTCTCTATCGAAATGCAAAACGCCGAGTCGCTCGTCACCCGGCGCTGGATCAGGTTGTGCGCGTGGATGACGGTGGAGTGATCGCGGCCGAAATGCTCCCCGATGGTGGGGAACGAGCTATCGGTCAGTTTGCGGCACAGATACATCGCGACCTGCCGGCAAAACGCGATGTGCTGGGTGCGCTTCTTCGACTTGAGGTCGGCGAGCGGGACATGGAAGAAATCGGCTACGGTCTTCTGGATCATTTCCACGTCAGGCTTGGCATCGTGGTTGGCTATCAGGTCGTGCAGCGCCTGGCGCGCGAATTCGACCGTGATTGCAGACTTGTTTAGCGACGCGAGAGCCGCCAGGCGTGTGAGGCACCCTTCCAGCTCGCGCACGTTCGATGGCACGCTTTGCGCGACGTAGAGCGCAACGTCCGGCTGAAGCCGCAGGTTCTCGAGCGCCGACTTCTTCTGCACGATTGCGATCCGCGTTTCGAGGTCGGGCGGCGCGATGTCGGCGATCAGTCCTGACTCGAACCGGTTGCGCAACCGCTCCTCGAGTCCGGGGATCTCGCGCGGCAGTTTGTCCGAGGTGAGCACGATCTGGTGGTGGTCGCTGTGCAGTGAATTAAAGGTATGGAAGAACTCCTCCTGGGTCCGCTCGCGCCCGGCCAGGAACTGGACGTCATCGAGGATGAGCGCGTCGACGCGGCGGAACTTCTCCTTGAATTCGCCCATCTTGTCGCGGCGCAACGAGCTGATCAGCTCGTTCATGAAAATTTCCGCCGGCATGAAGAGGACCTTGCGCAGACGCTCGCCGCCCGAGGCATAGATCTGGTGCCCGATCGCGGTCACGAGGTGCGTTTTACCGAGGCCCACCCCGCCGTAGATGAAGAGCGGGTTGTATTTTTCCCCCGGCTGGTTCGCGACCGCCTGCGCCGCCGCATGCGCGAACTGGTTGCCCGAGCCAACCACGAACTCAGCGAACGTGTAGCGCGGGTTGAGCTGAGGATGACGGTCATGGCGTGGCGCAGCCGGCCCCAGCGGCGGCGCGGTGAAACCGTGGCCGTGGCCATTTCCGTTTTCGCTGAGGGTCAGCCGAATCTCGACCGGCTCGCCGGCCTCGCTCGAGAGCGACTGCCGCAACATCGCGGCGTAACGTTGGTTGATCCAGTCGCGGAAGAACCGGTTGGGAGCCTCGATGGTTGCCGTACGGCCCTGCATCCCAACGAAATTCAGGGGTTGAATCCAGGTTTCGTAGCCCACTTGGCCGAGTTCGTCACGAAGACGGTCGGCCGCCCGCTGCCACAAACCATTCATGTGTGATCCCCTCCCGAGAACGCGAACCGCCCCGCAACGGTTCACGGCGCGAGCCGCGGGTCTAGCAACCCGTATTCGGATTAAGCACCAGCTTATCCACATCTGTGGATAAGCGACTTTTCTCTCGCTTCATTCCGGGACTTTGAATACCCGAGCGCCGAACTATCAACTTGTCCGGCTTCGAGGTGCTGATTTCGGTCTTCGATTTTTGAAGAACTGCTACGGCGATCTGCACGTGCTTTCCGGCCATAGCGAATGCGCTGCGAGCGGATTGTCTCCGCATCAATCAGTCCGTGGAGGAAAGGAAGTTTTGCGGCCAAGGCAACCTGATAGACTCTTTTCGCGATGCAGACAAGCGCGGCGCCGGAGTTTCCCGTATGCGCGCGAATTGAAAAGGAAATTTGTTGCGGGCATGCGCGCACCCACGATCGAAAGAAATTCCGACCCGGATCGCTGTTGCCGTAGGTCAGCTACCAGAGCCATCGGGCGCGATCAGCGAGTTGCGCGATCGCTCACAAGATGCTCAAACCTACACGCATTTGACTGCAACAGCGCACGATGTTAGCGAGCGGAGCACGGTGCTCTTGATGATTTCCAAAAAATTCCGAGCAACTCTTCGAGCGCGCGGGAACAAAACATTTACGGAGTGGTCAATTCTCCGGTTCGCGCGTGGAGCGCGGTCGGCGGAGCGCCGCTTTTCATCGAGCGCGCCGACGGCGCGTACCTTTTTGACGCCGACGGCAACCGATTCATCGATTACGTCGGATTTCCGGTGCGAGCCGGATTGGAGTCATGCCTCTTCGAATAGGTAGACTGTTCAGCCTCTGTTCGTCCGGAAGTTTTGAAATCGGTACCGCGAGTTCGAATCCATTCCGCTCCGCACCCGAGTCCTCGACGAGCTAGTGAATGGGATAGTACTTTTCGATCATTCTCCCTGCCATCAGGCCGCCCTCGTATTCCGGTATGATCACCTCATCAGCGCCGGAGGTCCGTATCGCCTCTGCGTAACGCTGCTGGCCGGCCCGGGTGATGATCTTTACGTTCGGATTGAGCGACCTTGCCGTCACAGTAATGTAGAGGTTGTCGGCGTCGTTATCTATGACGATGCAGATACCGTGAGCCCGGGCGATGCCCGCCATTTTCAAGACATCATGCCGCTTGGCATCGCCTTGGATGACAAACAGTTCTTCCTTTAGGAGCTGTCGACAGAGCCCTTCGTTTGTCTCAATAAGTACGAAGGGAATCTTAAGTCGATTGAGCTGATCGACGACGGTGCGGCCGACCTGGCCATATCCACATACGATGAAGTGATCTCGGAGTCCTGCGATGCTGGCTTCGTTGATCATTAACTTCCAGCCCTCCCTTCCTTGTTGGCTAAAAATCGTCACAAGAACCCGCTCGGCAATCCAGATCTGAAAAGCAAACACGCCGATGTACACGAACAAGGAGAAAAACTTCGTCGCGTTTCGTACCGTGCGGTAGTCTATTGAGTAGGGGTGGATGATCCAGAAAAGAGCATCCTGCCAAGCCAGCCCCTCGAGTTCCCCATAGACCAACACGCAAAACGCGCTAAAGATCGCAAGTAGCGCGAGCGGTGGCCACAGCCGCCGGAGAAAGACAACGCAGATATGGGCAAACTGCCTTCGAATAGGAGCCCCCTGCTCATCGAGAAGAGCGAGCGAGCGAGCAAATGGCGCGCTCAGCGACGAACCAAAAATTAGCTGGTCTCCGACGGTTCATCTGCGGTTACCAAGCGTGCGGATCAGACCTTGTCGAGGACCATCGCCAGCAACACGACCGGCAGGTACACAAGCGAAACCTTCATGACCCGCTGCGCCGCGGCACTCGTGGGACCGCCCAGCACGAGGCGCAGGCAGTGAAATAGCAGCACCGCTCCAAGCACAATAGCGACCGACAAATAAAAAAGTCCGGCGAACCTCATCAGCGCCGGCAGCATACCAACCACGAGCAGCGCCGAGGCGGCCGCGATCGTCAGTGAATTGGCGGGGTCGCCATAGCGACCTGGCTCCGGCAGCATGTGGATACCGGCGCACGCATAGTCGCGTTGATAAAGGCGCGCGATCGAGAGCGAATGCGGCAACTGCCACAGGAACATGATGGCGAAAAGTACCAGCGGCTCGCCGCCCAGGCCGTTGCGCGCCGCGGCCCAACCGATCACCGGTGGCAGGGCGCCGGGAACCGCGCCGATGACGTGGCAGAGCCAGGTGAATCGTTTCATCGGGGTGTATGCACCTAGATAAAGCGCGGCGACGGTGCCGGTAACTATTGCGCTCAGCGGATTGACTTTCGCCCAAAGATATAAAATCCCGGCGACGGCGGTAACCACGCCGAAAATCAGCGCGTCGATCGGCCGTAACCGACCTGAAGGCAGCGGCCGATGGCGAGTCCGCTCCATCCGGGCGTCCGTGTCGCGCTCGGTATATTCGTTCAGCGCCAGTGTTCCGCCGGCCGCCAATGCGGTACCGATGATTACGTTAAGCGCCAGCACGAACCCGAACCGCTCGCCGCTTCCCATGTAGAAGCCCGCAAGCGTGGTGATAAGCACCATCGTGAGCACGCGCGGCTTTGCCAATTCGAAATAGGCGGTTGCGTATTCGCTCACCGATGGCGCGGCACGCTGGGCCACCTCTTCTACCGTCGTTGCTTTCACGTTAACGCGCTGAGAGGGCGTCCCAGTTCCGGCCCCTCAGTGGGCGATGCCAATCGTTCCAACGCTCGAAGGTTTTGGAACACGCCGTCAACGCGCGGTTTTCAGGTACTCGAGGATTGCATCCGCGTCCTCTGGCGGCAGATTCTCCATCATCCGCATGTGCATGATGATTTGGTCCCACTGATAGGGAGCGAACTCGGCGGGATTTCGAGCGTTGTGACAGTGGTTGCAATAAATTGGCCACAACGCCTGTCCCTCGTGGAATAGCTCAAGATGCCGCTTCTGCTGTTCTGGCGTCGGGCCCATTTCGGCCGCCCGCACGCTGGCGGTGCCCATCAACAATAGGGCTGAAATCAACCCGGCTTTAGCCATAAACGATTTGATTTGCATCGGCTTCCCCCGGGTCAGAACCCGACCACGAATTGGGTCAGCACCGCGGTGTCGTTAGTGATGGCGCCCACCGACCTTGCAACCGGTGTGGTGGCTGAGCCGTTAAACGTGTACGCCGTTCCGCCTTGGTGCGGGAGCTCCCAGTCAATCTCGGTCTGCCAGACAATCGAGGGAGCGAACCAGTAATCGATGCCGAGCGCGACCTGGCGCGCATGGGGGCTGAAGATCGCAGGCGAACCGCTGAAGCCGAAGACGGGCTGCGTTGTAATGTCGTTCGTGACGATCGCGCGCTGGTTCACGCCGGAGTAACGGACCATGGCCTCGATCTTGTCGAAACGCTGCTCGAAAAAACCCAGGTCGGGATGCGGGATTCCATACAGGAAGTAACCGAACTGTGCGTACCACCCCTGGCGGTTCTCATGCCCGCAACAACCGGGATACGCAGCCGCTGCCGAAAGACTGGGCATTTGACGGTAGGTCTGCGCCCATTCGCCGCGGCTGCGGAACGGGCCGAGGCGATAAGCATACCCGACGCCCCACGCGTGGAACCAATTATTATTGAGCCATTTGCCATTGTAAGTCGTGGCCATCAATTCGAGCCGTCCCAGTTCGGCCTTAAGCGGGATTGGGAACAGCCTGAAGCGTGCGCCCACGCCTTTGCCGTTGGTGGCGAGATTCGTACCGGTGAGCGGATTGGCAATTTCACCGATCACCGGATTCGGAATCAGGTTGACTCCAGGTGCCGACTCGAAAGTGGGACCGGAGTCTGCCCAGACCGTGTAGTCGGCATCTTGCCCCATCTGGCCCCACTGGATGCCGCCGCGCGCGGCGACTCCCAGGCTGGAGCCCGGCTCGATCGCTTCGGCGCCATAGAGCAGCGGCGGGGTGATAAACGGGTTAACCCAATTGGGGCTCTGGTTCTCGTACCAGTCGCCGAACGGCGTATCGAAGATTCCCAGGACGAGCTCGATGGGAACCTTCCATCCGAACGGGAACATCTGGAGATTCGCGAGGCTCGGGCCGAGGTTGGCGACGCCGCCGGTCCCCGCGCGGGCGCCGACGCTTGAGTAGAAGAGTATCCAGTCGTTCAAACGGATAATCGGGTTAACTTCGAAGTCCAGCGTGAACTGGTTCTGTCCGGACTGGCGGGAATAAGCGAAGCCAGCCGCTACGCCGCCGACTATCGAGAAAGTATGCTGGCCGAAGAAGGAGTTGATCTTGTCGCCGAAGTTGAACGGCCCCAGCTCGCTGTTGAGCGTCTTCTGAATCTGGCCGACCTGCTTCTCAGTTTGAACGTTGGTAGCCTGCAGACTAGTCTGCAGAGTGGTCTGGGTTTGCTGGAGCTGTAGGTTCGAGTTCTGGAGTTCTTTGACCGCGTTCTCGAGTTTCTCGATATGTTTGCGTTCGGTGTCAATTTCGTCGAGCAGGCGCCGATACTCACTCGCTTTTGATTTCGCCCCGGGCGGATCGTCCGCCGAACTTGAGGTTGACGAGATCCTTGAGTCGTCCGCGCGCGCACTCCTGAGGGAGATCATCGCCAGCGCTATCGAGAGTATTACTCCCATGATCACCAGATGATTCACGCGCCTCATATTTGTCCTCCCCCTAGGCTTGGGCCTAAAAAATTTGCCAGCAGCGACAAATCGCGTTGCCGCTACCGATCCCCACGGCGACAGTCACGCTCCAAGTGCCTTATTTCTCGACGTCGATTTCGCCCTTCATTCCTTCCTTTACGTGCGTCGTGCAGAAGTACTTGTAAACGCCGGGGACCTTGAACGTGTAGCTGAAGTCCTCACCCGAGTTCAGGTAACCAGAGTCGAATGTCTCCGCTCCCTGCGGTATTGACACCCAGCTTGGGTCAGGCGCGTTTGCCGGATCGGTGGTCGCAGTATGGATGGTGTCGCCCTTGTTCACCCACTTTACTATATCGCCGACTTTGATCTTCACGGGATCGGGCATGTATTTCGCTGGTGTGTCGAACATCTTTATCTCCACGGTTTGCGCCGCGAATGCTGGCATCGCGACACCCAGTGTCAACGCACCGGCGAGGAGCAACCCCCTGCCGAGCAGCTGTCTCTTTTTCATAATCCTTACATTCCCTCCAGCGCATCCAGGCATTGTTTGTGTTATCGCTGCTCGTCACTCGAAAGGCGCAGTTGGACTCTTAATCGAGCGCGCCGCTTCCAAGTACGTGCTCGTATCTCCCTGTTCCAATTTTTCAGAATAGACTCGGAACGCGTATAGCGTTATTGCTCCGATCACTCCCCAGGCGAGAGCTATCATGAAAAAGACGCTCACCAGATAAGCGCGCAAGACGCCCGGCGACGACGACGCAAAGCATAGCGGGCACGCATAGGCTGCAGGCGCGCAGACCAGGACCGCCAAAATCACGAAGGCGGCGAATTTAACTAAAATAAACCAGCGCATAAATTATGGGCCACAGAATTACTACGAATGACCAATACACCGAACATGCAACAACGCCGCGAAAGTCCACGTCGTATCGCCCTCGCCGGACCCGTGCCGCCACGAACAAGAGAACAGCGACAGCCACGACGAGATGAAGCGCGTGGGCGCCAACGATCAGATAGAACATTCCGCCGTATAGACTCGAGGTCATCGTCAGCCCGAACCCAATGAGGCCTGCCCACTCGCTGCCCTGGATGGCGAGGAATAGGACGCCGAGCAGAATTGTCGCTCCCATCCAGCGCATGGCACCGCGCTTGTCGCGCTGACGCAGGGAGTGCACCACTCTCCACATCGTAAGCCCGCTTAGCACCAGAAGACCGGTGTTGAGTCCAGTGATCACGACCGGAAGCCGGGGCTGGTTCGCCGGGGGCCAGAATGGCGCCGATGCACGCGAAACCAGAAATGCGCTGAGCAGTCCTGCGAAGAGCATCGCCTCGGAGCCTACGAATATCAACACGGCGAGCGTCGGATCGGCGCTCTTTGGCATCGCGGCCGGACCCGGGCCCCCGCCGCCGAACGCGGGGCCGCGCTTGAGGTTAGGAACCGGACGAAGCGGAGTTGCCGCAGCCAAAACGTTGACTCCTTATCCTACCGATGCATCGCGACGTCGGGTATAAGCACGAACGCGAGTACGATCACCGTCGCCACCGGAAGCAGCGCCAGGGTATAGATCAGCACGTCTTCCGATCGCAGGCGCATGTAGTAGCGTCCAATGACGTAGGTCTGTGCGGTAGCCGCGCCAAATATGATCCACAGCGCCAGGCTTCGCGGCAGGCCCAGCGCCACCGCCAAGGCGCCAACCAGCAACAGGGCAACCAGCGATCCCCAGGTTTTTACCGAGCCTGAAATGCTGAATTCGGTTTGTTCCATCGTCGTCACCTATCCGGCGGTGGGCGCCAAATACACCAGAGCAAAAAGGAAAACCCAAACCGTCTCTACGAAATACCAATACAGACACACGTATTTGAGCTTGCGCTCGAACCAACTGGCCGGAGTGCTGGGACCCACCATAAACGCCAGTCCGAAGATGACCACGATTCCGGCGAGCAGATGAAGCACATGCAGTCCAGTCATCAGATAGTAGAAGCTCCAGAAAAGGGCGGCGAGGGGAGTGAAACCCTCGCGATAGTCGCCAGCGTATTCGAAGGCCTTGATTACGAGAAAGAGCACGCCTATAAGCGCAGTGGCGCTCAGGTAACGCTTCGCGCGAGCCGAATCCTGGACGCGTGCGGCGCCTTGCGCGAGCGCGGCCGTCAGACTGCTCGTATACAGAATGAACGTGTTGATTGCCCCGAGGCGCCAGTTGACGTGCGCGCCGTCAGATCCCCATCCGCCATGGGAGATCCCTACCAGAATAAAGACTCCCATGAGCCCGCCGAAGAGCATTGTTTCGCCCGCAAGGAACACCCACATTCCAATCTTGCCGAGCTCAAAACTGGCCGACACGTCATGCGGCGCATGGGTGATCCCGATATCGACTGCCGAGTTTGTCATAAGGTTACGCTCGCCTGCTCATTGCTATGCGAATCACTCCCTGCAAGATCGCATCGCGCCATCAACCCCCGGTGGCGCCGGTTTCCACCGCTGCGGCTTGCGGAGCCCAATCCTGTTCCATTCCCGGCACGCTATACTCGTATGGCCCGCGCACGACCGTCGGTATGGTGTGGAAGTTTTCGTGCGGCGGGGGCGAATCGGTGGCCCATTCAAGCGTGGTGGCATTCCATGGATTGGCAGGAGCCTTCGCACCGCGGAACATACTCATGAAAAAGTTCACCAGGAACGGAATCTGCCCGGCGATTATGATCAGCAGGCCGATGGTTGCAATTACGTGCAGCGGCTGGAGCGGCTTGTAGTAGGTGTAAACGGACGACATATAGATTCGACGCTGGCCGCCGCCGATCCCGATCAGGAAGAGCGGAATAAACACCATGTTGAAGCCGACCCAGGTGAAAACGAAGTGGATCTTGCCCAAGGTTTCATTCATCATCCGGCCGAACATCTTCGGGAACCAGTAGTAGATCCCGCCAAATCCCGCGATAACGGCCGTCGGCACGAGGGTGTTGTGGAAATGTGCGATTACAAAATAGGTATCATGCAGGTAGATATCGGCGGCATTCGTCCCCAGCGGAATGCCGGTTACGCCGCCGAGTAGGAAATTTGCCAGCGCGCCCAGCGCGAACAGCATCGGCGTCGAGAACGTGATCTGGCCGCGCCAGAGCGTCGCGATCATCGCAAACAGCATCACTGCGAATGGAATGGAGATCGCGATCGTGGTCACGCTGAACGACTCCGCCAACGCCGGATTCATCCCGCTTACGAACATATGGTGAGCCCAAACCGTGAAGCTGAGAATGCCGGCCACAATCACGGACCACACAATCATGCGATAACCGAAAATTGGCTTGCGGCTGAATACCGGGAGGATCTCCATCACGATCCCGAGTCCCGGCATCGCAACTACGTACACCTCCGGATGACCGAAGAACCAGAACAGGTGCTGCCAAAGCAGAGGGTCGGCGCCTTTTTCCGGCAGGAAGAAACCCGTCCCCACCATCCGGTCGCACAGCAGCATCACCACACCGGCGATGAGCGGCCCGACGCTCAGCATGAACAGCACGGTTGCCACCAGTTCCTGCCAGACCAGCAGCGGCATCCGCCAGATGGTCATCCCGGGCGCGCGCATCGCGATCGCCGTGGTGAGGAAATTGATGCCACCCATCAGCACCGAAGCGAAGTCGATTGCCAGGGCGATCAGCCAGAGATTCCCTCCCCAGTAAACCCCCGCGGTGTACCTCGGCACGTCGGACAACGGAACATAATTCGTCCAACCCGCACGCGACGCGCCGCCGGGCACGAAGAACGAAATAAGCAGGAGTACCGAGCCCACGAAAATCGTATGGAATGAGACCATGTTGAGCCGTGGAAAGGCCATGTCCCGCGCCCCGACCATAAGTGGGATGAGGAAATTGCCGAACGCGCCGAGCAGGACCGGCATCGCCACGAAGAAGACCATTATCGTTCCGTGCATCGTGACGAGTTCGTAATACTGTGGCGCCGTCACCTTTCCCCAAATGGGCACCGCAGTGCCGGGCCAGGCAAGCTGCCAGCGGAAGACGTACGACAAGGACACGCCCACAAACCCCATGAACAAGCCCAGAAACAGGTACTGCTTGCCGATGACCTTGTGGTCGACAGAAAATATGTATTGGCGCCAAAAGCCCATCTTCTCATGAGCCTCGGTGGACGGCGCCGCCTCGGGCTTGGTCTCGGCCATGGCCTATCCCTCCGTTCCCCTTGCGGACGATCGCGCACTTGATGCGCTCTTGCCTGTCCCAGCGCCGGACTTGGGCCAGTGCTGGCTAACCCACTGCTGATACTCCTCGGGCGTCAGAACGCGCAGGATACCTTTCATCGCGAAGTGCGAGATCCCGCAAAGCTGGGAGCATCCAATTTCATATTTGCCCGGACGCGTTGCCTCGAACCATGCGGGGATTTCCCGGCCTGGAATGATGTCCTGTCTAAGCCGCAACTGCGGCACGTAGAAACTGTGGATCACGTCCCTCGACGTCATGAGCAAGCGAATCACCTGGCCCGCGGGAACGGTTAACGTCGTCGTTTGGACCAAGTCGTCGGGCGTGCCGAACTTGCCGTCGGGGCCCGGATAAGTGAACGACCATCCGAACTGGAAAGAGTCCAACTTTACAGTCAGACCCGGAGGAGGACTTTGTTCCTTGACCAGATCCCAGATCGGCCTTGCCCGAACGTCGATTGCCACATCAAGGAAGATGACGATTACGACCGGGATCAGCACCCATGCCAGCTCGCGCAGCGAGTCGCCGGGCACAAAGGCCGCCCGTCCTCCCTCCCGGCGACGGTACAAGATGACGAACGCCAAAAGTGTACCCTCGGCCAAGACGAATGCCGTGCCGACTATGTAAATGATCAGCTTGAGCACCGAGTCGATGCTCGGACCGAAGGTGGATACGTCCTGAGGAAGCCAACCTAGGATCATAGCGGTCCCCCGTACTTCGATCCCTTGCGCGAACAGGCCCGACGCTTTTTCTAAGAACCAATCTCAACAAATGGTTTCGGCAACGGTGGCGCGGAGCCCCCGCTGCCGAGAATCCGCATAATCCGCCACCGCCGCCAGCCTCGGTTCGATCGGGTCAAACCTCGCCTTCTGGTATCGTCCGCTCTATTAGCGATTGCGAAGATAAATGTCAAACGTGCTTATCCTGCTCTGTCCCTTACCATTCCCGGCGTTCAGAGCGCCTATATCTGTGAGGTTTGCCGTTTTCGTCAGAGTCGATTCAACGTCTCGGGTCGTTTTGATTCGCGTCTCGCGGTAGGCGGAGGGCGCAAATTTCATAAACCAATCGTTGATAATCCTGCCAGTCCATGACGGACCGTTCCCGTTTCCCGTCCTATGCGATTCGATGAACTTAACCGACTGCACGAACATCCCGCCGGAGCCGCAACACGGGTCGTACACCCGGCCATTATATGGCGCGAGCATCTCAACCAGCACGCGCACGACGCATCGCGGCGTGTAGAACTGGGCCGCCCTTTTTTCCTTCGGCGCTCGCAGGATTCCTGCGTCGGCGAGGGTGTTCAACGCGGCCCGAAAGACCGTGGCGGGTCGATTAGGAAAGACTCTCCGATCACGGTCTATTCTGATGACTGGCTGCCGGAGAGGGGGGGATTCGAACCCCCGAGACCCTTCAGGATTCGATGCGCGGAATTCGTCCCGAGTTTGGCGCACTATTCGGCCCGAAAAAAAGCATCCGTGCTGGAGAGAACTTGTTCGCCTGGGGATTCGGCTCCGCTTCGGATCGCTCCGGTTCCCTTCGTTCGCTAGGCTGATGCGCGGAATTCGGTGACGTCGAACATCAGACGAAGGTTTGGAGTTCGAATCTCCGCCTCCTGGGAGGGCAGTCAGCCAGTCAACTCTGTCTCACTGGGATTGCACAAATCTGTCGGCACGACGAATGCCGATACGTCGAGCCGTTCCACGGCGACTTCAACCCTTTTGGCTTTGCTGATCATGGTTGCTGTCACCTTCAAATAACCTCACGTATTTTGTCTACCACTACCGTCTTGATGATCTCCCAACGATCCTTCTCGCCGCGCAAGAGTGCCTCCGCGAATTTCAGCGCCTGTTTCATTGTAATGTTGCCCGGCAGCGGCGGTTCGTTAGGATCAACCGCCGCCTGCACGACGGCTGGCCCGTCATACGCCAACGCTTCGCGAAGCACGGATTCGACCTCCTCTGGTTTTTCAATCGTAAA